>Ga0187769_10001166_pt1 | contig 14881 bp, 6 predicted proteins | sample 0116_SJ02_MP02_1_FD_133140 | JGI IMG/M metagenome (GOLD analysis project Ga0187769, IMG submission 133140) | Tropical peat soil microbial communities from peatlands in Department of Meta, Colombia - 0116_SJ02_MP02_10_MG | ecosystem: Environmental > Terrestrial > Soil > Wetlands > Peat | place... | reverse complement strand
GCAAAGGAACACGCGCACGCACGCGATCCTTTGGAAACAAGTTCCACAGAATACGTCCTACCCGGACCGGTGGACGGGTGTACGCCCGCACCACCGTTTTCGGCTTTGCCCTGAAGAGGATTGTCCATGACTCAACGGAATGGTAATCGCGTCGTTCGAGAGCGGGAGCGTCTGGACTTCGCCAAGATCAAGACGACCGTCCAGATCCCCAACCTGATCGACGTGCAGAAGAAGTCGTACCAGCGGTTCCTGCAGATGGACTTGCTGCCGAGCGAGCGCGAGGATACCGGCCTGCAGTCCGTGTTCACATCGGTGTTTCCGATCCAGGATTTTCGCGGGCTCTCGCAGCTGGATTTCGTCGACTACGCGATCGGCAACTGGGAGTGCAAGTGCGGCCACTTGCGCGGCCTGCACCACTTGCGCGCCACCTGCCGGAACTGCGGCGCGTCGGTGGTGACGAACCCGTACAAGACGGGTGACGTGATCTGCGCGAAGTGCGGCACGTTCAACAAGAACACGCCGACCTTCTGCAACAAGTGCGGCGACCCGGTGACACTGCAACTGAAGTACGACGTGAATGAGTGCCAGGAGCGCGGCATGACGTATTCGGCTCCGCTCAAGGTCACGATCCGCCTGACCATCTACGACAAGGATCCCGATACCGGCGCAAAGTCGATCCGCGACATCAAGGAACAAGAGGTTTTCTTCGGCGACATTCCACTGATGACGGAGAACGGCACGTTCATCATCAACGGAACCGAGCGCGTGATCGTCAGTCAGTTGCACCGCTCGCCCGGAGTATTTTTCGAGTCGGCCAACAACCGCACCTATTTCCTGGGCAAGATCATTCCCTACCGCGGGTCGTGGGTCGAGTTCGAGTACGACACGAAAAACGTTCTCTACGTGCGCATCGACCGCAAGCGGAAATTCCTCGGGTCGATTTTCCTGCGCGCGCTGGGCATGAAGTCGAATGAGGACATCCTGCGGACGTTCTATCAGGTGGAACGCATCAATCTGCGCGGGGGCGATCTTTTCTGGAATGTGTCGGAGGGACTGATCGACCGCAAGCTGTCGAAGGAAATCAAGCATCCGAAGTCGGACGAAGTGCTGGTCGGCGCGCACAAGCGCATCTCCGAATCGCTCCACAAAGAGCTGGTGAAGGCGCGCGTGACGCAGGCAGAAGTCGGCGTAGCCGATCTCGAAGGCGCAGTCACGGTGAGCGAGCTCGTGAATCGCGAAACCGGCGAAGTGCTGCTCGAGGCGAACAAACCGCTGACGGCCGAAATCTGGGCCACGATCGCCGAGGCGGGGATCACCGAAGTGGACGTCTGCTTCCCGGAGCGGGACGACGTTGGCATCATCGTCGGCCGCACGCTCGAAAAGGACACGATCCACACTCCCAAAGAAGCGCTCATTGAAATCTACCGCAAGCTGCGTCCGGGTGATCCGCCGACGCTCGAAACCGCGACGGCGCTATTCAACGGGATGTTCTTCGATGCGCGCAAATACGACTTCAGCAAGGTCGGCCGGCTGAAGTTCAACATCAAGCTGGGACTGGAGACGCCGCTCGACAAGCGCACGCTCGATCCGGCGGATTTCGTCGCAGCGATCAAGTACCTGCTGAAGCTGCGTAAGAGCATCGGCGCGGTGGACGACATCGACCATCTCGGCAACCGGCGCGTCCGCGCGGTGGGCGAGTTGCTCGAAAACCAGTTCCGCATCGGCTTGGTCCGCATGGAGCGCGCGATCAAGGAAAAGATGTCGGTTTACCAGGAAATGTCGACGGCGATGCCGCACGACTTGGTCAACGCGAAACCGGTGATGGCCGCGATCCGCGAGTTTTTCGGGAGTTCGCAGCTCTCGCAGTTCATGGACCAGACCAATCCGCTGAGCGAAATCACGCACAAGCGGCGGCTTTCGGCGCTGGGCCCCGGAGGCCTTTCGCGCGAGCGCGCGGGATTCGAAGTGCGCGACGTCCACCCGACGCACTACGGCCGCATCTGCCCGATCGAAACCCCGGAAGGCCCGAACATCGGTCTGATCAGCTCGCTATCGTGCTACGCGCGGATCAACGAGTTCGGCTTCATCGAATCGCCCTACCGCAAGGTGAAGGGCGGGCGCGTGATCGACTACGTGCAGATCGTCAACGCGGGCGACAGCGAATTCAAGGCCGGCGAGATCGTCGAGAAGGACAAAGTCGACGACATGAACGAGGAGCTGAAGCGGCGACGCATCGTAGTCGATCCGCACTGCTTCTACCTCTCGGCATGGGAAGAGGACCGCTACGTGGTCGCGCAGGCAAACGCTTCGCTCGATGAGAAGCTGCGCATCACGACCGACCTCGTCAACTGCCGGCAGGCAGGCAACTTCGTTTTGAAGAGCCGTGAAGAGGTGGACTACATCGACGTGTCGCCGAAGCAACTCGTGTCGGTGGCCGCGAGCCTGATTCCCTTCCTCGAGAACGACGATGCGAACCGCGCGCTAATGGGATCAAACATGCAACGCCAGGCCGTGCCGCTGATCAAGGGCGAAGCTCCGCTCGTCGGCACCGGCATGGAGCGCGTCACCGCGCGCGATTCGGGCGCTGTGATCGTCTGCCGCCGCGACGGCATCGTCGATCAGGTGGACTCGGAGCGCGTGATCGTGCGCGTCGAATCCGACCAGTCCGGAGTGCTGAGCCGCGAAGTCGGATCCGACATCTATCTGCTCACGAAGTTCAAGCGGTCGAATCAGAACACATGCATCAACCAGAAGCCGCTGGTCCGCGCGGGCGACCGCGTGAAGCAGGGGCAGGTGCTGGCCGATGGGCCGTGCACCGATCGCGGCGAATTGGCGCTCGGCCGGAACGTGCTCGTCGCATTCCTGCCATGGCGCGGGTACAACTTCGAAGACGCGATCCTCGTCAGCGAGAAGCTGGTGAAGGAGGACTACTACACCTCGATTCACATCGAGGAGTACGAAATCGAAGCGCGCGACACAAAGCTCGGCCCCGAGGAAATCACGCGCGACATCCCCAATATCAACGAGAGCTTTTTGCGCAACCTCGACGAGAGTGGCGTGATTCGCATCGGCGCGACCGTCAAGCCGGGCGACATTCTGGTCGGCAAGGTGACGCCGAAGGGCGAAACCACGCTCACGCCGGAAGAAAAGTTGCTGCGCGCGATCTTCGGCGAAAAGGCCGGCGACGTCCGCGACGCTTCGCTCTACTGCCCGCCGGGCATCGAGGGCACGATCGTCGACGTGAAGATCTTTTGCCGCAAGGGCGCGGAGAAGGACGAGCGCCACAAGGCGATCGAAGCCGCGCAGGTCGCGAAGCTCGAAAAGAACCTCGCCGATGAGATTCGCATTCTCACCGACGAGCGTCTGAAGCGGCTCTCGGATTTGCTTGGCGGCCAGAAACTGCTGGCCGACCTCCACGATGAGCGCACGAACAAGCGCCTGCTCACCAAGGGCACGGAGCTGACGCGCGACATCCTGGAGAAAATCTCCACGCGAAACCTGAAGCGTCTGCGCCTGAACGACAAGGACCCGCTGCTGATCGAGAAGATCGACGAAATCGAAGAAATGACGTCGCGCCAGATCGACGTGCTGCGGAAGATCACCGACGAACGCATCGGCAAACTCAAGAAGGGCGACGAGCTGCCGCCGGGCGTGATCAAACTGGTGAAGGTGTACATCGCGATGAAGCGCAAGCTGTCGGTCGGCGACAAGATGGCCGGCCGCCACGGCAACAAGGGCGTGATCGCGCGGATTGTTCCGGCGGAAGACATGCCGTACATGCCGGACGGCACGCCCGTTGAAATCGTGCTCAATCCGCTCGGCGTTCCGTCGCGTATGAACGTCGGCCAGATCCTCGAGACGCACCTCGGCTGGGCGTCGAAGGAGCTCGGCGAACGCGTCGGCAAGGTTCTGGACGGCGACGAGCGTGCGGATGCCGTGCGCAAATGGTTCAAGGAAGCGTTCGGGCCAACCTCGGTTTGGAAGACCATTTCCGAGTTGGACGACGACGCGCTGCTCGATTTGGCGCACAGCTTCCGCGAAGGTGTGCCGGTCGCGACGCCGGTATTCGACGGCGCGCGCGAAGCCGACATCCGCCACCTGCTCAAGTTCACCGAATTGCCCGAGAGCGGCAAGATCACGCTCTACGACGGCATGACCGGCGACGAGTTCGCGCAGAACGTGACGGTCGGTTACATCTACATGCTCAAGCTCTCGCACCTCGTCGACGACAAGATTCACGCTCGCTCGATCGGCCCGTATTCGCTGATCACGCAGCAGCCGCTCGGCGGAAAGGCGCAGTTCGGAGGCCAGCGCTTCGGCGAAATGGAAGTCTGGGCGCTCGAGTCCTACGGCGCGGCGCACATTCTGCAGGAGCTGCTGACCGCGAAATCAGATGACGTCTATGGCCGCGCCAAGATTTACGAGGCCATCGTGAAGGGTGAGCCGGGAATCGAACCCGGCGTGCCCGAATCGTTCAACGTGCTGGTTCGCGAGTTGCAGTCGCTCTGCCTTGACGTGGAGCTGATGAAGCGGCAGAAGCCGCAGGCCGAGCAATCCGAAGCGGCTGATTAACATTTCGTCCCGGTGAGTTGCCTGCGCAGCTCACCGGGGACGACACAAGATTCTGGAACCACAGTTTTTTGCTCCGGCCAAAAAACCGGAGAGGAGGAACCGCCCTTGTATCGATCAAGCCCGTATGACCGAGCCAGTCAGATTGCGGATTTCGATTCGATTCGCATCAGTCTGGCGAGTCCTGAAAAGATCCGGTCCTGGTCGCATGGCGAAGTGACCAAGCCGGAGACGATCAATTACCGCACCTTCAAGCCGGAGCGCGACGGCCTGTTTTGCGCCAAGATTTTCGGCCCCGTCACCGACTGGGAGTGCCTCTGCGGAAAGTACAAGCGCATGAAGCACCGCGGAGTGATCTGCGACAAGTGCGGCGTCGAAGTGACGCTCAGCAAGGTCCGCCGCGAACGCCTGGGCCACATCGAGCTCGCGTCGCCCTGCTCGCACGTTTGGTTTTTCAAGGGGCTGCCGAGCCGCATCGGCTACCTGCTCGACATCACGATGCGCGATCTCGAGCACATTCTCTACTTCGAGACGTTCGTGTGCGTCGATCCGGGTGAAGTTCCTGGCATCAAGCAGAAGGACATACTGCCCGAAGAAAAGTTCCGCGAACTGCAGCGGGACAACCCGGGGAAATTCGACGCGCGCATGGGCGCCGAGGCGATCAAGGAACTTCTGCGCCGCGTGGACGTCGACAAGCTTTCGAACGAACTTCGCGAAAAAATGAAGGCCGATCCGAGCCTGCAGAAGCGGATCAAGTACGCGAAGCGCCTCAAGGTGCTCGAGGCATTTCGCAAGAGCGGCAACAAGCCGGAATGGATGATTCTAGATGTGATTCCAGTGCTTCCGCCTGAACTGCGACCGCTCGTGCCTCTCGACGGCGGCCGTTTCGCGACGTCCGATCTGAACGATCTGTATCGTCGCGTGATCAACCGGAACAACCGGTTGAAGAAGCTGATGGAGCTGCACGCGCCCGATGTGATCGTGCGCAACGAAAAGCGCATGTTGCAGGAAGCCGTGGACGCGCTGTTCGACAACGGCCGACGAGGCCGCGTGCTCCGCGGGACGAACAACCGCCCGCTCAAGTCGCTTTCCGATACGCTCAAGGGCAAGCAGGGCCGCTTCCGTCAGAACCTGCTCGGCAAGCGCGTGGACTACTCGGGCCGGTCGGTGATTGTCGTCGGGCCGGAGCTCAAGCTGCACCAGTGCGGTCTGCCGAAGAAGATGGCGCTCGAGCTTTTCAAGCCGTTCATTTATCACCGGCTGGAAGCCGCGGGCCACTGCACCACGATCAAGCAAGCGAAAGAACTGGTCGAGGCGCAGGAATCGACGGTCTGGGACATCCTCGAGGACGTGATCCGCGAGCATCCGGTGCTGCTCAACCGCGCTCCCACGCTGCACCGGTTGGGCATTCAGGCGTTTGAGCCGACGCTCGTGGAAGGCAAAGCGATCCGCATCCATCCTCTCGTCTGCACCGCGTTCAACGCGGACTTCGACGGCGACCAGATGGCGGTGCATATTCCGCTTTCGCCGGAAGCGCAGGTAGAAGCGTCGGTGCTGATGCTCAGCTCGCACAACATCCTGTCGCCGGCGAATGGCTATCCACTTGCCGTGCCGACGCAGGACATGGTGCTCGGCATTTACTACATGACGAAGGCCAAGCCCAAGGCCAAGGGCGAAGGCCGCGCGTTTGGAACGGTCGAAGAAGTGATCATGGCGCTCGAGGCGGGCGAGGTGGAACTGCTGACACCGATCCGCCTGCGCTACACAGGCGAAGTGATCGATCTGACCAACGCCTACGACGACCAGGACGTGTCGCACACCGAGCCGGTGCGGTTGAACAAGCAATTCCTGCACACGACGGTCGGCCGTGTGATCTTCAACGATCACCTGCCCTCCGACATGCCGTTCATCAACGGGTTGCTCAAGAAGAAGGGAATCCAGGCGCTCGTGCAGTATGGGTATCTGCGCTATGGCCTTGAAAAGACCGTGCAGATGCTCGACCGGCTGAAGGAGCTTGGCTTCCTCTATGCGACGAAGGCCGGTGTTTCGATCGGCATCGTCGACATGGTCATCCCGAGCGTGAAGTTCAAGCTCGTGGACGCGGCCGAGCACGAGGTCGTCAAGGTCCAGCAGCAATATCTCGATGGCGCGATCACCAACGGCGAACGGTACAACAAAGTGATCGCCATCTGGAGCGACGTCACCGAGAAGGTTGCAGACGAAATGTTCAAGGCCCTCGAGCAGCAGGATAAGGAGGGCGTGATCAACCCGATCTACGTCATGGCCGATTCCGGCGCCCGCGGATCGAAGCAGCAGATCCGCCAGCTTTCCGGAATGCGCGGATTGATGGCGAAGCCTTCCGGCGAAGTCATCGAGACGCCGATCACGTCGAACTTCCGCGAAGGGCTGACGGTGTTGCAGTACTTCATCTCGACCCACGGCGCCCGCAAGGGTCTCGCGGATACGGCGCTCAAGACCGCCGACTCCGGTTATCTGACGCGCCGGCTGGTCGACGTGGCGCAGGATGTGATCATCAACGAATTCGACTGTGGCACGGGCGACGGAATTTACGTCGAACCGATTCTCGAGGCCGGCGTTGAAGTCGAGCCGTTGCGCGACCGCGTAGTGGGCCGCGTTTCGCTCGAAAAGATCAAGGACTACGAAGGCAACGTGATCGTCGAGATCAACCAGGAGATCACGGAAGAGCTCGCGAACGCAATTCAGGCGGCGGGCATCGAGCGAGTGAAGATCCGCTCCGTGCTCACGTGCGAATCCCGGCGCGGCGTGTGCGCACGCTGCTACGGCCGCAACCTGGCCACCGGCCGCTTCGTCGAGATGGGCGAAGCGGTCGGAGTCATCGCCGCGCAGTCGATCGGCGAGCCAGGCACGCAGCTGACGATGCGGACGTTCCACATCGGCGGCACGGCCACTCGCGTCACCGAACAGTCGAAAGTCGAAGCCCGCAACAATGGCTTCGTGAAGTTCATCGACTTGAAGGCAGTTGAGGGCCGTGGCAAGACGCTCATCGCCATGAACCGGTCGGGCTTGATCGCGGTCGTGGACGAGAAGGGCCGTGAGAAGGAGCGGCACCACGTGGTATACGGCGCGCGGCTGCGCGTGGAAGACGGGCAGCCCGTCACGCTGGGTGCGACGATGTGCGAATGGGACCCGTACACGTTCTCGATTCTCACGGAGTCGGGCGGCACGGTCGAATTCAAGGACCTGCAGCCAGGCCTCACGATCGAAGAGCAGGTGGACGAGGTCACCGGCCTCTCGCAGCTTGTGGTCACGCTGCCGCCGGGCGATGAAAAGCACCAGCCGACGATCCAGATCCGCGATTCGCAGGGCCGGGTGCGCAAGCGCTACCTGATGCCGTCGCGCGCCCACTTGATGGTCGCCGATGGCGACGATGTCCAACCTGGAGACGTGCTCGCGAAAATTCCTCGCGAGACCACGAAGACGAAGGACATCACGGGCGGTCTGCCGCGCGTGGTCGAACTCTTCGAAACGCGCAAGCCGCGCGATCCGGCAGTCATCAGCGAGATCGACGGCGTGGTGAAATACGGCGAAATCGCCAAGGGCCAGCGGAAAATCTACGTCGAGAGCGAGGATGGCAGGACCATGAAGGAGTACTCCATCCCGCGCGGCGTCCACATCAACGTGCAGGAAGGCGAACACGTTCGGGCAGGCGAGCCCCTGATCGACGGGCCGCTCAACCCGCACGACTTGCTCGCCGTGCTCGGCGAAAAGTACACGCAGGCGTATCTGGTGAATTCGATCCAGGAGGTGTATCGCCTGCAGGGCGTCAACATCAACGACAAGCACATCGAAACGATTGTCCGGCAGATGATGCGCTGGGTGAAAGTCGAGGACGTGGGTGACACATCGTTCCTGCTCGAGGAGCAAGTGGACAAGTTCCGCTTCCGCGAGGAAAACGACCACGTCATCGCCGATGGCGGTAGGCCTGCGACGGGGCGGCCGCTGCTCCTTGGCATCACCAAAGCTTCGCTCTCGACCGATTCGTTCATCTCGGCGGCGAGCTTCCAGGAGACTACGCGCGTCCTCACTGAGGCGGCAATTTCCGGGAAGGTCGACTACCTGCGCGGCCTGAAGGAAAATGTGATCATGGGCCGTTTGATTCCAGCGGGCACGGGTCTCGACCGGTACCGCAACATCCAGCTGCTCACCCAGATGCCGCCGCCGGAGGAAACAGAGGCGGGCTTCGGGGCTGGTATTTCGCCAACAGGTCCGGAACTTTCGCCGGAAGAGGCTGCGGCGCTCGATTTCCTGCGCAAGGATCCTGACGCCGTCGCAGAGGGATAATCACCGCACCGAATCAAAGGGCGGGAGCTCGCGGAAGCGACCCCGCCCTTTTTTCTTTTTATGGCCCGGAATTGCCACCAGCCGGACGCTAGACGAGCCGGTCAATTCTGAGATTAAACCGCTTCTCCTAGTAAGCAGTTCGGTATCAAGCCCCGTTTTCCTTGTCTGGAGGCCTCCCTCTGCCGGGTAGAATTTTAGGAGCGTTTCGGACGCAACCGGGACCCAGTCACAGCCTTCCACACTCGTCGGTAGGGACGGACGCAGTCATGTCCTCGGATTCCTCACAGCGGCAAGCCGATCAGGCGGGCGCGGCGCCCGCGTCAGCGCTGGAAGCACAGAAGCTGGCGGAGGTGATCGCACGCTCGCAGCACAATTATCGCGAGCTGATCGACAACCTCGACCAGGCGCTCTTCACACTTTCGTTGAAGGGCGAGATTCGGGTCGCCAATCTCAGGCTCGCCGAAATCCTAGGGGTTTCGTTTCCCGAGATGATCGGCCATTCGCTCAGCGAGTTCGTCGAATCGCCCTCCCTTGCAGACGCCGAACGCGTCTTTCCTAAGCTCACAGAGCGAGGCACGTGGTCGGGCACGATTCCCGTCAGACTCAAAAACGAAAAAGAGGACCGGCATTTTTCGTGCTGGTTGCAAACCGTAACGGAAGATGGGACGGTCGTTTCCGTCACGGGATGGGCGCGGGACATCAGCAAGGAGCATGAGTCACAATCCCGTTTTTCGGAGCTGTTCAACTCCCTGCGCGAAGGAATTCTCTTTTCCACGCCCGACGGAAAATTAGTCGACGCAAACCCAGCACTCGTGCGAATCCTCGGCTATGAATCCAAAGAGGAACTCCAACGCCTCGGCATGCGCGATCTCTACGACGACCCTGCCGAGCGCGAGGGGTTGCTTCGAGAACTGACCGAAAAGGGCGAAATGCACGACCGCGAGATCGTGCTGCGCCGGCGGGATGGCAAGAAACTCTATTGCCTCACGTCGGGTTTTGCGGTCCGGGATGCGTCAGGCCGCCTGATAAGGATGCATGGAACGGTCGTCGACATCACCGAACGCAGGGAAATTGAGAAGCGCCTGCACAAGGAACAGGAATTCGCCCGCAGGCTCGTCGAGTGCTTTCCGCATATGATCGTCGTGCTGGATCGCGAGGGGCGGTTCACATTCGTGAGCGAGCGCATACGCGACGTCCTCGGCATCTCTGCGGAGGAGTACATCGCGAAGCCGATCGGGCAGCGGACGAGTCCCGGAGACCAGCGAAAACTCGCCGAGATGCACGAGGATATTGTGTCAGGACGCAAGCGACACGTCCAAATCGAGATTCGCGCACAGCACGCGGACGGGACTTGGCGGTCGGTTCAAGTCGATGCGAGCCCGCTCTACGATGAAAATGGCCAGATTACCGGCGTGGTGTCGTCCGGTCAGGATGTGACCGACTCGCGGAGAATCGAGCAGCAGCTTGCGCAGAAGGAAAAATTCGCGGCGATGGGACAGATGATGGTGGGCGCTGCGCACGAGTTGAACAACCCGCTGACGGCTATCCTTGGAGTCACCGACCTGCTTCGGGAGCGCGCCGCAGACGAAACGACTCGGCGCCAGGTCGACCTGGTGCTGAAGCAGGCCCGCCGCGCAGCGACGATCGTCCAGAATCTTCTGACTTTTTCGCGTCCCATTACTCTCGGCCGGACGACTCTTAACCTGAGCGACATCGTAAAAGAGGTCTTGCTCCTCGAGGCAGCGGCGCTCGATCAAAAGAAGATTCGCGTGACGTTCGATGCGCCGAGTGATCTGCCTGCCGTTGAAGGTGATAGGAAACTTTTGAAGGAAGTATTTCTGAACATCATCGCAAACGCGGAGCAGGCGGTGCCTCCCGACCGCGGCTACGGCACGCTTGCGGTCACGTTGTCGCGCGCGGGAGATAACGTCCGCGTAACATTTGCGGACGATGGCGTCGGCATTCCACCCGAGAGTCTGGGAAAGATTTTTGACCCATTTTTCACGACGAAGCGGCCAGGGGGAGGAAGCGGGCTCGGCCTCACCATCTGCCTTGCGGTCGTCAAGGAACACGGCGGAAGGATCGAAGCGGAATCCACGCCCGGCGGCGGCTCCAAGTTCCATGTACTTCTGCCAGCCGTGCCGGAAACCCTCGCTGCCGCACGTCAAGCGACGCCGGCGGCGGGCGACGCCGCTGCCAACAAGCCGGCTCTGCCCGGATCAGAAACAGTCCGAGGACACTCGCTGCTGATTGTGGATGACGAGGAGAGCATTCGCGAAATCATTCAAGAAGGCCTTTCCGCAAGAGGTATGAAAGTGGAAGCTGTTGCAGACCCCGAGGCGGCGCTCAATTATTTGAAAAAAAACACATCCGACGTCGTCCTATGCGACTTCAATCTTCCCGGAATGAACGGAGAGAAGCTCTTCGAGAAGCTGAACGCACAGCCTGGCGAAAGACCACCCCGGTTCATCTTCATGACCGGCGAACTATTGGACCCTGCAGCTGCCGAACGGTACCGGCAAAAAGGCGCCGCGATCCTGCAAAAACCGTTTCATGTGTCCGCGCTCGTGACGCTGCTCGGGGAAATCCTGAAGCCACAACCAGCCACGGTACGCTAGCTCATTAACTTCTATTTCATTTTCTGCGAGGCGGTAGCGTCGACGCCAAAATCCCAGACGTAGAGGCTCATGCCTTCTTCGTCCAGCACCTGGGCTAAAGCGTATTCACCGGGCGCAAGAGGTTGCCCGAGCGTGAAGCGATAAACGCCGCGTGCGACCTCCCATTTTTGCATCGGGATAGAATCACGCACTTCCTGTTTCTCACCAAACAGTTCATCCAAGTGCTCGATCAGGCGGCTGTCCCCGTGCGGTTTTGCGCGGATCAGATCCAGATGGGGCTCGCGCGCGTCGGCCGTGCGGATGTAAAACTCGAACTGGCCAACGCGCAACCGAAATTTCGCTCGGCCGCCGCGAATGGAAACATTTTGACGGGACGGAACAATGGGAATCGGCACCATCACCTGTTCGAGCAGGCGTCCTTTCGACAGCTTCGTGTCAGTTTCCGCCTGTGGGAGGGCAAGGATGGACTTGCCGTCGAACGCGAATAGGTTCACTCCGGGCGGCAGAAACACGCCAGGAGCCACCTCGAGACTGGCGTCAATATCGAGGGGCGGTATCACACGCGCCGCTTCCTGGGCCTCGACTTTAGCCGCCAGTGCCGCGTCACGTTGCGCCTGGTCCGCCTCGGCCTTCTTGGTTGCGTCCCAGTCGACCAGGTTCGCCGGTATCACCTCCCAGGAGGAACTATCGAGACTGTAGTAACGGACGCGGTCGCCTTCGATCTTGTATTCACGCACGAGCTGGTAGCTGCCGTCCTTCAACAGGAGCTTCTTGCCGCGAGGGAGACCTGGGGACTCGGAGGCTGGACTAGCCGAACCGCTGGCAGAAGCGGCGGGACTCGGAGGCTGCTGTTGAGCATGCAGAGGCGGAGACGGGGATCCAGTCCACAAAAGCGCTAACGCCGCCAAAAGAATTTTCATGGCCTAACAGACTCGAATGCATCGGCCGGCTTCAAACTGCGAGGCATATTCACGCCCCTCTGAGCGGTCGGATGCTCGACAAGAGCATTTGGTTGAACTCCATTTAGGATACGCCCGGATGAGAGGAGCCACAACCTAGGGTGCGGACTGGGGAATTGTGACAACTTCCGGCGGGACAGGAACGGCGAGCAAGCAACCGGCGGGACCGCGAAGGCTAGTGTTCGCAGCGAGGATGGAGAACGGCCATGATCATGAGGTCCGAGTTCGTAAAAAGCCACTTCTGAACGTTGGAGCCGGCTGCCGCGGCCATTGATCCGAGGTGCTTGGTCTGCACGAGGCTACGAAGGTGTTTAGCGCAGATACCCGTTAGGCTTATGACCTCTTCTTCCGTGAAGAACTTCTGGCTCGATTTGATTCGGACCATTTCCGGGCCTCACAATTCGTCAGATGCGAAATAAAGACTAATTGCTGCTCAATTCCCCAGCAATAGCCGTTCCGTACCAGCCGGGTAGAACTGCCCGATCCCTTCCGGCGCAGAAACTGAGCCATTACTGCGAGTTAGCCTGCACCCGCGCAACCCAAAATTTGCGTCAACGATTCGCATCGGCGCAAGAACTTCCCAAGCTGATCCTAACTTGGGAATATTGCTGCCTCTTCACGGATGCGTTTCTGCAGCTGTAATTTCCGGATGGTCGAGACGAGAGACTAGTCGAGATACAGTTTCGTCCGCTTAGACTGCGTAGCCGCCCGCGGATTCGAAGGCGCGCGCAAGCCGGAGCAGCGAAGCTTCGCTGAAGTGCGGGGCAAAAACCTGCATGCCGACAGGGAGGCCAGCCTTCGTTTTGCCGCAAGGAACGGAAATGCCGGGAACACCAGCGAGCGATCCGGTCACTGTGTAGACGTCTGCCAAATACATTTGCAGGGGGTCGGAGGATTTTTCGGCTAGCCGAAAAGCTGGCGTCGGGGCCGTAGGCGTGACAATCGCGTCTACTTTTTGGAACGCGTCAGTAAAGTCTTGGGCGATCAGAGAACGGACTCGTTGCGCACGCAGGTAGTAAGCATCGTAATAGCCGGATGAGAGTACATAGGTGCCGAGCATGATCCGGCGCTTGACCTCAGGCCCGAAGCCTCCTTCACGCGTGTTGCGATACATCTCGGTGAGCGTTCCGCCGGGCACGCGGAGGCCATACCGCACCCCATCGTAGCGTGCGAGATTGGAGCTGGCCTCGGCAGTGGCAAGGATGTAGTAGGCTGCGATGGCGTAGTCGGTGTGCGGCATTTGCAACGGGATTCTGCGGCAGCCGAGGCTCTCGAGCAGCGCGATCCCGGCCCGCACCTTTTCCTTCACCCCTGAGTCCAGGCCGGCACCGAAATAGTCTTCGGGCACGCCGATGCGGAGGCCCTGTACCGGTTTTTGACTTTCCGCCGAGTAGTCGGGAACGGGCACGGCGGCCGAGGTTGAATCATTGGCGTCATGCCCCGCGATCACACTCAGAACGGCAGAAGCGTCGGCGATGTTCGTGGCGAACGGGCCGATCTTGTCGAGCGACGAAGCGAAGGCGACGAGTCCGTAGCGCGAGACGCGTCCATAGGTGGGCATCAGTCCCGCAACGCCGCAGAAGGAGGCGGGCTGGCGAATCGAACCGCCCGTATCGGTTCCGAGCGCCGCGATTGCGAGGCCAGCCGCGACGGCTGCCGCCGATCCTCCGCTTGAGCCTCCGGGAACCCGGTCGAGCGCGACAGGATTCCGCACGGGGCCGTAGGCCGAATTTTCATTCGACCCTCCCATGGCGAACTCGTCGCAGTTGGTTTTTCCAAGAAAGACAGCGCCAGCATCGTCGAGGCGCTCGACCGCGGTCGCGTCGTAGGGCGGGACGTAGTTCTCGAGCATCTTCGAGGAGCAGGTGGTGCGAAGGCCACGCGTGCTAATGACGTCCTTAATCGCAATAGGGACGCCTGCTAGCGGCGGCAGTGGTTCTCCTTTCGCGATGGCCGCGTCGATTCGATCGGCTTGCGCGTAGGCGCGCTCAGGCGACACCGTTAGAAACGCGTTTAGTTCGGGATTGCGGCGTTCGATGCGGCCGAGGAATTCGGCCGCAAGTTCACGCGCGGAAATCTTCTTGGTTTGCAGCGCCGCCCTTACGCTGGCGACTGTCCACGAAGCGGGTGCGCTCATCGGTCGATAACTTTCGGGACACGAAAGAAGGGGGCCTGCGCCTCGGGCGCTCCCGCGAGCACCGGGCCAGCCACGTTGCATGGCTGCAATACATCGTCTCGCAGCTCGGGATGTTGTTGCGCGCCAGATTCAGAGGTGGCGATGTGCAAAACCTGGGCCATCGGCTGGACGCTTGCCGTGTCGAGCTCCTTGAGCTTGTCGACGTAAGTGAGGATCGCGTCGAGCTGCCCGCGATAGAGCTCGACCTCGGCGGGCGAGAGGCCGAGATGCGCCAG
>Ga0187769_10001165_pt1 | contig 14883 bp, 10 predicted proteins | sample 0116_SJ02_MP02_1_FD_133140 | JGI IMG/M metagenome (GOLD analysis project Ga0187769, IMG submission 133140) | Tropical peat soil microbial communities from peatlands in Department of Meta, Colombia - 0116_SJ02_MP02_10_MG | ecosystem: Environmental > Terrestrial > Soil > Wetlands > Peat | place... | reverse complement strand
CGCAACCTGATGTTCAACATCCCCGCACGAATCGTGCGCACCGGACGACGGACGACCCTACGCCCGCCCGCCGGGTTTCGCCACAGCGACGTCCTCCAAGCGACACTCGACGCGATCTACGCCCTCGGGCCCTGACCCCAGCGCCCGCCCGCCTGCCGACATCGACCACTACTCGCAGCATCGCCCAGCTTGGCGACCCCGAACGCTGCTCCAAACCGACCCCTCCGGCAAGCCAGCCCGCTTCACCCCGCCCGCCGGACGCCACTCGCCTCACTCGCGATCCCATCCCGACAGTCAAATCACCCCTCAGCGTTCCCAATCGCGCTTATCCACTGATCTAGGTCTGAGCAGCGCGGCGAGGCGGCCACCGCATGCCCGCTCGGCCACCCCCTCAGCTGTGTCGGCGCGCGCGGCGCACGGCTGCATAGCCCGGATGATGCGAAATCCGAACTGCGCGAGGCAGAGGTCAGACGCCGCGCTGCTTACTTGTCCCGGTCGTCGCTTGTCAAAGCGTTCGGCTAGGGGGTTGTTCAAGGTGGGGACGCGAGTTCCCCGCCTGGTCGCGCGGTGAGCGTCGGCGGTGGTGCTCTGTCACCCGTAGGGCGGCCCTTCGGGCCGAGCGCGGAGCGCTTATAGGCGCCGAGCCGGCGCTAGGTGGATCGTGTGCGCGGACGCCCAGGCTTACTTCGGCACTCGGCCCGGGTTGGCTCCGGGTCGGCGACATGATGTTTGATGGGGTGTTCCGGCAGATGGTGATGCGGCCGCTCAGTCTTTTTGGGCCGTCCCCGGGTTGGGTCGGCAGCAGTCTCGCCGGGAGCTGGCCGCGGGTTCATCGGGTGATCTCGGGCTTGCCGCGTGACACGAGGGTTTAGGAGACGGGCGCGAGCGCCTGGTCGCCAAGCTCTTTGAGGATGTGGTAGGTCCGTTTGAGCAGTTTGCGCGCGAGTGCGAGGCAGGCGCGGTTGCCGCCGATCCGGGCGGCCAGTTGCTCGTAGTAGGGGCGGTCCGGGCTGGCCGGGAAGCGGGCGCGGTGAGCCGCCTCATACAGCGCCCAGCGCAGCGCGGGTGGTCCTTGGCGGGAGAGGTGGCCGGGCGCGCGGTGATCGTCGGATTGGTAGACGGTGATATCCAGGCCGCCGTAGCGGACGACATCTCGCGAGTTCTCAAAGTGGCGCACGTCGCCGAGCTCGGCCAGGATGGTGACCGCGGTCAGGTCGCCGACGCCGTAGGTCTGATCGATCCGCGCGCGGCAGCCAGGCTGTTTGCGCGCGATCACGTGCAGCTCCTGATCGAACGGGACCAGCTGGATGTCGAGCGCGTCGATGATCTGGAGCGCAATGTCGAGCTGCTCGCGGGCGGCGGCCGGGAGCCTGAGGCCCGCGATCCATCCGCGGTTCTCGAGCGAGAGCAGATTGTGGCGTTGCGGGAACCCGTGGTGGTAGAGCACCGCGTGCATCCGCTGCTGCCACTCCGTTCGCTGGTGAGAGAGCAAATGACGGGTCCGGACCCGGGCGCGGAGATCCAGGATGTGCGCCGGGGGAATCCACGACTCCGGCAGTCGCCCAATCAAGAGCAGCTCCCGCAAGTGCCGTGCATCGGCCCAGTCGGTCTTGGCTCGCTTCTTCTTGCCCTTCAACGCCGCCGCCTCGGCTGGCTCGGCCAGGTGTACCTCGGCACCGATCCGCTCGAGCTCCTCGACCACGAACCGCCAGCCCGTCGTTGCCTCCAGCGCCACCTCCAAGTCCTCACCTCGGAACTGGGCCAGGAACTTCCGCACGCCGGCACGGTCCGCCGGCGCGATCCTCGCTCGGAACACCTCGCCGGTGATCGTGTCGATCCACTCCGCCGAGATCTGCGCGCGATGCTGATCAAGCCCCATCACGATCGACACCAGACCAACCCCCCATCGAGCACGCCACCGCCGGCCGCCCGCAGGGCAGCCCATCGCATACCGTCAAGCACGGTCGGTACCTCCTATTCGAATGGCCGGCCGCGCGGCTGGTACCCGCGCGCGCCTTCAACCAACGCCGTTCGACGCGGAGGGCCGGCCACCTTCCCCGGAGTGACACGCCAAATGGGACATCACATCTTTTGTAGGGCGCCGGGCTGCTGGTTCGCCACGAAACCAGTCACGATTTCGACGCGCTCTACCCCGCATGGCGCTGCTGCTACCGGACACAACCAGCAACGGCACCAACGCGCGTGCTACCCGTGCGCAGGTGAAAGCGAGTCTCGGCCCGGGTGGGGTCGCGCACCTCCTATTCGCCACAAACGCGACCAGCGCGAGCACGTGTGGCGGCCGGGCAGGCGAGCGTTCTCCTCCCCGCGCAAGGCAGGGGCGTCCGCCTCGAACGGCGAGATGCCTGTTGCGGCATGAAAGGGGGGCTCGTCGGGTCGCGAGCGAACTGCTCGACACTCGTGCTGGGTCTTGCCAGACTGGACGCCGTGGGTGCCCACGTGCTCGTGTTCATTGGCGTTGCGGCGATTGTGATCGTCGTTCCCGGCCCTGATACCGCTGTGGTCACGAAGAACCTGCTTGTCCATGGTCGCCGGGCTGCGTTCGGCACCTGTCTTGGTGTCAGCGCCGGCCTGTCCGTCTGGACGCTCGCGGCGGCGATCGGGGTGGCGTCGCTGGTGCGCGCGTCTGCGCCCGCCTTCACGGTTCTGAAGCTGATCGGTGCCCTGTACCTCGCCTGGCTCGGACTCCAAGCACTCCGCGCCGCTGGCCGCACGGAACTCGGGGGGAGCTTCGCCACGGCGAATAAGTCGGCGATGCGCGCCCTCGGTGGCTTCCGACAAGGCTTTCTAAGCGATCTCGCCAACCCGAAGATCGGGATCTTCTTCACCAGCCTTCTGCCCCAATTCGTTGATCGAGGACACTCGGTACTGCTGCCATTCCTTGCGCTCGGCACCGTGTTCGTCCTGATGACCTTGCTGTGGCTCACTGCGTATTGCCTGATGGCCGCGCGAGCAGCCAAGACTCTTCTGCGCCCGCGCGTCAAGGCTGCGATGGATCGGGTCACGGGCATCGTGCTGATCGCCCTCGGCTTACGCCTCGCGACAGAGCACCGCTGAGCCTGGACGGGTCTCGCGCGACGGTGCCCGACCCGGGAGGGAGCGTGAGGATCGAGGCGATGCAGGCCATGGACTTGGCCGCGGGAGGACCAGATGCGCCTCACGATGCCGCTCATGTCTCCTCGAGACCGCCGTGTATCGGCGGCTGGCGAGGAGCGGCTCAGTTGGGCGGCTGCCGAGCGAGCCCCCACTCGAGCAGCTTCTGAAGTTGATCGGGGCTGATGTTGCCGCCGGTGCAGACGAGCGCGACGCGCCGGCCCGCGACCCGCTCGCGGAGTTTGAGGGCCGCGGCCAACGGCGCCGCAGCGGCCGGCTCGACCAGCGTGCGAGTCAGCTCGATCAGCTGCAACGTGGCGACGCGAAGCTCGTCATCGGTGACGAGCACAAAGTCGTCGAGATGCTGCGCGAGGATGCTCTGCGGCAGCTCGAACGAGACTCGGGTCTGAAGCCCTTCAGCAAACGTGTGCATTTCGTCCGAGACCGGCCGACGCTCCCGCCATGCGCGATAAGCCGCGGGTGCAGCCTCGGATTGCACCCCGATCACAACGATCCGCGGGTTGATCGCCTTCGCGACGATGCAGGCGCCGGCGGCTCCGCTCCCGCCGCCCACCGGGACGACGATCACGTCGATCGATGGCTCGCACTCGAGCAACTCGAGCGTCGCAGTCGCGACGCCCGCGATCAACAACGGTTCATTGCCGGAATGGATGTATCGCGCGCCACGAGCCGCCGCCAGCTCTTCGCAGCGTTCGCGCGCCTCATCGAAGTCAACGCCGTATTCCACGACCGTCGCGCCCAGCGAGCGCATCGAGGAGACCTTCACGGGGTTGGCGCCACACGGCACGACGATCGTCGCTGCGACATCGAACAGGCTCGCCGCATACGCAACCGACTGCCCGTGGTTGCCCGTCGATGCCGCATACACGCCGGCTGGCAGCTGCCCCGAACCGAGACGAGCCACCAGGTTGATCCCACCCCGCACCTTGAAGGCGCCCGTCGGCAGATGGTTCTCGTGCTTGACGAACAGGTCGGCCCCCACCATGCCATCCAGCGCTGGATACCGACGCAGCGGCGTCCGGTCCAGGTAGGGAGCGATCACCCGCCGCGCATCGAGCACATCGCGCAGCTGCAAGACCGTGTTCGACATCGCACGCAATTCGACCACATCACGCCAACACGCAGCGCCCTCAGCGGTCACCGGGCAAGCGCCCGCCGATCAGCAAACAGCGTTACGCGACGAACGAAAACCGGAACGCCCGCACCGCCATAGGACGATGAGGATCAGCTCAGCGCACGGCGCCGCGGGCTCCAGCTCACCGGCCATGAGACTCCCGGCGACCACGACCCAACACCCCGAGCGCCCCAGCTCCAGATACACGTGCTGCGACCGAAGCGGTCCCGAGTCCTCACGGGTCATGCCGCCCTGCTCGTCGCCATGAGCGCGACGGCCTACGGCGACCGGCGATCGCGAGTCGCTCTGACGGCATCGTTTCCGCGCATCGCGGGAACAAGTCGCTTCGGTAAGCAAGATCCTCGTGGCTAGGCAATGCAGGTCCGCCAGAACGACGCGGGCCTGAGCCGTTTGCCGCGGTGGCGAGCACCTACCGGCGAAGCGTTGGTAATCCGTTCGGCGTCGCTCAGGGACTTCGCGCTGGCGTGCTGCCAGGCTGGCGGTTGGGGGTGAGCTTGGCGCTCATCTTGATCGCTCTGACCGCCCCGGTCGCGCCGGCTTGGAGCGTCACTCCCACCGCGATCAACAGGATGCCCGGAATCAAGAGGACGCTTGAGCCGAGCATGAGGATGCCAATGCGTCCGAGTAGGTAGGGAGGCGTGCAAACGGTCGCGCCCAGCGCCCCGCCTACCGCTGCCGTCCACAGCTTGTCCCCCCGTGACTGCGCCGGTTTGACCCCGATCAGTCGGGAGGGCACCGCTACGTAGGCGACCATCATCAGCCCGACGACGATCCCGAGCGCAAGCGTGAACCATGGTCGGCCCCAGCGCGTCACCACGGTCGTTGAGAACGCGAGCAGCGCCCCGGTAATCGCACCCGACACCGCGATCGGGCTGAGGTGACGGCAGGCCCGTTCGACCGCGGGCCGAATCTCAGGTTTGCCCGCGCGCGCGATCGCGAACGCGAACACCGCATTCAGGAAGAAGCACGCAACCGTGATCGCGACGATCAGCAGGCTGATCGGAATCAGCAGTGCGCCGCGCACGATGTCGAAGCTCTTGCCGTGCAGCACGTGTGCCTTGAGGTCGAACATCGCCAGCCAGATCCACATTGCGGGCAGGATCTGTACGAGCGTGAGGCGCCAGTTGGACACGAGCAACCTCAGTCCGTCGAAGAGCAGCGCAAACGCGCCGACGGCGAACGCCAGCGGAGCGAACACGCGTCGCGAGCGGCTGAGGCGTAGCACCTCCTCCTCGATCCTGACATCGTCGTTGTCCTCGATCGCCCGGACCAGCGAGCGGATGCGCGCGCCGAGGGCGATGGGATGCCGGTGGGGGATCCCGTTCGAGGATCCCGCGGGCGCCCTTGGCGGCGCGAGGCCGGCTATTTTCGTTCCGGTTCTGGAGACCGGCGGCTCTGGGCGCGTCCCGTGCTGGGCCGTCCCGCCGCTTGGATCTGAGATGGGCTCAGCGGGCCGAACCGGCCGGTCAATCTCTCGTCGTCGAGACAATGCCTCGGCCCTCGTGCGCATACTGGCCCATCGTGAAAGAAGTGTCCTAACGCCCGGCGTCGAACGTATCCGTAGTCGACGGCCATTCACCTGCGGGTAATTACACCCACGCCTTGGTTGGCGGCGTCGGCTCGCCGTTGCCGAGGATGACGTGCGTCACGGGTACGTCGAGTTCACGACGCAGGCGCTCCAGCTCGCCCCGCTCCTGCCAACTCTCGCGCTCGCGGGGGTGCGTGACAACGATGACTTCGTCGGCGCCGAAGTCGCGCAGCTGATCCTCTAGCGCAGTCCGTTGGGTTGGGGTCGCCGACCTCGCCATGCGCGGGGATGCCGCGGTCCTTCGTCCACGCGAGCGACCGCCGCAGCCGTGTCTGCGCGTCGGCGAGCTCGTTGTCGATGTCGGACAGCACGTGGTGCACGTGCGACGCGAGAACCGGTGCGAGGACGTCGATCTCGACAGCCTTGCTGTCGCTCGCCTGGATCCGTTCGCATAGCTGATCGCCTGCGAGCGTCTCGTTCGCGACCACCAGTAGGTGATGGGTGCCGGCTCGGGCACCATCGGGTTGCGGATCGTGCTCCGCGTCGCGCAGCGGGGTCCGCCGATCTGGATTGTCAGCCCTCAGGTACGCGATCGCCCCTACCACGAGCGCGAGGACGAAAGAACCCGACAGCTATCAGAGGTTTTGTGAGGAACCCGAGCACGACAGACACAGCGATCACAGCCGCACTCGCGAACACGAACCGGTTCGCCTCTGTCTCCGACCGGATGGGCATCCTCATGCGGGCCGACTCTCCAACTGTGTAGCCGGCCCCGAATCCGTGATGGTCGCGCTCGCGCCCCCCGGGAAACTACGGATCCGATCGCGCGGCCACGCGGATAGCGTCGGCGGGGCAGTCAGGACTGTGCGTCCGAGATGAACGCTGAAAGGAATGGGCTGATGTCAGATACGCCGACCGACGTGTTCGTAGCCGGCTACCCGGACATACAGACGGCCGCGGACGACTTCGAGTCGCTGGTCGCGCAGGTCAAGGAGGGGAAGGTTGAGATCGAGGGGGTGATCCTGGTCACGCACGACAAGGACGGCACCGTCTCGGTTGAGCAGACGGGCGATCACCTCGGCCGTAAGGGCGCTGGCTGGGGCGGCGGCGTCGGTTTGGCCGCGGGCTTGTTCGCGCCGCCGCTGCTGGCGTCGGTGGCGGTCGGGGCGGTTGCGGGCGGACTGATCGGCAAGTTCGTCGATCACCGGGTCGAGAACCAGATTCACGACAAGATCGGTGAGAACCTGCCGCCCGGCTCGGCGGGGGTCATCGCCGTGTTCGACGACGAGCAGCGGCTCGGGGTCGAGCAGGCACTCGGCGGCGCGTTGCTGCGCTCGCTGGTACAGACCGACAAGTCGGGCACCCAGGCGTTGAAGGCCGAGCTCGCGGAGGCGATGGGAAAGTTCGCGCAGGATCGCACTGCGTTGCCGATCCCGGATCGGAACTTCGGCGGCACGGCAGGACGCATCCTGAAGGACTCGGTCGGCGACTGGTCGATGATCCCGGGTCCGAAGGCGCCGGATGGAGCGCCGAACGTGCTGCTGGCGATTATCGACGACGCGGGGTTCGGCGCTCCGGACACTTTCGGGGGGCCGATCCGCACGCCGACCTACACGCGCGTGCAGAGGATGGGGTTGACGTACAACAGCTTCCATGTCACCGCGCTGTGCTCGCCCACTCGTGCGGCGCTGCTGACGGGGCGCAATCACCACCGGGTGGGGATGGGCTCAATCGCCGAGGCCCCCGGCCCGTTCCCCGGGTACACGGCCGTTAGGCCGAGGAGCTGCGCCGGTCTGCCGCGGATCCTCCGTGACAACGGCTATGTCACGGGCGGGTTCGGGAAGTGGCATCTGACCCCAAACAATGTCCAGTACAACGCCGGGCCGTTTGACCATTGGCCGAAGGCGTGGGGGTTTGATCGGTGGTGGGGGTTCTTGTCCGGCGCCTCGGGCCAGTACGACCCGGTGATCAGCCAGGACGACGCGATCGTCGGCGTGCCCGAGGGCAAGGACGGCGGCGAGTACTACTTCCCCGACGACATGGCCGACAAGGCGATCGAGTGGCTGCACGGGGTGCGCGCACAGGATTCCGAGAAGCCGTGGTTCATGTACTTCTCCACCGGCTGCGCCCATGCCCCCCACCACGTCGCCAAGGAGTGGGCCGACAGGTACAAGGGCAAGTTCGATGACGGCTGGGATGAGCTGCGCGAGCGGACGTTCGAGCGCCAGAAGCAGATCGGGATCATCCCGCCGGACGCCGAGTTGACCGAGCGCCCGGACGCGTTCCCCGCGTGGGACTCGCTCGATGACACGGCCAAGGAGCTGTACGCGCGGCAGATGGAGGTCTACTGCGGCTTTCAGGAGAACGCCGATTACAACGTCGGCCGGCTCCTGGACGCGGTCGAGGAGATGGGCGACCTCGATAACACGCTGGTCATCTATGTCTGGGGAGATAACGGCGCCAGCCTGGAGGGCACGACAACCGGTTCGTTCAACGAGCTGACGTTCCTCAACGGGCTAATCCTGGATCCCAAGCAGCAGACCGAGCTGATCGAGAAGTACGGCGGGATCGAGGCGCTCGGCGGGCCGCACACGGCGCCGCACTGCGCGGCGGCGTGGGCCCACGCCTGCAACACCCCGTTCCAGTGGGGCAAACAGGTCGCCAGCCACCTGGGCGGGACGCGCAACCCGATGGTCGTCGCGTGGCCGTGGCGGATCAAGCCAAGCACAGACACCCGAGCGCAGTTCACTCACTGCATCGACATCGCCCCGACGATCCTCGAGGCCGCGGGGATCCCCGAGCCAAAGACGGTCGATGGGATCGAGCAGGAGCCTATGGACGGCACCAGCTTCCTGTACACGTTCGACGACGCCGACGCGCCCGAGCGACACACGGTGCAGTACTTCGAGATGTTCGGCGGCCGCGGGATCTACAAGGATGGCTGGTGGGCGGCGTCGAGGCTCGACCGGCTCCCATGGGACCTGTCCCCCAAGACCCTGAGTACCTTCGGTCTCCAGACGGACTGGGATCCCGACCGAGACGTCGGATGGGAGCTCTACAACCTGCGCGAGGACTTCGCCCAAGCCAAGGACGTCGCGGCCGACCACCCGGACAAGGTCAAGGAGCTCCAGGAGCTCTGGTGGAAGGAAGCCGAGCGCAACCGCGTACTGCCGCTGATGGGCGGGCTCTGCCTACTCCTCGGCATCCTGCCGCCACTGCCGACGAAGACCCGCTACCCGTTCGCCGGTGACGTACAGAACGTCCCCTGGGGGATGATCCCGCGGATCTACGGCCGCTCCTACGCGATCGAGGCCGAGCTCGCGGTGCCCGACTCGAGCGCCGAGGGCGTGATCGTCGCGATGGCCGACTTCATCGGCGGCTTCGGCCTGTGGGTCGACGGCGACGGGATCCTCCGCCACACCTACTCGCTGTTGGGCGTCGAAACCTACAAGCAGGCGGCCTCGAAGAAGCTCCCCACCGGCGACGTGAGCGTCCGAATGCTGTTCGAGACCGAGGAGAACAAGCCCGGCAGTGGCGGCCATGTGACGCTCTACATCAACGACGAGAAGGTCGGCGAGGGCGACATGCCCCGGACCGTCCCGATCAGCTTCACGACCTACGCGGCCATGGACATCGGCCGCGACAACGGCCTCGTCGTCGACCTCGACTACGAGCCCAAGGCGCCATACGCGTTCACCGGCACCGTCAAGCAGGTCGTCTTCGACCTCAAGCCCGCGACAGCCAAACGGGCAAGCCACGAGGACGAAAAGTCCCTGCACGAGCACGCCGCCGTGCACGCACTCGCGCACGGAGCCGCCGCCTAGGAGGCACGACCACGACAGACACCGGCGTGATGCGTGCGAACGCGACACCGGCGTTTCACCTGCTGGCGAAACCGACCGGGGCGGTCTGCAACCTCGACTGCTCGTACTGCTTCTTCCTGTCCAAGGAGATGCTGTATCCCGGCAGCCGCTTCCGAATGGCCGACGAGCTGCTGGAGACCTACATCAGCCAGCTGATCGAGGCGCACGCGAACGCACCGGTGGTGCAGGTCGCGTGGCAGGGCGGCGAGCCGACGCTGATGGGAGTCGAGTTCTTCCGGCGCTCGGTCGAGCTGGTCGACCAACACCTAAGACCGGGGCAGCGCGCCGAGTACACGATCCAGACCAACGGCACCAAGCTCGACGCGGGATGGGCTGCGTTCTTCAAGGCCAATGACTTCCTGGTCGGGATCTCGATCGACGGCCCCCGGGAGATTCACGACACCTTCCGGGTGACCAAGGGAGGGCGCGGCAGCTTCGACCAGGTGATGCGGGGGCTGTCGCATCTGCGGGCCGCCGAGGTCGAGTTCAACGTGCTGACCACGGTCCACGCCGCGAACGAGCGTCGCGGCCGCGAGGTATACAGGTTCCTGCGCGACGAGTGCGAAGCACGGTTCATCCAGTTCATCCCGATCATCGAGCGCGTGACCGAAGCCTCGAACGACGGGATCGTGCCGTGGTCCTCGTGGCGCGACCGGCCGCTGTACGTCCAAGAGGGCAACGCCGTCACCGAACGCTCGGTCTCGCCCACCGGCTACGGACGCTTTCTGATCGACGTGTTCGAGGAGTGGGTCAGACGCGACGTCGCGCGGGTGTACGTGCAGATGTTCGACACCGCCCTGTCGAACTGGGTGGGTGAGCCGCCCAGCATGTGCGTGCACTGCGAGACCTGCGGTCTGGCGCTCGCGCTCGAGCACACCGGCGATCTCTACTCCTGCGATCACTTCGTGGAGCCGCGCTACCTCCTCGGCGACATCAGCGACCGGCACCTGATCGACCTGGTCGCTTCAGAGCAGCAGCGACAGTTCGGCCTGGACAAGCGCGACACGCTCCCGCGCTACTGCCGCGAATGCGAGGTGCGGTTCGCCTGCCACGGCGGCTGCCCGAAGGACCGCTTCACCACCACCCCCGACGGCGAGGACGGCCTCAACTACCTCTGCCCGTCCTTCAAGCTGTTCTTCCACCACGTGCAGGAGCCGATGCGCGCGATGGCCCAGCTGCTTGGCGCCGACCGGGCGCCCGCCGAGATCATGCGCCAGTACGCCGCCGCCGACGCTCGCCGCGGACGGAACAACCCCTGCACCTGCGGCAGCGGGCGCAAATGGAAGCACTGCCACGGAGACACGGCATTCGCTGCGGCATTGCACTGATCGAAAGTAGCGAGATGCTGCGGATGTCGGGATCGGCCGGGGCGAAGACGATCCCCGGGATATGGATGCCGCCCGAAAGACCGCACCGCGTGAGCGCGTCGATGACCATCACCCACATCACCGAACGGGAGGGGCCGCATTGAGACGCCAGGCTCCATCGGGAGCTGAGTCGCACACGATGAGCCTGGCACGACCATCGAGCCGGAGGGCCGATTCGTGATAGATCAGACGACCACTGGAGATGCCGGCGTCACGGGGTGGATCTCCGCAGAACTGCAACACAACATCATCCAGCCGATTGAGGACTTCCAGAACCCGCGTCAGGAGTGGCGCCGACTGTTCTCGGAGCTGCTCGGGACGTTCTTCCTGGTGACCGTTGCCGCAGGTGGGGGGATGATGGGGGCCGCGTTTCCGAACACGATCAGTCGCACCGCGGCGGTGGTCGCGCCCGGGTTGATGGTGATGGGGATCATCATGTTCATGGGGAAGGTCTCGGGCGCCCACCTGAACCCCGCGGTCAGCATCTCATTCGCGCTGCGCCGGGACTTTCCGTGGCGACGGGTGCCCGGCTACATCATCGTCCAGCTGATCGGCGCGACGCTAGCGGCGCTGGTCCTACACGCGGTGATCAACGTCTCGGCGGTTCACGGTTCGAACTACGTCGCGTCCGGGTACAGCGCCGGCGCGGGGTTCTGGATGGAACTCCTGCTGACTTTCGGGCTGATGAGCGTGATCCTCGGGACCGCTTCGGGCGCGCAGAACATCGGAATCACCGCCGCCCTGGGGGTGGGGGCGTACATCGCGTTGGCCGGGCTGTGGGGAAGCCCGATCTCCGGAGCCTCGATGAACCCCGCACGAACGTTCGGCCCGGATCTCATCGGCGGGAAGTTCACCGACTACTGGGTCTACGTCGCCGGGCCGATCGCGGGTGGCGCACTAGCCGTCGCCGTCGCGTTCGTGCTCAGAGGGCCAGGCGGCGGACTGAGCGGCTCCGGCGCCGCCCAGGGCGCCCTGTTCACCGAGGCCCAACAACCCGACAAACAGTAGGGCGGTGAGCTCGCCGCGCGCAACGCGCGACTACGGGCAGGCTGAACTCGATACTGCCTGCGCTACCGACTCGCGGCCCGCCAACCCGAAGCGGCCGACACCTCCACCAGCACCATCGCCTTCCGCTGCGTGGTTCGGTAATGAGGCGGAAACACCGCGTCGGCACGAAAGCATGACCTTCCGCCCACGGCGATCGTGTCCCCCTTTTCGCCAATCTCAAGTCGCGTGGCGGCAGTCGGGAGTCGCCAACCGCGGTCCGTCCTCGAATCCGCGCTTAGGAGGGAAGACTCGTGAAGCGGGCGAGATGCTCGTGGCGGAACAAGAGTAGGGCTCGCACCGGCGCTACTCGATTGCGCCTGTTGGAGCCGTGGGGATCCTCGTGGCCTCTTCGGACAAGCGGAAGCCTGACCGAGACTGCCGCAGGGGCGATATTGCAGAAGCGAGGGCCACCTTTGACGTGTTCGCTTGCAGCGGATCTGCTTGCAGCGGTTCGTTTTGGTCGCCTGAGGATCGCGCGGGGGTGGTCGAGGCCCCAGTTGCTGGGCGGATGGAGCGCCTCGACGTTGCGACGGAGGTTCTCGTGGTAGCCGGCGAACTCGCGGCGCCCAATCCGGCTCGCGATCGGCTCGAGCAGGCGCATGAGGCCGCCCAGGGCACGCTGGGCGACGAAGTGGACGATGGTCGTGCCGGGTTCCTCCGCTGTCAGCTTCCAGGTGCCGTCGACCGGGACGGGCCCTTCGACGACGTGGACGTGGAGATGGTTTGGCCGGTCGAAGACGGTGAACTCCACCAGCGGCTCGAACTCCCGGCTTCCCGGGGGCTTCGTCCATTCGCGGACGCGTAGCCCTGACGCGGCGGCCCCGCGGTCTCCGGCTCGACGCGCAGTTTTCGAGGTCTGCCAGGCGGCCAGGTTCGCCCGATCCGTCATTAGTCGGAGACGGCCTCGGGCGGCCGCGCAACGCGGAAGGTCTGCTCGACGCGCATCACGGGATCATCTTATGTACTCCCTGGGGCACGGCGCTGGTTCTGCGTGACCACGCGCATCTCCGCACCGCGGACGACTTCCCTGACAACGCGCGGCAAGCGCGCCGGAGCGGTCACCCGCGGGATCGCGGCCCTCGTCGGAGCCTCCACATGCACGAGATCCGCGCGAGGGAGGTCCTGCGACGGAGTAGCTTGAAGCGCAGCGCGGGAGGCAAAGCGGGGTCGACGGCAGCATCATTTCTCGTTGATGAGCACTCCCTGGGACGCGGATACCTACGATGTCTCGAGCCAGCCGCAGCAGGCCTGGGCGGGTGACGTCCTGGGACGGCTCACGGGAATCGCGCCGGACGCGACGGTGCTGGACGTCGGCTGCGGTACCGGCCGGGTAACCGAGCAGCTGCTGGAGCTGGTGCCGCGCGGGCGCGTCCTGGCTTTCGACGCCTCAGCGGACATGGTGGAGCTCGCGCGGGCGCGGCTGGGGGACCGGGCCGAGGTGTGGTGCCAGGACGTGCTGTCGCTAGAGCTGCCCGAGCCGGTCGACGTTGTCGTGTCGAACGCCGTGCTGCACTGGGTCGCCGACCACGAGCGCTTGTGGCGGGCGCTGGGGGCAGCGCTGCGACCGGGAGGGAGGCTGGAGATCCAGTGCGGTGGTCTGGGGAACATCGCTCGGGTTCGGGAGGTGATCGACCGGGTGGCGTCCGTTTCGTTCCCAGAGTTAGTGGGATGGTCGCCGTGGGAGTTCGCCGCTCCCGAGGTCACCGAGGAGCGCCTGCAGAACGCGGGCTTCACCGAGATCCGCTGCTGGCTACAGAACCGGCCGACCTATCCCGAAGACGTTGCGCCGTTCGTTCGCACATCGATCCTGGCCGCCCATCTCGAGCGCCTGCCCGAGGAGCGGCGTGAGGAGTTCGTCACCGCCGTCGCCGCCGGCGTGCGCCTACCGCTCGACTATGCGCGCCTCAACGTCTCAGCGCTCCGCGGCCCGGCCTGATTACGACCCACACGAGTCGCCGAAGCCCGATCCCCCCACGCCGCGGCCGCTTCGTGGCTCCGGCTGATCACGCTCGAGCGCCGTCCCGCAGCTCGGACCCAAGCACATGCTCCTCAAAGAAGGCAAGCATCCGGCGCCACCCGTCCTCGGCGGCGGCCTCGTCGTATCCGACTGCCAGCGGCGTCGGCACGCGGGCCAGCCAACCCTGCCAGCCATCGACCGTGGAGAAGAACGAGTGGCCGGCGCCGTCGTAGGTCTTGACATCGTGGGGCACGCCGAGCGCCTCGAGATGGCGCTCCAGTCGTTTCGCCATGACGCGCCCGAAGAACCTGTCTCTGGCGCCGTAGCTGGCCACAACCGGGCAGACACCCTTCAACAGCTCGCTGCTGCGGGGAACGTCGCCGTAGTTGACGGCGGCGGCGCGGAAGCCGGGATTCGTCCCAGCGATCAGCGCAAACCCCCCGCCTTGGCAGAAGCCGGCGATCGCTATCCGTTCGGGGTCGACCTCAGGACGTTGCGCCAGCGCGTCGCGCACGGCCAGGATGTCCGCGACCTCGCGACTCGCGCCGCCTCGCAGCATGTCGACGATCACCCGAGTCAGGCAGATCAGCCGCGTGCCATGCGAGTACAGATCAGGCGCGATCGCGACGTACCCGGCGTCGGCGAAGCGCCGGGCGATGCGGCGGATGTCACGGTTGAGCCCGAACGATTCGTGCAGAACGAGCACCCCTGGAAACGGCCCGCCGCCACCGGACGGTCCGAACAGCTCGGCGCGCAGCGATGCACCGTCCATGTGGGCGACCGCGACCTGCTCGGGCTCGAGTGACATTCGCGCGGAGCATAAGGGCCGCTCGATGGGCGATGGCATAGTAGGG
>Ga0187769_10001164_pt1 | contig 14890 bp, 13 predicted proteins | sample 0116_SJ02_MP02_1_FD_133140 | JGI IMG/M metagenome (GOLD analysis project Ga0187769, IMG submission 133140) | Tropical peat soil microbial communities from peatlands in Department of Meta, Colombia - 0116_SJ02_MP02_10_MG | ecosystem: Environmental > Terrestrial > Soil > Wetlands > Peat | place... | reverse complement strand
CCGGACCATTCGAGAGCAGCTCTTCAAAAGTGGCTTCCTGGTAGTTGCGGGTCGCGGAACCGATCTGACGGCCACAGCTGACGCTCGAGATCCACATCTCGCAGTTCGCAGAAATCCTCGAAGAAGCCCATTCCGACGCCCAGCTTTTCGAGGCCACGCACAACGAGGCAACGACGGACCGCGGGTCGCGAATGAGGTGGATGAAGTGAGCGTCGGGCCACACTCCAAGGATCTCCCGCCAATGGTGGACGTGATCTGGAGTCTTGTCCAGAACGATGGTGGCACAGGGCTTTGATTCCGCAATCTTGGCCAGGACAGTCCCGGAAACTCCTCGCAGTAAGTCCCGAAATTCCTCTTCCTTCAGCAGGTTGGCCGGACCTGTCACGATTTTCTTGCTCCGATCGTGATTCCAGTGCTCGATCATGGAATGCATAAAAACATTGAACAGGTGTGTCTCGTGGGCGGTCGCGATCGAAGGCGACCGCGAAAGCAACAGTTGTAGCCAAGTCGTGCCACTGCGCGGCGCGCCGACCAGAAAGACCAGCTTCTTCCCGCAGAGCACATCTTCAGCATGAGCCTGCATGGGCATCGTCAAAGCCATTGGAACTCCCTCCCGTTCGGTGCGCACATTTTTTTTGTTTGCTCGAGTTTCGGACCGACTCGAAGCCGTAACAGATGGCACAAGTATTCTCGTTCCGCGGGTCCTACAGCAAAGCTATCAGAGAATGGAATTCCTCAGCAGCAAACGTTCGATGCGCCAATCGAGGCGCCTCCGCCATTTGGAACTGGTAAATGACAGGAGATGCTTCGCCCAACGTCGACCCATCTCCAATCTTTGGCTGTGCCGGAAGCTACGATCAATGGCTCGGACAACGTCACGATGACCCGTGCGGTGAGCCAAGCCACGCACCTCCCAGAGAAAGGCGCGGTCGCTGTCGTCTTGCGCAAAGATCATCCCCAGCTTCTTCGTGTCGATCGACGGCGCGCTGAACCGAGGGCACCGATCGAGAGCACCGAGAAGATAGAGAGTGGTCATAGTGCGATAGCACTTGCTGCACGCTCCGCAGTTTCGATACGAACGCGTGTCCCAGCACACCTGGAGAGACTTCAAGGCGGCCTCGGACTTAAGCAGCGCTTCCGTCTTCTCAACCCGGCTGAATCCCGCACCGTCATGGACGACCTTTGTCCGGCTGCTGGAAAGAAGAGGATCAGTCAAAGGGTGCGATCCCCACGGTACCGGGTCGTCGTAGCGATGGGTTGACGGAATCAGTAATCTCGAATACCTTCCGCTCAGGGCGTGCCCTATACTTGCCAAAACAGAGCCGTGCGCGACCGTCCCCCACTCGGCCTTTGTGAACCACCTCGTCTGTTGCAGGTTCGTCGCCACTTCGACGAACTCCGCCCCTAGTCCAGAACTGGCACGCACCAGTGCATCCCGCAGCTCACGGAACTCTCCGGGATTTTCGAGGTGTATATCGAGACCCCACACACACAAGAGGTCATCGATCCGATCCCCAACTGGTCCACTGGCCTCTCCGTTATGGGTTAGCGCCGTAAACCATGCATCCACTCCGCCTGAGAAAAATGCAGCCGTTGCCCCGGTCGAGCGGCCGGTTTGCTGTTCCTGGATCTCGGCCTCTATCGGAACGGGCTTGAGCTCGGGATACCAGCACTTCCAGACACGCATTAACTCATGAAGGTTGATGATTAGCTCGCGGTCTACGGGTTTTGAGATTATGAGTGGCTCTCCGAGGTGGACGGCAAGAGGAAGCAGTAGCGTCAGCCACGCATTCCCGGAGTCGCTCAGGTAATCAGAATAGGCCCGGGAAACGTCAATCCAATAGACCTCTGCCGGCATACCCGGATCATCGCAAATCACGTCGGCACGGACGCAGGTCCGATCCAGCGCTAACGGAGAAGTCGCTATCTCGATGTTCTTAACGATCATTTGTGCTGGCTCAATCTGAAGTTTAAGAAAAAGGCCGGAATGCTAACCTGCCCGCACGCAAAAATGAGCTACCCTCAAGCCCGCTTCTGTGCGAGCACCACCAGGGTCTTGCCCAAGCCTATCTTTTCCTTCAGCCTCACGATATAAGACTCAGGCACGACCTTGTGGATCAACGCATTCAGCCGATTAGAGTTTACCAGACGCAAAATTCCGCGGTTGCCGGCTGGAATGACGGTTTCGGTGTGCAGCACCGAGAAATGGTCATGAAGGAGTCCCTTCAAGTCCCTCATGTTGAGCCAGTCCAAGGGGATTTCGCCTTTCGATCGGCGAATGAAATCCGTGCGGTCCCAAACAAACTTATGTGGACAGGTCATGATGAGGAACCCGCGAGATTTCAGCAACTCGGCAATTCTGCTCACAAATCGCCGCTGATCTTCAACGCAGCTAATCACACCCACGGAGACCACCACATCAAAGCAGTCCGGGCCAAGGTCCATGTGGAGAAAATCGCCAGCAATGAAGCGTATGTGGGGGTACTTACTCTGTGCCGCCGCAATCGCGGCATCGGCAAGGTCGGTGCCCGTCACCTGTCCAAAATTTGCAAGGCCAGCCGACAGCCAGCCGTCGGCACACCCGACCTCAAGGATAGCGGGCCTCGACAGGCCGAGGCTTTTTAGCAGCCGAAAGATAGTCTCGCGGTGCCTCTGCGGCGTGGGATCCGTCTCTCTGACTTTCTTGCAATCCGCGGCCCATTCGTTCCAGAACTGTCTTTGAGTGTCCAGATCGCGCCCCGTCGAATTTACCTGCAGTTGGGACATAAGGCATTCCTCCCGAAAGAATCAATTAACCTGAGTAGGCGTGCTTGCTGCGGAGATTTGGCTATCTTGAGCGCTGTGCTTGCCGGTCACGCAGTCGTCCGAGTCCCGCAGCCCGTTCCGGAAGATCTCCTGGTGAAGGACCTTAGGGAAGCAGTTAACTGGTCCACTGACATCTTGCTCGGACCACACGTAAATCGTTTCAGCCGCCTCCCAAATGTCGAGCGCACGATCGATATCGTGACGATAAATATTAACTGATGTGTAGTATGTTCCCGGGCTGAAATTCAACTCGACTTCGAAGGTGCACTTCAGGATTTCCCCCGGATTCATCGAGAACGTTTTGCAGCCGAGCCTCTCGGTCGTTGTCGAAAAGAGGGACCGGTGACTCTCATCTCGGAAATGGAGAACCAGGGCCAGGTTGCTGCAGGGCTCGTGAGCCGAAGCTTCAATGTCTATCCAGGCCTTCTTGCCCGACTCGAACCGCTGACAGGGACCGGCAGCATCGCGTACCGTAACCCCGGAAATGACGACTGGCCGGCTCTGGTCAGCCGCGCGGTGATCCCGCATGTTGGTCAAGTAATGCTTGATCACCTCGGACGTTGGACCCATAGTGGCGGGACGGCCTCGGTCGAGGAGCAATGCTTGCGAACAGAACTCGGCCACCGTCCTCAGGTTGTGAGAAACGAACAAGACAGTGGCGCCACTTCGGATAATCTTTTGCATGTAGTCAAAGCATCGCCGCTGAAATAGCGTGTCGCCCACGCTCAAGACCTCGTCCACGAGCAGCACGTCCGGATTGACGTGTGCAGCGACGGCAAACCCGAGGCGCGCGTACATGCCGGACGAATATCTCTTCACAGGCGTATCAATGAATTCAGCCAAGCCGGCAAACTCGACGATCTCGTTGAACTTCGTATCGATTTCCCGCCTCGCCATACCCAAAATGGTTCCGTAGAGGTATATGTTTTCCCGTCCGGTGAGGTCCTGGTGGAAGCCCGCGCCCAGCTCGATTAACGCAGAAATTCTGCCATTGACCTGAATTGAGCCCTGGGTTGGTTTCATGATGCGGCCTAGCAGCTTCAGCATGGTGCTCTTACCAGCCCCGTTAGCCCCGATGATGCCAAATGCCTGCCCGCGCTTCACCTCGAACGAGATATCCTGCAAGGCCCAGAATTCCCTTTTGTCAGCTTCGCTTAGCCCCGACTGTCGGAACATTCTTCCGGTCAAAGCTGGCAGCAGGTCGCGTAGGGAGTTGTAGACCTCACCTTTGCGGAACTTCTTGTAAACATGCTCCATGCGGACGGCAATCTCAGACATTTCGCTCACCTTTCACACGCTTTCCGCAAAACCAGGTTCGAGGTGCTTGAAGAAGAAGTACCCGCCCAAGAAAGCCATCAGAGAAAAAATCAGGCTGTAAGCAAACCAGGCCAAATCTGGCGATTGGTGCCGGGCCACACAAGACCCCAGTCCGTCGAGAAGCGGGCTGACCGGGTTGAGCAGCAGGAATTTCCCCTTGTCACCGAACATTTTCACTTCGTAGAACACCGGGGTAAAGAAGATCCCGAAGGTCAGCAGCACCTCGACGATGAATTTGACATCGCGAAAAAACAGGCTGGCAGCGGACACCAACATACCGACCCCGGCGGCCAGAAGCACCACGGTCGCGAGCAGCAACGGAGTCCAGAGGAGATAGGGGCTCCAGCCAACCTGGAGGGCCAGTAGCACAAGGATCAGAGCTCCGGAGGCCACCAGGAGATCAAAGAGACTGGCCAGCGTAGCCGCCAGAGGGAAAATCTCTTTGGGGAAGTAGACCTTGGTCACCAGGTTCTGATTCTGGACGAGGCAGTTGCAAGAAAACCGGATGCTGGAAACCAGAAATGCCCAAGGAAGCGATTTCACGGCCACGCTGGCAATGTCTGCAGTGTTGAGCGGCGCGTGTGCGCCAAGGGCATAGGCATAACGCACCACCAGGCCCGAGAGCACGATCACGATCGGCATCAGCACGGCCCAGAGGAAACCCATAATCGACTGCTTGTAGCGGACCCTGATGTCGCGGTAGGCGAGCATGTAAAGCAGCTGGCGATGTTTGTACAGCTCTTGTAAATCTTCTTTCATAATTGGGTAAGTCTTCCGTTCCCTAGTTAAACCTGCGAAGTGCTGGCTTCACGGGGCGTCCTTCCAGATACTTTTCGATTCCCTGGTCCAATGCCTTGCGATACACGACGTGGGCTTCATACACCGCTTCAGCGGTGCGATCGATGTCCGCATCGGTATGCGAGAAACTCACCACGAGTGACGGGGCAATGACTCCACGCCGGATAAGTTCCTGCAGAAACAGTGTCCGGAAGGCCTGGGACCTTTGATGAACTTGGTCGTAGGTCGCGAAGATGAGGTTGCATGGCCTCCCGATCAGTTCGAAATAACCTGAGAGGCGGTTCTCCGCGATAGACTGGTTTACCAGCGCGCCCAGACGTTCTCCCTGTTTCCAGAGAAAATCGACTACGCCTCGCTCTCGGTAAATCCGAATCGTCTCCAGCGCAGCAGCCAGAGCATGAGTTTCGGCCCCGTGGGTGGTAGATAAGAGAAAAACGCGCGGCTGGTGGTGGTCCAAGCCACCCAGCCGCATGATCTCGCGTTTGCCCGCCAGCGCGGAGATCGCGAAGCCGTTTCCCAGACCTTTGCCGAAAGCAGAGAGATGAGGAACCACGCCGTGAAATTTCTGTGCGCCTCCGAGATGCCAGCGAAAGCCGGTGATCATCTCGTCGAAAATCAGCAGCGAGCCCTTTTGCTCGCAGAGCTGTTTGAGGGAATTCAAATATCCTGGAGCAGGGGGAACCGCAGCTTCCGCCTCCATCAATACGCAGGCAATCCGACCGGGGTGCCGGTCAAAGAGTTCCTCGAGGCTTCCCAGGTTGTTGTAACTGAACTTCAGGGTCATGTCGGCATGGGCTTGCGGAATGCCCGCGTTCATGCTGGTGGTGCCGATGAACCAATCGTCGGTGGAAAAGAAGGGCTGGTCACCGCAGATGGCCACCAGGTCCCGCCCAGTGTAGGCCCTGGCCAATTTGACGGCGGCGGTGGTGACGTCGGAACCATTCTTGGCAAACTTAACCATTTCGGCTCCGTCGATCAGTTCCAGGAAAGCCTCGGCGACCTCTACCTCAAGCGGGGTAGGGCGTGTGAAATTGGCGCCAAGCTGCATCTGCTTGCAGGCAGCCTCCACCACTGATTCGAAGGCATGTCCCAGAGTAACCGCACGCAGCCCCATGCCATATTCGATAAATTCGTTCCCATCCACGTCCCAGACGTGGCAGCCCTTGCCGCGAACCAGGAAACCAGGAGCCCGCTCTGGATATTGATCCTCCCCTTTAGCATACGTGTGCGCGCCGCCGGGGATGAGCCGGTGGGCCTTGGTCTGTAGGGCGCGGGAGCGAGAGAAGTCCCGGGGCTCTGGCGCCGCACAATCGATGCCGGCCTGTTGATCTTTATGACGAGCCATGACCGCTTTCACCGGGAACGCTCGTGCAAATCACCAATTTTCGCGCGTGATAGGCCTCAGCATAGCCACTAGGAGAGTTGGATTCCATGCCACGCATGCGCATCAGGCCCAGAAATGTTTCACGGTCAAACCAGCGCTTCCCCTGCTGAGAGGCAAAAGCTTGGAACAGGTAATCAACCTTCTTTTCATATAACGGCGCATCTAAGGACAAGAACACGTTGGGACGGCCCAGATCGCCATCATACTTTGGAATTTCGTACTCGAGGATTAGGTGATTTCGAAAGGTGTTCCAAGTGAGCTCGGAGATGAGCCGGTGATCCTGATGAGCATCACCGCTCCAGTGCGTGAAGATGAGGTCCGGGTTGACTTGCTCTTTCATCTGTTCGAAGGAGTCTTTCACTTCCCCACCGCTGTAAGGCAGGAAGCCGTCCCGGAAACCCTTTAGGACAACTTTCTTCTCGCACCCTGCGGTGAACAACTCGGCAGCCGCAGCCGCTTCCTGGGCGCGCATTCCCGTGGCGCTGAACACGACCCAGTGCAATTTCAATTGCGGGACAGCCGCGTTGAGATGCAGAAGCGCACCGCCGCAGCCGATCTCGATATCATCGCAATGAGCACCCAAGCACAGGATGGTCAATCTGCCGTCGGGGCCGAGGCTGAGGTTCAATGGCAGCATAGCTTTGCACGCGTCAGATCACTGGTCGCTTGCTTGCTGTCACGCGGAGAGAAATGCTACCTCGCCCCCGATCGTTAATCATGCGACCACGCGTGACGCGCACTGGCCATTCTTCCACACGCGCCAGGGAGCTGTGCCTGCAGCTTCGAGCTCATCCAAAAGTTGTTTGTCGCGGAAGGTATCCATGCATTGCCAGAAACCGTTGTAAGCATGTGACCAGACGCGGCCTTCGGCGATCATGCGTTGGAAAGGCTCGTAAACCAATTCCTCGCCAGGCTTGATGTATCGGAAGACCTCCTTGCGCAGCACGAAGTAGCCCCCGTTGATCCAGATGGCGGCGTCCTTCATGCACTTAATTGCACGGACAGTCCCATCGCCATCCATCTGAACCGTATCCAGGCTGCTGGATCGAGGCTGTACGGAGAGAAACGCAGCGTATTTCTTTCCGCGAGAAAATTCGTCGATCATTTGCGGGAGATGGAAGTCGGTGAGGCCGTCGCTGTAGTTCGCGAGAAACATTTCCTCCCCGTTCAAATAGGGCTCGATCATCCGGAGCCGATCCGCGATAGTAGACTTCATGCCGGTGTCAACGAAGGTGATCCGCCAATCGTCGATATCGCGCTGCATGAAATCCAGCCTTCTGCCCCCTTGCGAAAACACAAAGTCGTTCGAGACAGACTCTTCGTAATTGAGAAAATAATTTTTGATCACGTCAGCCTTGTAGCCGAGGCAGAGGATGAAATCCTTGTGGCCGAAGTGGGCATAATACTTCATAACGTGCCATAGCACGGGCCGCGAACCGATGGTGACCATGGGTTTGGGGACATCCTCCGAGTAACCCCGGAGTCTCATTCCAGCGCCACCACAAAACAGCACGACTTTCATACGCGCTCCCTCGTCTGATTGGTCAGCATATAGTAACTTCCGGGATGGGCACGACGAAGCGGCCGCCCCAGTCCCGGATGAAATGCAATTGCGTAACGATCTCGTCTTTCAGGTTCCACGGCAGGATGAGAACGTAATCCGGCTTCGTTTCACGAATGTGGTCCGGATGATAAATGGGGATGTGCGTGCCTGGGAGAAATCTGCCCTGTTTGTGCGGGCTCCGGTCCACAGTGTATTCGATGTAATCCTTTCCGATGCCGCAGTAATGCAGGAGAGTGGCGCTCTTCCCCGGCGCACCGTAGCCGGCCACCTTCTTCCCCTGTCGAGAGGCATTGAGAAGGAACTCGACGAGGGCCCGCTTGGTCTCCTTGACCTTCGCCGCAAAGTTCCGGTAGCCCTCGAGGGCGGAAAGCCCCATGGCGACTTCCCGCTGAATCAATTTGGAGACGCTCAGCTGGACACAGCGAGCGGAATCCTCCACGCGGCAAGCGTACACGCGGAGCGAGCCTCCGTGTGTGGAGAGTTCTTCCACATCGAAGGGCTTCAGTGCGTGCATTTCCAAAATGTGCTTCGTCGTAAGCATTGAGAAGTACGAGAAGTGTTCGTGATAAATGGTGTCGAACTGCCCTTGCTCCATCAGACGGAGCAGATGCGGGAACTCGAGAGTGAGAACGCCGTGAGGTTTGAGAATGATTTTCAGCCCTTCCACGAAGTCATTCAAGTCCGGAACTTGCGCGAGAACGTTATTGCCGAGCACCAAGTCGGCGCAGACTCCTCTGGCGGCGAGGTCGGCAGCCAGTTCCGTGCCGAAGAATTTCACCAGCGTAGGCACGCCTTTCTCGACCGCGGCCTTGGCCACGTTGGAGGCAGGCTCGATCCCGAGCACGGGCACATTGCGGCGCACAAAGTATTGCAGCAGGTACCCATCGTTGCTGGCGACTTCTACCACGAGACTCTTCTCTCCCAGGTCCAACCGCGGGATCATTTTGTCGCAATAGTCCTCGGCGTGTTTGAGCCAGGAGTCGGAGTAGGAGGAGAAATAGGGGTAGTCGCTAAAGATCTTCTCCCGGGTCTCGAACTCCTCGAGCTGTACCAGGAAGCATTGTTCACACACGCGGACATGAAGTGGGTAGTACATTTCACCGCGGCTCAGCTCGGCAGCCGACGGATACGTTTCGCACAACGGCGACATCCCCAGATCCACAAACGTATGGTGCAGCGCAGCTCCGCAAAAGCGGCATGGCCTCGCAACGGTTTGCTCCATCAATTCGGTAGTAGCGCTAGTCGAGAGCATGGTGTTCGATTCGCCTAGGCCAGGGAACGCAGGCCTCACGACTTGGTGACCTGCTGCGCACAGCCAGCCAGTTGCGTCCAGCGCAGAGATTCGTCCAGGCGGCCGGTGTTCAGCAGGTGCTGGATGTGCTTGATGCGAATGTAACGGCCGCGCTCGATATCGTGGACTGTTAGGCCGGCGCGCCGATAGGCATCATAGAGTTCCTGGGCCCCTTGGCGAGCGGTCCACTGCGGACGGAAGCTGGGCAAGACGCGGTAAATCTTGTCGCAGTTGATGCGATAACAGCGCGTGTCCGGCCCGCCGCCGGGAGCATATTCCACACGCGAGCCGGGAACCGTCTGCTGGACTATGTCCGCCAGTTCGCTGATCCGGTAGTTTTCTTCAGGACGCCCAACGTTGAGGGTCTGGTTGTGAACGGCCTCGCGAGGGGCCTCGAGAGCGCTCAGCATTGCCGCAATAATGTCGCGAATATGAACGATCGGCCGCCAGGGCGTGCCGTCACTCTTGATGTAAACCCGTCCAGTGGTGAACGCCGAAGCGACGAAATCGTTCAGAACGATGTCGAGACGCAAGCGAGGCGATGCCCCGTAGGCAGTGGCGTTCCTCATGAACGTAGGGCTGAAACTGTCGTCCGCCAGGAAGGCAATATCGCGCTCGGCCAGAACCTTCGACTCGCCATAGGGCGTAACCGGGTTCAGGGGAGCGGTTTCATCATGAATCGCCTCTCCTGCGGCACCGTAGGTGCTGCAGGAGGAAGAGAACACGAAGCGCTCAACGCCGGCTTCTTTGGCGAGCTCAGCTAGACGGACGGACGCCCGGTGGTTGATGTCGTAAGTAATTTGGGGATCGAGGTCGCCAAGGGGATCGTTGGAGAGTGCGGCCAGATGGACGACGGCGTCGAAGCCAGCGAGGTCAGACCTGGTCAAGTCACGCAGGTCTTTGTGCATCTCGGGAATCTGCAGCCACGAGCCGCCAAAATCGGCGCCCTCAAAGAAGTCGGCGTCCAGGCCAACCACCTCGTGGCCCGCGGACAAAAACATAGGTCCTGCGACAGCGCCGATGTAGCCTTTATGACCTGTCAATAAGATTTTCATGACGGATTACTATTACAAGTATTGGACCTGAAAGCGCGTCAAAAGAGAAGCCCGCTCATAACCGCTGTTGCCTGTTGGATTGCGATGCTTCGGAAGAAACCACCTCGCCGTCGCCGGCTTCCGGCAAAGGGGAGAGCAGCCCGCCGCGGCAAAGAATGTTCGCGGCCTGGTGGATTGCCTGGAATGGCAAAGCGGACCTCTCGGCAATGTCCAGAAGCGAATGCCCACCGTCGGAGAGGTTCAGAACCCAGAGACGCGCGAGCACTTCCTGGGCGATGGATTCTCCGCCGCCGGAGGGATATAGGCCCCGTTTGCCCAATTGGGGCTCGCCGAAAGGGCTCAGATTGCGGTAGCGGCGGTCGTTTTCCAAAACGTCCAAGATGGCTACACACATGCGCAGGGACTCAGCGAGTTGCGCCGGCCGGATGAACTCGAGATTGTCTGCGGAGGTGTGATACTCCGGAAAGGTTCCCCAAACGCTGCGCATCAAGCAGCCGACGGGAAGGTCGAAACCCGGGGAACCGTACTGCCGTTCGTCGTAACCGTAAGGGGAAAAGTCAAGAATCTGCGCACCTTCGCCGGAGTACGCCAAAACGTTAGCCGCGGCCCGATCCACCAGTGCATCTCCGCGGCGGCTCTTCTTGTAATGGAATGCGGCAGTATCTCCAAGACAAGTCAGCACCAATCCGTGGCGGATATTGCTAACTGTCCGCTGATTGCGCGCGAGCCAGGCGATGGCGCCAATCGTGCCGGGGATGAACAGGAAGCGATATGTGTACCGAAGATCCTTTTCCAGAAGCAGACGCGCCAAAGAGGTGGCCACGGTCAATCCCGACAGATTGTCATTTGCAAGGGACGGGTGGCAGGCGTGGCAGGAAATGAGAACCTCGTCGGGAGATCGGCCTGGTATGACGAATTCTCCGTACGTCAGGCGACCATCCACGAGTGAGGAATCGATGCACACCTCGTACTCACCGTCCTTGAGGGCCAGCATCTGGTTGTGTGAGAGACAAAAGCCCCAGTCCTCCTTGTAATAAGAGGTGCGGTAGGGGATCCATTCCGGCTTGTCCGGCATGGTGTATAGATGGGGCCTCAACTCGCTCAGGGACAAGGTGGCGCACACGGGTATGCTGTAATTCAACACGTGAAGATTGGATTTTCGGAAGTCGAGCACCCGGTCTCCTCCGGGCACTTTGATATACGCATCCCGGATGTTCCACTCCTTGGGCACCACCCAATCGAAAACCGGCGTGCCCGTGGGAACGTCGAAGAGCTGCAGCTGAACCCGCTCGCGAATCATTGCAAGAGTTTTGCGAATTCCCTCGCCCGTGATGCTCCGACAGATGGGGTAGAGATCGGCGGCGAACTGGTGCAGTTCCGCGCCGACCGCAGCAAAATCGCTGCGATCGAGTTCAGCGAGAAGGCTCATGGACCGATTGGAAATCGGGGTAGTTTCGGTCGCGATCGGAAATCACTTCCACGCCGGAGGGCCATTCGATGCCAAATGCCGGATCATCCCATCGCACGCCACGGGCTGACTCAGCATGGTAGAACTCAGAAATCTGATAGAACACTTCGGTGTCCTGCTCCAAAGTCAAGAAGCCGTGAGCACACCCCTCCGGCACATAGAGCATGTTCCGCTTTTCCGCGGTTAGCACGACGGCGTGCCAATGTCCGAATGTCCGTGACTGATGACGCAAGTCCAGTGCCACATCGAAGATCGCCCCCCGGGTGCAGCGCACCAGTTTGGCCTCTTGATGCGGCGCGGCTTGGTAATGCATTCCCCGGAGCGTTCCCTTCCGCTTGTTGAACGAAATGCTGCATTGTGCGAGAGCCGGGTTCAGGCTGTGGTGCTGGAATTCTTCGCGGCACCAGGCGCGGGCGAAGAAGCCGCGCTCGTCCAGAACCGGCTCGATATGGATTTCGACTACTCGCGGAATACTAGTTTCCTGGAATGTCACGCGTGCAAGCTCACGGAAGCTGCCGTTGCACCTGCCACTACCAGAAGTAGTCGGCCTAGAGTGCCGAAGCCTACTACTTCCTCCAGCAAGAATTGCACTGACATTTACACCACCTTGCGGGCAAAACTCAGCTTGCCGCGGGTGACCACGACGTCCCCCACGCGCGCGACCCCTTCCACTAATGCCGCTTCTTCCGTTCGCTTCACAATATTCACTTCTATCGTGATGGTATCGCCTGGCAAAACCGGTACAAAGAATCTCATATCATTCACAGCGGCCAGGGCCATGAACTCGCCCTGTTTCAGGCCCTTGCCAGTAGTGTGGCTGAACAGAATAGATGCGCTTTGTCCAATGGCTTCGATCATGAGAGTTCCCGGCATAATCGCGAAATCGTGGAAGTGTCCCAGGAACTGAATTTCGTTGCCTGCGACGTTTTTCAGGGTTTTGATGCATTTCCCTGGCTCCAACTCGAGGACGCGGTCCACCATAATCAGCGGGAACCGCTGCTTCAGATGTTCTTTCACTTCTTCGAAGGTCATAGTCATGAGTGCTTGTGTCCGAGCACGGGTCAGCTGTCCTCATCCGAGCTCAAGGCAACTGAAACACCGAGTAATTTGCTAACGCCGGCGCAGGATCATGGCCAATGCGCGGGGAAGAAAACGGCCGCCGGGAACCGGGTTACCGGCATCCGAAACCAGCCGAGTCACACGGAGGCCGACAGCTTCGGCCATCTTCAAGGGCTCACTTTCGTTGTGAAACTCAAAGGTATGATCGCGCTGGGCTGATTCAAGAGCGGTACTAAAGAAGACAATTCCGTTCTCCGCGAGATGATGAGCGATTACCTCAAACAAAGGGCGCGGATCTTCCAGATGTTCCGCGAGCATGGCCGTAATAATTCCCTGATAGGTGCCCGGCGTCCCCGCCTGCTTCAAGTCGAGCGCATTTTTGATCTCGAAAGTAACACGGTTCTCATGCCCGGAAACGCCACGCAGGCGGTTTGCGACAGCTACGGCTGGCGCACTGATATCTGAACCCGTTACTTGGATGTCAGCTCGTGTATGGGCCGCCAGCAGGCCCATGACCCCGTGCCCCGCGGCCACCTCCAGGACCTTGGCAGCGGGAGGCAACGCTTTGAGAAAATCGTCACGATACAAGGCGATATGGCTGATCATGGAGGGCCAGAAGGGATAAATCAAAATAGCGGCCCACATGTAAGGAACCATGTAGCCTTCGTCGTCATAGACCTCTGACACGAGCTCCGGCATGGATTCGGGGGTGTACCGCCCGTTTTTCTCGTAGAGCTTCTGAGATTTCCACACGCCCATACAATAGTTGGCGAAGCCCCGAGCAGCATCCTCGAAGGCGCGTTCGCCATAGGCCGCGTTTGCCCAACGGGCGAGAGGATCCAGAAGCCAGGAACAGAGTTCCTGATTGGCCTCAAACGTGGCTCGTGCCGCGGGAGCAAACGTCCGGGCCTTGGAATCGAGCCCCCTGAGAAACGCTTGAGCGTCCGTCGTCATTTCAATTCCATCTTCGTGCAACCTCACTCCGCCGAGCTGACATGCCGTACCATTCGGACCATGGGCCGGATCAGATCAACTCCATCCCACGGAGGAACAAAAACATGCATACGCCCCAGTTTGACAATTCGGTCCACGCCTTTTCTTCCGGCCAGCAAGGCAAGTTGCTTCTCTTTTTCCGAATCGGCCATGCCCAGACCGAGCGTCTGCACGTTTCCATCCCATTTCGAGATCACATCCGCCAAATCGGCCACTTCCAGCACCGTCAAGGTTTTCCCTTGGATGGGTTGAGGAAGATCCGATCCGGAGCCGAGCAGTAGAGTCCAATCCGGGCTCATGGGAAAGAGCGCATGACGCGTGGAATCGTTCAACAGCCAGGACGCGCGTGCCTGGCAGATCGCTGAAGTGAGGAGAGCAGGAATGGCGCGGCGCGGATGGGCCAGGTTTTCCGACTCAAACGCACGCTGCAGTTCCGCAATGAACTGATCTGTTGACTCGCCGGCCTTCTTCTCCAGAAACAAAACCTGCGGAGAAGAGCAGGCCTGCTGGTCAAACTGCCAGACATCCCGCGCCAATCGCAAGCACCAGTTCTTCTGTTCGATAGGGTCGCTCCAGGCTCCCGCATCCATCGCCGCGACAGATATGCGGGGGCCGAAGACCACGAGTCGCGTCCAATGAGGAAAGGGCAAGGAGCGAATTTGTAAAACAGCCTCTTCGCCGCCCCAAATCATGGCCCCGTCCACCACCCTTGCCATCGCCTCCTGCAAATCGCGCCGATCGTGATCAAACGCGGCTAGGAATATGCGCCTGGTCAAGCGTTCCTCTGGGTCGCTTTGAACCAACTTTTCCATCACCAGCCGCGTCAAGTCGACAAGGCCGCTTGGAATGCGAACCAGAGCGGCATTACCGCCCAGAAGAGCACAGGTCATGGAGAGAATCGGCTGAATCTCGACATTTCCGGCGGGCCAGTGGCCGACCACTCCCAGCGGGAAAGCCCTGCATTGGGCACGGCCATATTCCGTCCAGCCGCCATCTAGGGCTTTGGCGCCGAGTTCGCGAACAATGATTGGTTCCAACGTCCCCCGTCTCAACCACATGCGAAGGAAAGGAATGCCGGGCAGATCGTCAAGGTCGCGCGCGTCCAAGCTCTTCGCCCAGGAATCAAATACAGTCATCACCTCGTTCGGGGTGAGGT
>Ga0187769_10001163_pt1 | contig 14893 bp, 15 predicted proteins | sample 0116_SJ02_MP02_1_FD_133140 | JGI IMG/M metagenome (GOLD analysis project Ga0187769, IMG submission 133140) | Tropical peat soil microbial communities from peatlands in Department of Meta, Colombia - 0116_SJ02_MP02_10_MG | ecosystem: Environmental > Terrestrial > Soil > Wetlands > Peat | place... | reverse complement strand
TTTGGCGCGTTTAATCATGACGCTCGTGTATTTGCTTATTCCCGTCAGTAACGTGTTTGAACCATCTTGGGATAAAGCATTGAATGGCGTTCGAAACATTGGAAACACATTAAATCCAAGATCTGTGAGAATAATTAACGCCTTCCTTTCAATTAGTGGAAGCGAATCGATATCACACATTCGTTCTTGAAGGATGTGTTTTGTCAGAATGTCAATTGGAATCGCGAGTGGGGCGTCAAGGATATCTTCGAGCTTTAATGCAACTTCCACTTTAGCATCCATCCCCTCTTCGTACTTGCTGACGCTTCGTCTTGTAACTCCAAGTTGCGATGCGAGTGTACCAAGGGACATATTCTTCTTGCTTCGAGCTTCAGAAAGCATGTCTCCATCAATATTGACATACAAACCTCCTGGTGCCGCATAGATAAGTGGTGGAACGCCTTCGATAAAAAAGTCATATAATGTCTCAACATTAACTGAGGGCACCCCATACCTCCAATATACAGCACCACGCTCAAGATAATGATCTCTCGCCTTCTCTCCCACGATTAATGGTGAGGAGCTAAAATAGTCTGCAAGATTTTTAATCTCATTAGCTATGTCTTCATTTAGTCCATCAATATTTGTGAGTATCTTTAGGAATATTAGTGTCGAGGCTCTCCGTGCCGCTATATCGAAACAACGTGGACGGACATCATATATCTGCGATGTCTCGAATCCAGCTTTGTTTAGCACACTTATTGTTTGGCTAGTCAACGCTTGATTCATGATGTTTAGACCTCTTATTAAATGGAGCTTTTGTACATATAAGTTTTTGTTAAAATTCATTTAAGCTGTTTGTGGTATCTGTCGTGTAATTGTTACGAAGAATTGTTACCAATATATATCATACAACAATACAATGAACTCTTTATCTAAAACGAATTTAAGAATAAGTCCATCTTAAGGTTACAATGATTATAGGAATTGATGATACGGATTCAAAAAATGGTGGTTGTACTACCTATCTTGCCGCCGTACTTAAGAATACCCTTGAAGATCAACTAGGAACGCAGATAACTGCCCGTCTAATTAGGCTTAATCCTACTATAAAGTACAAAACGAGAGGAAATGCTTCTGTAGGGCTAAAAATTGAGGGGAACTATGACGTCATTGATGTTGTGAGAGACCACATAAAAAAAATGGCGCATTTTTACGACGAAAACACAAATCCCGGAGCGGTAATTCTAGAAAATGACGACTTGCCGCATGATATTAAGCAGTTCTCAGCTGAAGCGATGGTCTCAACATTAAGTATTCAACAGGCTATGCAACTCATTGATAGACATGATTTGGGATTTGTTTCATTTAAAAATGGCCGAGGCCTAATAGGGGCACTTGCAGCAGTAGGGGCGGACTTAGAAGCGGATCGTACATATGAATTGATCGCGTATCGCTATACACAGAATTTCGGGAAAAAGAGGTATATAAATCGAGACTCGGTTTTTAGATCTGATGTAATGACTTATCCGTTTACGTGGGACACCGTCGATAGAAGCAATAATTGCGTTGTTTTTTCACCTCATTCACCTGACCCCATACTATATGGAATCAGAGGCGATAACCCTACGAAAATTTTAACCGCGCAGAGTTTATTGATCTCTGAACCTTATGAGTATATCGTCATCTTTGAGACAAATCAAGGCACAGACGCTCACTTAATACGAATCGGCATAGAAGATCTGCGGGGGGGAGAATCATATCGCGTATTCGGCGTTGTTGACAAAGAGCCGTGGACGATTAAAGGCGGACACACCTTTTTTTCAATTAAAGAGGGGAATTCTCTGCTTTGCGCGGCGTTCGAACCTACAGGGGCTTTTAGGGATATTATAAGAAAGCTCAAGCGCGGTGACAAAGTATACGTTTATGGGAGCTATGTGAACGATTGTCTAAATTTGGAAAAGCTCCGCATCGTTGATCTTGTAGATGTTTATGAAAGAGCAAACCCGACTTGTTGTGGCAAGAGGATGAAGTCGATGGGGAAGGACCAAGGGATTCGATGTGAAAAATGTGGGAATATCACCGATAAGTCACGTGTACATTTTTTTAAGATTAAGCGAAATCTTGGCTTGGGCTTTTATGAAGGTCCCCCATCTGCGAGGCGACATCTTTCAAAGCCAGTAATACGGCTAAGAGGCGCTGGAAATCACATATATCCGATTAGGTGAGTTTATTTATAGTGAAATTAGCATGAAGCATTTTAAACGTCTTACTACGAAAGAATGTAGAAGTCACCAAATGGTCAGAAATACGCGTGTAATAGAGTTTCTTTCTTAATGAAGTTTCTGTCGACTATGTTTTCATTAATATGACAAATTCCGAGATAGAGTTGCTTACAAGATCAACTTCGAATACTGTAGTTTTTTGCCCGGTATAAAAATTACACTCTTTTATCTTCATTGAGCTTTCATAACGCAGTCAAGCATCACTCAGCAGTAAACTGCGCTCGTGCAGATTATCACGAATGGGATTAATAAAGTGCCGGCGTCTTAACAATCGGATATTATTCCTTTTGCATTGTGCTTTCAATCATATAAGAAACAAGAAGCAAGGAAACCATTCTGTAAGTACCTACAGAAATTCCTAAATAAGGAAAACATTTTAAAATAGAGAATTTTATTGCACCCCGAGTGCTGCATTACAATTATCGGATCCACTGCTGCCTTAACATCAAATATTCCTCTGATTCGGGTAGAATGGATGCCTCTGCGTGGGATTTTGATCTTACATAAACTAGGCTTCGTATGCTACGTTTACACTTTTATACTTACAAAGCGTTTTAGATTGTCGAGGTTTAGGAAAAATAACTACCAAACAGTGTAGAAAATACGGCATAAAGTTTTAGCTAACTTAGTTCAAAAGTCAATGGAATGTTTAAACAAAGGATATTTAAATCAGATAAAAACTTATTGCGCGCTCTAAAGCATTTTGAGGGGCCAATAGTTCACCTAACACATACGGATTTAGATGCCGTTTGTTCGGATGCACTCCACCGACGAAAATATGTTAATGTCTTTACAATTTTTTCCCCAGTGCGATACTATGCGTGTTACTTGGATAGTCTCGCGAAGTTCGAGCCACGTCGTACTATAACTCTAAGTCTTTCTGATTTAGGAGGCACCCCCGGTATTACTGAAGCGCTTATGACTTTAGTGGATCGTGGTTGGAAAATTGAATGGCGCGATCATCACGTATGGGACAGCGGGCTTTTTGATGATGTTAAACAGATGATTAACTATCTTAGAGTCGACGAACGTTATTGTGCGTGCGAAATTGTCTATCAAGATTTACTTCCAAATGATGAAATTGCTCGTAATATCGCATTCATCGGCCGAGATAGAGATTTTTGGATAAATGAAGATCCTCGTTCTGAGATATTGTCAACCGTGATCGATACAAGCAACTGGAAAACAAAAATTTCTGATAAACTATCTAAGGGAATTGCCGTTGATAATGAAGTAACCAGAGAATATGACTTAGCTGCGAGAAGGAAAAATGAGGCTTTAAAACGATCATTAAAGACGTCGAGACTGTTCGATGGTGTTGCTGTAGCTCGAGGGTTGGGGTTTTCAAGCGATTTGGCCTCAGCATTGAGAAACAAGTATAACACTAAAATTGAAGTCATTATTAACGATAACGGGAGCTTCTCAATTAGATCGGTGGAGCCCGTAAGCAATAAAATTGCGGGTTACTTTGGTGGGGGAGGTCATCCGAATGCCGCGGGTGGAACGTTGCACTTCAACTTCAGTGACAAGGTTATCTTTAGACTTTTGCCATTTAGACAACAAAAGGTAAAAAATTTATTAAAAATAGCCTTGAATTTTGCATAAGAATCAACTATTTATGGAGCTTCTTTTTCGATGATGCCAAATGCGACGTATAAGGCCGCAAACAAATCTAGGATCACTTACTCCTTTGAAAATAAGACTCTTTCCGCCGTAAATTCCAAAAAAGATGCTGCCAAAATTTAATATTTTTCCCAAAAATGGCTGTTTCATTCTTTGTTTGATGATTAAATCTATTGGTGCTTTTGCTGTTTTTTTGAAGAGTATACCTCTCTTAACAAGTATTTCATCAGTAGTTATAATGTACTGTTCAGAATATGTGCCAATGAATATCCTCGCAGCAATGAAAAGTAGGATCACAGCTCCAATCGCTCGCAGTGCTACAGGGAGATAGGCCATGCTCTTTACAAAAATTGATATTATGAACAAAATGAAAGAAAACGCAATAAGTCTTATTGATTGTGCTATCAAGCTTAAAATGCTCTGCCTCCCGATAAATAATACTTTATAATTCGATAGATCTAATTCATCCTGTTCTTCGAACCTTTCCTCGTTGATGTCGTACGCATAGGAGTCAGCGTAATCCTTCGGAGTAAATTCTTCGATTGGTTCGCGCATCCCTGATCTATCGATTTTAGGAGCTCGAGACGTATCTTTTACGTATTCTATGATATAATCATACATGTCATTTGCGATATTCACGGCTCGTGTTGCATATTCAGGGGCGATCCTTGAACCACTAAGTTCAACATTTATTAAATCCTGATATAAGCTGCGTAAAAACTTGGCATCATGATCAATGCGGAATTTCAGGTTTTGATTAAACAAATGGCGCCCATACCGTCGATATTCGTCCTGTAAGCAAATTTCGTAAAGGGCTTCAATTTTCTTAACATTTAAAATAACCTCTTCGTAGTCGCCTGACTCGTAGAAACGATATACTTTATCGATGAGTCTCTCAAGATTATGGGTAATTTGTCGTGCACGATCCACGGAAATACTTTGAGCTGTGCGCTCAGCATTGACTTGATCAACAGGAGCAATGTCATCCGACTGCTCTCCCTGTCTGACATGTTCTGAGAATTTTTTCATAATAACAACATTTACTTCAATTCTAGCTGTTTATGCACTTGCGGTATTAATCTTATATAATTTAAATAATTGCCAGCGGTGTCCATAAGCTCGAGAAGTTGCTTGTTACTCGGCGGGAATGTCTTTCGATTTAGTGGGGTAACTGGCTGAAGCACTAGAAGCAAATCCGGGTTTATTTCAGATAGTGCAATTAGTGGGGCAATAAGGCTTTCACGACGAGTCTCTCTCATAACTATCATTTTAACGAAAACTGATATTCCACAATCATTAAATATTTTGATTGTTTTCAACTCATTTTTTAAGAGTGTCGTGTAGTCCAAAGAGGATCGATGCTCTGGCAGTTTTACATCGCATGCCGCTATATCGATGATATCTTTTATTTGTTCTGCTTGCTGCCAGAAAATTGCATTTGTCTCAAGATAGAATGGTTCTCTACACGTTGATGAAAGCTCAGATATGAAGTCGGGGTACAATAGTGGCTCCCCGCCAGTTAACGTTATATGTTTTGTTGAGGAAGTCCACAAGCTCTGCACGATCTTCGATAACTTACTTGAAGTAAGAGGATTTACTTCTTCATAGGTGATGCCTCTGCAATCTATTTTCGCTTTATTACTTCTTTCGAATGCCTCTCTCGAATCGCAATACGTGCACGTTAAGGGACAGCCCATGAATCTGACAAATACTTGACGGACTCCGACATACGGTCCCTCACCCTGAACCGAATTGAAGATCTCATAAATATCGGCAGTCACTGCTTTAGCCTCTTCTATCAGTACGCATCTAGCTCTAGTCTTGTGAACAACGGATCATCTTGCTGTATAGATTTAAAAGCAGCTCTCCTCCGAACGCACGACTCACAAACTCCACAAGGTTTTTCTAGCGCAGTATAACACGACCATGACCATTCAATGGGGGCATCAATTTCAAGCCCTAGTTTAGCAATTTCATCTTTATTAAGCTCGATCAGTGGGGCTCGGACTTCCACTTTCTTTGACGCTCCATATTCTAAAGCGTTGTTAAAGAGGGTAATAAAGTTATAAGAATTATCAGGAAACGTTACGGCCTCCTCTTTATTGAAACCAGTGATTATGTAATCATATCCGTAGTTTTCGCAAAATGATGCCGCTATCGAGAGAAAAACCAGGTTCCTGGCGGGAACCCACACCGCTTTAGCCGTTTCTGTAGTAATCTCAAATTTTTCAAGCAGCTCTTCGCGAAGCTCTGGAATCGCCGTTTTATTCGTAAGAGCACCTGAGAAATTTTCAAACCAAGGAAGGGCTATCTGTATATGCTTCACATGATATTTAGCACAAATTTTGGACGCATATTCTAATTCTCTTGTTTTTGCCCGTTGTCCATAGTCATAAGTAATACATAATGTTTTGTCGCATCTGTCTTGCGCTATTTTAAAAGCTACAACAGAATCTAACCCAGCCGATAATAAAACTACGGAGCGCGACATAGTTATATGTTATATTACCTTATGATAAACATTATCGAATAAATGGTTTTAAACATCATGGCGCAGTATTTCTGAACTAATGACGACCTGTGCAGAAATATATGTCTCTGGTTATGTCCAAGGCGTGGGGTACCGCATGTTTGCAAAGAGAAATGCGGACATTTTGGGGCTAAAAGGGTATGCCGCTAATTTGCAAGATGGGCGTGTAAAGATCTTGGCAATGGGGCAGTATGAGGATATAGAAAGATACCTGAAGAAACTGCGTGAAGGTCCCCGACTATCAATTGTTAGAGATTTGAGCATCAAGTGGATTGAACAAGGTGCGGATTGTAATCAATTCATCATTAGATAGTCAAGAAATTTAAGAAAATTTATCAGTCTTTTTGCTCGTAATTTTGTCAAAATCACGAGCATCCCTTAAGTGTAACTTGCGCTTTGGGCCGCGGTCACCATATCAGATCTTACGTGAATTACCAGATCAAAAGCCCAGGTACGTATCTAATAATACTATTTCAATAGTTACACGGTAAACACTTTGCCAGCTTAAAAAATTAGGATGGCAACAGTTTATTTTCTCTCTTAATTTTCCTGTCGAAATAGCATTAAAAGGTGTAGCTATCGTTACGAGCACCACGTCGTCAAGTATAGATTTAGATTCATATTCTTTGCTCAAATCTTAGGATTTGGCCTATTGTTCCTGCGGTATGTTTATTTTTATGAAATGTTTAAGCATGCACGATCCTTTCGTTCCGATCCTCACAAATGATGTTTATATACCATGTATAGTATTTTAGTATTTTAAAAACATTCGCTCTTGCGATTTGTGAGACTGCTAACTTCGCTGTCTCACGACTATGGTGTCAAATTAAAAGTTGAAAACAGTTTAAAAGTTATATGGCTATTAGCAAAGTCTGTTAGGGCCCCTTTTTTAACGGGTAGCTTTGTGCATCAGTCAACACAAAATTGTCATTTTGAAGATGTTTCATTAATTTCAACCGGTAATAGCGGGTCTTCTATACAATCAAATCTTATATGTAAACCATACAATGACCGTAAACGATGGGCCAACTAATTAGTTAAGTTAGTAGGAGTTCATTAGTATATTAGAATAAACGGGAAAAAGTTCGGGTACTGTACGCGACGTGTAAGTTTTCGTTCTAACTTTTTACCATCTGCGTTTTGGGTCTGTGACTATATCTACTATCGATGGCTTTTTCGACGAAAGTGCTCGTTTTAAAGTATCTCGTAGCTCGTTCGGATGATTTACTTTAAACCCTACCCCCCCACAACACTCTGCATATGTAGCGAAATCTATTGGAGATAGGTCAGTTGCGAAATGAGGGTATCGTCCTTCATCCTGTTCGTACTCAATCATGTCAAGTTTACCGTTATTGAGCAGGACAACGGTAACCGGAAGATCATTGGCTACAGCTGTAGCAAAGTCTCCCATCACCATGGTAAAACCTCCGTCACCTGTCGTGCAAACGACTTGTTTTTTGGGAAATGTGAGTTTTGCTGACAGTGCAGCGGGGAGCCCGAAGCCCATAGAACCGACGTAACCGGATATTAGAATTGTTTGATTTGTTGCTACGAAGTTTCTTGCGAACCACAGTGCGTTATCCCCTATGTCATTAGAGATAATAGCATCAGGCTCTACAAGGTCTTGTAACGCCCTCATTATTTGAGGCCCTCTTATTGGAGCGGTGTCCGATTCTATTTCCTTGTGTTTTTTTTCCTCCCATTGCTTCTTAATAACAGCCACTTGCTCAAGATATTTTTCATTTTTCATTTCTGGCAGTTTCTTAAGTAATTCTGGCAGAATAACGGCGACATCGCCTAATAGTCCGACATGAATCGGAAACTTTCTTCCAATCATCATCGGGTCAATATCTACTTGGATGGTTTTGATGTATGATGGAAGTGACGTATGTTCAGCGAACGAAGATCCTACAACGAGAAGCAGATCTGCGCCGTAGACAACTCTCTTTGATGCATCGGTGCCGATACTACCTGTCACTCCGACCGCTAATTCGTGATTCTCTGGGATTAACCCTTTAGCTTTGTAGGTCGTTGCAATGGGGGCTCCTATCTTCTCAGCAATCTTGACTATGTTATCCCGTTGACCGCGCGCACCGTAACCTACAATAATCACTGGATTCTTAGCTGTCGCTATTGCATTGACAGCCGCATCGATCTTTTCCAAGGGCGGCATCGATTTTCTGTCGGGAAGTCTCCCCTCTTTGGACTTTACTTTCACATTTGGAGCGATTGGCACATTTTGGATATTCATCGGTATGCCCAAATGAGATACAATTCCGTCAATCAGTGCGTGTTTCATTGCAAGAACTATCAGCTCAGGAGCCTGTTCTGGTGCATCAACGATATGATTAAAGTCAGAAACTGCCTCGAAAAGTGCGTGTTGATCGATCTCTTGAAAAGCCCCCGTTCCGATGAACTGGAGACCAATTTGTCCTGTAAGTGCGAGTACCGGAGCTCGATCCATCTTTGCATCATAGAGCCCTGTAATGAGGTTAGTTGCGCCTGGCCCAGCTATAGTGAGGCAAACACCCACATTGCCAGTCAGCTTTGCGTAAGCTGAGGCCATGAACGCTGCTGCTTGTTCATGCCTCACAAGAATGAAGTTGATGTTCTTATTCCTCCGGATCGCATCAACAATGGCAAGTTCAGTCTCTCCTGGGATCCCATAGACGAATTTTACTCCCCAGGTTTCGAGTTGATGTACTATAATATCAGCTACTGTATGAGTTTGTTCCTCAGTTGCCTGCATGTCATCACCTTCGAAGGAGACGTCCTCCCATCTCTCTTTTTTTGGCCAGCAAGGGTCTTTCCTGATTCACAAATTGGAAAAACTTCTCGAGGACATTCTCCAAAATGGTCATTGTTACGTGATAATGAAATTAGACCTTTATATTTCCATTTTGTGTCATCAATCTTTAAGCCTTTTACCCCGTAAAAACGATGAATGGTCTTATTTACAAACATAGAACAGAAAAAATCTTTACTAATCACAGTGAAAAAAAGGTCTGACTTAATTTACAAAGTTGCTTTTTTTAATGTTTAGGTCACATTCGTCTGAAACTAGGTGGCGCAAGCAAATCTCATAAACAAAAGCTGATGCACTAGCTCTTACCCGTTTAGTAAAATTTTTTGACTTATTGAAAGGTGACATTTACCAAAATGATATTTGAGCTGATAAGAAGCACATATATCTAAAGTTTCAAATGCAGGATACAAATTTATCGTAAAATATTGCACGTAGTAGTTAGCGTAACGATAAATCAAATTTGTTTTTAGAGGATCAACTTTCGCTTAGCATTACGCATTTACGAATAAAGTGGGAAGCGTCGTGGGCATAATCACAATATCCTATGATTTATACCGTGATAGATTTTTGATCCCTACTGTAACGCAGCATGCTATTAGTGTAAGAATCACTTATCGTCACTGTTACATTAAAAAATTTCCGGATATGTTACGCCTGAAAGCTCACCAGCACCTTTGGTTAACGCGACCAAGTCATATTTATCAAGTTTATGAACATCGTCTTTCCCCACTGCTCTCGCAATGTTAGCGATCTCATGTGTTGAAACACGAATGAAGCTAGCGAGCTTTTTGGCACCCGCATCAACATCAAACCTCTGTATTAAAGTCGGGTCTTGCGTGGTTGTACCTGTAGGGCACTCATTTGTCTCGCACATTCTGTAATATTCACAGGACATCGCCCATAACGCCGCTGTGCCAATATATACGGCGTCGGCGCCGAGTGCTAGACATTTTGCAAAATCCCCCGACGTTCTGAGTCTTCCTCCTGCTATAAGTTCGACTTTGTCTCTGTACCCAGCTTCCGAGAGGTACCGATGAGCTCTCGGAAGGAAATTGATGAGTGGTACCCCAAAGTTGTCTCGTATATGCATAGGTGGCGCACCACTGCCGCCGCCAAACCCATCAGTCACTATATAATCTGGTTCAGCAAACATTATAACATCAAGATCTTTCTCTACACGACCTGATGCGAACTTTATTCCGATTGGTTTTCCACCTGTCACTTCTCTTAGCCACGAGATCTTATCTTTTAAGTCTTCAGCGCTGTTTATGTCCATGTGTCTTGCTGGACTCTTAGCATCCGTTCCAACAGAGACCCCTCTTGCTTTAGCGATAAGCTCTGTTACCTTATGCCCGGGAACGAAACTCCCTGTTGCAGGGTACGCAGATTGACTGATTCTAAGTTCAATCATATCAGCTTGCTTTAATCGTTCTTCCCAGACTCCAAATCTACCACTTGCATACTGTAACGTGAGGTATCGTGCAGCTTCGCGCTCTGCATCGAGCATTCCGCCCTCTCCCGTATTTGCAGCAGATCCTGCCATTGTTGATGCTTTTGCAAGGGCAAGTTTTTGTTCTTTGGGAAGAGATCCAAGGCTCATAGCGGTAAGCATTATAGGCGTCTCTAAATGTATCCCTTTTTTCGATCTAGAGCCTATGGAAGTGTTAGTATTCACCAGTTCGTCTGAAACGAGTGGGAACGTATACAGTTGAGCTGGGAGGAAATTCAGCATATCTAAGTCATTGGGTATTTTCTTCAGAGACCCCATTCCTTCATATAATGATCTATTTAGTACAGATATCTTTTTTAAATCGAGCATTTTCTTATAATTGCTGGGATCGTTGTACTCATAGTACCTTATTTTTCGCATAGTTTACCTCCATGACAACCTTTGGTTTCAAAGTTTGATAAAGTAATATGCCTTTTAGCTTCTAATTAGTATGGAAATCGGTCGACAACGTACTATTAGTTAATTTGTTGTAAGGGTTTTTTATATTAGTCAAATAAATCGAAAATCATCAAATATGTTGTTAAGTTGTACGTAGGTACGTGAAAATTTTGGATGAGACTAAGAGGAAGAATAGGTTAATTGAAAGCAAAAGGCAATTGACTAAATTATTGATTATTGCCGCAAAGATAAAGTACACGTTAAAAAACGAAGAGATCGACCTAGGCACCATCATGCAATCAGAAATTGAAGAAGCAATAGACCTATTGAAACATGGGTCACTGCACGTGCCAAAAATTTTAATGAATTCAAATGACCTGGCGGGGTTTGAAAAATTTGTGGTCGCTTGGCCATCAATATCCATCATCGCGGGGGTTCTTGATGTGGTAACTGAGATGGAAATCGGTACGATTTTAGTTGGTCTACCGGAGGGGAAAACTTTACTCTGTATAAAGACCCCGAGCCTCATAGAATCGAAGTTCGAGGTATTGCCACTCGAAAAAAGCAAACGACAAGCTCCTTAGTGAATTTAACAAGACTCAATTATTGAGATTTTGCTTCAGATCTTTCATCTTATTGCACACCTATAATTGAGAATTGTAGGTAATTAACAGACTTGCTGTAAGTCCTGCTATTAATCAATTTACACGTCTTCATTCCGTTTGACGACGTTTATTTTCCCATCTTTTTATACATAACCTAAAAGCTGATTAAAAAAACATCGTTCTTGTCGAACCAAAGCAATCAACTCTTATTTTTTAGCCGGCTGTGAAGCAGCATAATACAGAATTATAAACTAAGTTATTTCAATGGTGAAAGTAGCGCATTTCCAGCGTTACTTGATTGACCTTTCTAACCATTATTATTGATTGTAAATTAATTTAATACGTGATCTCTACTTCATTAATATAGTTCGAAAAGTTAGGATTTTTGAGGTCAATCAAATCTAAAAAATTTTCAAACTCTTCGTCTTCATCGAGTCCAAATAGTTCCATTTCAAACGTCAATGCTTGACAATTCATTATCTGAATACGAAGTACCAATAATATTTAAATGTTTTTTTTCATCATATTTTTTTCCGAGCATTCAACTACTAAGAGCTGAGATTCAAGCATTATCATAGTAGTTTGGGTGATACGGTTATTACAGCGCAAAAAGGCAGTATTCGTTGATGTCTTCTATGTGAAACTTTTAAATAACTTCAGCTTTAAGTCTTACTTCGTTAAAATAGACACGCAACGATCACATTTATTAGAAATTAGGTGGATAATGTTATTCATATCTGGAGAAGAAAATGCAATTAAACTTAAATGATCTTGTCGATGAATTCTTGCGGCTTGAAAGATTTACAGAAGAATCGAAAGCTTTTGAAAGCTTAGCTGCGGTTCCGAATTTGTACGCGGAAGATATAAATTTAGAGAGGGATTGGCAACAATTTATAGTCTACAAGTTTAATCATGCGGGCGTTACGGAAGGTTTGTTAGATGCAATGCGTGATGGATACCTACTATTAGCGGAAAAATTAGCGGCTTTAGTCGAACAAGCTAGTAAAGCAGGAGTAGGAGAACAAGAGAAAGACATCGAAGAGGAATAGTTTTCGTTTTATATTCTTCTATCAACGCACAGAACTTGGCGTCTTATTTTGTTAGAAAAATTCGAGAAATTAAAAAAACATATAAAGTAGTATTTAAAATTTTTGGAAATTTTAATAATAGTCGCTTTTTATAAGAGCATAATTTATAATTATGGAATTACATTCTCAGCGTTAACAAGCATGTGCTATCTGCGTTGAGCGTGAAGGGGTGACACATAATGAGGCTAGAAAAACTGGATGAGTTGTTTGAAGCTTCATTTATTGAATTAGCGGATCACTTGAAGGCTTTTTTTATAAATGAATGTTCGAGACTAGGATTCCTTATTGATGACTTGGATTTATGCTTAAAAAATTCAGACATCCTCCCAGGCGTTGAGGTGAAAATTTGTCAATCCAGAAATTACAATGACGAAGTGATTGAACGTCTTGAGGATAAAATTGAAGACAAATTGGATAACGTAATTTATGGTCATGTTTTGGATCAAGGGCTTAGAATCAAATATTCAGAAGATGACTCTTTTGCGAAGTATTCGAAATACGTCAATCTAAATTTTAATCAACTCAAGAAAGCCTGCAGCAACTGATAGTTTAGTTTACCTGAGTTGAACACTCACTTCATAAAAAAATGTTTTTCCTTGAGAAATGGTGATCGATACTTTGATTCATTGATCTTAATCACAGCAAAGTTATAATTTGTTAATCTATACCGCCAATTCTCATTTTTGTGAGCATGGAGCGATAGAGGGGTCGCCACATCTCGACAATCACTCGAAACAAGTAGCGAAAGAGTTTCACGAGTTTTGGTATTTCCGCCTTAAAATGTTACAACCGTAGCCGCTTTTAAGTCAATAACATTAACCTGCAAAAATGTATAAGACAGTAATAAGAGGTCTTAGCTCAGCATCGCATCGTTAAGTCGCTATACCAGTGCACAAGAGGGGTGTCGGTCGGCAAACAAATTAATATGTTGTCCCTCGCTAGATTTTTTGAAGTTTTTTATTCTGAAATTGTATTATTTCTATGATTATTAATGAAAGCAATTTTTGAAGACTTCGTTTAAGTAATCGTCTTTGGACTAGAAAACATATGAAGATAGTTTTATTACGTCGTCACCTACTAATACATGTCTTCGCTGAGAGGTGAGTAAAGATAGCATCAAAGTCATCCGGCAATAAGATCTTGATAAAAAGAACGATAAGTTTATCGATCTTAACGATATTGTTGCTCAGCGCACTAAGTGTTGCGTCAGCATCAACGAGTAAAACAACGACTGCGGATTACGAAATATATGCAAGAAGTGTGACAGCTCAGCAACCAACTACACTTACGTTCACCGCTCCGGCGCAAGTAAAACTCGACCAATTTTACGCAATCTCTGGAAGCTTGACCACTGCGAATGGTACTGGCATAAATGACGCACAACTATTATATCAGCAACTCCAAGACAACAAATGGGTTAGCTTTGGCGCAGTATACACTGATCTAAATGGAACTTTCACCGATAAATGGATTGAGACAGATTCACTGAGCAAACCGGGGACAAGCTACTATAGGGTTATCTATAATGGTGATAGCCAATATGCGCCAGCTGTGAGTAATGAGGTAGCGGTAATTATATCTAAGTACTGAGCATTCTGCATGATCAACGAGTATCGGCGGTTGTTGAGTGATTTTAACCAAAACCATAGTCTCAATTGTTTGTTCCGTGTAACATAATTGAAAATTGATATAAATCTTCAGCTTTTGATTCTTACACATAAAAATATGGGAGGTGAAGAATTGGCAGATCAGGAAAATATACCACCATCCGGACCCCCAGGATATGAAACCTCGCGATATGCGCCTAGACAGCGCACATCATATCAAGGCGTGGGTATACGATTTGTTGCTATCCTTATTGATTGGATAATCGTAGGCATTATTACCTCAGTAATCAACCTACCATTGACCGTTCGGGGGGCGACGAATTACGTCGTCAATGTTAACAATGCAACTGGTCAAGTCGCCATATCTGGTGGTCCGTCCGCTGCAGTTTTGGGGTGGTTAGGGTTTATTTCGCTTGCTGTACCATTCCTCTACTTTACACTGCTTCAAGGACGATACGGTCAGTCCGTCGGTATGATGGCGT
>Ga0187769_10001162_pt1 | contig 14905 bp, 10 predicted proteins | sample 0116_SJ02_MP02_1_FD_133140 | JGI IMG/M metagenome (GOLD analysis project Ga0187769, IMG submission 133140) | Tropical peat soil microbial communities from peatlands in Department of Meta, Colombia - 0116_SJ02_MP02_10_MG | ecosystem: Environmental > Terrestrial > Soil > Wetlands > Peat | place... | reverse complement strand
GGTGTCGAGCACGAGAATTTCCTAAGCGATGAGGCGACACATGCGCTCGAAGGCGCTGGGCTGACCTGGCAGCCGTCTCCGCGAACCAAAGTGGATGTTCAGGCGGAGCACCGATTTTTTGGCACGTACTGGGATTATGGGGCCAGACATTCCACGCCAAACATCGGTATCAATTTGACTGGTTCGCAAGACGTGCTCACCACAGCCGAGGTCATTTTTTCCCAGCCCTCGCTTGGCCACGACATGGCCGCTTTGCTCGATGCGATGCTGATGGAGTCAGTGCCTGATCCGATCGAGCGCGCTCGCGCGGTCCAGGAATTGATGGTCCAGCAGAGCCTGCCCGAGGCCAACGCCTCGGCCGCCCAAACTTACGAACCCACGCCAATGCGCGTGGCTTCACATCGGGGCGTTCTTACGTGGCTGGGGCGAGAAGACGCCGTGGACGTGTCGTACTACGAAGTGCGCATGCGTTTGCCATACTTAATCTCGTCGGCCTTCGTGCCCGCGGGCTTTACAGGGGAGAACTTGCAGCGCGGAACGTCCTTAACGGTAATTCACCACCTAGGGCCCTTTACTAACGTGAGCGTAACCGGCGGGGAGCATCGGGTCGATGGTCTGGGCGCAACCAATGGGCAGTACACTCGGGGAGACGCCCTAACACTACAGCTGAACCGCCGGTTCGCCACACATACCGACTTTTTCCTCGGCGGGCGCTTGCAAGCGGTCGAATTTAGCGCCTTGCCAGCAACCCGCGAGAAGGCCGGATTCTTAGGCGCCAGTCATCATTTTTAAATCCAACGCGCGGTGAGCACGTATCCGCGGCTTATCGAACGTCCTTCAAGATGCAATTTTGCGCACGATCATGTACGAATCATATTTCGGCTTAAACGCCAGCCCCTTTCAACTGAATCCTGACCCGAAGTTTCTGTTCGAAAGCAAGGGGCATCGACGCGCACATGCGTATCTGCAATATGGCGTTTATCAAGCCGAGGGTTTTATCGTTATCACTGGCGAGGTCGGCGCTGGCAAGACCACGCTTGCGCGCGCGTTGCTTGGCGAGGTGGACCCAGAAAAGGTGGTGGCCGCGCAGCTAGTCAGTACCCAACTCGATGCCGACGAAATATTACGGTCGGTTGCCATTGCCTTCGGCCTTCCTGCGGATTCGACCAACAAAGCGCAATTGCTAGGGGAGATCGAAGCGTTTCTCGTGGGTTTGGTGCCGCAAGGAAAACGCGCCTTGCTGATCGTTGATGAGGCGCAAAACTTGACCGCGCAGGCCATGGAAGAACTCCGAATGCTCTCAAACTTTCAGCTCGAACAACGCTCGCTGTTGCAAAGCTTCTTGATCGGTCAACCCGAGTTGCGCGAACTCATGCGGGCTGCTTCGATGCGGCAACTGCGCCAACGGATCACGGCCTCATATCACCTGGGCCCGATGGAGGAAGCCGAAACGCGTGCATATATCGAGCACCGCCTCACGCATGTCGGGTGGAAAGGTGATCCGGCCTTCGATGAGCAGGCCTTTGTGATGATTCACAAGGCAACCAATGGCATTCCGCGCCGCATTAATGCTTTGTGCAATCGATTGCTCTTGGGAACGTATCTGGCGGAAGCACACCGGATTGGGCCGGATCAAGCCGCCGAAGCCATCGAGGAGCTTCGCTCCGAGCTGGGTCCGGATTCCATGCTCGAGCCGGCCTCTGCAGCGGTCGCCGCACCGGCTGCGGTGGCCAGTAATCGGTCGAGCGAGGGGGTTCGTCCGTTCATGGTGTCATCCATCAACGCTCGCTTGGACCGGCTCCAGACGGGCATTGAAGCTTTGCTTGAGCTGGTACGCGCGCTTGGTCGGACCGAGGAGCGCAAGAGCGCAGGCAGAATGGGCGCTCAGACACACAATCAGGTGCCGGGGCGAGCGACCGTGATCGGCCGGGATACCTCCGCGCGTCGTTGATAGGTTGCAAACAGCGGCAGGCTTTGTACCTTGTAGATCGATCAATCGGCACTATTTCTGGTGTTAAGCGCGCGGAGTTTCTCATATGAACGGACAACAAGTTGTGCCACAGTGTCAGCGGCCGAATGCGAGAGCCTGTAAACCAGGTGCACGAACCGATAGTAGTTTGTTGGTGGCGGTGATGGTGGTATGTGTCAGCGCTTTGTTGAGCGGATGCGGGTCCTATCCACCGGCTCCACAGCATGCTGCTGCGCCAGCACATCACTACGTGATCGGGCCGCTGGACAACCTTGCGATTACCGTTTGGCGCAATCCGGAGCTCTCCGTTGCCACACAGGTGCGACCGGACGGACGAATTTCCGCACCGCTAGTGCGCGATTTGCAAGCAGCCGGCAAAACACCCCCAGAGCTGGCACACGACATCGAAGTCGAACTGTCCAAATACGTTCGTGACGCCGTTGTTACCGTGAGCGTCAACGGTTTCCAGGGACCTTATGGCGATCAGATTCGGGTAATTGGCGAAGCTGCGAAACCGCAGGCAATTCCGTATCGGGAAAGCATGACCTTGCTCGATGTCATGATCCAAGTCGGGGGATTGACGGATCTTGCCGATGGCAACGCCGCTAAGCTGGTCCGCGGGTCAGAAAATGGCAAGGAATACCGGGTACGGCTGCGCGATCTGGTCAAGCGCGGAGATATCAGCGCGAACGTCGACATGCTTCCCGGGGACGTGTTAATCATTCCGCAAAGCTGGTTCTGAGCGTGAACCAAAGGGCAGGGGAAGGAAAACGATGAAAGGGCTTCAGCAGCTTGAGCATGTCTGGTTGGTGCTGTGCGACATGTGGGCACGGCGCTGGTTCGGCCTAGTCGCGGCTTGGATCGTGGGATTGATCTTGGCGGGAGTTGTGCTGAAAGTCCCAGAGCGCTGGGAGGCCAACGCAAAGATCTATGTTGATACGCAGACCATCATCAAGCCCTTAATGCAAGGGCTGACCGTGCAACCCGACGTCGATCAGATGGTTTCCATGTTGGCGCGCACGTTGATCTCGCGGCCCAATGTCGAGCGCTTGGTTGCCAACGCCGGTCTCGACGTGGACATGTCCGCGGCGGATCGCGAGCAATTAATTGAAATGCTGACAAAACAAATCAAGTTAAATAACACTGTTGGTGGACACAATCTTTACGATATTTCTTATCGCGATTTCGATCCGGTGCGCGCTCAGCACGTAGTGACTGAGCTAGTTTCGCTCTTTGTTTCCTCCGGACAGGGCGAAAAGCGCCACGATACGCAGGAAGCGCTCAAGTTTCTCGATGAACAAATTGGCCTATATGAGAAAAAGCTGGACGAAGCCGAAAACCGTCTGAAGCAGTTCAAGCTACGCAATTTTTCGATTGTTCCGGGTAGTAATGCGGGGCAGGACTACTTCGCTCGGATGAGTAGGGTCCAAGACGACCTAAGTTCGGCAGAGATCGATCTGCGCGCCGCAGAGCAGTCGCGCGATGCGTTGCGAAATCAACTGTCGCAGGAGCAAGCGACTTTGCCGACCGAAAAGAAAAATCGCTTGTCGGATGTCGATGCCCGGATCGACACGGAGCAGCACCAGCTCTACGATCTGCTGCATCGCTATACGGAGGAGCACCCTGATGTCATCGCCGCCCGGCGCATGATCGAACAGCTCCAGGCCGAGCGCACGCAACTATTGGCGCTTGATGCGGGTCCACCGGTGGAGTCGGCCCGCAAGGACGATACCGCGTACGCACAAATCAAGGTTAAATTGGCCGAGGCCGAGGCAAACGTTGCGTCCTTGCGCGCCCGCAGAGACAAGATAATGCAGCAGCTTCAGGCTTTGAAGGCTTCTGCTGAGAAGGTGCCGAAGGTCGAAGCCGAACTGCAGCAACTCAATCGCGACTATGACGTCATAAAACAAGCCTACGAGCAGTTGGTGAAAAGACGCGAGTCGGCGTTAATTTCGGGCGATCAGGACTCATCGGGTGGATTGGCTAATTTTCGTGTCGTCGATCCCCCGCGCGTTGATCCGCAGCCGGTTTTCCCAAGCCGCCTAGCGCTCATCGGCATCTGTCTCTTGGCGTCCCTGGCAGTTGGGTTGGGCGTTTGCTTTGCATTGGTCGAGATGTTCCCCACGGTGCGTTCAATCCGCGAGTTACGCGCCATTACGTCTCGCGCCGTGTTGGGCGCCATTTCTCTGCGTTCTGACTCGGTGGCGGCGGCGCAGGCGCGAAAATGGAATGCAGTTTTCGTTCCTTCGTTGGGTGCGCTCATCACGCTGTATGTTGCGTGGGCCGCATACATCGCGTTTCGCTGATTGGCTAGATGACGCAGGGCGCATGCGGTCGGACTCTTGGTCGGAGTTCGGCGCGTGCATTGGGGCGATGCCCATATTGATCCGCGTTGGCACCGGCCATGACGATATCGCGGTAAGAAGTGCGCGTTCTGCAACTGCTTAGCAGCAACTCCTATCATGGTGCCGAAACAATGGCTGCCGAGCTGGTGCATCAATTGCACCTGCTCGGTGTGGAAGTCTACGTTGGGATTCTGGACAACAACGGTCGCGCCGATCGTGAGATCCTGCGTGTTACTGCCGGATCGGTTCAAGAGCAAATCGTTCTGCCGTGCAATGGCCGATTGGACCCAAGAACGCCGGGATGCTTGCGCGACTTTCTCGATAGTCGGCGCGTTGACCTGATACACAGCCACAAGTACAAGGCGACGTTTTATGCGCTGTTGGCCCGCCACGGCCGAGGTGCCGACGGGCCCCGCGGCCGTCGAATACCGGTCGTCACCACGTATCACAACTGGCTATACGACACCTGGGCCTTGCGCGTATATGCGGCTGTTGATCAGCGCTTGGCGCGTTTTTGCGACGCGGCAGTAGCGGTGTCGGCGCCGATCGAAAACACGCTAAAGCGCTACGTTGCTCCCACCCGGCTGTGGCGTGTGGGCAATGGAGTCGACGTTGAGCGGTTTTGTCCTCTGGTTGAGCAGGAGCGCACGGCACTGCGCAGCGCTATGGGATGGAATGGCAAACGCCTCCTCGGGTTTGTTGGGCGTCTGGTGCGTGATAAGGGCATTAGCTATCTCATTGACGCACTCTCAGAGCTGCCAAGCGACGCATGTCCCCCATGGCACTTGGTCTTAATTGGAGACGGTCCGGAACGCAGTGCAATCGAGGCGCAGGTAGTTCTGCGCGGTCTGCAGGCACACGTTTCCCTATTAGGCAATCGAAGCGACGTTGCTCGCCTGTACCCGACATTCGATCTTTTCGCGCTCCCCTCATTGGTTGAGGCTTTTCCGATGGTCGTTGTCGAAGCGATGGCCTGCGGCATTCCCGTGCTTGCGACCGCCGTCGGCGATGTTGCCGCGATCGTCGAGGACGAAATAACGGGTCAAGTCGTAGCGCCCGCCGATGCGGTTGCACTACGCGAGGCGCTCGCGCGATTGTTGTTTGCAGAACCTAAGCGTCTGCGCTCCATGGGTGCGGCGGCGCGCGAACGCGCCGTTGACTTATTTTCTGCACGGCAAATGGCACACAAGTACACCGAGATCTACCAGAGTGTGTTAGGTCACTAGGTCATTAAATTGGCGCTAAGACCGCGCAGGCGGCGCCTGTGGTTTTTCGGCCCCCTTATCTTGGGCGTCATTTCTTAGAAGTTGGGGCGCACGCACAATACGGTGCGTCCAAGTAAAACTAGCAAGGCAGGTCTATTCGTGGCCCGCGCAATCGCCGTTGCTGGCAGCCATCCGTGCCCCGGACACGCCCCGGCAATTTCTTACCCGCAGCTTGCCTTTCTAGGAACAAATTCTTTATCAGTTTGTACCGTATACGCGGTATGATGGCGACTCGCAGGCCAAACCTGTGCGAGGCCATGGAGCGGCACTTTCAACACCGAACTGCCATCGCTGTCGTTGGCATTTAAGTTTGCTGGCGCACAGCATCTTTTTGTCTTAGCGACGACGCAGGTGCATGAGCAGTCAGAAGTTCAGCTGGTCGACGCGCAGAAACGACTAGTAGTGAGCGCAAACATACTGCCACCTGCAAAGAAGCTGCCGTCGACTTTCGGGCGGAGTCCTTCGCACTTGCTGCGCTTGCCGTTGCCAGAGACAGGTGTTGCGAGCGTCGAGACTGGTCACGTTTCATGACGGTCGCAGAGATGCTTCTCTGGGGCGCGCTAACGCTCATTGCGTTCGCGTACTTCGGCTATTTCCTTATCCTAGTGATCCTGTCGCGCCTGGTGCGCAATCCCGTGCGACGCGCCCCAATCGAGCCATTGGTTACTTTTCTGATCACCGCGTACAACGAAGAGCGGGGAATTGCGGCAAAGCTAGAGCAAACGCTGGCCTTGGATTACCCCGCGGAGAAACTCGAGATCATTGTTGCCTCGGACGGCTCAAGCGACCGTACCGACGAGATCGTGCGCGGCTATGCCGATCGGGGCGTAAAGTTGGTGCGAGTCGATGGGCGGGCTGGCAAGACCGAGACTCAGAACCAGGCGCTTTTGAAAGCGCATGGCGCAGTCGTCATATTTTCCGACGCGACGGCCCGATATGCTGTGGCATCCATCCGCAAGATCGTGGCGAACTTTGCCGATCCCCAAGTTGGCGCGGTGAGCGGACGCTATGAATATCACAACCCGACAGGTGCAACGATCGGTCTGGGCGGCATGCTCTTTGCGCGGTTCGACAATGCGATTCGCTCCATGCAAACGGCCGTCTGGACCATCACAGGCTGCAGCGGTTGCATTTACGCGGTGCGCCGCGAGCTGTACGCTCCTCTGCCTGCTGACATCATTAGCGACTTGTGCGAACCGCTCAAAGTGTTGCAGAAAGGCTACCGGGTCGTATTCGAGCCGGATGCCGTCGCGTACGAAGAGACAACGACACGCGCGCGTGAGGAGTTTGGCATGCGTGTGCGGGTCATTGTTCGCGGGATGCGCGGCTTGCTCTATATGAAGTCGCTCTTCAACCCGATCCGATATCCTTTTGCTGCTTTTCAGCTGCTGGCGCACAAGGTGTTGCGTTGGACTGTACCTGTGCTGTTGTTCGTCGTGCTTTGCGCTAACGTTGCACTCGCTAATAGGACATCTTTTTACTCTGCATTACTCTTTGTCCAGTGTGTTTTTTACACGATCGCCTTGCTAGGCTTTGTTGCCGAACGACGAAGCCTGCGCATCGGCCCGCTGGCAATCCCCCTGTATTTCGTGACAATTAATTTAGCGGCCGCCGTTGCGATGTTTCGCCTATGGAAGGGCCATAAGGCCGTGACCTGGGAAACCGTCAGACGATAGATGCGAGCGATGAATCTCAAGGTTTTCCTGCGTACGCGCGTTGGCGGGTGCTCCTCTTGATTGCGGCCAAACAGAGCATGCCCGAGGATTGCAGGCCCAGTAGCACCGGAATCGCGAGTGAATCACCGGCAAGCTGCGTGTGGGCGCCCCGGTCGCTCCGGATCGCCTACGTTATCGACAGCATTGAGACGGGTCAGGCGGGCACGGAGAGTCAGCTACTGAAACTAATCCGTGGCTTGGGGCAGGGCAACGAGGTCGACCTGTATTGTTTGGGAAATAGCCCCTGGTTGCACGCCAATCGAACCAGCCTTCCTTGCCAAGTGCACGCGTATGCGATCAGAGGGCGCATCGGCTGGCAGATTTTTGGGGAAATTTTCCGCTTGATGCGCACAATGCGATCGCGCCGCCACGACGTTGTTCATACTTTTTTCCCGGTTGCAAACATCGTTGGCGTAATCGCAGCGCGGCTCGCCGGCGTGCGGCGCATCGTGTCCAGCCGGCGCGATCTGGGCATCTGGATGAACTGGCGCTACTTAGCGGCAACAAGGGTGGCCAATCGGCTTGTCAGCCGGATCATCGTAAATTCCAAAGAGGTGAAGCGCTACACGCAACGAACCGAGCGCTTTGCGGGCGCGCGCATCGAGGTTGTGTATAACGGTGTTGACATGGACGCATTTCGGCGTGTGCCGCCCGACGGCGAGTTGCGCCGATCCTTGGGACTGCGCGAGCAAAGCAAAGTCGTTGGACTTATTGCCAATTTCCGTCCGGTCAAGGGGCAACACACTTTGGTGCAGGCTGCTCGGGAAACTCTACAGCGTCGCGACGACGTGGAATTTCTACTTGTGGGGGGCAGTGTCGCAGAAGACGGTGCGCGCTATCGCCAGCAAACCCAGGAACTGGCCAGTAGCCTGGGCGTCTCGGACCGCGTCCACTTCGTCAATGGGAGCGACAAAATCGCGCCAATACTGGGTTTGCTGGATGTTGCGGTGAGTTGCTCCGAGCACGAAGGGCTCTCGAATGCGGTCATAGAGTACATGGCGGCCGGCGTACCTTGCATCGTGACGGCGGCCGGAGGCAACCTGGACCTCGTCGACGACGAAGTCACTGGACTGACTTTTCGCTACGACGATGCTCATGCGCTTGCGCAGCACATTATGCGTCTTTTGGACAACCCCGCCGATTGCGAGCGCTTTTCGACCAATGCGCTTGTACGCGTTCAGCGCCTCATGAGCTTGGATGCCATGATCGCTGGCAACCTCGGAATTTACCAACAGTTGGTGGCGTCCTAGGAATTGCCTGGTTCGCCAAAGTGGGGGACTAACGTGCTGTTGATCTTAAGCAGCGCCGCCGCGATCGTCTGTGCAGCCGTGCCCCGATGTTGGGACGAGCACACCGGGCGTGCGGCTCCAACATTGGCGAGTTAAGCCGATGAGTACGCTACCCCTGCGCGAGGCTGACAGTGCTTCACGCGGTGACCGGATCGTAATACTGGACGGTTTTCGGGCGTTCGCGATCGCGTTGGTGATCGGGTTTCACTACTTTTCACGCTGGACGCAACCGCGAAGCGCCGAGAACTTGTATCCCTATGGAGATTGGCTAGCGCACTTTCCGCTGTTCAATTATGGCTACCTCGGTGTGCAACTTTTTTTCATTGTCTCTGGATTTGTGATCAGCCTGACTTTGTTGGGCTGCCGAGATTGGCGTGATTTTGGCTGGAAACGGTTCGCGCGCCTTTTCCCGACGATGTTGTTGTGTTCCACCGTGTCGTTTTTCTTTCTCTGGATCTTCCCTTCCGGACATTTTTCTGTATCGGTGCGCGATTTTCTTCCGAGCCTAACCTTTAGCGAGCCGGATCTCTGGAGTCGCGCCTTGGGTCTGCCATTTCGCGCAATTGACTCGGCATATTGGTCCTTGCAGGTCGAAGTGAAGTTCTATTTTTGGGCTGCAGTGATATTTTTTATCGGCGCGGCAGATCGCTTTGCCTTTCGCTTCGCTTTGTTCTTCGTCGCGGTGTGTGTGGCGCAGTTGGTGTCCGAGGCGACTGACTGGCACCTATTGCGTGCGATAGTGGAAGAGGGATGCTTCCCCGCACATTTGCCGTGGTTTGCCGCCGGCGTAGGCTTTCACGGCGTTTACCACGGCCGGGACAATCGAATCGGCATCTCGCTCATCGTGATGACGCTTCTAGTGCTGGTGCTGCGTTGGTACGAAGTGCCGACGGCAAGCGGCGCCGAGCTGATATTTACTATCTTGTTTTTTGGGTTGTTCACGTCGTTCGTGATGCGGCCGGATTGGCTTACCTGGTTTGGTAGCGCGCCGATGGTCGCCGTTGGTGCTGCAAGTTATAGCCTTTACCTGCTGCATCAGGATATCGGTGTCACCGTGCTTTCGCTGCGGGCAGCCTCAGGCGATTTGGTACACGGCTCCGTTTGGCTCGCAGTCGCGATCGCGGGGTGTATGGTCTTGCTCTCGGTGGGCATCTACCGATTTTGGGAGATGCCGGCAAAAAACTGGATCTTGCGTTGGCGCCGCACGCTAAGGCTGCGAAACGCGTAAATTGCGGTGTCCCCTCAAGGGCCTAGCGAATTCGCAGACCCAGTCGTTGGCCTAGCGTGCGCGCTACGCGCACAGTTCTTTGTCGCAGCGCCGGCTCCAGGGCAAGCATGAGGGAGGAATAGACAGCGACCGCCGCGGCAGTGCGCAACGACAGTTCCAGCAGGGGTTGTTTGACCGTAATCTGTACTGCTGCCAGATACGCCAGCGCGCCCGAGATCGCACAGAATAAGGTTAGCCTTTTTGGCCAGGGTACGGGCAGAAAATTGCGCGCCCGAACGCTGAGCAGAACCGCCAGGGCCAAGTGCGATAGCAGGGTTGCAGCCGCCGACCCGAGCATCCCAAAATGTGGGACGAGGACGAAATTTGCGGCGATGTTTAGCGCCGCGCAAACCAAGATCAGGATGCCCGATTCGCGCGTACGTCGAAGCAGATGAAAGCCCGCTCCGACGATGAGCGTGGTACCGAAAAGCACCACACTCGTAATAACGTAGGGCACCACCAACGCCGCATCGGCAAAGCGCGCAGTTGCGAGCAGGCCGATCAGATCGGCGCCCGCGGCCGACATCGTCACGATAATAAGGGCCGAACCCAAAACGTAGTAACGCAATACGGCTGCCAGAAACGCGGTCGTGGCTCCGGCCCCTTCTGTATCCCAAAGTTTGGTGTAGATAGGAAAAATCGCCATACTCATTGGTGCGGTGATCAGCGTCAGCACATACGCGGCCAAGTTGTACCCGACCGAAAAAATTCCAACCGCCGCCGCGCCGACGTAATGTTCCAGTACGAAGCGCCCCGCGTAAACGTTTGCGGTCCATGACATTTCGTTGAACATCAGGGGTGCGCCGTAGGCGACCAATTCGCGCGCGAGTGCCGGGGAGGCGGCGTTGGGTCGAAGCAGGTGTCGTCGTGCAAAATAGGAGCCCAACAACACGACGGTCAACGCCTCAAATACGATTGCGCCGCCAACGAATCCGCGCAGGCCCAAAGCAAGCGTAACGCAGCCAACGATACCCAACAGGAGACTGCCTAGCTTCACCAAGAATCCGATCACGCTCAATGCGACCGATCGCTCCTCCGCGCGAAGGAATGTGAGAAGCAACTCGCGCAAGGTATTGGTGAGGAGAAACCCCCAGGCAAGTTGCAAAACTGAGCGCAGTAGGGGATCGACTACGTTGCCAAGAAACCATAATCCCAGGGCAGAAATAATCGCCACAAGGATTGCCGAGCCGGCGGCGATGGCAATTGCAGTCGAATATAAGGCCGTGCGTCGATCAGGTGGCGTTGCGGCGTAAGAGCGAACAAATGAGGTTGTCAAGCCGCACTTGGACAAAGCGACCAAGAAGGTCGTTGTTCCGGTGAAAAGTGCTAGGTGGCCATATTCTTCTACCGTCAAAATGCGGGTGAGGATTGGAAATGAGATCAGTGACAGCAGCAGACCGAGGAACTGAAAGCCGCTGTAAAGCGCGCTATGGCGGATAGCCCTGCGAAGTTCGGTCACCAGCGAGCCTCGGGCGGGTGACACCAGCCGCCCCGGACAGATTCGAATTGCTCGTCGGTGACGTTAGGAAGTGTGCGCGGCATACCAGTGCACGGATTCGTCCAGTCCCTTGCGCAGTTCGTAGCGTGGGACATAGCCGAGTAACCGGCGAGCCTTGCCGATATCTGCCTGGGACTCGCGCACGTCGCCTTCCCGAAATGGCGCGTACTGCGCGGGGGGTACCTTAAGCCCTGGATGGACCTGCCCAAGTGCAGCGGCCAACATGCTGTGCAGTTCGTTTAGCGTCGTGCGGGCGCCGACCGCCACGTTGTAGACCTGTCCCACCGCGCGGTCGTCTTCGACTAGAGCAGCCCGCAGATTGGCTTGAACCGCGTTGGCGACGAAACAAAAATCACGCGAAGTCTCGCCGTCTCCATTGATTACGCAAGGCTCGCCGGCGGTCATCGCCGCGGCCCAGCGCGGGATCACCGCGGCGTACGGCCCGTTTGGATCCTGGCGCGGACCAAAGACGTTAAAGTAACGCAGGCCCACGCTCTGAATGCCATAGCACCGGCCGAAAACGTCAGCGTAGATTTCATTGATCAACTTGGTTGCCGCATAAGGCGACAGGGGCCGGCCGATCACCTCTTCGACCTTGGGCAAACCCGGGTGATCCCCATAGGTTGAACTGGAGGCCGCGTAAACAAAGCGCGCAACACCTGCATCGCGGGCCGCAACAAGCATGTTTACAAAACCATCGACGTTGGCGGCGTGCGTGGCGAGCGGATTTTCCATGGAACGTGGCACAGATCCGAGCGCGGCTTGGTGTAACACAAGGTTGGTTTGCTGACAGGCGTTGCGGCAGGTCGCTAAATCGACGATGTCACCTTCGAGCAGCGTAAAACGTTTCCACTGCTCCTGCCCCACCCGCGCGCGCACGTCCTGCAGGTTAGAGTGGCTACCGGTGGAGAAATTGTCCAGGCCGGTTACCCGTTGTCCCAACGCCAGCAATGTCTCCAGAAGATGGGAACCGATAAAACCAGCAACACCAGTAACTAACCAGTGCCGGCAAACGGCGCGCACACGCGCCTCAACATCCCAAGATGCGGCTTGATTCACGCTCGGCGCGACTACAGCCTCCATACGACATATCCGCGCTGACGAAGCGCTGCGGCGTCAAAGAAGCATTTGACGTCGGTAAAGACGCCACCAGGTACCAACTTGGCGTCCAACTGGGCTGGTTCCATCGCCGCAAATTGCTTGTGCGCGACGGCGGCCACGATGGCCTGCGCCCGAGGGAGCTCCTCCCAGGATTCCAGTCGGACCCCATACTCGTGCTCAGCCTCGCGCCCGGCTGCAACCGGATCGTGCACGTGCACAGTGACACCGTACGATTGCAGTTCGCGAATGATATCGATCACCTTAGAGTAGCGAAGATCCGGACAGTTTTCCTTAAAAGTCAGTCCAAGCACATTAATATGGCTGCCGCGGACCGCAAAGCCCGCCTGAATCATGGCCTTTACGGTTTGTTCGGCAAGATAGTGCCCCATGCCATCGTTGATGCGCCGACCCGCAAGAATGACCTGCGGGTGGTAGCCAAGCATGTCGGCCTTATGCGTGAGGTAATACGGATCCACCCCGATGCAATGACCGCCCACCAGCCCCGGGCGAAAGTTAAGAAAGTTCCACTTTGTTCCTGCCGCCTGGAGCACTTCCATCGTGTCAATGCCAAGGCGGTGAAAGATCAACGCCAGCTCGTTCATGAGCGCGATGTTTAAGTCGCGTTGCGAGTTTTCGATGACTTTGGCCGCTTCGGCGACTCTGATGCTGGAGGCGCGGTAGACGCCCGCTTCTATAATCGCGCTATAGGTGAGCGCAACCCGCTCCAGCGTCTCAGGCAGATCTCCGGATACCACCTTAGTGATGCGTGTCAGAGTGTGTTCGCGATCGCCGGGATTGATGCGCTCTGGTGAGTAGCCAACGAAGAAATCCCGTTTCCAAACGAGCTTTGACTCACGTTCGATCAAGGGGATACAGACTTCCTCGGTTGCCCCCGGATACACCGTCGATTCGAATACCACAGTGGCTCCCGGGCGCAGATTGCGCCCGATAGCAAGGCTCGCGCCCACGAGCGGGGAAAAGTCGGGTTGGTGCGCCTTGTCGATCGGTGTCGGGACGGCGACGACTAGAAAATCAGCTTCTCGCAATTGCGTCTCGTCGGTCGTAACCTCCAGCAAACGCGCGTTGCGTATGTCGTGCGATGGCACCTCCCCCGTTGGATCGTTATGGTTGCGGTAGGCATCCACCTTGGTTTGTGAAAGATCAAAGCCGATGGTGCGAAACTTCTTTCCGAAGGCAACAGCCAGGGGCAGGCCGACATATCCAAGTCCGACTACGGCGATGACAGTCATGGCGGGGAATCTATAGAAGTCGAATGCAACGAGTTAAAAAGAAAGGACAGGGGAAAGGCCCGTTATTGTACTTGTCAGTTCCGCCAAGGCAGCTCGGCGCGGATCAGCGGCTCCTCACGGCCCAGCACCAATTGTCCGTCGCTCGTTGATGGTCGGACTTCGGGGTTGGCGCCAGCGGGCGTAGACGGTTTGCTCGCGGCATCTGTGCGCAGCTGGCGGGCGCGATCTACGGCACCGAACAAAAGGAAAAAGTAGCTCCCCAGCTCGATCTGGGTAAATCGATCGCCAAAGATGTTTGTAACCATGACGGCTGCGGTGCATGCAATGAAGCCCAATCCGAGTGCCCGCAGGGGTTCGGAATCGCCTTGCCGTAACAGTTGCCAGCCACTGAAGAGCGCCTTGTAGAAGAGCAAGCCAAGAAGCATGAGGCCCACAATTCCTTCTTCTGCTGCGGTCTCGAGATAGAAATTGTGCACATTGCGCAACGGCAAGCCTGCGCTGGCAAAGTAAAAACCCTGAAAACCAATGCCAATCAGAGGGTGCTGCGCGAACAATTCTCTAGCTAGCTGCCAGACGAACAGCCGGTCGGCGGCCGAGCTCTCCAGAGTGCCCGTCGCCGTCTCTGTCATTTGAATGCGGTCCACAACAGACGCCGGCAGCAATTCTTGGTAAGCGAACAACAGAACCAACACAGCAATGAGCAGCAAACGCTTGCGCAGAAACCCCAGGACTATCAGCCCGGTGATGGTTGCCGCGTAGGCGCCGCGCGAATAAGAAAGGAATAGCGGATACAACGAGACGATAAAGGCTAGAAGGTAGACATTTCGGCGCAAGGGATGACGATCGACCAGATATAGCCCCAGCACCAGGACCGCAAAATGGGCGATAAACGCACCAAAGTGATTGGCGTTTAGACCGACGACCCAGAACGGGCCGTCAGCTCGGTGACCGTAGGAGAAGTTGATGCCTGCGGAAAAGGAAACCAGTTCACGCCAAGCCAAAAACAGCAGCATCGCGCACACAACCATGACCAGCGTTTGTATCTGCTTCTGAGTGCGCAGCGCGTAGAACGCCGCCAAATAACACAAGACCATCGTAGAGAAGTTTCTCCAATAGGCGAACTCTGGATTGTCGCTGTCAAAAGGTAATGGCAGATCGTATCGAAATGTCGTGTTCCACAAATACAGGTAGTTCGCGATGACGAAT
>Ga0187769_10001161_pt1 | contig 14909 bp, 17 predicted proteins | sample 0116_SJ02_MP02_1_FD_133140 | JGI IMG/M metagenome (GOLD analysis project Ga0187769, IMG submission 133140) | Tropical peat soil microbial communities from peatlands in Department of Meta, Colombia - 0116_SJ02_MP02_10_MG | ecosystem: Environmental > Terrestrial > Soil > Wetlands > Peat | place... | reverse complement strand
TGACGGGCCTCGCTTCGACCTCACTTCGGTCGGTCTACGCTCTCCAGGCAACTCAGACCCAGACCTCGCTGAACCAGCCGATGAGTAACAGCCTTCAGGTGCCGCACCTGCTGCGCAGGGCCGGGTTCGGGGCCACTCCCGCGGAGCTCGCGAACTACAGCACCATGGGCTTCGAAGCCGCCGTGGACAGCCTGCTCAACTATGAGAACGTACAGGACAACATGGCCTCCACTCTGCCCGCGATCCCACTGACCTACTCGGCCCAGCAGTCGGCCAGCGAGCTCAGCGTGCTCGGGGAGTGGTGGGTGAACCAGATGGCGCTAACCAACAGGCCGCTACAGGAGAAGATGACCCTTTTCTGGCACAACCACTTCGCGACAGGGTTCTCGAAGGTGCAGAACGGGTACCTGATGTACAAGCAGAACGAGTTCCTGCGCGAGAACGCCCTTGGCAACTTCAAGGACATCCTCACCGGGGTCACCGCTGACGGGGCCATGCTCATCTGGCTCGACGGCAACCAGAACCGCAAGAACAACACGAATGAGAACTACGCGAGGGAGGTGATGGAGGTCTTCTCGACGGGCAGAGGGCCGTACACCCAGGACGACGTCGAGAACGGCGCAAGGGCATTCACAGGATACTACATCGATTCCAACGGCGACGGCAAGTTCAACCCGGCCCAGCACGACGACACGACCAAGACCTTCATGGGGGTGACCGGCGACTTGGGTCCCCAGGACATAATCAACATCTTAGTGGCCCACCCTGCGACCGCCGCTAATCTCTCGACCGAGCTCTTCGAATTCTTCGCATACCCGAACCCCAGCTCAGACACCGTGAACAACCTCGCCCAGGTCTACACGAACAGCGGCTACAGCATCTACTCGGTCGTGGAGGCGATACTGAAGTCGCCTGAATTCGTCTCGCAGCAGGCGTACCTCGCCAACGTGAAGAGCCCGGCGGAGTACGTGGCGACCGCGCTCCACTCTCTCGGTGCGACGGCCAACATGAGCGCCGTGGAGTCGACCACCACGAACCAGGGCCAGCAGCTCTTCAACCCCCCTTCTGTGTTCGGCTGGCCCTCGGGCATGGGCTGGATAAGCACGGACTCGATGATGGAGAGGTTCAACTTCCCAATCAGTGTGCAGACGAGTGCCGAGAACCCGGCGAGCGGGCTAGACCCGCAGACGATCTTCGGCGGTACCGACGAAGCGACGGCAGTGCAGAACCTGTGCAACCTGCTCTTCCCCGACGGGATGCCTTCGGAAGTTGTGAGCCTCATACAGTCGTCCACTGCGTCAATAAACGACCTCACCCTGAAGACGAAAAACACGGTGAGGCTGGCAATGACCACGCCGTTCTACAACCTGAATTGAGATGAGAGAATGAAAACATCCAGACGCGTCTTCCTGAAGGAACTGGCGAAGTCGATCGGCGGAATGCCGTCTCTCGCGCCCCTGAGCCTTGGCCCGACTGTGCTCGAGGCCTCCGACGACTCCAACACCACGCTGCAGAACGCCTCCAACCGCACCCTGGTCGTCATCCAGCTGATGGGCGGAAACGACGGAATCAACACGGTCGTCCCGTACGGACAGCAGGCATACCTCCAGAACAGGCCGACCTTGGGTCTCACTTCGGATGAACTGCTACCGATAGACGGGGACGTGGCGCTCAACTCGCAGATGAGCGGCATAATGAGCCTCTACAATAGCAACAGGGTCGGCATAGTTCAGGGAGTCAGCTATCCCAGCCCGAACCTTTCCCATTTCGAGGCGACCGCAATCATGGAGAGCGCCGCGCCCGACATGCCCTTCACCACGGGCTGGCTCGGCCGCTACATGGACGTGGCCAACACGCTCGAGTCGCCCGTACAGGCACTGAACCTGAACCCGCTCGCGCCTCAAGCACTCATGGGAGTCGACTCTCAGCCGATTTCTGTCGACAACATCGCTCAGTTCAACGTCAAACCGCTCTTCAAGAACGACACCAAGACGGAGTCGGTAATCCAGGAGATCAGCCAGACGACCTGCAGCGCCTGCGAGGAGTACAACGCTCTTGTGAACCAGTTCATGGCTTCGGGGTTGGACGCACTGTCCGCGTCCGCTCTGATCTCCCAGGCCGCAGGAACCTACAACGCCCAGGTCCAGTACCCGAACAACGACTTCGCGAACAGGCTGAAGCTCGCTGCCTCCGTGGTAACGTCGAATCTGAACCCGAAGATAGTCTACGTGACGCTGGGCGGCTTCGACACCCACGCCACCCAGAAGGCGACCCAGAACACGCTGCTCAAGCAGCTCTCCGACGGGCTGACCGCCTTCTTCAACGACCTCTCCGCCCAGGGAAGGGCCAACGACACCCTAATCATGACGTTCTCAGAGTTCGGACGAAGGGTGAAGGAGAACGGCAGCCACGGGACTGACCACGGGACGGCGCAGCCCCAGTTCCTGATAGGCGGGAAGGTGAGCCCCGGGCTCTACGGGACGTATCCGAGCCTCTCCTCGCTCGACACGAACGGCAACCTGAACTTCAACGTGGACTTCCGGCAGACCTACGCGTCCGTGCTGGAGGACTGGTTCGGCATAGACCAGAGCGAAGTTCTGGACGGGACGTTCACGAAGCTGACAGTAATCTAGCGACAGGCAGCTTGCCCGATGTCCGTGCTGTCCAGGTCGAAGGCTCGCGCGCTACTGGCGGCAGCCGCAGTCGGAGCGGTGGTGATACTCGCCTTCGTTGCCGCGTATCCAGCTCCGACTCCTCAGAGGAACTCATCTAGCACCTCGAACCTGACGACCAGCACCTTCTCGACCATCAGCATCCCACTCAGCACCACCAGCACGAGCAGCGGAACGCCGTTGAGTTCGTCCTCCTCGAGCACCACGTCGAGCCAGACGAGCACGACCACGACGGGCTCAACAACCTTCACGACGAGCAGCGGAACGCTTTCGACGACAAGCCGAACCTTCAATTCCACAGACGTCATCACGATACCCTACGGCGTGGGCGACAACGAGTCGCTGAACTTCCAGCCCTCCAGCATCACGGTCGTTGTCGGGGTCAACAACACGATAATCTGGAACGACCTTGACGCTGAGCAGCACACGGTGACGTCGATGAGCGTGCCTCCTGGGGCCGCAAGGTTCGACTCTGGAATCCTCAACCAGGGGCAGACATTCACGTTGACGCTCACGGTGCCAGGGACCTACAGGTTCTACTGCACGATACACCCGACCTGGATGCGCGGCACAATCGTGGTGAAGCCCTGAGCGGAGCGCGTCGACAGCCCGTATCGCCGCCTCGACTGGGCCGGTCGCCCTCCGCGTCCAACAACCCCTAAATCGGGCGCGGGCTTGTGGTGGCTTTCTTGGTCCGCGTCGTTGGGCACATAGACCTAGACTACTTCTATGCGCAGGTCGAGGAAGTCCTCGACCCCTCACTGAAAGCCAAGCCCGTGCTCGTTTGCGTCTTCTCCGGCCGCAGTGCGGACAGCGGCGTGGTGGCTACTGCGAACTACAGGGCACGCGAGCTTGGAATCAGGTCTGGAATCCCCATCGCCACCGCGAAACGCAGACTGCAGGGCGTCGACGCCACTATGATCAAGATGCAACATGAGAAGTACGAAGCGGTTTCAGAGAGCGTGATGCGGCTTGTCGAGGAGAACGTGGACGTTCTTGAACAGACGGGAATCGATGAAGCCTTCTTCGACCTGACCGAGAGCTCAGGTGGCGACTTCGAGCGGGCGAAAGAGGCAGGGGCCAGGATCAAGGACTTGGTCCTGAAGTCTGAAGGTTTGACCTGTTCGGTCGGGCTCGGCCGGAGCAAGGCGGTTGCGAAGATTGCCTCCGACTTCCGCAAGCCCGACGGCCTGACTGTTGTCGCGCCAGAGTCGACGACCTCGTTTCTGAGCCCGCTCCCCGTCACGAAGCTCTACGGAGTCGGGCCCAAGGCAGCCTCGGCCCTCGAAGAAATGGGGGTCAAGACCGTCGGGGAACTCTCGCGGGCTCCGGCTCAGGACTTGGAGGAGAGGTTCGGGAGGAAGTTGGCGGCCTACTTCCTGGCGGCATCGACAGGTTCAGACACAGAGCCGGTCTCTCCAAGGGAGGAGCCCACTCAGCTCAGCAGGATAATCACGCTGAAGCAGAACACGACCGACCCCGAACTTGCCTTCGGGCAGCTCTCCGGGGCTATTGACGACGTGCACAGGCGGCTGGGTTTGCGGGGCGCCTCGTTCAGGACAATCTCCGCGATTGCGATTCTCTCCGACCTGACGGTAAAGACGAGGAGCAAGACATTCGAGACGCCCATTTCGGACCTAGCGACGATGCGCGAGACGATGAGGCGCCTTCTCGGGGAACTGAGCGGTACCGCCGGTAAGGAGTTCAGGAGAGTAGGCGTCAGGGTGTCTGACATAACGAACTCCGAGAACCAAGCGTCGCTGAGTCAGTACTTCGGATAGGAGAGAATGGACGAATCTTGGAAGCTGGTGAGGAACGGTTGAAACGGATGGTGGCAAAGTACTCGCGGTACGGGTCCAAGGCCGACCAGGCAGCGAAGGCGGCTCTCGCTGGCGCGGTCAAGGAGCACAAATTCGTGCCGAGCGGGAGGACGATCTACACCGTCATCGGAAGCGAGGGTGACGAGTTCATCGACCCTGGAAGGTCGTACTGCTCTTGCAGCCACTACTTCTTCCGGGTGCTTGGCGGGAAGGACGAGACATGCTACCATCTTCTGAGCTACAGAATCGCCTCAGAGCTTGGAAAGCTCGACGCGGTGACGTTCGACGACGCCGAGTACGGCCAGGTCTTTGCGACGATCGTGCGGGACGTGTTCGGAGTGCTCGAACGGAGCAGCGGACGCCCGTCAATCCGACTCGACTGAGTGACAAGGGAGATTACTCGAGAAGCTAGGCGGAGCCAAGACCTTCCCAAGACACTGGCCTAAATGGCTGGAGCTCAAGGTGACGAGTCTGCTCCAAACGAAACTTGGAGTCAGGGAAATTTGCGAAACCATACTTGAAGAGAACCACACATTCATCAGAATGCACACGGTGAGACGGAAGGCCGAAGCACTAGGCATTGAGTTTGCAAAGAAGAGCCACGGCCGAGATTCGATCTCGGGACCCCCGCCTCTTTGTGAGCCATACCAAGGCGGTGCTTTGGTCGAGTTTCCCTAACCAGGCTGAGCTACCGTGGCCCGAGAGACCACCGACTTTGCATGATTTTTAATCTTTGAAGGGATGGACCATTCATCTGTGGCCCAGGACTGGGTGAGGCCTGTAGGGTTCCTCCAGCCTCTTTACGTCGTTCTGCCTCAGCTTGACGTCGAGGGCGCCGACCAACTCCTCGAGCTGTTCGACCTTCGTGGGGCCGACTATGGGCGAAGCGACCGCCTTCTTGCTGAGCAACCAGGCGAGGGCGAGTTGCGCAGGCACCACTCCCTTCTCTTTGGCGATGGTCCGAAGGCGTTCGACGACGTCGAAGTCCTCCGGTCTGAAGAACCTCTCGCGCATGAGGTGGTCCTTTCTGTACCTGGTACCTGATGGCTTCCTGTTACGCCGATACTTGCCAGAGAGGAAACCCCTGGCCAGGGGGCTCCATGGCATGAGCGGTATCCCCTCTTCCATGCACAGGGGAATCATCTCCCTCTCCTCCTCCCTGTACACCAGGTTGTAGTGGTTCTGCATAGTTTCGAACCTCGCGAGGTGCAGTCTGTCGCTGGTGTGGAGCGCCTTCGCGAGCTGCCACGCCCACATGCTCGACGCGCCTATGTGGTCCACCACTCCCTGCTTCCTCACGGCGTCGGTCAGTGTCCTGAGCACCCGCTCTATCGGCGTCTCGTAGTCCCAGCGGTGAATCTGGTAGAGGTCAACCCTCTCCGTCCTCAGATTCGCGAGTGACCTCTTCAGGTTCCGCTGGATGTGCTTCCTGCCGAGGCCGCGATCCTGTGGGCCTTCGCCTGTGGGAAGCCCCACCTTGGTGGCGATGACGACCTGGTTCCTCCTCCCTTCGAGCGCCCGTCCGACGATCTGCTCCGACCTGCCGTTGGAATAGACGTCGGCGGTGTCGAAGAAGTTGATTCCAAGGTCGACGGCCCTGTCGATTATCTTCTTCGAGTCGTCGTATCCGAGCGACCATTCGAAACCCTCGGCGTCCGGCCCGCCGAAGCTCATACAACCGATGCACAGCCTGGAGACCTTGAGCCCTGTCCTTCCGAGAGCGGTGTACCTCATGCTCGGGCAGGGGAGGTGCCTGCGCCAGTTAAAGGGTTGGCTTGGCAACCCTTTTCCTTCGGCGCTGCGGGCGCGCGTGTGTGAGGACCATGAACGGTGCGCAGCTGGCGTTCCTGAAGGCGCACGAGCTCTGCAGGTTGGCCACGGCCTCGAGAACGGCCGTGCCCCAGGTCACACCAGTCATCTATGCGGTAGACGGGGAGGACGTGATTGTGGCAATCGACTACGGCGAGAAGAAGCTGCAGAACATTCGCGAAAACCCGAAGGTCGCACTGGTGGTTGACGAGTTCCACCCGAACAAGGCGCTCGCGATTCAGGGAAGTTGCGAGGTCGTAGAATCTGGCGAGGAGTATCTGCGGCTGCAGAGGGTGCTGTACGACAGGTTCGAGACGTATCGCCGCAACCCGTGGAAGGAGGGCGAGTCGCCCATCCTGAGGATCCGCGCGAAGAGATGCGCGTCGTGGGGCATCTGACTCTTTTTATCCACAGTCTTGGAGTCGGGGGCACTCTGCGGGGGTCGCCCAGCCTGGTCAACGGCGCGAGGCTCAGGACCTCGTCCCTTAGGGGTTCGTGGGTTCGAATCCCACCCCCCGCACTTTGCGGAGCCGGAGTCGGGGTGCGTGCCGGAATCTATCTTGCTCGTTCCAGCACGTCCTTGGCGTCAAGCACCTCGGCGAATTCGCCGTTGAGACTCGCCAGTTCGGTCTGGTGTATCTCCTCGGCCGTGTATTTCTTTCCATCATAGCCGACGCGGTCAAAGGTCGCCGTCCCGTCAGCCACCACGATTGTTCTGAATCCCAGGTTTCCCGCCATCCTCGCTGTGGTTGACACGCAGTGGTCGGTGACCAGTCCCGTGACCACCAGCGTCTTGATGCCTCTTCTTCTCAGCATCTCCTCCAAGTTTGTGCCGATGAAGGCGCTGTTGACACTCTTCTCGATCAGGGGTTCTCCCTGACGTGGTCTCACTTCGTCCTTGATTTCGTTGCCGGGCTGCCCCTTCCTGAAGAGCGACTTTGGATTCTTGGAATTGTGCTTGACATGGAACACAGGCCTCTTTGTGGCGCGCCAGGTGTCCAGAAGTTTTCCTATGTTCTGCTCCGCGTCGAGGTTGTTCCTCCGCCCCATCCGGGGGCTGTCGAACGCGCGTTGCACGTCGATCACCAGCAGCGCGGCGTTGCGCGGGAGCTTCTCTCCCGTGGAGTCGGCTCTTCTTGTCAGATGTGGTCGGGTCGACCGTCTTTTCGGGCATCTCTAAGTGTTGCTGGCGCAGGAAGACATCCCCGCGCATCCACCGTGCTCGAATTACGGCCACAGGCACCAGTCCCGAGTCTCCGGGGCCTCGCCCTGGTTTGGCCTGGTGGATTCCTTGTTGAGATGGTCTGCACCTCGCGGTCAGGGGAAATTTACGAACTGCGAATCCTGCGAAGCAGCTTTGCCTTCACCTCGGGCCATTCGCTCGCTACTATCGAGTAGAGCATGGAGTCCCTGTATGACCCGTCAGGCCTGATCCCGTTGTTCCTCAGGGTGCCCTCGAACTTGGCGCCCAGCTTCGCTATCGCGCGCTGCGAGTGCACGTTGTTGATGTCCGTTGTGAGCTGGATTCTGATTGCGCTCCAATCCTCGAAAGCGTGTTTCAGGAGCAGGTACTTGCACTCGGGGTTCACTACAGTGCCCCACACGCTGGGGACGTACCACGTGGAACCGACTTCGGCCCGTTTGTGCCTGGACACTATGGCAAAGTATGAGGTACTTCCGACGACGGCGTTGCTCCTAAGCAGCCTGACTGCGAAGGCGTATGCCTCGTTGACATGTTCCGACTTCAGGCCTTCGGCTATGCGCGCTTCGACGTCTTCCCTAGTCCTCAGGGGGCTCAGGAACCACTTCCAGTCCAACCTCTGGGCCGCTTCGAAAAGTGCGGTCGAATGCTCTTCGCGGAGCGGCTCTAGGCGGACAGACGATCCAGCTAGCGTGCATGGGCCGAGGTCGTCACTGGTCATCTGGCGTCTGCTCGTGTTAATCGGTATTGAACGATTGTGAAGCACCAGCCGCTCAGTTGAAAGGGAGGTTCCTTGGATTCGGGTGCACGCCCATTCTCGGATAGATGGCGATGGCGACGAGGTAGAATCCGAGGAAGAGCGCGTATCCTACCCAGTTGTGCACTCCCCAGAAGGCACCAGATCCGTCGACGTAACCGACCCAGACAAGGATGGTGATTCGCGCGGAGTTGAGGAGGGTCAGAGCGGTGACCCCTCCAACCGCGAGCTTCACGGTCGATGAGAGGTCCTTCTTCAGGTCGATGTGCATCAGAGCGAGGAGGCCCAGGAACGTGGTGACCGAGACGATGCTGGAGCAGCCTGGAGTGACGGTGGCTGCGACCAGGTCGCCCGTCTTGGACATCAGCTGGAATTCGGTCCCGTGCCAAACCACTGAGATGCCGCTGAGGGAAATGAAATCCTGCGAAAGGACCGATGACAACGAAGCGAGTGGTTCCCCGAAAGCCCACTGCAGAATGGCTGGCGAAGCCACTCCGGCGGAGTAGATCATGGCGTAGGGGAAGGTTATCCGCTTGGTAAGGGGATTGACCGCCAGCGAGCTTCCGTAGAATGCAAGAACCACGGCTATGGCGGACGAATACACAGAGAGGCCGGTGAATCCACGCAGGAGGATGAGGGAGGCGATGATGCCCAAGCCCAAGAGCCTCGTCGGAACCTCGGTGCTGATTCCCTTCTCCTTCACCAAGACCTCTCTGATGTCGTCCCACCTCAGCAGGAAGAGCACGGTGAGGAGGGCTGCGAAGGGGATGGCGGGGAGGACCGTGCCGAATGCATCGTCAACAGCCTGGCTCAGCAGCGTGAGGAAGGTGGGGGCCGCAAGGGCGGCGGCGGCGGACGCGATTCCAATCCATACGAGGAAGCGGACGAGGGCCTTACGCTGGGGAGCTTCCAATGAGACCGCCGGACACCTGGCGACGCCTTGCCAAGAGATAGGATGCGACCACTAGCGCGGTGAAAGCGGAAACCGAAGCCAGCTGGAACGGAAACTCCGGAACCCCTCCGCTCCCAGTGCTCGACGAAGAGGATGTGGAACTGGTGGTCGTCGCCGCTTCTGCTGCCTTCACCACCACGGTCCCGCTCATCCACGAGTGGTACACACAGTGGTACGGGTAGGTGCCGGGCGTCGTGAAGGTGAAAGTGAAGGAGGCGCCGGGGGCGATGTCCCCGGAGTTGAAGCTGTTGTCGTTTGCTGTGACCGTGTGGATTGAGATGTCGTCGTTGGTCCAAGTCACGGTGTTGTTGGTGCCTATCACAACCGTAATCGTAGCCGGGGAATACCCTGGCGAGGCCGTGTTCGTGCTGGTCCCGTTAGGTATGCTGACGTGCACGGGGTCCGGTGATGCCTGTGCCTGAAGGGTTGCGGTGACTGCGGGAGACGCCACACCAACTGCTATCGCGGGAGGCGCGATGAATGAAGCTAGGACCAATAGCGAAACCGACAATGCTACAATGGATTTCATTCGGAACGGGTGGTTTGACGGAGATGCGGCGCTATATAGTTATGCGCGAACGCTCCGCCGCAGCAAGGTGCTGAAGCCTTCGATGGATTGGAATCGGGTCGGGGGTCTGTACGATTCCTTTCAGGGACGGTTTATGAGACGTCTCATCCATGGACGCGAGGATCGATGACTGGGGGATCGTTCCTGGTGAAGCTCCGGTGCAGCAGGTGCGGAACCGACCACGACGCGGACATCGTGCAGACGGTCTGCAGGAAGTGTGCGGGGACTCTGTTCTCTTACTACGACACCGAAGCCGCCAAGGCGCGATTGAAGAAGGACCAAGTCGCCAGACGCCCTGCGAGCATGTGGCGGTACAAGGAAATGCTTCCGGTGCGAGACGAAAGGAATGTCATCACCCTTGGAGAAGGGATGACGCCTATCACACCTGCAGACAGAACCGGAGCAGAGCTGGGCGTCCCAAGCCTCCTAGTCAAGGACGACGGAGTGATGCCGACCGGCACGTTCAAGGCGAGAGGCCAGTCGACTGCAATATCCAGGGCGAAGGAACTCGGAATCAAGAAGGTAGCCCTCGCTTCTGCGGGGAATGCAGGGGCGGCGGCCGCAACCTACGCGGCACGAGCAGGACTGAAGTGTTTCGTTTTCATGCCAAAGGACGCGCCGGACTCGGTCAAGAAAGAGTGTTCAGAGATGGGCGCCGACCTCCGATTGGTTGACGGCCTGATCAGCGACGCCGGCAGGTACGTCAGGGACGGCCAGCGAGAATTCGGCTGGTTCGACCTGTCCACGCTCAGGGAACCGTACCGGGTCGAAGGAAAGAAGACTATGGGCTACGAAATCGCGGAGCAACTCGGATGGGAACTCCCTGACGCAATCGTCTATCCAACAGGGGGAGGCACCGGCCTCATCGGGATGTGGAAGGCGTTTCGTGAGATGGAAGAGCTGGGCTGGCTCGGCTCGAAGAGGCCGAGAATGGTCGCGGTGCAATCGGAGGGCTGTGCCCCCGTCGTGAAGGCCTTCGCGGAGGGGAAGGACTCGGTCGACGAACCCTGGGCCGGCGCGCGCACGATAGCCGACGGACTGCGGGTACCCTTCCCCTACGCGAGCGAACAGGCGCTCAAGGTGGTCAGAGAAAGCGGGGGGACGGCTGTCGCCGTCAAGGACGACGACATCCTCGGGTGTATGCGTGAACTCGCAAGAAACGAGGGCTTGTTCGTGTGCCCCGAGGGCGCCGCGACGCTGGCCGGTCTCAAGCTGCTGGTGGAACAAGGAGAGGTGGAGAAGGACGAGCGCGTTCTGCTCTACAACACCGGGTCGGGACTGAAGTATCTCGGGCTCGTCGATGCCCCAAGTCTGGGCGCGCCACCGTGGCAGTGACTGCTCGCATCCAAGGGCCGAGATCCGTGTGGTGACGGCGTTCTCGTGGTTCCGGTCCGGCAAGAGGTTCAGCCATTCTGGGCCTTCAGATAGTCGGCCAGAAGGCCGAGTCCCTGCTCGAGGACGGTCTTTTCGCAGGTGAAACAGAGCCTGAACGCCTTGGAGGCGCCGAAGAAGTCTCCCGGAGAGACCAAGACGCCGGTTTTCTGGAGCAATCTCTCTCCGAAGCTAATCGAATCTGGCCCCCTCATGTACTTGACGAGACAGAAGGGTGCACTGCCGAGTCTGGTTCCAGCCGCCCCACCGGCCTCGTCGGCGAACTTTGCCATGAGCGCAAGATTCTGCTCGTAGATCTGCCGCGCTCTTCCTACGAACAGCTCCCTCCTCTTGAGCACCTGCCTTGCAATCCAGAGAGAGTACTCTGGGTTGTGCCCGCTGACCAGCCGTTCTGCTTCCCACAGCTTGTGCGCCTTCCGCCTGTCAGCCAGAATCCAGCCCACGCGGAGCCTCCCAAGGCCGTAGAACTTGGTCATGGTCGAGCAGGTCACCGCGTCGTCGTACAACTGGAAGTATGAGGTCGGCTGGTTCGGGAAGGTGAACCCCTTGTACGTCTCGTTCAGGAAGAGGATGGACCCGTTCTTCTTGGAAGCGCGGTGCAACCGGTCGACTAGCTCAGGTTCTACGCTCTGTGCCGTGGGATTGTTGGGGTCCGTGAGCCCGTACACCGCCCTCCGGGCGTTTGCCTGGCTGGCGAGCGAATTCCTGACCGTCATTCCGAGCGAGCGTGGTATGGTGAACATCGGCTCGTAGTTGGGGAGAGGGACAACGGCCCTCGCGCCCGTTCCCAGTACGGAGTACACGAAGAAGATGGCTTGCGAAGCGCCGGTCGTCAGCACGACGTTCTCGGATTCGACCTTGTACAGTTCGGCCACCTCCTCCACAAACAGCCTTTCGTGCTCGTCCCTCTCGCTTGCGAAGTCCCGGAAGGAGGTGTTCACCCCCATCGCCTGCAGGTCTGGCTCGCTCAAACCGCTTGAGGTGAGGTTGTACTTGGTCTCTGGTGCGTGGCCCCGAATCCACTCGACGAGCCTGAACTCGACGGGCCGCAAGATACTTGGCCGCGGTCCACCTCAGGCGAGATAAGCCTTCGCGAAAGGCAACGGCGGAACCAACCGCAACATCTTATGTAGGAGGCCTCCAGTCCAGCTTCCAGAGTTCGTGGCCGCGCGTTGAGAATGTCTGTATCCGAGGTAATCGGTGTAACGAGGAAGTTCCTCAAGGAGGACGCGGGTTACGATAGAGTGACTGTCTCGTCCGTGGTGGCCATCGAACCCGATTCCAAGTGGAAGGTCATAGCAGAGATATCTGGAATAGGTCCAGATAGAAAGGAAGTCATTGTCGACGACAGGGACGGGAACGTCGTCTCGTACAAGCAAGCGTGAAACCGGGTGCCAGACAAGTCGGCAAAAACTGCCAGAGACGGTGTTGGACGTTGATCGGCCCGCTGCAGATAAACTTCGAGTCGGTTTCCGCCGACGCCACTCTTCTTGCCTCGGTCGCAATCATACTCGGCACGGTGTTCGTGGTCATCGAGATGAGGGACAACAAGAAGCTCGTTGAGGCATCGTACCGGCAGGCCAACACGGCTGCGTCGCAGCTCAAGCAGAACTACGAGCTTTCGACGGTCGACCTTGTCACGAAAATCTATGACTTTGCGAACAGTCTGGAGGTCCAGAGGTCTTGGCACACCGTGCTGAACACCGACATATCGTCAAACGAAGAATTCGAGAGGCTGCCCGAAGAGAAGCAGCTGGCGTTCCATCAGATTGCTTCGCTCTTCGAATCGGTCGGGCTGCTGGTCGAGAAGGGGTTCGTGCTGCCGGGGCTCGTCGATGACATGTTCGCAACTGAGCTCGCCTGGCAACGGCTGAAGCCGTTTGTGGAGAGGATGAGGGAGAAGTACAGCACTGAGGACTATTACTCGTGGTTCGAGAAGCTGCACGACCGCCTCTCCGAGAAACGCTGATGCCTCCGACGACGGGTCCATTCTAGTCAGCGACGGATGTCAAGATGCCCTAAAATAATGATGGCAGGCGTTCGTTTCCGATGATTGCACTGAAGGCCGCGGACCTGACAAAGGTGTACAAGCACTCTCGCAGGCCCGCTCTCGACGACCTGAACCTCGAGATAGAAGATGGGCAGATCTTCACGCTGCTCGGCCGGAACGGTGCAGGGAAGACGACTTTCCTCAGGATAGCCAGCACCCAGCTCATGCCGACGTCCGGCACCATCACGGTCCTCGGTCTGGATGTTGTGAAGCAAGCGAAGGAGCTGCGGGAGAAGATAGCCATAACGCCCCAGGAGGCAGAAACGATCTACCCGCTGACTGCGCGGGACCACGTGATGCTGTCTTTGCGGATGCGCGGCATGGACAAGCAGGCGGCGGCGAAGAGGACGGCCGAGACAATAGAGGCGCTGGAGCTGACCGAGGTCGCCGACATGAACACGGACTGGCTCTCGGGCGGCCTGAAGCAGCGCGTCATCGTGGCCATGGCCGTTGCGACGGACGCGGAGATGATCTTCCTCGACGAGCCCAGCATAGGCCTCGACCCGCTCAACAGGAGGCGAGTTTGGGACCAGTTGACGCGGCTGAAGCAGGAGGGGAGGACCATTGTCCTGACCACCCACTACATGGACGAGGCGGAGGCGCTCTCGGACAGGCTCGCGATAATCAACAGGGGCAAGCTCGTGGCACATGGTACCCCCCAGAGCGTGAAGGCCTCGTTCACCAACAGGAGCGCGAAGGTGGACGTGTACAGCCGGTTCTCAGAGAAGGAGTTGGAGCCCTACGGCAGGGTCGTCAAGATCGCGGGGAGGTTCAGGGTCCTCACCGACTCTGAGGAAGCCAAGAGGCTCGGTGACGAGGCCGTGGCCAGGGGTGCGAGCATCGCCATAGGCCCGGTGTCCCTCGATGATGTCTTCGTCGACATCGTGGGAGAGGCTGAGAAGGGGGAGGAGGAGTATGGCGACAAGGAGTAGGCTGCGGTCGCTCTGGGCGATAATGTACTACCTCGGGTTCACGCCTATGGTGAGGAACCCGCTCTTCATACCGTTCGTCTTCTCGTCGCCGTTCACGCTGCTCTTCATACTGTTCGTGGCAAGCAACGGCGTCGCCCTGCCCTACGGGCTGGCAGGCGCGCTGACCATGGTCACCACGGAGCTGGGGCTCTTCGTGGGGACGGACTTGGCATCCTACAAGATTCAGAACAAGTTCCAAGACATCGTGGTCGCGTCGCCGGTCTCGCCGCTGACCTACATGTTCGGGGTGGCCCTCTCGGAGCTGATCTTCGGGGCGCCTGCCCTGCTCATCCTCTTCGGCCTGATGGCATGGATCGGCGCCACGTCGACGGCCCTGGCCACGGCGACTGGGGTGGTGATACTGCTGTGGATAACGACGACGGCCATAGGGTTCTTCTTCTCAGCGTACGCGCCGAACACGCAGAACGCTTTCATCATCAACGGGTTCATAGCAACGCTGCTCTCGGTCCTTCCGCCGGTCTACTACTCGATCAAGATCCTCCCGTCGTTCCTCGTTCCAGTCGTTGAGATTCTTCCGACCACTGAGGCCTCGGCGCTCTTCCAGGGGGCCATCGGCCTTGGCTACTCGGTCAGTCCATTCCTGAGCTTCGCGGTGCTGCTGGTGGCGAGCGTGATTCTGCTGTTGCTCGTCGCGTTCAAGATGAAGTGGCGGGAGAGCTGAGCCGCGGCCCGTGCGCGGACACCGGCTGATTTCGG
>Ga0187769_10001160_pt1 | contig 14911 bp, 9 predicted proteins | sample 0116_SJ02_MP02_1_FD_133140 | JGI IMG/M metagenome (GOLD analysis project Ga0187769, IMG submission 133140) | Tropical peat soil microbial communities from peatlands in Department of Meta, Colombia - 0116_SJ02_MP02_10_MG | ecosystem: Environmental > Terrestrial > Soil > Wetlands > Peat | place... | reverse complement strand
GGAACCCAAGGGTGTGGTGATCACGCATGGGAATGTGCTGGCCAACATTGCGCCGCTGGAGCGCGAGATGCAGCCCTACTTGAAGTATGAGCGGTTGGTGCATCCGGTGCGGTTTTTGAATCTACTGCCGTTGAGCCATGTGTTCGGGCAATTCTTGGGGATGTTCCTGCCGCCGCTGCTGGGCGGGACGGTAATTTTTCAGGAGGAGTTTAAGCCGTCGGAGATTGTGAGCACGATCCGAAGGGAACGCGTGTCGGTGCTGGTGAGTGTGCCACGAGTTTTGCAGTCGCTGAAGCAGAAGATCGAACGGGATTTGGAGGACGGGGGAAAGTTGGAGGAGTTTCGGCGCCGGTTTCGCGCATCGGAGGGAAAGCACTTCCTGCGGCGGTGGTGGATTTTTCGCGCGATTCACCGGCAGTTTGGGTGGAAGTTCTGGGCTTTCATTTCTGGAGGCGCGGCGCTGGATGCTGAGACCGAGGAATTCTGGGGACGGCTGGGATATGCGGCGATCCAGGGATACGGGCTGACGGAGACCACGTCGCTGATCAGCGTGAATCATCCGTTCAAGTTGGGGAAAGGGTCGATCGGGAAGGTGCTGCCGGGGCGGGAGGTGAAGCTGGCGGAAGATGGCGAAATCCTGATTCGTGGCGGCGGAGTGACGTCCGGCTATTGGGCGGCGAATCGCGCGCAGGAAGGCGCCGGCAGAGTTGCGGATGGGGTTGCGGATAATGACGGTTGGTATCACACGGGAGACGTGGGCGCGCTGGATGAAGCCGGAAATCTTTATTTTAAGGGCCGCAAGAAAGAGGTGATTGTGACGCCGGCTGGGCTGAATATTTATCCAGAAGATTTGGAGGCGGCGTTGCGGCGCCAGCCCGAGGTGAAAGATTGCGTGGTGGTGGGGATTGAGCGCGGAGGGAATGCGGAGCCGTGCGCGGTTGTGATTTTGCGGGACGACGCGCGCGACGATGCGCGCCCGGCAGGGGTGGTGGAGCGCGCGAATCAGTCGCTGGCGGAGTTTCAGCGCATGCGGATGTGGGTGCGGTGGCCGCAAGAAGACTTCCCGCGGACGAGCACGCAGAAGCCACGGCGGAATGTGATTGCCGAGTTCGCGGCGAAACAGATTCTGCAGCCGGGAGGGGATAAGGTTACGAGTGAAAGTCCGTTGATGCAGTTGATTGGGCGTATCACGGGAAAAAGCGCGAAAGCGGTTAATTCCGAAGCGCAACTCGAGGCGGATTTGGGGCTGAGTTCGCTGGATCGAGTGGAGTTGATGGGCGCGCTGGAGGATCGCTATCAGGTGGATTTGAGCGAGACGCGTTTTAACGCGGTGCGTACGGTGGGCGATGTGGAAAGGATATTGCGCGGCGAGGCGCGGGCGCGGACGGAGTATCACTACCCGGGCTGGGTGTTGCGCTGGCCGGTGACTTGGGTGCGATGGCTGGCCCATTATTTGCTGATGAGGCCCGCGATGATTCTGCTGGGGTGGCCGCGCATTGAGGGGCGCGAAAATCTGCGCGGCTGGAATGGGCCGCTGCTGGTGGTGTGCAATCATGTTGCCGACGTCGATGTCGGGTTCGTGCTCACGGCGCTGCCGGCGCGATTGCGGCATCGGATCGCAACGGCGGCAGGCGGCGAGGCGTTGGAGGCGCTGCGCACCCCTGGTGCTGGGAGAAGTTTCGCCGGGAGAATTTACGATCGAATGCAGTGGGGGCTGGGGGTTTCCCTGCTGAATCTGTTTCCCTTGCCGCGCGCGGCTGGGTTCCGGCAGAGTTTTGCTTACGCAGGTCAGGCCGTGGATCGCGGGTATAGCGTGCTGGTGTTTCCGGAGGGACGACACACAGTGGATGGAAAGATGACTCCGTTTCGCGCGGGAGTTGGGTTGCTGGCCAATAATCTGGGCATTCCCGTCCTGCCCATGAAGATTCACGGATTGTTCGAGGTGAAGCAGACTGGCAAGAAATTCGCGAAGCCGTGGAAGATTGGCGTGCACATTGGACGGCCCGTGCGGTTCGCGGAAGGCAGCGATCCGGAGCAGATTGCGCGGGAGTTGCAGAGTGCGGTGGAAGCTTTGTAGAGTGCGCGAGAACGTGCCCTCGCTCCGGGACCAGAGCAGTGTCTATACAGAGCGCGAGTCAGGATGGCGGCCTATTCTTCATCCATGGGACCTTCTTCTTTATGCGGGTCCGATTCGATTTTCAGCTCCGGCAAATTCGCGGCGGTGAGGGCGCGATTGAGAGCGGTAAGATCTGAGGTTTTCAGTTCCTCCCAGCGTTTCATCACATCCAATGCGTCGCGTTCCGTTGTGGCTGTGGCATCCATCTGCGGTGCGGTTGGTTCCGCATCCACCTGCCAGATTTGGCCGTACAAAGTTGCAACCTGACCATTCCCGCGGCTGAGTGTAATTTCGCTGGCGGGCGGCGCAGCGAAGCCGCCCGGGGCTCCCAGAACTGCCGCGAGTTTGTTTTGGAAAGCCTGAACCGAGTCGCGCAGCGGGCCGCTGGTTTGCTGGCTCAGCTTTTGCAGGGAATCGCGAATCGATCCCGCTTGTAGTGTGGCTTGTGAAGTCCGGCTCAGGAGCGAAGCCAGGCGCATTTCCATCTGGAATTTTTTCTCCAGGCCGGCGGCGGAGATTTTTACCCGTGGGTCCATCTTTACCACGAAGGGTGCCGTGTAGCTCCGGCCCGCCGTGGTGAGGCGCGCGGTGTAGATGCCTGGCAAAGCCGTGGGACCGAGTGGATGCCGAGGAGTATCGCCGGGAATCGCGGCGATGGGATATTCATGGTGAGTGGCGTCGGGCGCGGGATAGTGCAGATCCCAGACCCAGCGATGCATGCCAGCGTCCGAGGGTAAAGACCGGAAGGGCCGCAGCCAGTAGAGAGGGATGAGTTGTTTTTGCAACTCTGGTTCGGTTGCCTCGGGTTTATCGGCGCTGGAAAAGCGGCGAACGAGATGGCCGCGAGCGTCGAGAATTTCCAAGGTGACAGAGGCGGAGGCTGCCGGCAGGTAGTAATCGATCACCACGCCATCGGGCGGATTGGCGGCGGCGGGTTCGTCGGGAGGAAGCGGTGTGTCGGGATTGGTGTCGCGCTGAATGCGGTAGGCCAGGGCCGGAGTGAAAAGATGGGCTTCAGTGGTGGCGGCCAGACTTGCCACTTCGCGCAGCGGGGCGATGTCATCCAGAATCCAAAAGGAGCGGCCATGCGTGGCCACGATGAGATCGTTGTCGTGAATCCAAAGATCGCGCATGGAAGTGTGCGGCAGATTCAGTTGTAGAGATTGCCAGTGGTCGCCATCGTCGAACGAAACACAGACAGAATTCTCGGTGCCGGCAAACAGCAGGCCTTTGCGCTCGGGATCTGCGCGGACGGTATCGACGGGGCCGAAATCGGGAAGGCCGGAGGTGATTGGCGTCCAGTTCTTGCCGCCATCGTGGGTGCGGTAGATATAAGGATGCTCATCGTTGATGCGGAAGCGGCTTACGGAGGCGTAGGCAGTGTCGTCATCGAAGTGCGAGGCACTGATCTGCGTTACCTTGCTCCAGGGCGTCAGCTCCTTGGGGGTGATATCGTTCCATTTCTTGCCACCGTCGCGAGTCAGCCAGATCAGGCCGTCGTCGGTGCCGGCCCAGAGCATGTTGACGGTTTTGAATGAAGGTGCAAGCGCGTAGATGACGCCGCGCTGTTTATCGGCGTTTTTCGGAATGAGATTGCCCACGCTTGACGGGATTCCGGGATTCTCGCGAGTGAGATCGGGGCTGATAGTTTGCCAGGAGTTTCCGCCGTCGTTGGTTTTGAACAGCACGTTACTAGCGAAGTAAAGAGTGTGGGGATCGAGGGGCGAGAACATCGTAGGCTCGGTGCGGTCGGTGCGATATTTCGGGCTGCGCAGCGGGACAGGCGTGATGTTCTGTACTTGCCCGGTGGACCAGTGAAACTTCGAGACCTCGCTTCTGCCGCCGCCGTAAATAATGTCAGGGTCGAGCGGATCGGGCGCGACGTAGCCGTATTCGATAACGCCGACGGGATGCCATTCGCGGAAGGTGATAGCGCCATCGTTGCCGCGGCTGGAGATGCAGACGGAACCACTCTCCTGCTGGCCGCCGCAGACTTGGTAGGGGAAAGTTGGCGTCACCGCGACGTGATAAATCTGTGCCGTGGGCTGGTTGTACCAGGAACTCCAGGTCGCTCCGCCATTGACGGTTACGAGAGCGCCCTGATCGCTGACGAGAAGAATAATGTTCGGGTAGTTGGGATTGATCCAGAGATTCTGATAGTCGTCGCCGCCGGGCGCGCCGCGGAAACCGGACCACGTTTTGCCGCCATCGGTGGAACGCATGGTTACGGTGCTGGCGCTGTAGACCACGTCGGGAATTTTCGAATCGACTCGGGGAATGGGCAAGTCGCCGCCACCGATGCGGCCGGAGGGGCGGGGATCGTCGGTTATCTTGGACCAGTTCTCTCCGGCGTCATCGGAGCGGTAGAAGGCGAGGCCGCCCGAGGCGGTGGCCAGCGTGGCGTAAAGGCGGCGCGGATCGCTGGGAGCGATGGCGACATAGATTTGCGAAAGATCTTTGGGCAAGCCGTTGCTGAGAGGATTCCAACTGTTACCGCCATCGGTGGACTTGAATAATCCGCCGCCGGTTCCGTTGACTTCATTGCCGTCTTCCCACGGACCTTCGCGTACTTCCCACATCGAGGCGTAAATCACGTCGGGATTCGAAGGATCGATTTCTACGTCGGAGGCGCCGGTGTTCTCGTCCTTGTAGAGAATTTTTTGCCAGGTTCGGCCACCATTCAGTGATTGGAACAGGCCGCGCTGTTCATTCGGGCCATAGGGATGGCCGAGTACAGCGGCGAAAACTTTATTAGGATCGCGGGGATCGACCGCCAATGCGGGAATTTGAAAACCATCGCTGAGATCAAAATGAGTCCAGGTTTTGCCGGCATCTATGGATTTATAAATTCCATTTCCCACAGAAAGATCGGGGCGATGCAGGCCTTCGCCACTGGCCACATAAATGGTGTTGGGATCCGAAGGAGCGACGGCGATGGCGCCGATCGACTGCGTGGATTCGTGGTCGAAGATGGGCGTCCAGGTGCGGCCGTAGTCGTCCGATTTCCAAACCCCGCCGTTGACCTGGCCCATGTAGAAAACGTTGGGCTGGCTGGGAACGCCGGTGGCAGCGCGGGTGCGGCCTCCGCGGAATGGACCGATCATCCGCCAGTGGAGATCCTGATAGGTGTTCTCGGGGATTTGCTGGGTGCTGGCTGATGGGATGGATAGGAAAATTGAAAGGCAAAGGAACAGACGAAAAACTGCCTGGCTTGCGGTCACTGGGGCCCCCTGGAACTAAACGCCACACTTGACAGAATAAACTAAAAGCGTTGGTGACGGGGATGGGGCGAACATCAGTCGAGCTTCGCTCAACTGGACAGCCCCTTGGACTTCTCACGGCAGGCTTGGGCGGCTGCCCTCACATGAGCATTTGCGCTGCGGTCAGCCGATTTCGGACAAGTTCCGTTTCAGTGTGCCCGCTCTTGGGGCAGGTGTCCCACCGGGCTGGCTGGCGACCCATGCGCCGACACGGTTGGCGGTTTCACCGATTTGTGCGAGCGGACTGTGGCGGAGATATGCGTGCACCAGGGCCGCGGTGAAGGCGTCGCCGGCGCCGACCGTATCGGCCACTTGGACCTTAAAGCCGGGATGCTCACTGCATTCTCCGCGGGACATCAAGAGGCTACCGCCATTCCCGCGCGTCACGCAGACAAGCTCCAGATCATCGGATGAGAGCAGGCGTCGCGCCGAATCTTCCTCGCTACGATGCTGCAATTCCAACAGGCGCATAACCCTGGGGAGTTCTTGGTGGTTCAGCTTGACGATGGTCGCTAACTTCAGCGATTCCGCGAGGACTTGCGCGGTATAGAAGCGCTGGCGAAGATTCACATCGAAGACTCGCAGCGCGCCGGCCCGGGTCGCGGCTAGAAATCTACGAATGGTGGAGCGGCTGCTTTCCGACCGTTGAGCTAACGTCCCAAAGCAAACGGCATCAGCCTGTTGTGCCAGCTTCTGCCACTGGGGCGTGAAGTCGAGAAAATCCCACGCGACGGACGCGGAGATTTCAAAGCGCGGCTGGCCGGCGTCGTCCACTTCCACGTTCACGGTTCCGGTGGGATGATTTGCATCCTGCTGAATGAATTCGATGGAGAGGCCGAGTTCTTTGAGGCGATGCAGCGCTTCCGCACCAAGCGCGTCCTGGCCCAGGCGGCTGGCGGGAATTCCTTCGTCTCCGAGCAGGCATGTGATGTAAGCGAAGTTGGCCGGGGCTCCGCCCAATTGTTTACCGGCGGGAAACAGATCCCAAAGCAATTCGCCGAGACCGACGACCATGTGTCTCTTGTTCGTCATCCTTCGATGTGTGCGTTTGGGATCTATTTTTAATCCTCAGAATTTTGCTCGCTTAACGGTTCCCAATTTTTTGCGCGATGGACGGCTTGATTCCATCGCTGACGCAATCCCTCCACTTGCGGCCGAGGCATTCGCGGCTCAAATCGATGTTCCTCGCGCGGCAACTCGGAAATGGTCTGTACTTCTTTCCAGAAGCCTGTGCCCAGACCGGCCAGGAAGGCTGCGCCTAACGCGGTTGTCTCTGTCATCGCAGGGCGGACCACGGGCACGCCGAGAATGTCTGCCTGAAATTGCATGAGGCTGTTGTTGGCGGACGCGCCGCCGTCCACGCGCAACTCCAACAGCGGGGCGCCGGTGTCGGTTTGAACCGCATCCATGAGATCGGCGACCTGGTAGGCGATACTTTCCAGGGCAGCGCGCGCGATGTGTGCGGCGGTGCTGCCGCGGGTGAGGCCAAAGAGTGCGCCGCGCGCATACGAATCCCAGTGCGGAGCGCCCAGACCCACGAAGGCGGGGACGAAGTAGACTCCGCCATTATCTGAGACAGAACTCGCCAGCGCCTCGACCTCCGAAGACGCGCGAATGACGCCCAAGCTGTCGCGCAGCCACTGGACCACGGCTCCGCCCACGAATACGCTGCCTTCGAGTGCGTAGTCTGTTTCGTCGCCGATTCTCCAAGCCACGGTGGTGAGCAGGCGCTGAGTAGACGCGACAATGCGATTGCCAGTGCTCTGCAACATGAAGCAACCCGTGCCGTAGGTATTTTTGGTGAGGCCGGGGCGGGTGCATCTTTGTCCAAAGAGCGCGGCCTGCTGATCGCCAGCGATCCCTGCGATGGGAATGCCATTGAGGCCGGGGACAGAGCTTACTTCACCGTAAACTTCGCTGGAGGGCCGAACCGCGGGCAACATCGACGGGGGAATTCGGAAGAGATTGAGCAGATCGTTGTCCCAGCTTCCGGAATGAAGATTGAACAGCATAGTGCGGGAGGCGTTGCTGGCGTCGGTGACGTGCGTGCGGCCGCCAGTTAGTTTCCAGACCAACCAGGTGTCAACGGTGCCGAAGGCAAGGCGGCCGGCCGCGGCGAGTTGGCTGGCATTCGGGACGTGTTCGAGAATCCAGGAAATTTTGCTGGCAGAGAAGTAGGCGTCGATCAACAGGCCGGTGCGCTGCTGGATCAGAGTTTGGTGGCCTTGCGCCTTGAGTTGCTCGCAAAACGGGGCAGTGCGGCGATCCTGCCAGACGATGGCGTTATAGATCGCCTTTCCGGTTGAGCGGTCCCAGACGATGGTGGTTTCACGCTGGTTGGTGATGCCGATGGCGGCGATCTCGCTGGGTTGTACACGTGCCTGGTCCAAGGCTTCCAGCGCGACGGCGATCTGGGATGCGGCGATTTCTTCGGGATCGTGCTCAACCCATCCGAGCTGGGGAAAGATTTGCCTGAACTCGCGTTGGGCCACGGATCGGACTGCGCCGGCGTGGTCGAACAGCGGAGCCCGTGAACTTGTGGTGCCCTGGTCGAGAGAGAGAATATAGCGCAAGAGGTCTCCTGTTTTTCCGCGCACCTGTATCAGGGGGTCGGCCGGAACGCGCGCAGAAATCGCCGAATACCGAAATCATAGACCGCCGCGCCGACTAGTCCACCCAACAGCGGCGCAGCCACCGGCACCCACCAGACGCGTCGGCCGTCAGTAAGACCGTTGTTTCTGAATCCGGCGACGGCGGTGAAAAGACGCGGGCCGAAATCGCGCGCGGGATTAATCGCGTACCCGTGCATGCCGCCGAAACTCATGCCGATCGCTACTACAACCAGCCCGATCATCAATGGCCCGAGATTGGCGCCAGGCGGCAGGTTCAGCTCATCAGTGATGGCCAACACCATGAGAAGCAGGAGAGCCGTGCCGATCACCTGGTCGAGGAACCCTGCCGGAAGCACTTCAGGGAAGGCGGGGAACGTTGTAAAGATGCCCGCAGTTTTTTCCAGTTGCGGGTCGAATTGGTGGAAGGCAGGGAGGTAGTTCCGGTACACGACCGCGGCTGCGAGAAATGCGCCCGCCGTCTGCACGATGGCATAAGGCACGACCTTGCGCCAGGGAAAACCGCGGAACACCGCAAGTGCGAGGGTGACCGCAGGGTTGAGATGGCCACCTGAAATTTTTCCGGCAACGTAGATTCCCATGGTGACTGCAAGTCCCCATCCCAGAGTGATGTTGGTATAGCCGCCGTGAGCGGATGAGGCCGGCGCGTTTGAGGGAAACAGAACCACCATGGCAACCACTCCCGCCCCAAAAAGGATCAAGACGAAGGTTCCGAGGAACTCCGCGATCAATTCGGCCACCAGCGTGGGCTTCTTGCTCATGTAGCGATCTCCGTTAGACAGATTCGGGACTGGGTTTGGACCGGAAGTAGTCTAGCAAGGATTCAAAGCTGTGCTCGGGATTTCGGGTTGGCAAGAAGCGCTTCCTCCGTGGCCGGGTTGGCCTGCCATGCCGGTTACCAGAAGGATAAGAGGCGGCAATATTTTTCCTTGACAGGACGGGTGCGCCTTGTAAGATAAGGAATATTTATTCATCATTATGAATAAATATGCACAATGAATAAAGCCCTTCGCCAGAGAGCCGTTTTGGAAGCGTTGCGGGAGGGGCCGATTGCGAGCCAGGACGGTCTGCAGCGGGCCTTGCGCAAGCGGGGGTTCAAAGTGGGGCAGGCGACGCTGTCGCGGGATATTCGCGACCTGAACCTGAGCAAGACGGCAGCCGGATATACCTTGCCCCAGGGCGAAGGTTCAGCGAGTTTGGCTCTGCCTCCGGTGCAACGGCTGGTTCGCGAGTTTGTGCTGGAGGTGCGGCCGGCGCAGAACCTGCTGGTGGTGAAGACGATCATAGGCAGCGCGCAGCCGGTGGCGGCGGCGATCGATGAACAGGAGTGGAAGGAAATGGTCGGGACCATTGCCGGGGATGACACGATCCTGATTGTTTGTCCGGACAAGGACGCGGCGAAGACCGTGGCTGCCCGGATCGAGGAGATGCTCGGCTGATGCCGGCAAAGATCAAAAGCGCGGTGCTGGGAGCGAGCGGCTATTCCGGACTGGAATTGACGCGGCTTCTCGAGCGCCATCCACGGCTGGAGAGGCCTGTGTTGTTGCGGCGCGAGAGCGGCAGTGAGGGCGCGAAGGATTTGGCTGAGATATTTCCAGAGTTGTGCGGCAACGGCGGCTATCCGCTGCGTCCGCTTTCATGGCCCGAGTTGAAGCGGCAAGGCGTGCAGTTGCTATTTCTGGCGACACCGCATGAAGCATCGCGGTCGCTGGTTCCGGAGGCCATCGCGAGAGGTTTGCGGGTGATAGACCTGAGCGGCGCATGGAGGCTGAAGGAGGCGCGGCATCGCGCCATCTATTCGTTTCAGGACTCCGACGCGGCGACGGCGGCGGAGTTGACGGAGAAGGCGGTCTACGGCTTGCCGGAGTTGAACCGCGACCGCATCGCCTCGGCGCAGCTGGTGGCGAATCCAGGGTGCTACGCGACCTCGGTGATTCTGGCGCTGGCGCCGCTGCTGGCGGCTGGGCTGATCGATCGCCCGCGTGGAATTATTTCCGATTCGAAGTCCGGAGCATCGGGGGCGGGCAAGGCGCCTACCTCACGCACGCATTTCGTTTCCGTGGCGGACAATCTTTCCGCCTACTCGGTTTTCAATCACCGGCATTTGGGAGAGATGGTGGAGCAGTTGGGACTGGAGGACACGGAGCTAACCTTCACGCCTCATCTGTTGCCGATTCCGCGCGGGATCCTGTCGACCATCTATGTGCACTTGAAACGGGCGATGAAAGCGGCGGAAGTGAACTCCTGCCTGCATGATTTTTATGCGGGCAAACACTGGGTGCGGGTGTTTGCAACCCCGAAGCTGCCGGAGTTGCAGTTTTCGCTGCACACAAACTATTGCGATCTGGGCTTCTGCCTGGCTGAGGATGGCCGGCGCCTGGTGCTGGTTTCCTGCGTAGACAATCTTTTGAAAGGCGCGGCGGGACAGGCAGTTCAGAACATGAACCTGATGTACGGATGGGAGGAGCGGGAGGGTTTGCAGTGACGATTGTGGTGAAAATCGGTGGAGCGGCGATCGAGGATACAGCGACACTGCGCAAATGCGGCCAGTCGATCGCGGAGCTGGCGCGCGCCGGCCACCGCGTGGCTGTCGTGCATGGCGGCGGCGGCGCGCTGACCCAACTACTCGAGCGCCTGGGAAAGAAAAGCGAGTTCGTAGATGGACTGCGCGTGACCGATGCGGAGACTCGGGACGCGGCGCTGATGGTATTGGGCGGGCTGGTGAACAAGAAGCTGGTGGCGGCGATCCAGGTGGCGGGCATTCCGGCCATCGGATTCAGCGGCGGGGATGGGATGACGTTTCGCGCCAGCAAGAAGTTTGTACATGGGCGCGATCTGGGATTTGTAGGCGAGATTTGTTTTGCGGAGCCGTGCTGGATGGAAGCGCTGTGGCAGCAGGGTGGGATTCCCGTGATGGCCTCGATCGCGTTGGGCCCCGACGGCGAATACTACAACGTGAACGCCGACGAAATGGCGGCGTCGTGCGCTGCGGCTTGCCACGCCGATGCGCTGATTTTTCTTACCGATGTGCCCGGCGTAAAAGATGCGACGGGCAGCGTGATGCCGTGGCTGAGCACGAAGCAGGCGGCCGAACTGGCGGCTGCCTCGGTGATCAGCGGAGGCATGTTGCCCAAACTGCAAGCCTGCGGGCTGGCGCTGAAACAGGGTGTGGGACGGGTGAGAATTCTGCCGGCTAATGAAGTGGAAGTTATGCCGCAGTTCTATCTGAGCGAGTTGTCGAGTGGTACGGAGGTTACCTATTCATGAGTCCGTCAGTCGCCGCCGGATACAGGTTACAGCCAGCTGGTTCGCAAGTTCGAAAGAAGGAGACAAAGTTGAATAGCCAAGTGCAAAGCAGGGCGGCGAGCGCTCCGGCGAGGGCGCCGCAGGTGTTCTGGTGTCCGGATCTGGTTTCGACCCGCGATCTCGGTCCGGCGGGTGTGCAAGCAGTGCTGAGCCTCGCTGGAATTATGAAGGCGCGTCCGGCAGACTTCCGCCGGGCGCTCGCGGGCAGGCAGATGGCGATGTTTTTCGAGAAGCCTTCCCTGCGCACGCGGTTGACGTTCGAGGCTGGAATGGCGAGCCTGGGCGGCACGGCTATGTTTATCGACCAGACTCACGAGCGGCTCGACGCCCGGGAAAAGTTGAGCGATGTGGCGCACAACCTGGAGCGATGGGTGGATGTGATCGTACTGCGCACTTATTCGCAGCAAACGATCGATGGCATGGCGGAGCACGCGTGCGTTCCCGTGATTAACGCGCTAAGCGATCTGGAGCATCCGTGCCAGGCGCTGGCCGACTATTTAACGCTAATGGAGCGCTTTGGAGAGGTGAAAAACCGCTGCCTCGCGTATGTCGGCGACGGGAACAATGTGGCGCACTCACTACTGCTTACGGCGGCGTGCTTGGGGTCGTCGATTCGAATCGCGACTCCGCCGGGCTATGCGCCCGATCCAAAGATTATGGCCGATGCGGCCGAAATTGCAAGCGAGACCGGCGCGCAGATTGAGTTGCTGACTGATCCCCATAAAGCGGTGGCGCGGGCCGATGCGGTTTACACCGACGCGTGGACCAGCATGGGGCAGGAACGGGAAGAAGCCGAGCGGACAAAGATTTTTCCCCCTTATCAAGTGAATGCGGAGCTCATGGCGGAAGCCGCGCCCCATGCGGTGTTTATGCATTGCTTGCCCGCTCACCGTGGTTTGGAAGTGACCGATGCCGTGATGGATTCGGAGCAGTCTGTGATTTTTGAGCAGGCGGAGAACCGCCTGCACGTACAAAAAGCGATTCTCTATCTGCTGCTGGGCGGCGGCGATCGCCTGCCCGCGAGGAGTGCTCATGCCTGAAAACATTGTTCTTGCCTACTCCGGAGGACTCGATACCTCCATCATTATTCCCTGGCTCAAAGAAAATTACTCCTACAACGTGATTGCGATGGTCGCCGACGTGGGCCAGGGCGATGACATCGAAGCCGTGGTCGAGAAAGCATACGCGACGGGCGCAAGCAAGGTAATCGTGGAGGATCTCCGCGATGAATTTCTGACGGGATATGTTTTCCCGGCACTGCGCGCGGGTGCGGTGTACGAGCATAAATATTTGCTGGGTACATCGCTGGCACGTCCCGTGATCGCTAAGCATCAAGTCGAAGTCGCTTTGCGCGAGGGAGCGACGGCCGTGGCGCACGGCTGCACCGGAAAAGGAAACGACCAGGTCCGCTTCGAGTTGACGTATCAGGCGCTTGCGCCGGAACTGAAAGTGATTGCGCCGTGGCGGGAGTGGTCGCTGAAATCGCGGGAAGACTGCTTGGATTACGCGGAGCAGCACGGCATTACTGTGACGGCGAGTCGCGAGAAAATTCACAGCCGCGACCGTAACCTGTGGCACTTGAGCCACGAGGGTGGAGAGTTGGAAGATGCGGCGAATGCGCCACTGGTCACAACCTGGCAGATGACTCGCTCGCCGCAAGAGGCGCCGGACAAGGAAGAGCGAGTCACCATTGGATTCGAAGAAGGGACTCCCGTAGCGGTCGACGGCATGAAGCTTGACCCGGTGTCGCTGGTTGAATTGCTGAATGAGATCGGCGCGCGCAACGCGATTGGCCGCGTGGATCTGGTGGAGAACCGCTTCGTGGGGATCAAGTCGCGCGGGTGTTATGAAACGCCGGGAGGGACGTTGCTGGTTGCGGCCCATCGCGAACTGGAAGCGCTGTGCCTGGAGCGCGAAGTCGCGCACTTCAAGCAGCATGTCGGGCTAAAGTATGCCGAGTTGGTCTATTTCGGATTTTGGTTCACGCCGCTGCGCGAGGCGCTGGACGCGTTTGTTGCCAGCACGCAGAGGGAAGTGACTGGCAGCGTGACGCTGTCTCTTTATAAGGGGAACGTTACCGTGGTGAGCCGGCATTCGGAGCACTCGCTCTACCGCACCGATCTTTCATCCTTCACCATGGGCGACGGTTACAACCAGAAAGACGCGGAGGGATTTATCCGGATTCTTGGGTTGCCCTCGCGCACGCGCACGCGGGCTGGCGTGGAGGTTGCGCGATGAAGATGTGGTCGGGGCGCTTCCGGCAGCCGCTGGATCCGCAATTCGAGCGCTGGCAGCGGTCGTTTGACTTCGATCGCCGGCTGCTTAGCTACGAACTGGCGGCGAGCGCTGCCCATGCCCGCGCGCTGAAAACTGCCGGGATTTTGTCTGCCGACGAACTCATCAGCATTCTGGAAGGGCTGCAGCAGATTGGCGAGATGATCCCGCACATCTCGCAAAACCGGCGAGAGGCCAGCTCAGGGCAAGCGATGGGGCCCGCGGCATCGTCTACTGAGTTGATGCAGGATGCCGACGCTGAGGACGTGCACCATTTCGTCGAAAAGCAGTTGGTGGAGCGGGTCGGTGAGGTGGGATACAAGCTGCACAGCGGGCGCAGCCGTAACGAACAGATCGCGACTGATTTGCGCCTGTATGTGCGCGCGGCCATCGATGAGTTGCGAAAGGAGCTGGCCGAATTGTGTGCGGCGTTCACTAACCGCGCTGAGCAAGCCGGCAGTGCCGCCATGCCGGCTTACACGCATTTGCAGCACGCTGAGCCGGTGCTGGTGGCGCATTGGCTGCTCGCATATGTGGAAATGTTTTTGCGGGATGCCGGTCGCCTTGCCGATTGCCGCACGCGGCTGAGCCTGTGCCCGCTGGGTTCAGGCGCTGTGGCTGGTGCGACTCTGCCGCTGGATCGTTCGTTTATGGCGGAGGAACTCGATTTCTCCGGTCCCACGGCGAACAGTATCGATGCCAGCAGCGATCGCGACTTCGTGCTGGAGTTCGTCAACGCGCTTTCGCTGCTGAGCCTGCACTTGAGCCGGTGGGCGGAGGAGATGATTATTTTTTCTTCGCAGGAGTTTGGCTTTGTGCAGTTGCCGGAGGCTTATTCGACGGGCAGCAGCGCCATGCCGCAGAAGAAAAATCCGGATCTTCTGGAACTGGTGCGGGGCAAGACCGGACGCACGATCGGAAACGCAACCGCGCTCATGGTTACGCTGAAAGGCTTGCCACTGGCTTACAACAAGGATTTGCAGGAAACGCAGGAGCCACTGTTCGATTCCGCGGAGGCAGTGCTGGCGTTGCTGCCGCTGGTCGCCGGATGGATGAACGCGGTCGAGTTCGACTATCCACGCATGAATGAAGCTGCGCAATCAGGATTCATGAACGCGTGGGCGGCCGCAACCTACCTGGTCAATCGCGGCGTCCCCTCGCGGCTGGCGCACGAGCAGATCGGCAAAGCGGTGAAGCTGTGCCTGGAAAAAAAATGCGAGCTGCAGGATCTCTCGCTTGATGAACTGCGCATTTTGAACCCCGCATTCGACGATAGTTTTTACGAGTGCCTGAAGCCGGCGGCGGTGTTAGCGATCCATGACGTG
>Ga0187769_10001159_pt1 | contig 14912 bp, 11 predicted proteins | sample 0116_SJ02_MP02_1_FD_133140 | JGI IMG/M metagenome (GOLD analysis project Ga0187769, IMG submission 133140) | Tropical peat soil microbial communities from peatlands in Department of Meta, Colombia - 0116_SJ02_MP02_10_MG | ecosystem: Environmental > Terrestrial > Soil > Wetlands > Peat | place... | reverse complement strand
AGTCGATGCCCAGCGTTTCCATGACGCCCAAGAATTTGTCGCTATAGGCGACGCATACCGCCGGGATGCACTGCGAAACCGCCGCGATGCAGGCATGCATGCGCGAACCAACGAGAAAGTCGCACTTGCCGATGATGTACTTGATTTCGCTCTGGTCGTAAGCGCCGCGCACGAATCCGAGCCGCCCGGGATACCGCGCGTTCAGCTCCGTGTATACCTGCTCGCAGATTGCTTGATCGTTCTCCAGCCTATCGGAATCGCTTGCGTCAGCCGCCACGAAGACGTGCGGCACGAGGAGAACATCCGCGCCTCGCTCCTCAATGAAAAAGCGAAGCAGCTCCCGGATGAACTCCTGGTATTCGATCCGCAGGCCGAACATATTTTTGCGCGTGTAACCCCCGCCATAAAGGAGGCCGCTGATGTTCACGCCAACCACCGGCCGGGCGCGATGGCTCTCGAGCGACAAGCCGGGAGTATCCACGTGCGAAGGCGCCAGGGGCGGCAGGGAAAAGGCGAGGTCGTAACAGAATAAGTATTTCCCCTGTTTCAGAGATCTCAGAAGAGCTTCCATTTCGCGCAAGCCATTCCGGTCTCTTGTAAACACCCGCTCCGCATGTCTCAAGATATACCGCGCGATCACCCTGGAGAGCCGCCGACGAAATGGCCCCATCGTCTGTGGCAGCAGGACGAGTCGCTTGCCCAGCAGCAAGACGAGAACCTGCGGCAGCGACGTGTAGAAGAATCGAGCCATGCCATAGATATCGCTGAAGCTATCGCCGCCCGCCACGGAGGCGAACAGTTCGGTCCGGTCGATCTTGCGGAGACAGTCATTCCTGGACATGATCCACCGGCGGAACCTCGCGGACGGGATCACCTTCATCAGGACGGCAAGAAAGAGAAGAACCGTGATGTTGTTGGGCAGATAGAATTTCTTGGAAAACCTCATGTTGATGAGCGGAACTTGCAATTCCCTGCTCTCCAGCCTCAGGCGATGAACCGCGCTCTCGCTCGAATAGTCCAGCAGAGAGACGCAGGCGTTCGGATATCCCTTCAAAATGCAATTGATCGCACTCGCAGCGAGCGCACCGACACCCATGTTGCCTGTGTCGAGTGCGGCTCCAAGCAGGGCAACCCGCATCTGTTTGGGATCAGACATTTGCTTGCCTGCTGTGATGGCCGTAGGCGTTCCGCGCTGCGGCGGCCAGTGACGGCTCCTGCGCGGATTCGAGCGTTTCGCGCTCCTGTTGTACAGCCGCGCGGAGGGCGCCGACGTCTTCCCAACGCTTGCCGACCTTACGCGACCAGAAAAGCCGGTGAGCGGTGTCGCGGGCGATTCGATCCATGGCCGGTCCGCACCACTTCGTGATGGTGGTGCAGCACGTGCGAACGGGCAACTCGCTGGACCATTTGTCACGCAAGTAGAAATAACCGCGCCAGAAATCCTGCGGGAAGAATTGGATGCCGTTCGTGTTATGAATGCAAAACGCGGAGGCGGCGTAGCTTCTCATGCCCCGGCGCTTCGCCTCTAGACAGATATCAGTCCCATAGAGGTGAAACCCGGGCAATTGCTCATCAAATTTCAGGCCACAGGAGCGGCGGAGAACGAGCACAATCTCATCCAACGATATAACGTCGACCGGCTTGGAGAAAGGCTGGCCCAAAATTGTCCGGAGGCCGGTCGAATAGCAATACCCCCGAAATTCCCGGCGGGGAGTAGATTCCACGCCTGCCACTCCAAGGACTCCCCAGTCGGGATCTGTCTCCGCCAGAGCGGCCAGGGCGCGATCGAGATCGCTGGTCCAGCCCGGCGGCAAGATTACGTCTTGATGAGCAAAGACGAGAAGTTCGTGCGCTGCTTCGGAGATTCCGGCGTTATAAGCCTTCCCCGCTGATGCAAAACCGTGTTTTGCAATGACCTGGCATTGATCACCGATCACCGGAGATGCAAGCAGATTATTGCGCAGCGTCCGGTCATTGTTTGAGGCAACGATCAGGGACCAGCGATCCAGTTTTCGGAGGACTGGAGTTTGACGGGCGTTTTCAGGAACGGCGATCACGCTCGTGTTGCCGCCTTCTGCGGAACGTCTTCCGTGATTTTGCTCACCATCCCGGTCTTGCCGCTCATGAACTCTCGCCAGAGGATGAACAGGCTCGGAACGCCCGCGGCCAATGCAAGGGCGAGAGCGACGGGAGTGCGAAAAGCGGCAAATCGCGTAGAGGGCAAAATCCGAATGATGAGCGCGGCCGTTACAGCGCCGAGCATCATCAGCTTGTTGTTTCGCGTCCAAACCAGCGGGATTTCGCGGCGAACGACCACCCAGACTACGAGATAGTATATGGCGTACGCAACCAGAAAACTGACGCCGAGACCCGTCATGCCGAGCCAACGGACTGCGAGCCACGTCGTGGCCAACATGGCAGCACCGCCGATCGATTCGGTTAGGAAGTACACGGAACTGCTGCAACGCGCCAGGATGGCAAACGACATCGTCCAACTGGAGAACTTAAAGAGATCCCCAATGAGCTGCCATTCGAGAATATCCACCGCCGGCGTGAATTTGTGCGAGTAGACGATCGGGATCAGTATGGGGACAAGCGCCAGCATCCCTAGGATGATCGGCACGGCGATGAGCATCACCAATCGGTGTTGTTCATTAATGAGCTTCACCATGGCTTCGGGCTGGTGAGACACCGCAGAGACCCGCGGATAGTAGTCCTGACCCATCGCTGTGACCAAGAATCCCAAGTAGCCCACCGAAATAGCGGCCGCCGCTTTGTAGTAGCCAACACTCGCTGGATTGAGCAAGTGCACAACGACCATTGGAAGCGCCAGCTGGACGCCCGTGCCCACCATCGTACTGAGTGTAAACGGCCCTCCAAATCGCGCCAGCGCCACTGCTGATTGGAAAGCTTCTCTGCGAGTCGGCCGAATTCGAGCCGGCTTGACTTCGCGGCGGAGGAAGTATCGAGACGAAAGCCAGTTGACCGCACCACTAGCAATCACAGCAGGAACAATGCCATGCGTGCGCCAGATCAGGACTGCGCCTATCGTACACAGACCGCTTCCGAGCGTGTTCACAACCGCATACTTCGCCAACGCCCCGACGCGGTGGTGAGCATTGAGCGTGCCGACTTGAACGTTTCCCGCAACCGTGAAAAGCAGAGCGAATCCCATGAGGACGATCGTCCAGCCATGATCGGGGCTCCCAAGCGCCCATCGGCTGAGCGTAACTCGGAGCACAGTGATTGTCGTGAGTGTCAGACTCCCCAACCCAACGAACAAAAGCCAAGCTCCGCTATCTAGACGTGCCAGCGCCGCCTCATCATTTTGCGCGGCAGCGCGCGCTCCCAGCCGGACCAAACCGGTGGACATTCCCAACCCGGCGAACAAGGTCGTGACCCCAACGAAGCTCTGAAGCAGGCCGTAGTAGCCGTAGCCGGCCGGCTGCAAGAACAAGGCGAGGACCTTGGCCGACACAATCCCCAAAATAATGGTGATGATCGAACTGCCGCTTAGAATGGCGGTAGCGCGAAAAATGGATTTCATCGGAAGTACTCGCGAATCGTCGAGACATCCTTCTCAACCGCGAATAGAGCAGTGTGCGGAACGGCCGGCAGGCCGCGAACCTCAACGCGGCTTGCTTCGCAAATTGGGAGACAACCTTGTTTCATACTCAACTCTCGGAATGCCTCTTGCAGGCGCGGTGGCACGGGATACCCGCTCAGAGTCCTAATGCGGCGCTCCTCATCATGCAGACGCGGTGAGTCCGGCTGCTGACTGCGGACAACAAACAGACGAAAGACCAACTCAGCCCAGCTTGGGGCAAAAGGAAGCACGAGACCAAGACTATTTCGGTCTTTCGTATCCTGAGCGGCAACTTCGCGACATTGATGTTGATGCGGCGACTGTGGCAGCCAGACCAGTGACAGTCCAGCGTCCCCCCCGCGACAAAATGCGAAATGCCTGCTCCGAATCGGAAAACCTGGACGCGAGGGCCGTGGGCCAATAGAAGAAAAGTTGGACTCGCGATTCCTGGGGACTAACTGCTCAGGAAATCTTTTCTTGCCGCCAGCTCACCCGATCGGGTCGCCCACCAGCGGCGCCACGATCGCGGATCGAAAGAACTCTTTTCGCCAGAGCGGGGGAAATTCGAGTCAGAACCCATTTGAATGCAATATTTGCCGTGAGGTCGTATCTTGCGGCCGCAGACAGGGCCTCTCGCGCCTCAGGGTAATCTCCGCTCGCCAAATAGAAGTTCGCCCAGGAGCTATGGATTGACCTGAGGTTCTTGCGAATTGTTGCACGAACATCCGGTTCCAGATCTCGACTGAGGCTTAGTTGCTTCTCGAAGCGGTGTTGATCAGCCTTGAGACAAAACTCCACTTTGTGCCAGTTTTCCGATTCCCCGGTATGCCGGATGTCCGCGGGGGAACGGTCGATCAGGACCATCGGCATGCTGACGTAGCAAAACTTGGTTTTTAGGGCCAATCGAAACAAGAAATCGTGGTCCTCACTGTAACGCAATTTCGGATCGAATCCCCCAATTTCGCGGATCAAGTCAGCGCGCACAAGACAGGTTTGAACCCACGCCGGGTGTTGATTACTGACTATGAGTCTGACCGGATCTTCGATGATTCCAAGCGGGCCCTCATAGTGCTTCTTGAAGAACTCGAAAAGATTGAGCTTCATGTGCGGATTGTTCATGAACCACGCATCAGTGAAACAAACGCCGCACTGGTCCTTGAATTTCTCGACGGCACGGAACTGCCATTCCAGCTTCGAGGGCAACCAAAGATCGTCATTGGCATTGAACGCAATCCAATCGCCTTTGGCCCTCGCTAATGCGTTATTCAAAGCCGCGCTCTGACCCTGGTTTTCCTGGCGGACAAATACGACTCGATCCTTCCAGGCAGGTGTTTCACCGACGAGACGCCGAACCTCCCCTTCGACATCTTCGGTTGAACCGTCATCCACGAGGATAAGCTCCGACACGGGGAGTGTTTGCCAAAAGACACTCTCAACTGCATGGCGAATGATCTCTGGACGATTGTAGATAGGAATGATTGCCGAAACGCTGCGGCTCATTGGGTTGTCTCGCGAAGGATTCTAACGCGTTGGCTCGAATCGACCGGCATTTCGTTATCGAGGGTGTGATTAGCTCAGTACTCCCGGTCTCAGATTGTGGGATTCGGCCTGTCTTGTAGAGTGATTCGCTACGACGGCCGAACAGGGCTGGATAGGCTACCGCCACAAAAGCGACGTGTTAAGGTCCATTGATGGCAATTAACATGCCATATCTGGCTTGTTGACATGGGGGACTCGTCGAACGACGCCTTCTAAGTCATTGATAATACTGGATTAAAGAATGAAGTTCTTCGGGAAGCCGAAGTACTGGGCACGATTTTCGGAAGCAGAACACCCAACTATCGAAAGGGTTTGCACAAATGTGGCAAGAGATTGCCAGCCTCGACGGCCAATCTCGATCGAAACAGGCCGGGTGGAGGAGTTAATGTCACTCTATCCCCGTTAGGTCCAGGGAACCTCGGCGGGGTGCGCATCTCGGCTGGCAATAAGGATTCCGGTGCGCGGAGGGCCTTGAGGGTACATGTACAGCAGCTGTCCCTATGACCAGTAGCATTCGATTAGGGCCTGTATGTAATAGTTTGAGACAGGTAAGCTACATGGGAGTAGAAATCCAAGAGCTGGCCTCCCGTCCTTCGCGACTTTGAAAGAGAAGGAGTGCAAATGTACTTCAAACTTCACCGGATCGTTCGATTGGTCATCGTGATCTCTGCCATCCTCTTGGCCCCCCGATATCTTCAGGCCGCTTCTGGATGCGACGGGAACGGCAACTGCTACATCTATGCCTCGGCCACCGGTTCGGGCAACGGCTCAAGCTGGACGAACGCATACACGGGCTTCGGAAGCGGCTCAGGAAACGTGAATCCCGGGAGCATGACGCGCGGAGTGACCTACTGGATCGCCGCCGGGAACTACGGCGCTGTCGCGTTTAATACGCCCGATAGCGGCACTTTGCTCATCACGATCGAGGCTGCGACAACCTCAAGTCATGGGCCGGCGAGCGACTGGAGCAATAGCTTCGCAGGTCAAGCCCTGTTTGGACCAAGCTCTGCATCGACAGACTACTGGACATTCAACGGCCAATCGCGCGGAGCAGACTGGCAATCCGGTTACAACATCAAGTTCTGGAACCAGACCAACGGCGGTGGGGAGGCCTTCTATATCGGTGGAAACAGCAACATCAGTTTCATTTACGTCGAGATGGAAGGCACGGGCGCGGGCTTCCCGAACAATAACAGCACCGCCGACAAGTGCAGCTCAGACAATTGCGGCGTCTGGGCCGACTACGCCCTCTTTGAGGGAAGTCCCGTCTCCAACCTATATGTCGGGTACGGTTACTATCACCATACCGGTAACACCCAGTTTCAGATGAATGACACCGGATCCGGGGGATCGGTCAACAACAGTGTGACGTGGGAATACAACTGGGTTTCCTACAACCACACGGGCCAGAACGGGCAGCACGACGAAGCCTACTCGCTTCTTGCGAACAATGTGACTATCCGCTTCAACGTTTTTCAAGACATCTCCGGGTCCGGGTTGATTTGCGATGCGAGTGCAGCGAATCCGGCGATGTCAAACTGGTTCGTCTATGGAAATATTTTCTTTAATGACGCCGCGTATCTCTCTTTGGGGCAGTCCTATTGGCTAAACACGATGGACAACGGAATCCTTGCTCTGGGCGATGGGAATGGCTCCCCTGAGAATCTGACTGGCACATTCCTGTTCTCCAACAACACGATTGCCAACTTCGACCCGCCCGGGGTCGCCGGATACAACGTCTACAGCACGCTGCCCATATCGGGAGTCCCGGGTGGCATCACGGGCACCGCAAACGTGATCATCGAGAACAACCTGTGGTATGCCTCCGCGTATGTCTATGGCAATTACAATCCCATCTGTAACCTGTTGAGTGGTACCTGCACGGAGGACTACAACGCTTCCTTCCAAGGAACGACCGCGAACTCCGCAAACTGGCAAACCCAATCGTCGCCGGCAGCGCACGACTACAACGTAAGCGGCACAGCTAGTCCCTTTGCTACTTCACAGCCAGCGGCCACCATTGCGGGGTACCAGCTCGCACTGCCGGACCCGTTCACCAGCCAGGCTGGAGTATCGCTCGCTTCTCCGTACAATGTCGACATGCTGGGAACAACTCGCGGGGCGAATGGAGTTTGGGACCGCGGAGCACTTCAACTTGGGTCTACTTCCGCGTCGCAACAACCGGCTCCGCCCACCGCCGTGCAAGTGACTGGGGTTCAATGACGGCAAGCGGGGAACTCACCCGCTTGCTGCAGGCTGGATAGATCATCGAAAGCGCGATGATGATCCACAGCAGATAAGCCTGCTGGCCCCAGTTGAAAAGCTCAACGCTTGTCATTAAGAAACAGAATGCAGCCAGGTTAGCGAAGAAGACCACGCAGAGCGAATTTTCCGGCTTCGACATCCTGAAAAAGTTGCGTAGAGTGACCAAACCCGCCTTCAGCAGAAGCGCGGCCACCAAGAAGAAGCCGACATAACCCGTATCCATCATCAGCTCCACCACCGCGCTGTCGCAACTCTCGACCTTCACCATGTGCATCTCGCCGTCCACCATAAAAGGCGCCGTCAAACCCAGAAAATAAAAAGACTCCGGCCCGTATCCCCAGAGGCTGCGACCAACGCTTTTCGACAATTCTTTCTTGGAGATGTCATATAACAAGTATCTCCATTCATAAGACTGCCCCTGGACAGTCGTGGGATTTATGGTCTCTCCATAAAGATCCGCGATCGTATTCCATACGCCGGGTCTTGCCACCAAGACTATGACAGCGAGGGTCACAATCAAGATCAAATACTTACGCATCAGGCCTCGGCCCATTACGAGGAGGATTGCCAGGGAAAGCACCAACGCCATCCAGGGGCCGCGGCTGCCCGTCTTGTAAATGTTCACAAACATGAGCAGGATCGCCGCCCAAAGGAAGAGCTTTCGCCACTTATTCTCGGTGACCGTCAAGAGATACAGCGCCAACGGGATCGCCATTGCGAGCGCGGCCCCGAACAAGATGGCGTGGCCGAACGTCGATTGGACCCGTACGCCGCGATCTGCAGCTATGCCCGCAATCCCCGAGAAGCGTGACGCAAGCGCGGGGAAGAGCGAGAGGACACTCCACCCCTGGTATGCTTCAAAGAATCCGAAAATGGAACACAAGAATGTTCCCGAAACAAAGGCAAAGAGAATCTCGTGAACTGTCTCCGTCTTGGATACCGTCTTAGCGTAGATGTAGTACGGCACAAAAAAATCAAAAACCTGCGACAGGGTAGCTTTGATGCTGACGCTAGGCACCACCGAATTCACGGAGGAAAGCAACATCCAGCCGATGACGAGGAGAATCAAATACCTTAGAGGAAGCGGGTTCTTATGTTCGCTTTCCCGCTGCCGCCGTCCGTGGGAAAAATACAGCACTATCAACGCAGCTACGACGATTCTTTGCGTCGTGAAATCGAACAGGCCGGGCAGTTGGATTTGGGATTCGTTCGGAAACAAGATCAGCAGGAATGCCGCCAGGGGTAATGCTCCCTCAAACCCTCTCTTCAGCACCACGACACAGAGAGATCCCACGGCAAGAATGTCGAGCAACAAAATGAGCGTCATCTATCGGCCAACCTGTCGAGCGACTCGTCAACGCACGGCTTCACTGGTACGGCGGTTTGGGTCGTGTGAATTCTCTGAACCTGCGGGAGCGCACGGAAAGATCTCAGTCTACCCCACTGCTGTTCGCGGCGCGCCTTGGCAAACGCGGAGTCCTGGATGCGCTGCATCCGATTGACATAGCAAGCAAGGAAGCCCGAGAGGTAGGACACAGGTCTTAGGATGGAGAGCTCCGTCAAGGCAGTCTTAACAGCCTTAGCAAGCACAAAAAAGGGCGCGCTCCACGTCAGATATTCGGCCTTTCCTCGTTCCCAGTATACGCGGCCCGCGTGAATCCCTTCGCCGGTAGGGCGGCGATGAATGACCCTGTAATCGAAAAAACTTCGTGTCTTCCACCCCTTTGTCCAGGCAAACACTTCGTCGATCGTGTCCCAGCCGATGCGAGCCGTGATGCCGCCGATCTGTTCAAAGCATTCGCGGCGATACATCTTGAGAGCGCCGCGGACATGATATTCGGGCACCTTCTCCAACTCCAAGCGGCCCTTCCGCTGAATATACAGACCGCCCCCCGCGATGCCGAGCTGCGGGTCGCGTTCAAATTCCTCGAGGATCCGCTCAATGTAGTCAGATCCGAAAAGCAGGTCGGCGTCAAAACGCGCCAAGTATTCATAGTCCGTGAGCGTCAGCTGGTGCAGCGCATGAGCGATCGCGCCTTCACCGCCAGGCGCTCTTTGCTCACGGCGCGGTAACTCAAGGATTTCTAGAGACGGAGTATGGCTGGCATAAGAGCGGACGATCTCGACAGTCTTGTCAGCGGAGCCGTCGTCCACAATGATCCATTTCGTGGGCGGCAGGGTCTGCGCCAAAATCGATTGAATCGACTCCGCGATGAACGTCTCCTCATCGCGTACCGGCGTGATGAGCGCGTACCGTGGATGTTTCAAATCGCGCATGGTTTCTCTGAAAGGAGCTATCTTACCTGGCCTCCGCTCGGATCTGCCGCGCTTCCAGTCCAATGGCCCAGCGAAAAATTCGCGACCATTTCTTCAGAACACTCGCGGGCCTTTTGTTTCCAAAGCCGGATTTTCCAAACGCAACCAAACACAGAGCCAATCCTACGCGAAGGGCGGCGATGCAAGCCATCGCAACCCGATAGGTTGCGGAATAGACACGCCCATGGGCTTGCCGAAAGAACTGGGCCAATGATTCACGCTGCCAGAGATCGGCAAAGTTGTCCTCTCGCTTTTCGGAACTCTTCTCCCCATGGTGAGTTATCGTGCAGTCGTTCAGATAAATCGCGCGGTAGCCCGCTTTTCTGATTTTGTAGCTGAGATCAAGATCATCGGAATACATGAAGTATGTTTCCGTGAACTTACCCACCCTCTCAAAAATGCTCCGCTTCATCATGAAGCATGCGCCGGAAAGAGCGTCAACCTCAGCCGGTCTGTTGTCCGTTCGGTAGAGCGCGCGAGTGCCCCAAAGCCGCGACGTGGGAAACTTGCGCCTCAGAAAATCGAAATCGAGCAACTGGTTGGCAATCGTCGGGAACGACTGCACGCAACTCGTCTGCAGGGAACCATCCGTATTCAGCAACCGCGCGCCCGCAGCCGCGGCTCCCTCGGTTGCCCGGAGACGATGCACCATTTTCACAATCGAATCGTCGCTCACCTCGGTGTCAGGATTCAGGAAGAGCAAAATCTCCCCGGTTGAATGCGAAAAACCAAGGTTGTTGGCCCGTGCGAATCCCAAATTTGCACCGCTCTGCACAAAGATGACGCCGGGGAACTCCTGCCGGAGCATATGCTCGCAAGGATCATTCGAGGCGTTGTCCACCACGATTACTTCAAACTCGATCCCCCGCACAAACCGGTAGATCGAACCGAGGCAGGCGCGCAGATAGTCGGTCGAGTTCCAATTCACGATGATGATGGACAAATCCATGAAAGCGGCTTCGCGTCACCTTTCCAAGCTTGTTGCGAGCTGCGGGTCCGAAGAATCCTTTGCAAATCGCTTAATCGTTCTCTTGTAGAACTTCTGCGCGGTATACAGCCAGTCGTAGCCGCCCTCCAGCTTCGCGGCAAGGAAGCGCAGGTCATCGTAGGAGTTCACCGGGAGGCGCGGCAAAAAGAACCAGTCATGATCGGGGCCCGCGGTTCCCAAGATCGTAGAAACTCCGTTTTCATAGCCATGAGTCCGCAGAAGGTCTTTCAATCGCTCCACAAATCTCTTGTCTTGCTGGGGGAAAGCGTAGGGGTAGGAAAACGAGCGGACGAATTCGCCCAGTGCATCCTCAATCGTTTCCTTCGATTGCCTGATTTCGTACTCGATCTCGCTCGGGCTAAGCCGATAAAGGTCCGGATGGCTCACGGTATGGGAGCCGATGCGAATTCCGTAGGAGTGCATCTCCCGGATTTCGCGCCAGGTCAGATACTCATTGCCCTGCCGGCAAATCGGTGTTTCGCCGGTGAGTCCAGTCACGATAAAGACAGTGGCTTTGAACCCGTGCTGCGCCAAGATCGGAAACGCATCCGTATAGAAGTTCCGGAAGCCATCGTCAAAGGTGATCGCGACGCGCTTGCGGGCGTTCAACCCGACCATCACCGCTTCAATCGCTTCGTGCAGGTCAACGGTGGCGTAGCCATTCTCCTGCAGAAACTGCATGTGACGCGCAAACAGTTCGGGCGCAGTGTGGGTCTCGAAATAGGGATGCCGGCCGCCCAGTTCCGTGGAGATCCCGTGGTACATCAAGATCGGCACGCGCGTCTGCCGATGGCCGACGAACAGATGCGACACGGGGTGAAACAAACCGATGCTTGCGGCTCGATCTAGCCTCATATCCGTTGTGTAGACTGCTATTGAGAACGGCTGTGGACCGCCTGTGAGGAGTTCGCTTCGTTATCGGCACGGACAGAATTCGCCGGGGCCTTTGTTTTTCGAGGGATCATTCGATGATGCAGGTCGTCAACCAATTGCAAGTATTCAAACCTCTTCTGACTCCATGAATTGAGCTCGACGTGCTTCGTCGCACCGGCCACCAGTTCCCGGCGGAGTTCGCTATTCTTCCAAAGTTCCAACATGGCGCCGGCAAGTTCAGTTACATTCTCAGACTCAAAGAATCTGACCTGCGAGCTATTGTGATAATACTGGTCAACTTTGGTGCGCGATACGATTAAGGGAACTCCCAGTGACATGAATTCCATGATTTTTGTGCTGGCGGCTTCGTTTCCAAACTCAGAACTCGCCCTCTTCGGCACGATGCCCATATCGGCGTTGGCCATCACGTTCGCGATTTCCGCAGTGGGCACCATTCCATGGATGACGAGTTGATCGGTGAGGCCGGTCTCCCTACCAAGACTGACCAACGCCGGTTTTTCTGGGCCATCGCCATAAATATGAAACTCGGCGCCCGGCATCTGCCCTGCAACCTGAGCGAAAGCTCGAATCGCGATGTCCACACCCTGGTGCTTATTCAAACTTCCCGGATAAAGAATAATGAACTTGCCGTTGGAACTGTTCTTCGGCCGACGTGAGAACATCTTCGGATCGGGGTAGTTGATAAAGACCGTGCACTTGCCGGGTTTCACGGAACGTGCAACGAGCCGCTCTTCCCATAGATGGTTGGGAAGGATCACGTGATCAGAGAACGCGGTCGAGACCCTCTCCGTCAAAAGAAGCGCCTTGAAAACAAGGGAGTCCCTGCCGACGCCAAACTTGCTCGCATAAAACTCCGGCAGGATGTCGTGTATATCGAGGATGACGCGCGCTCCCAAAAGTCTGGGCGCCAAGGCTGCGAAAACGAGAAAATCAGGCACGGAATGGACGTGAATGACGTCATACCGCTTCGAGAGGTGCCGCTTGGTTAGGATGTATCCGGAAAGCAGCAAGAATCTCAAGATCTTCAGTAGGTAGGAAAAACTCCCTTTTTCTGTCACCCGGCGCGTCTGAATGCGATACACGTTTACGCCGTTGAGCACCTCAAAGGCGGACTGGCCCTCCATCCGCAAAGCCAGGACGTCCACCGTGTCGCCCCGCTCCACCAGCGCACTCGCGTACTGCATCATGCGGGTGTCTGTGTCGTAGAAGGCGTAAGCGATCATGCAGATTCTCATTGGGTGTCTCATTAGCTCTTTTCGAAAGCTGCCCCGGCGGGTATTGACGTCCGATGGTCCTCTTAGGTTCTTCGAGAAGATGCCGAGGGATTGCTCGAGGCCGGGCCTCCGAGGACGCGGGAAACAAGCAATCCGTCCTGTTGCGCGGGAGGCCTTGCGCCGCGGAAGAAGTGCTAGGCCATCGGCATTTTGAGCGACATGAACGCGAGCAAACTCTCCGCCACAACTTGCTGCTGTTCGGGGAGAAGGTGAGCATGCATCGGAAGTGAAAGCGCCTGCGACGCCACTTTTTCCGAAACCGGGAAGTCTCCCTCCTTGTAACCGAGCGCGCGATAGGGCGCCTGGAGATGAATCGGTATCGGGTAGTGAATTCCTGTGCTCACTCCCGCTTTGGCGAGATGCTCGATGAGCTTATCTCGCTCCGGAGTGAGGATCACGTAAAGGTGATAAATCGATTTGGCAGAGCTGGCTTCGAACGGCAGTGTGATTGAATCCGCCACGGGCGAAAGAAGTTCGTGGTAACGCGCCGCGGCTTCTCTGCGTCGCTCGTTCCATCTGGCCAGATGAGGCAGCTTCACGTGAAGGAACTCGGCCTGAATTGCGTCGAGGCGTCCGTTGTAGCCCTCCATATCGTGGTAGTACCGTTTGGATTGGCCGTGGTCCCGCAACATGCGGACCTGACGGATCAGAGCTTCGTCGTTGGAGGTGACGGCTCCTCCTTCGCCACAGGCTCCAAGGTTCTTGCCCGGATAGAAACTGAATGCGGCGGCCTTGCCGATCGAGCCGGCTTTGCGCCAGCGGTTCTCTTCTTTCGAGAAGTATTCAGCCCCGTGCGCCTGGCAAGCGTCTTCGATCACAATCAGTTTGTACTCGCCGGCAAGCTCCAGGATTGGATCCATGTCCGCCGTCTGGCCATACAGATGAACGGGTATGACCGCGGTGACTGGCTTGCCATGCTTCCGATGAATCAGCCGACCGGTCTTGCGATCCAGAGTGCATTGGGTCTTCAAATAATCGCGCAGTTTTTCGGGGTCCATCGTGTACGTGCGGGGGTCGACGTCCACAAAGTCCGCGCGCGCACCAGACTGCGTGATCGCTTCCGTCGTCGCAATGAAGGTGAGGGGGACAGTGAGAACGATGTCGCCCGGATGCACGCCCGCGGCCATCAGGGCAAACCGTAGCGCGTCGGTCCCGCTGCTCACGCCCGCGCAAAACTTGGTGTCGCAAAACCGTGCAAAATCCCGCTCGAAACCTTCCACGGCAGGGCCACCCACGAATGCGGCGCTTTGCAGGGCCTTCTGGAAGGCGCTCACCAACTCGCTTTCGAGTTCCCGGTGCTGAGCAACAAGGTCCACGAACGGAATATTTCCACCCTGGGTCATTCTCTCGTCCTTTCAGTCCCCGGCACGGGCCGTAGAATTCGGGCCGGACTCCCGGCCACGATCCTGTTCGCGGGAACGTTGCGCGTGACCACGCTTCCGGCGCCGACGATCGAGTTCTCTCCGATTGTCACGTTGGAAAGAATCGTGCTACCGGATCCGATCGAAGCACCCCGCTTGACGACGGTCATCTCCACTTTCCAATCTTTCTCCGTTTGAAGCGCGCCATCAGAGGCAGTCGCACGCGGGTACGAATCATTAATGAAAGTCACGTTGTGCCCGACGAAAACATTGTCTTCGATCGTCACGCCTTCGCAGATGAAGGTGTGGCTCGAAATCTTGCAGCGGCGGCCGACTCGCGCGTTCTTCTGGATTTCGACAAATGCGCCGATCTTGGTATCGTCGCCGACTTCGCAGCCGTATAGATTGATGAACTTGGAGAGCTTGACCCCTTTCCCGAACTTGACATCGGGCGCTATGCAACAGTATTCGTTCACAGGCGGATCAATTCTCCTCTCTTTTTGATCGATCTCTCCGCGGCCTCCAGCATCCTGACGACACGCAATCCAGCATGCCCGTCGTTGAAAGGAATCTTGTTGTTCTCGATGCACTCCGCGAAGTAGCCGAGTTCCCGGTGCAACGCCTCCACCTGTTCGATTTGGGGCGACCACATATCCCCGGATCGATAGTTGACCAGCATTTCCCGGACT
>Ga0187769_10001157_pt1 | contig 14916 bp, 13 predicted proteins | sample 0116_SJ02_MP02_1_FD_133140 | JGI IMG/M metagenome (GOLD analysis project Ga0187769, IMG submission 133140) | Tropical peat soil microbial communities from peatlands in Department of Meta, Colombia - 0116_SJ02_MP02_10_MG | ecosystem: Environmental > Terrestrial > Soil > Wetlands > Peat | place... | reverse complement strand
TGTCACAGAGGTCGTTTTTCTCGTAGGAAAGTATGCTGGCTGGGCAAACCCCTTCCCGTCACCTCACGAATTTCGTACCTAACCAAATCCCTTTCATCGCGTCTGATTAAACAAATGAGATTGCGGAAGACATTACGAAGCGGGTTGCTGCTGGCACTGGTGGCGGGGTTGCTCGCAGTTTCCGAGTTGAAGGGAGCGCCCCGCGTTACGCTGCAAAGTCCTACCGCACTCTACCTGCTGGCGCAGTACAAGGTGGCGATGGGCGACACCCGCTCTGGGCTGGAGTTGCTCGATCGTGCGCTGGCAGGCGGCGAGTCCAGGACGCCGCGTACGGCGACGGTCGTCGCCTGTAACATCGCGGCCCACGTCTCGACTCCTTTGCCCGCCTTCTAAGAAGCTGCCCACTTGCTTGCCGCAGCGAAGCGCGATTTTCTTCCACAGAAAAACTCGCGCCTGTACCCAACTCTACATCTGCATGCGCGGCGAATGACGGTATAGTGAGTGCTCGGCGATTGTTTGCGAAAAAAATCGGCCTGATGTCGCGCGCAAACCTCACGCGAGAAGATGAGCTGCGGTTGCAGCCGCGCACGGCTGCGGGGCGCGAGCCTGTCGCCGATGATGATTTTCCGCGCACTCTCGACCTCGAACCTGAAGAAGAATCTCCGTTCCTGCGCGCCCAGAAGCGTGTGCCGGTGCGGCGCGGCCCGCTGGCCAAGAAAACCGCTAACCGTCTGAAGCTGGTCCTGCTGGCGCTAGTGGCCACCGGCGCGGCAGCCGCGGGCGCGGCCGTGCTTTACGATTACGGCCAGCACTCCTGGCGTTTCCGCATCCGCTCGGGAAGCAACATAGAGATCGCCGGCCCGCCAAGCGTCTCCCGCCGCCAAGTGTTGGAAGTCTTCGGGGCCGATGTTGGCCGCAACATTTTTTTCGTTCCCCTGGCCGACCGCCGCCGGCAACTGGAAGCCATCTCCTGGGTAGAGTCCGCAACTGTGATGCGCCTGCTCCCCGACCGCCTGCGAGTGGAACTGACGGAGCGCACGCCGGTGGCCTTCGTGCGCATGGGTTCCCGCATCGCGCTCGTTGACCGCAACGGCGTCATCATGGAGCTGCCGCGTTCCCGCAAATATTCGTTTCCCGTGCTCAAGGGCATGAGCGAGTCCGAGCCGCTCTCCACCCGCGCCGCCCGCATGCAAATCTACAGCGCGCTGATGCGTGAGCTCGACTCCGAAGGCGGCCACTACGCGCAGGACCTCAGCGAGGTCGATCTTTCCGATCCTGAGGATGTGAAGGTGGTGGCGGCCGACCCCGGCGGCGCCGTGCGGATCCATCTGGGAAGCGGCGATTTTCTGCGGCGCTACAAGATTTATCTGGCCCATCTGCAGGAGTGGCGGCAGCAGTTCCAAAAGCTGGAATCGGTGGACTTGCGCTACGAGCGCCAGATCATCGTCAACCCGGATTCCAGCCAGCACGCTGCCAGCCAGTCTCCGGCGCCCGTGGGCCCGCGCAAGGCGGTGGCCAAAGCGGCCACGACTGCGAAGATCACCGTTTCCGCCCGCAAGCCGTCGCCACGGGCGAAGAACGCGAGTTCAGGAAAGCAATAATCTCATGGCAAGCTTTGAGCAAAACTTCCTTACCGCGATCGATATAGGCAGCGCGAAAACCTGCGCGCTGGTGGCGGAGCTCACCGAGAACGGTCCGCGCTATTGCGGCCACGGGATCAGCGAGGCCCGCGGCTGCCGCAAAGGCGCGATCGTAGACTTGGATAAAGCGGCGGCCAGCGTGCAGCGCGCGGTCGAGCAGGCCGAACAGATGATAGGTGCGCCGGTGGAGCGAGCGCTGGTGGGCGTTGCTGGTCCGCATGTGCGCGGGGTCAACAGCCGCGGCGGCATCAGTCTGGGAACCCGCGCGCGAGAGATCGGGCGCGACGAGATTCGTGCCGCGGTCGAGCGCGCCCGCGCGTTCAACATGCCAGAAGACCGCCAGACCCTCCACCTGCTGCCGCAGCAATTCTTGCTCGACGAGCAGGACGGTATTCGCGATCCTGAAGGCATGGTGGGCACACGCCTGGAGGCGCAGGTGCACGTGGTCACGGCGGCCGCGACCGCGGCCCAGACCGTAGTGACCGCGGTGAATCGCGCCGGCATCCATGTGGATGACACCATCTATGAACCGCTGGCCGCGGCCGACGCCCTCTTGCGCCCTGACGAACGCGAGCTGGGAATCTGCCTCGCGGATCTTGGTGCTGGGTCCACGGACCTGGTTGTGTACTACGAAGGCGTGGTGGCGCACACTGGCGTGGTGCCCATCGGGGGCGATCACTTTACCAACGATGTGGCCGTCGGCCTGCGCACCCCGCTGGCCGACGCGGAGAAGCTCAAAAAGTTGTTCGGCTGCGCCGTAGTCACCAAAATTCCCGAGACCAATGAGATCGAGGTGCCGTCGGTTGCCGACAAGCCTTCGCGGTTGATGCCGCAACGTTTCCTGTGCGAGGTGTTGCAGGCGCGCACGCAGGAGCTGTTTGAACACGTGCGCGACCATCTGCGCCATGCCGGCGTGCTGGAGCTGTGCGGCGCCGGCATCGTGCTCACCGGCGGCGGAGCCCGGCTGAACGCCATCACCGAAACCGCTGAGCAGGTGCTGCGGCGCCCGGCGCGGCTGCCCCTGCCTTCCCCGGTGGACAAGATGCCTGCCGAGCTGGCCGCGCCCGAATTCGCGGCCGTAATCGGCATGATCTTCTATGGCACCCGCATGCGCCTGGCGCGCAGCGTACACGAACAGGGATTGACCGCCAAATTGCGCGCCTTGTTCGAAAAGAAAACCGGATGGCAGGGAACCAATGCCGGCACTAGTGAGCCGCGCTAAAGCGAGGCATTGTTCGAAGTGTCCGACAAGAATCTCGTGAAGGGGCACGACTTCAAGGTTGTTGAAAAACTCTTTCGTGGACCGTCACGTGTCAGGGCACGACCTTAGTCGTGCCGTTTCGAGTCGTATAGGAACCGGGCTTTTAGCCCCTGGAGTTTTTAGTGATGAGTGAAAAACCCGACAAGAAAGACATCCGCATCCAGTTCCACGATGACGTCCACAATCAGGCCAAGATCAAAGTGATCGGCGTAGGCGGCGGTGGCACCAATGCCGTCAATCGCATGATCGACGCCAAGGTCGAAGGCGTGAACTTTGTGGTCGCCAACACCGACCTGCAGGCGCTGCAGATGGCGCGCGCCCCGGTCAAGATCCAGCTTGGGGTCAAGCTGACCAACGGTCTGGGTGCAGGTGCGAATCCTGAGGTCGGGCGCAAAGGCGCGCTGGAAGACGCCGACAAGATCATCGAAGCGCTCGAGGGCGCGGACATGGTGTTCGTCACCGCCGGCCTGGGCGGCGGCACCGGCACGGGCGCGGCGCCGATCATCGCTTCCCTCGCCAGCGAGATGGGCGCGCTCACCGTCGCCGTGGTCACCAAGCCCTTCGGCTTCGAAGGCAAGCGGCGCATGCAACAGGCGGAGCGGGGCCTGGCTGAGCTGATCGATTCCGTCGACACCACCATCGTCATCCCCAACGAGAAGCTGCTGGGGGTGGCGCAGAACGCGGGCTTCTTCGAATCGTTCCGCGTCGCCGACGACATCCTGCGCCAGGCGGTGCAGGGCATCTCTGACATCATCACCATCCCCGGCATCATCAACCGCGATTTCGCCGACGTGAAAGCGATCATGGCTGGCATGGGCTATGCCGTGATGGGAACGGCCACCGCCAAAGGCGAACGCCGCGCCGTAGAAGCAGCGCAGAAGGCCATCGCCTCGCCGCTGCTCGAAGCCGGCGCCATCGACGGCGCGCGCGGCATCCTCATCAACGTCACCGGCTCCAGCGCCCTCAAGCTGACCGAGGTCAACGAGGCCTCCACCATCATCCAGAGCGCCGCTCACGAGGACGCCAACATCATCTTTGGCGCCGTACTCAACGAGCAGATGAAGGAGGAAGTGAAGATCACGGTCATCGCCACCGGCTTCAAGACCGACAATCCGCAGCGCCGCGAGCGCACGCTGAACGTGGCCACGGTCGGCCTGGCCAGCACGCGTACTCCGGGGACCTTCGTTCCTTCAACGCCAACGCCCCCACCCAGCGTGACGGTCGCAGCCGCGCCCCCCGAACGAGTGGCTGCGTTGGCCACCCAACACGATGCCCTGAGCATGCTGCCGGAGGTGCCGCCACGGCTTGAGGATGAGGATCTTGACGTGCCCGCGTTCATTCGCAAGCGCGCCGAGATCCAGTAGGGAGCGCCGTTCTGTCGTCACAGAGGGGGTGCCCCACCCTTGGCCGCTTTTGCCAAGGGTGGGGTCTTTCGGCCCCTAGTTCTTCCCATCGCGTCCCATGAGAGCAGTATCCGTGAACCTGCTAAGGATTGGTTCTCCCGATTCTTCCGATGGGGACCAGTATTCGCTTGGCCGGAATGCGGGACAACCACATTACTGCTAATTGAAAACACCCGGCGTCTGTTTGTCCACCCGTGACTTGGCCAGTTTAGCGGAATAGGGATTTATCGGCGACTAGCCAGGCTTGCAACAGGCGGCAGGTGGGATGATAATCGAGTTGTCTAGGTAGGGATTGTGATCGATCAGTCAGCCCGCACGCCTACAACCCGGGACCTGCGTGCGCGCTCTGCCGAATTGAGGAAAAAAGCTGCTGAAATCATAAAGGCTGCGAATGAGGTCGTGAAAAAATCTGAGGAGCTGAAGCAGGACACGCAGGAACTGCTCCACCTATTGCGCAGCGACAAGAATCAACGGAAGCACCGACCGAAACAAGATAGTTAGTCAAGCCCCTCAGGCTCCTGGGCTGGCAGGGGTCTCACAGGATATGGCAGGTATAGAGCCGTGGCCGAGGATACGCGCAAGCATTTTGCCGACTTGAATAAACAGTCGAAAAAGCTTGCCAGACGCACGGCAGAGCTACAGCGTCAAAGTGCCCAATTGTACGAGGACGCCCTCAAGTTGCAGCAGAGCATCCCCGCCCTAAAAGCGGAAATCCAGACAGGACGTACGTTTGCAGGCATCGCTTTGGATTCGGTTGACCCAAAGAAAACGGCCCGCAACCTCGCCAATGCACGCAAGGCCTATGACACTGCGCGAGCGTGGGCAAAGAAAGTACCGCTGAGTCCAGCAGATTCGAAGGACATCGCCGAGCAGCTCGAAGTGCTCAAAGCGGACCTCGCAAGTCTGGAGAAGCACTCGAAAAATCAGAGCAGTCGTTGATAACAGGACATAGCAGTAACTGGGAACGTCGCGGCCCGGCTGCCTCGCCCGTCCTGCTCCAGTCAGTTAGTGACGTGGGGATTTCTCGCCAACAACCAGCACAGCAAAATTCGTGAGCTCCGCCCAGTGTACCCAAAACATCGCTTGAAAAAACTGGCGAGAACATTGTTGTCGCCAATTTACTGATCTGAAACTTTCGTAACCGTTTTTACAGGCGCCAGCCAAGGGACAAAGTGGCTTAGGAAAAGGGCACGATGTCCCAACCGATCCGACATGGCAACGAGCCCTGGTCCGAGATTCAACGACATACAAACAGCTCACATTTGGTGACTCGCCTGCAATTCTCAATCTGCTCGGAATCGCGATTTGTTGCGTGGAAGAGGAACGACAATGCTCGGCGGCCTGTGGTGTGCCCCTCACTGCCTTGCTGGTCCCGGTGTTGGGGAACCACTACGACCCCAGCGTTCTCTGGGACTCTAACGTCGTGAGGGGTACCTCAAACACGGACAGCCCTCAATCGCTGAGCATAACCCATTAACGGAGAGAATTAGCAGACGTGGCCGCACCGGGCGTAACGTACAACGATCCGAAGCGCGTGACCGATAGTGGGGCCGGGGCCGACGCCTCGAGCGCATCGACACGGCCTCAACTGACGCTTGCGGCCAAGGCTTTCGTTGGGGCAGTGGTGCTGGTGGCCAGTGTCGTGGTCGGCAGGGCTATATTCAGGGGAATGCCGGGGGAGAATGTCCAGTTCGTCACTCTTCTCTTCTTATCCGTCCTTGCCGCACGCATGAAGCTGACACTACCCGCGTTCGACAGTTGCATGTCCATGAACCTGCCTTTTCTTTTAATCGCGGTGGCACAACTGGATGTGTCACAGGCAGTCATCGTGGGAGCGGTGTCGACCTTGGCCCAGTCGCTACCCAGTCCGGGCAGCCCGACAAAACCGCTGCAGATGCTGTTCAATATCTGCATCATCGCCAACGCGATCGCTATATCCTGCTTCTTTGCCAGCCGAACTACAGGCTGGCCAGCGGCGGCCAAACCCGTAGTGATTACCGCGACGGCGCTCGTGTTCTTTGTGGCGGACACGCTCCCGGTTGCCACTATCATCGCGCTGACCGAGCACAGGAATTGGGTGAGGACGTGGGACAGCATCGTGCTGCTCACGTTCCCATACTTTGTGCTGAGTGCGGGGGTGGCGACAATCGTGGTGAGCTGGGCGCTTTACTTGGGCTGGCAGCTTCCCTCGGTCCTGCTGGTGGTCATGTACTGCGTGTACCGCTCCTTCCGGCACTACTTCAAGACGGCGCAGACGTCGGGCTCAGCGAGAGCGAAAGGCTGAGTTTCACACCCTAGAGTCTCACGACAACCGTAGGGTTCGCGACCCGACAAAACCCCAGCTGTTCGTAAAATTCTCCGGTTCCGCGGAATCCTTCTGTCCTTATGGTTTTTGCCGTTGCCAGTACAAATATCCTGGTACCGCGATCAGCATGATCACCGCGCCTGCTGCCGCTTCCTTGGGCCGTTCGTAAGCCACGACCGCCGCCCACAGGCAGCCGGCCACCAGGTATAGCGCCGGCGCCCACGGATACCCGGTGCAGCGGTAGGGACGCGGCGCCTCCGGCCGCTTGCGGCGCAGCACAAAGACTCCGGCCACGGTGGCCACGTAGGCGAGCACGCCCACGAACATCACGTAGGTGTAAAGCTCGTCGTACTTGCCGCTGAGCGCCAGCAAGGCTGACCACGCGCCCAGCACGATCAGCGCCAGCGACGGCGTCTGGTAACGCGGATGAACATAGGCGAGCCGGGGCAGAAAGGCACGGTCGCAAGCCATGGCATAGACCACGCGCGCGCCTGCCAGCGTGCAGCACGAAGCCGCTCCGAAGCACGAGACCGCGATGAGCAGAGACATCCAGCGGCCGATGCCCGGCGAGAAGAGCGCCATCGCGGCCGTCTGGGCGATGGTGCGCGCCGGCTGGATCGCGGCCAGCGGAACCGCGTACAGATAAACGAGGTTCAAGCTGATGTAGACGATCCCGACCGCGACCACTCCCAGCACCAGCGCGCGCGGGATGTTGCGTTGCGGGTCTTTGACTTCTCCCGCCGCGCACACGATGTAGTTCCAGCCGTCGTAGGCCCAGAAGACGCCGTTCAGCGCCAGGCCGATGGCGAGCACCAGCGGCATGGGGTGCGACGGCGGTGCAGCAGCGCGGAAGTGCGCCGCGGAGCCCTTGCCCACGGCGAATCCGAAGGCCACAAAGATCGCGATGGCTGCGAATTTCATCCAGGTGGCGATGTTCTGCAGCATGGCCGCGCGCCGCAGTCCTACTACGTTCACCGAGGTCATCAGCGCGATGGCTGCGAGCGCCAGCAGTTGTCCGCGGGTCGGAGAGAACGGCCCGGCGCGGAAAAGCGTTTCCTTCGCGCCGAACGGCAGGACTTCGTCCAAGTAGGTGGCGAAGCCAACGGCCAGGGCTGCCACCGTGCCGCTGAAGTTGATGAACAGCACCATCCATCCGAACAGGAAGGCGTAAAACTCGCCGTAGGCCTCGCGCAGATAGACGTATTGTCCGCCAGAGTTGGGGAACATCGCGCCCAGCTCGGCGAAAGCGAAGCAGGCCAGCAGCGTGATCGCGCCGCCCAGCACCCAGACGAACAGGAAAAGCACGGGGCTGGCGAGAGGCTCGGCGACGTCGCTGACTGCGAGGAAGATCGCGGAGCCGATAATGCCTCCCGCCAGCAGCAGCACGGAATCCAGCAGCGACAGCCCGCGCACCAGCATCGCTTCGGGTGCGCCGCTGGGAGCTCGCGTGGGAGCGGTCATCCGATCCCCAATTCGTCGGGAGACTCCAACGGCGTGCCGCAGACGCGGCAGATCACCGCCGAGCAGTCGCCGCACGTCAGCGGGTCCGTGACCTCACGCGCACACTTCGGGCAGTAGAGCGGTTCCGGCTCGGGGGATGGGGTTTCCGGCATGGTGGGGCAAAATGTAGCATAGAAAGAAGTACCGAGTACCGAGTTGCGAGTACCGAGTGACTCCTGACGAAATCCTGCAGCAGGAATTCAACCGCTGGGCCGAGGAAGGCCGTGGCGAGCAGATGGAGCAGCACCATCTACCCATCACCGAAGCCACTCTGCGGCTGATGGACCTGAAGCCCGGCGAGCGGGTGCTGGACTTGGGCTGTGGCGCAGGTTGGGCCACGCGCATCCTAGCGCGGCTCGTGTCGGAGGGCCCGAGCGGCTTCGGCCAGATCGTCGGCCTGGATATCTCCGACGAGATGATCCGCCGCGCCCGCGCCGCCTCCCGCGAGTTCGACAACATCATGTACGTGTGGGGCTCCGCCGAGAGAATCCCATGGGAGGAAAACTATTTCGACAAGGTGCTTTCCGTCGAATCCTTTTACTATTACCCGGACCCGAACCGCGCCCTCCACGAGCTGTTCCGGGTAATGGCGCCGCATGGACGGCTGTTCATCCTCATCAACCTATATAAAGACAATCCCTACTCGCTGCAGTGGGTGGACAAGCTCAAGGTTCCAGTGCAGGTGCGCTCCGAAGCGGAATACATCAATTTGCTGAAAGCGCATGCTTTTGAGGACGTGGAGGCGCGGCGCATCCCCGATCCCACTCCCACGCCCCACGATTATTGCGGGCAGTCTTTCAACAGCGCTGAGGATTTGCGCGAGTTCAAGCGCATCGGCGCCCTGCTGGTAATGGGAACCAAGCCCAACTTCCGCTCCCCGGCGCCGGCGTACACCATCTACTAGAGCTGATTCAGAATGGGTGTGGCGGATGGATTCCCAGCTCACGATATGTGCTAGCATTGCGACTTTGTCACGAATGGTCACTCCGGGCGTATGGTCGCAGAATGAGAGGAATTGCACGACTCCGACATTAAGCGTGTGTCGAGAGTGGGCGGCGGCGTAAAACTCGCACGATCGCGGCCGGAGTGGGCAGCACGAATCGAGCATCTCAGGTCTCAGCTCGGCCTGAGCCAGACCGCGCTGGCGCAGCGGCTGGACGTTTCGGCCATGGCGGTGTCGCGGTGGGAGCGTGGCGTCAACGAACCACCCACCGCGTGTTACATCGGGCTGGGAAAACTAGCCGGTCCTCCGGAATGCTGGTACTTCTGGCAGCGCGCGGGATTAAGCAAGCAGGATCTGCTTCACGCGCTCAAGAACAGTCGATAGGATCAAGCGCCAGCTAGAGAGTAAGGATTGTCGGCGACAGCCTACCGGCGAGCGAACGTTGACACTCCGCCACCCGCCCCCTAGACTAAAAGCTCCGAGTTGCCCGAAAAGAAGGGGCCTTGCATGGGCTGGCTGCAGAACAAGTTCGAGAAGAATTTCTTCATCACCACGGTGGACTACGTCTTCAACTGGGCGCGGAAGTCGGCGCTCTGGCCGATGACTTTCGGGCTGGCTTGCTGCGCCATCGAGATGATTGCCTCGTCCACGGCGCGCTTCGATATTGCCCGCTTTGGCGCCGAGGTGTTTCGTCCGTCGCCGCGGCAGAGCGACCTGATGATCGTCTCCGGCACGGTCACTCTGAAGATGGCGCCGGTGGTAAAGCGCATCTACGACCAGATGCCCGAGCCCAAGTGGGTGATCTCCATGGGCGCATGCTCGTCGGTGGGCGGGCCGTTCAACACCTACGCGGTGCTCCAGGGTGTGGACCGCATCGTGCCTGTGGACGTGTACGTCATCGGCTGCCCGCCGCGGCCGGAGAACCTGTTCTATGCTCTGCTCAAGCTGCAGGACAAGATCGACCAGATGTCAATCGCCAAGCGCCCCACCGAGGTCCGGCTTGAACCGAACATGGTTGAGGATTTCAAGAAGCAAGTCATGATCGCGCAGACGCTGGCGCCGAAATAGCCGTGAGCTCCTAGCCCCTAGCTGCTAGCTTTTTTCGGCCGGACGTAATTCGCTCCGGCTAGAAGCTAGCGGCTAGTAGCTAGCAGCTTACGATCCCATGCCCGACTTTGTCCGACTCTGCAGCAAGGCCGACCTTCCCGAAGAGGGCGAGGCCAAGGAGATCCCGCTCGGCGACAAGGTGATCTGCGTCGCCAACGTGAGCGGAACCATCTCCGCCATGGACAACGTTTGCCTGCACCGCGGCGGTCCGCTTGGCCAGGGCGTCATCGCCGACGACAAACTCATCTGCCCCTGGCACGGCTGGATCTGGGACCCCAAGACCGGCCAAGCCGGAGACAATCCCAGCGCTCGCGTTGCCGTCTATCCCATCAAGCTGGAAGGCGACGAGGTTTACGTGCAGGTGTAGTCCCTCGCCTGTGTGCGCCCGTTTCGCCTGTCTGTTCCGCCTCGGCCGCCAAGGCAGGCACAACTAGAACTCCACGTGTGCCCGGAAGCAAGGCACGAGCACCGGGCCGCGGTCGCGATTGTATCCAGGATTGACGATATGTTGCAGGCCGGGAGCTAAGTAGATGCCCCGCCAAACGTGCGCCGTGTAGTAAGTTTCGACGATGTTTTCGCGACCGTAGTTGAGCTTCCCATCGCCCAGAAGAAAGCCCAGCCCTCCGTCGGCGAGGTAGGTCTGGTGGTCCCTGGAGATCGCGTTGGTCACAAGTGCCACGCCCGCGCGGTCGTATCGGCGATGCCACAGGCCACCGTAGGCGCCTAGTCCTCCCGCGAAGGTTTGATCCACTTCGGTGTAGGCGAAGGATTCAGTCTTGCCGTTGTTCCACCCAAAGCGCCCGAAGGCGGTGAGATCGCGCGCGAGATTCTGCTCCAGGTTGATACCGAATCCATATTTTCGCGTGACGTGCCAGGGATGGTTGGTGATGTCCGGTGCTGGAACCCGACCTTCCTCAAACTGGGCCACGGCCTGGCGGTAAATACCCATGTTGGCATAATTGGTATAAGCGAGGAGCCGGACCGCACCTGCTTTCTTTGGGAGCACACCGCGCCGCAGATCGAACTCGAAATTTTCCGCGTGCACTTGCCACGGCCGCCAGACCAGATCAATTCCGTTCGCGATCCTCGGCATGAGGGCCTCGCCAAAGCGAAACCCCCAGTTGCGATCTTCCAGATCAGCAATCGCGCCGACGGTGTAGCCGCGAGTATCTGCTGCGTAGTCCCAAGCGCCGTCGTTGACCAACGTCCAGTTGGCGAACTGGAAGTGGCTGTCGGAGCCGGCGGAATTCTGGTCGAAGAAATCCGGCAGGGCGAACTTCCCGAAGCGGATTTCCAGGCGACGGCGCGGCAGTTCTTCAAAGAGGGAGAGCGGGTTGCGCTCGTTTTCGATCTTGTCCTTGCTGAGCGCAAATACTTTGTGGATCATCCCGCGAGCGAGGTAAGGCGCCGTGCTCAAGGGTGAGCCTTCGCCGGGGATGCGGACCACATCTATGTTCGTATATCCCGCCAGCCCCAGGGAGTTGCTCATGCCGGCCCCGGCGGCGTCTTCGATGTCCACCAATAGTTCGGTCGAGTTGTTAAGCCGCACTCCGGTGTAGAGCGTCATCACCCGCGAGGTGGCCTTCTCGTAGTTAGGATCCAAACTGTGCGCACCGCTGTACTGGGCATGGAACGGAGGGTGCGTCTGGAAGATGAAGTTCATCTGCCCGGAGAGCCAGAAGCGGGTGTTGCTGAAATGGGGGACCATCGTCTCTACGGGGTCGTCCTCGGGAGAACTCGCAGAGGTATCGGGTTCGGTTGGTGTGGTCGCCGGCGGCTGTGGGTTCTGCTGCGCGGCCGCAGGCGCAGGCTGGGCCGTTGGTTCTTGAGCGTCTACAACCGGCGCCCATACCAGCGCGAGCAGGAGCCAGAAGGCGATCGCCATTCCCCCTCGCTCTGCTGCCCAGTCTGCGAATTTCCTGTGTTGTTGTGTCATTTCGGGCTGTCTAGTTTATCTGGAGTCGGATAATAAAGTGTTACTCGCGTCCGCACGCCAACAGATACGGAGCTGGCGATTCCCGCTTTCGTCGGTGACCACGACCCAGTTCATGCGCAGAGGCCTGAATTCTGTCTTCTGCTCTTGCGCCGGCCAGCAAATTTCGTAGCAGGCGGCTTGCGTGAGCTGCGTCGTCGCCATCGTTGCTTCGCGGATTGTCAAAGTCGTGCAGCACATTGTCGTTTACCTCCTTTCTTCAAAGTTTCTGGACTTAGAGAGCACAGCCCGCAGCCCGAGCGCAGGCACGGCTTCGGCTCTTGCAGGTACGCTGCAAAAGCACTTCGGCACTCTGGTTTTAAAGGTGAGAGATGTTCGAGGTGGGAGCCTTCGTGGCAGGCCGCCTCAAACCCTCTGCATCTTCGATTGTTGGCCCGCAGAAGAGCAGAGGTGAGACGGTAGCCGATGAGCTATCGGGTCACGTCTGATCTTCTACACTGGATTCGACCCCATCACGCGCCAAACCGGCGCGCGCCTGGGGACCCTGCCCCCGATACTCGGAGGCTTATCGTCTTGTCCTGCGTCTTTCATAGACTTCCTGGAGCGGGAGCGAAGCAAGGAGAGCCGGAGACCGACTAAGTCTCCTGAGCGGAAAAAGGAAACGCTGAGGAATCACTGCGGCCACCGCATGGTGGTTGCCGCGAAACCTGCTATCTCTTCCCCACTCGTCCAAGCTTCAGCACCGCGCACCGTAAGAGGCCAAACGGCCTCAGCCACGTTAGGAAAACCCTTAAGCCGGGAGTTCCTGTTCTACCGCTGCTGCCAGCGTCTTTCGACGCCGTTGGGCAGTGGCTTTTGTGTCGCGCGGGAGCCTCGCCTACCGAGGATCCATGCAACTAACCGGAGGCTTGATCGCTATCAACAATCTCGCATCCGAACCCGACCATAGCGCCAGGCGCAGAACAAAGTCAACCCTAAACGTCGCGTCACAAGAAAATTTTCAGCCATAAAAAGCCCGGCGAAACCCTGCACCGCTCAGTGTGGGAATTCGGGCAGCGCCGGCTTGTGGTCCGCCGGTAACGCCGTACGCGTCGTGTTCATCACCATCGCCAGGAACGTGTAATAGCCATTGACGCAGATCATGTCGATGACGCCCTGCTCGGCGAAGCGGGCGACAGCACGAGCATAAGTGGCATCGCTCACGCTTTTGGTGTCGTGCAGCTCGGTGAGGAAGTCGTACACCAGTTCCTCGTCGGCAGGCATGTTCTGCGGACGACGCCCATCGGCCAGGGCTTTGGCGATCTCCGTGCTCAGGCCGGCCTTGAGCGCTATCGGGTAGTGGTAATCCCATTCGTATTGCTGCGTCCACTGCCGCGCCGTGATCAGGATGACAAATTCGCTGAGCCTCGCCGGCAGCACATTCTTGAAGCGCAGGTAGTCGCCCATGGCTTGGGCGCGCAGCATCGCTTCCGGACTGCGCAGCAGCGGAACGAAGGGACCGAACACGGGCGTGCCGCGGCCGGCGGCGAATTCCTGCGCCGCTTTCTTCTGGGCTTCGGTCATTTTGTCGGCCGGGACCTCCGGCATGCGGTCTTGAGCCATCGCAACCCCCACCGGCGCCAGAACCACTAGCGCCGCCAGCAGTAATCTTCTCATCGCAGTGCCTCCTGGGCGGAGGTAAGGATACGCTGGCCCGCCTTGGAAAGCAGCCCGTGTCCTCGGCGCATTCCCTACGTCTATTTGTCTTTCGGTCCCCTGCTTTCTGGTGCTGTCCTCTAGCAGGCTGCGGAAAATCGATGTGAAGTCTGTTTGAAGGGGCCCGGCTTCAGCCGCGCCGTAACATCATCCCTCAAATTGTCATCCCGAGCGAGGGGGCTCCCGCGCGTTTTTACCAGCGGGGGAAACCCGAGTCGAGGGATCTTAGGTTTGGCTGGTCTCGGGGGCTTAGCCCAGCAACCGCAGGAAGCGTCGCGGATCGTTTTCGAATCCGGGAAAGACAGTCGCCAAGTCTCTATTGCCGAGATGGCGAAAGACGCCTTCTCCGAGCACGCGGCGGAAATCGGTGGTCAGCGCCAGGTCGCGGCCTTCGTAGAGCTGTGATGGCGCCAGTCCCGGCCATTGTCCGTAGACACGTCCGCCACGCACCGGCCCGCCGAGGACGAACATGACGTTGGCGTGACCGTGGTCGGTGCCGCGGTTGCCATTTTCGCGCGCGGTGCGGCCGAACTCCGACATGGTGACCACGACCGTGTCTTCGCCGAGGTCGCCGAGGTCGGTCCAGAAGGCGGCGATGGACTCGGAAAACTGCCGCAGCACGTTGGCGAGCTGGCCCTGGACGGCGCCTTCGTTGACGTGGTGGTCCCAGCCGCCGATGTCGGCGAAGGCGACTTCCACGCCGAGGTTGGCCTTGATGAGTTGCGCCAGTTGCCGCAAGCTGTCGCCAAAAGGCCCGCGCGGATAGTTGGCGCCGCGCGCGGGCGTGTAGCGCGAGGGGTCGGCAGCCTTGAGCATCTTCACCGCTTCAAAGGTTTCGCGGCCGGTGCCGTGCAACACCGTGTCCGGCGACTGCGAGTACATGGCTTCGAAGGTGTTGGTGAGGGGCGCAGCGGCAGGGCCGCGTCCGCCCACGCCAAAGTCATTGATGTTACCGATGGCAACCGCAGGCGTGGTGCCGGCCAGCGCCCGCGGCAGCGTGCCGCCCATAGAGATGGCGCGGAAAGGGGTCGAGCCGGGCTCGGGCTTGCGCACCGCGCGGTTGAGCCAGCCGTCCTCGGTGGACTTCACGCCCGGCGTGCCGGACTCCATGTAGTCCTGCGCGTCGAAG
>Ga0187769_10001156_pt1 | contig 14919 bp, 13 predicted proteins | sample 0116_SJ02_MP02_1_FD_133140 | JGI IMG/M metagenome (GOLD analysis project Ga0187769, IMG submission 133140) | Tropical peat soil microbial communities from peatlands in Department of Meta, Colombia - 0116_SJ02_MP02_10_MG | ecosystem: Environmental > Terrestrial > Soil > Wetlands > Peat | place... | reverse complement strand
GCAGCAGGCCAGCCATGGCCAGCCGCTTTGGCCCTCGCATCAGCAGAGAGGTTGCAGCCATCACGTTCAGCAATGCCAGTACCGCCGCGATCTCGAACGGGTTCAGCCAGCGCACCAGGAACAGGCTGGCCAGCAGGCCGCCAGCACCAGAGCCGGCCGCCTCCAGCAGGTACACCGAAGATGTTGCCGAAGAGGTGGAAGCCCCGGTGTCCGCGGCATACACGCGGCTGCCCGCCGCAAAGAGAGCGCCCGAGATCACGCAGAACGGGGCCAGCGCCGCCAGCGAAGTTGCGAGCATCACGCCTGGCCCCGTAACTTCACCGGGTATCGGCTGCAATATGCTCTTGCCGGCGCGCAACGCAAAGATCGTTACGGGAAAGGCCAGCGCGATCAGCACCTGCAACCCGGCCAGTAGTCGTCGCGCATCGTACTGCGTCGGTACCCGACTCAGCAGCGCGCTTCCAGCCGCGGTCCATAGCAGCCAGGTCGCAAGCATGATGCCGAGCGAGACTTCGTTTCCGTAGAACAGGACCAGCAGCCCGCGCATCAGCACGACCTGGGCCACCACGGCGTTGAAGCCGATCAGCGCCAGGATCGCCCTTCGCCCGACGGAAGCCCGTCCGCTCGCTGGGGGCGCAAGGCTCGCCGATTTTGTTCCCTCGGGGGGCACAGCGGCGGTACACTCCTCACAGAATTAGAGCAAACTTGTCACCTGGCGAACAGTGATGAGCGACGGCGAGACCGAGCGATTGAATCGTCGCGAAGCCCTGCTGCGGCTTTTGCGGCTGAGCGGAATGAGTGCGGCAGCCGCGGGTCTCGGGGTGTGGTTCGCAGAACGAAGCCATCGCCCGCAACCGGCGCTCGTCGCTGGCCTGAACCACAACTTCGCTGTCCCGCGCGATCCCGCCCTGCCGGAAATGGCCATCGTGCAAGGGGCGGGGCCGCGGGAACTGGCCCGGCGAGCCATCCAGGAGATGGGTGGCATGCGGCGCTTCATCGCCCGCGGCGACGTGGTGGTGGTCAAGCCCAACATTGGCTGGGACCGCACCCCCGAACAGGCGGCTAACACCAACCCTGAAATCGTGGCAGAAGTCGTGCGGCTTTGCCAGGAGGCCGGCGCGGCGAAGGTCCTCGTCACCGACGTCAGTTGCAATGAACCCCGCCAGTGCTTTGAGCGTTCGGGCATCGCCGAGGCGGCGCGCGCCCAGGGGGCACTGGTGATCCTGCCGGAAGAAAGAAAATTCCGTGAGGCCGATCTTCGCGGCGACGTGCTACGGGTGTGGCCAGTATTCGAGCCCTTCCTGGCCGCCGACAAGATGATCAACATCCCCATCGCTAAGCACCATAGCCTCACCGGGGCAACTTTGGGAATGAAGAACTGGTATGGCATTCTCGGCGGGCAGCGTCATCGTCTCCACCAGCGCATTCACGAAAGCCTCGCCGACCTGGCCGACTTCATGCGCCCAACCCTGACCATCCTCGATGCCTACCGCGTCCTCATGCGGAACGGGCCTACTGGCGGTAGTTTGACGGATGTGGTCCTGAAGCAGACCGTCATCGCAGCCACCGACCCAGTCGCTCTGGACGCCTATGCTGCCAAAGCGTACTGGGACCTCGACTGGCACACGCTGCGCTACCTCAAGCTGGCAAGCGAGCGCGGCCTTGGGACCCTAGATTTCGATCATCTGAAGACCAGCGTGGGCCATCTCGAATAGCCTTCCGTCGCAATCCTCTCATTTGTACGGATAGAAGATGAAGAACAGCAGCGAGATGGCGCTCAGGACCCAGAGTCCCGGACGCACTTCGCGGGCCCGCCCGGCAATCAGCTTGCATAGCGGATAGAGCACAAAGCCGGCGGTAATGCCGATGCCGATGTTGTAGGTGAAGCTCATCAGCACGATCACGGCGAACGAGGGAATGAGCTCGGTGAAATCGTCGAATTTTAGCGAGGTGACCGGCGCGAGCATCAGCAGCCCAACGATGATCAGCGCGGGCGCGTAAGCTTGTGCCGGGATCGCCGCCACCACCGGCGAAAAGAAGAGCGCCAGGGCGAAACAGGCTGCGGTCACGAGCGCGGTCATCCCCGTCCTGTCGCCCGCCTCCACGCCAGTAGCCGATTCGATGAACGCGCCCGAGGTGCTGGTGCCGACCACCGCCGCGAACATCGTGGCCACGGCATCGGCGATCATCGGGCGTTCCACCTGTGGCAAGTGGCCTTTTTCATCAAGGAATCCAGCCCGCAACGACACCCCGATTAGTGTGCCCATGGTGTCGACGAAGGCCATCACGAAAATCGTCAGCACGACCGGGGAAAAGCTCCAGGTGAAGGCGTCACGCAGGCTGAGCTTGAACAGGATGGGCGTGAGGCTGGGTGGAGGGCTTACCCAGTGCTGTGGAGGGGCGGCTACTCGCAGGAAAATGGCGATGACCGTGGTGAGCGCGATTCCTACAAGGATCGCGCCCGGGAAGCGCCGAATCATCAGCAACGCGATGAGCAGGAAGCCGAGAATGGCAACCAGCACCGGCGCCGAACTCAAGTCGCCGGCGCGGACCGGAGCGCCGGCGCCGCCCGGCACCACGATACCGGCTTCATTCAGTCCGATGAAGGTCAGAAAAAGCCCGATACCAACCGCAAAACTGTAGCGCAGCGTGCTCGGGATGGCCTCCAGCAGCCACTGTCGTAGCCGGAACACGGTCAGCAAAAGGAATAGCAAGCCGCCCAGGAACACCGCCCCCAGCGCCGACTGCCAGTGGTATCCGAGCAGTCCCACCACGGTGTAAGCCACGAACGCGTTCTCGCCCATATAGGGAGCGACGGCGAATGGCCTGTTCGCGTACAGGCCCATGACCACCGTGCCAAAGATGGCGGTAATAATGGTGGCCACCATCGAGGCTGCTGCCGGGATTCCGGCCGCCTTCAGGATCGCGGGGTTCACCACCACAATGTAAGACATGGTCATGAAGGTGGTGATGCCCCCGATGATCTCCCGCCGGAGATTCGTTCCGTGCTCGGCGAAATGAAAGAAACCAGCAATCCGGTTGGTCATTTAGGCGGAGGGGCTGCTTCTTGCCACGCTCTCTCCTCTACGATTTGCAGAATAATCGTACCAGCCAGTCAGCGAGTTGGATGTGCCTGGGCGACGCAGCTCCCTCCGCGTCAGCGGCGGTCTTCCCAGGCGGCTCCAGTGCTGTAAGTACCGGCAGTCCAGATATCAAAGATCAACACGTTGTCTGACCCGATGAAATTTACATCGCCCCAGCCTGAGTCACCCTCGGTGCAGATAGCCACTTGGAGCTTGGTGAGATCTTGCCCAGGGGAGACGACGATGGTGTCTGTGGTCTGCGGCCATCCCAAGGCGCCATCGCAGCGCACTTTTGTCCATGTCCTGCCATTGTTGACGGAGTAGTTCACGCACGCTGCTCCTGTGCTATTGCCGCTGAGGTAGCCGGCACTGGCAGAGTTGATATTGAGGGTAAGCGCAGAGTAATTGTTTCCGCGCCTCTGCCAAGTCGTGAAGATCCGCGTCTCGAATTTCGTCTGATTGAGTCCGCCGCCGGTAAATTGGTTGGAGCTGGTGGAAAGCCCGGCCGTGTCGTAGGCAGAAGGCATGGCACTCGAGGCTTGGTTGTGGCCCGCGCATCCTAGCTTCGTGTTGTTTCCTCCGTCGACGTCCGCGGTCGGCCGCTTGATTTCCTGACCCACCGCGAGACAGCCGAAGACCAGGGCAATGACTAGCAGAACGCGACTGTTCCTAATTCTTGCCAACTGGGTCTCACCCGGGGTCTTCCCTACGTCTTTGTCCTGCGCAAGTGTTGGCACTTTAGCTTCTCATATCCGTGGCGATGCACAGCCTGCACATGCCAGCAATGGCAATTGACATCCTGGTGCCTGGCACGAAGATTGAGAGGGAGAAATGTAGACTCCTTGGACTTGTCGCTTCCCAGAGCACACAAAGGTTACATATTTTCAATGTACTTTGTATGTTTTGTGGGTGGCTGTGATCAGGGCTACTAATGTTGGCCTGGGGGCGCTAACAGGACCATGGGATTGGCTGGCCCGTAGCCGCGGCGGGCGTCGCCGAGCTGCTGCTCTTCGCCTGCATAGCCTCAAGCAGCAAAGCCTGCGGCATTGTCGCGCAGGAAGCCCAAACGACGACAAGCCGTGACTCGCAGAGCTTCGCATTAGCCCGCACCGGCTCCAGTGATTCCAATCACGGCTCCAGCGAGCTCGCTGGACTTAAAATAACTGTGCCGTGCTAGAGGCAATCGTTCACTTTCTGCCCCTTGAGGGACTGAAGATCCTGTTGGTTCTATTCCTCTCCTTTCTGATCGGACTGGAAAGAGAGGAACAAAAACAACTGAGTGGAGAACACTATGCCTTCGGTGGGGTACGGACCTTCCCGTTGATCGGCATGATTGGGTACTCAATAGCCCTGTTATCCGGAGAACGGCTGCTACTGCTCGCTCTGGGCTTTGGCGCGGTCGCTGCTTTTCTGTGGCTTTCTTATCGCCACAAGCTGGCCACTTCCCCGAGTGCTGGTGTGACCTCCGAGATGTCCGGCCTCACCACGTACTTAGTTGGAGCTCTCGTATATCGGGGATTCTTCTGGATCGCTACCACGCTGGTGGTGATCAGCATGTTTTTGCTGGAGCTGAGGGACGTCCTGGAAGGGCTCTCGAAACGCGTCCCCCGGGAAGAGATTCTCACCTTCACGAAGTTTCTTCTGCTGACCGCGGTCATTCTGCCTGTCTTGCCCAGACAGGACTTCGGTCCTTTCCACGTCAACCCGTTCAAGACTTGGCTGGTCGTGGTCGCCGTCAGCACGGTTTCCTATGGCAGCTATGTTCTCCAGAGGCTGACCAAAGGCCGAGGCGGCGTTATCCTCGCCGCCATTCTGGGCGGGGCCTATTCCTCCACGGTCACCACGGTCGTGTTGTCGAAGAGAGCATCACAAAAGGAACGGCCACATCTTTTTTCAGGGGCGATGGTCATCGCCTCGGGCGTCATGTACCTGCGCTTTATGATACTCGTTGGTCTTTTTAACCGAAGCCTAATGGCTCGGCTGGCCCCGGCGTTCCTGGCGCTGGCCGCTCTGGCCATTCTCGTCGGATGGCTCTGGGCACGCAGGCCCGATGTCAGCTCGGAGGCGATTCAGAAGGAGTTTGTCCCCAAGAATCCCCTGGAGCTCCGCTCGGCCCTTCTCTTTGCACTACTTTTCGTTGTAATCGTGCTCGTGACGCATTTCGTTCTCGTCCACTTTGGCAGCGGCGGAATTTATGCCCTTGCGGCCCTGATGGGCTTTTCCGATGTCGATCCCTTCATCCTGGGCTTGACCCAATCGGCTGGTAGCCTCACGCCGTTATCACTGGCAGGCACAGGGATTCTGATCGCCGCAGCCAGCAATAACCTCATTAAGGGCGTCTATGCTTACGTATTTGCCGACCGTCGAAGCGGTCTTGAAGGCCTGGGGCTCCTATCGGCACTAGCTGTGTGCGGTATCCTTCCGCTTCTCTGGTTTTTGGCCTGATCTTCCTTTCTGCGGCTTCTCGAGTCTCACCCACAGGCATCAGGGCCGAACTGCTGGCGTTTCATAAATCAATCTCGTTGCCTCTTTTCGGCCACTATCAGATAGAGTTTGGGTTCGTCTCGGTAAGCAAAAGTCCGAAGCCAAGCTCGACCAAGCGATTCGCCAGCACGGCGAGCGCAGTCCGCAGGCAGACAACTGGCGACGTGCGCTGCACAGCGAGCGCGAGGCGTGCTGGAAGCAGAACCGTGCTTGGTGGGGTGCTCGTGATCATCAATGGCACACCGAGCGCGACTGGGATCGGTATGATCAAGGGCGGATCGTCCCTGATCGCAATGGCCAACCCGCGATTGATCTTCCCCGAGACCCCAAACAAAACAACTGACACACTGTGTGCACCCCCGAGGGTCAGCTCTCTATTCCGGGGAGTTGCTACTTGTCTTCGTCCGCTTGCAGTCACGTCTCTCGCGTTTTGTGCCTGCCTCGGGCGCAATCGCGTGCGGTAGTGGTGCAGAACTCTTTTGATCGACATCAACGGCCCAGTCGCGGGCTACCGGGGCCCAGCGACCGTGGTATAATCCACAACTGCCTTCATAGTTTCTTGCGTCATCCGGCCGCTGCCAAGGCCGCAAAACCGACATCTGTTCTGAGGTTCTTCTATGTCTGGCCATTCCAAATGGGCCACCATCAAGCACAAGAAGGGGGCGCTGGACGCCAAGCGGGGCAAGATCTTTACCCGCTTGATCAAGGAAATCACCATGGCCGCCAAGAGTGGCGGTGATCCCGACAAGAACCCGCGCCTGCGCACCGCCATCCAAGCCGCCAAGGCCGAAAACATGCCCGCCGACAACATCAAGCGCGCCATCCAGCGCGGTACCGGCGAGTTGCCCGGCGTCAGTTACGAGGAGTTTCAGCTCGAAGGCTACGGCCCGGGCGGCGTGGCCGTGCTGGTCGAGCTCTCCACCGACAACCGCAACCGCACCATCAGCGAGATCCGCCACGCCTTCGGCAAGCACGGCGGCAATCTCGGCGAAGCCGGCTCGGTCGCCTGGATGTTCCACAAGAAGGGGTCGATCGTTGTGCCCAAGGCGTCCGCCAAGGAAGACGACCTGATGAACGTGGTGCTGGAGAACGGCGGCGAAGACCTGCGCGATGACGGCGAGAACTGGGAAATCATCACTGACCCCCATGGCTACGAAGTCGTGCTCGAGGCGGTAAAGAAGAGTAACTATCCCGTGGCCGCCGCGGAGGTTGCCATGCTGCCGCAGAACTACATCAAACTGGAAGGCCAGCAGGCGACGCAGATGATCCGCCTGGTCGAAGCGCTAGAGGAGCACGACGACGTGCAGCATGTCTACTCCAACTTCGACGTCGATCTGAAACAACTGGAGGAAGTCGCCAGCTGACCGCCTGTCCTGTTTCACGCTTCAAGCAGCCGCCTGCGGGCGGCTTTTCTTCTTGGCTGCATTGGTGGCGGGAGAGACGCAACATGCGGCGTCTCTCCTCGCCTGTGGGGGTAGGGAAGGGGATCTAGTTGAAGTAAGCTGCGTTCTTCTCGATGAATTCCTTCTTCTCCTCCGGCACGTCGTCGGCGGGGTAGATCGAGTCGGAAGTACACACCGGCACGCAAGCGCCGCAATCGATGCACTCCGCTGGATTGACGTACATCTGAGTGGCGGCTTCGAACTGCTCTTCGTCCTTTTTGGGATGGATGCAGTCTACCGGACACACGTCCACGCAGAGTGCGTCCTTGATGCAGGTATCGGTAATGACGTAGGCCATGAGGATCTCCTCGCAAAAAATGTCGGCAAGCTGAGAGTACGGAGAGCGGCGTCCAGCGGGCGGTGATCTGCGTCACATCGCTGCGTGCGCGAACCACGTCGTGCCGTGCCCAAAGTAACAACCAACCAATAATGGAACCCCTCTGCCTGCCGATAACACTAGCGCCGACAGGGAATGACCTCTAAGGCGCAATGTGAAGTAATTTGCACATGTACCAGTGAGTTTTCTTGTAACCTGCAGCAAGCCAGCTACTTACCATGGTTGACGGATTGCGCTACAAGGGTGGTTGCTTTTTCCTTCTCCCCCAGCATGACGGAGTTCAAAGGAGCCGACCATGGTGCATTACCGGAGTAACTGCGCCGTGATTCTGGGACTGGCGCTGGCTATGGCGTCGGGGATGGCGCGGGCGCAGCAGACGCCGGTATTGAGCGCCTCCATTTCCGCGCCCGAGCCGATGTTCTCCGCGCCGCAACCGATGGTTGCCGAGCCGCAGCCGATCGTTTCGGCATCGGAGCCGCCGTTGAGTTCGAGTCGTAAGGGTATTCGGATCCAGCCGTCCGCGGCTGGGGAAGGACCCGTTACCGATCACCAGTTTTGGACCCTTATCGCCGTTACCGCTGGCAGCGCACTATTGGACGGAGAAACTACCATCCACGGGCTGCAAAGCGCCAGACTGCGCGAGATGAATCCGCTGCTGGGCTCGCGTCCGGGTCGCGCCCGTTTTTACGGCACCGTGGGTGCCGGGGACACCGCTCTCGCGTATCTCGCCTATCGTTTAAAGCGCAGCGGCCACGACAAGCTGTGGAAGGTGCCCCTGGTGGGAGCTAGCACTGTACATCTCGGCGGGGCCATCAACAACTTCGTCCGCTTCTAGCAACGCGCATACTATGCATTCTACCTTGCCCATGAACACGTGGTGCGGGCCTGCGTCCCCGATCCTTTTCGTTCGTGCACTTGCCCGCTGCGCCGGCGCTGACTAGGATGATTGGTAGGCGCGGATCCCGCCATGGCGAAGCGGTTCAGCATAATCCAACGCGAGCCCCTGCTGCTGGCGGGGCTGGTGGTGGTCATCGCGGCGTTCTTTTCGCTGACGACCTTCGCCGCGCATACGTATCATCGCAAGCAAGAGCAGTTTGCCAGGCGCTGGTACCAGCATGGCGAAGAGGAGCTGAAGCGCTCGCACCCTGCGGCGGCGGTGGCCGACTTCCGCAATGCGCTGGCTTACTCCCGCGACAACGATCTCTATCGCCTGCGGCTGGCGCAGGCCCTGATGGCGGACAACCGGCCACAGGAGGCGCGCGCCCATCTGCTCAGCCTGTGGGAGAAGGAGCCAGGCGATGGCACACTCAACCTTGAGCTGGCGCGGTTGGCGGCACATTGGGGCGACACCGCTCAGGCGATTCGTTATTATCATGCCGCCATCTATGGCCTGTGGCCCGAAGAGCCCGCGCAGCACCGCTTGCAAATACGGTTTGAGCTGAGCGAATACCTCTTGCAGCGCAACACCGTACAGGATGCTAAGGATGCCCAAGCGGAACTGGTGGCATTGGCTGCCGAACTTCCGCCCCAGGATGCCGCGGGGCAGACGCGCCTGGGATCGCTGCTGTTGCAGGCCGGCCTCTACGCCCGCGCGTTGGCGGCGTTTCGCAGTGCGTTGACTGACGAGCCTAACCCCAAGCCGGCGCTTGCAGGGGCAGGTGAAGCCGCATTCCGTATGGGCGAGTACCAGACCGCCCGGCATTACCTGCAGCCCCTCGTCGCTCAACAACCTAAAGACGAACACTCCATGGAGTTGCTGGACCTCTCCGAGCTGGTCCTGAAACTGGATCCCTCGGTCCATGGATTGCCTTCCCAGGAGCGGGCGCACCGCGCATTGCACGACTTGCAACGCGCGCTGGCACGAGCGCAGAACTGCGCTCCGGCGCCGGAGCCAGCGCCGGCTGACAAAAGCCGCGCAGCCCTGGTGCAGCGGGCCACCGCATTAGCGCCCAGTGAAAAGTTGCTGGCTGGAAATCCTGACGCTTTAGAAGAGACGATGGACTTAGCTTTCAATTTGGAGCAGTCTGCAGCGCAATGCGGACCGCCTGCGCCGGAAGACAAGGCTTTGGCCTTGTTGGCCGAGCAGCGAGGGACGACGCGTTGAGCACGCCTTCGCTTCCTGACACGCCCGTCACTGATGCAACCGCCGTCGCTTCGGTAAAGCAGCACCGTCTCCTCGGAGAAGATCAGGTTTTCCTCCTGCTGTCCCTCCTCATCGGCGTGTTTGCCGGGCTCGCGGTGGTGTGTTTCCGCATGGCTATCGATGCGGCCCACTGGATGTTTTTCGGTTCCGGGCTGGTGCCTCCACGCGACCGGGTGGTTCTGGTTCCCGGGGCCGTGGGCTTGCTGGTGGCCGTTCTGGTCGTTCGCTTCTTCCCACGCGTGCGCGGCAGCGGCGTCAATCAGACCAAGTCCGCGCTTTACATATACGACGGCTACATCCCCGGCAGCACCATCGTGGGGAAGTTCCTCACCTCGGCCCTGGCTATCGGCAGTGGACAATCGCTGGGGCCGGAAGATCCCTCGCTGCAGATCGGCGCCGGGCTGGCATCGCTGGTTGGCCGCCATCTCAAGCTCTCGCGCCAGAACCTGCGTTTGATCGCGCCGGTGGGCGCGGCTGCGGGACTGGCAGCAGCCTTTAATACGCCGATTGCGGCGGTGTTGTTCGTGATTGAGGAGGTGATCGGACGCTGGAGCGCGGGGGTCTTGGGCGCGGTGGTGCTGGCGGCGGTTTCCAGCGTTGTAATCGAGCGCTGGTTCCTGGGCGCGGAGCCTCTGTTCCGCATCCCTGGCTATCGGCTGGAGAGCCCGGGGGAACTGTTTGCCTATGCCGTTCTGGGCGTGGTCGGCGGGTTGGCCGCGATGGTGTTCGTCAAGTCCATCCAGTTCCTGCGGCCCCGGGTGAGAGCTCTGCCTGGCTGGACCCAATACCTGATGCCTGCGGTCGCCGGCGTGCTCATCGGCCTCATCGGCCAACACTTCCCGCAAGTGATGGGCGCGGGCTACGCTTACATGGATCAGGCCATGCACGACCAGTACACCTGGGAAGTGCTGGGCATCCTGGCCGGGTTGAAGCTCGTGGCCACGGTGCTCTCCTTCTCAAGCGGTACCCCTGGCGGACTGTTTGCGCCCACTCTAGTCATGGGTGCCATGGTCGGGGGGGCAGTGGGCGGAGTGGAACGGCTGCTGTTCCCACACTTGACCGGGCCTCTGGGCGCCTATGCGCTCGTGGGCATGGGAGCGCTTTTTGCCGGCATTCTGCGTGCGCCTATGACGTCGGTGTTCCTGGTGTTGGAGGTCAGTGGGAACTACGCCATCATTCTGCCGGTCATCATCTCAACTGCCCTGGCTTACCTGATTTCGCGCAGTCTGCAGCCGACGCCCATCTTTGATTTGCTCTCCCGCCAGGACGGGCTCGACTTGCCCTCGCTCGAAGAAGACCGCGAGCTGGCGGTATTGCACGTCGAGGATGCCATGCATGCTCCCACCCCTCAGACGACGGTGAGCTTGCAGGCGCTGCCCTCGCCCGAAGTGATCGAGAGTCTGCCGGGTGAATTCTTCTTGGTCCAAGACGGTTCCGGCTATTGGGGCGGGCTCGACAAAGCCAAGCTGCTGGACTTGGCGTCGGACCAGGCCGCGGGCGTAGACTCGCATCCGCAGGAGCTTCCTCAGCTCTACCCCGACCAGTCGTTGGATATCGCCTTGCGGCAGATGGGAGAATGGCCGCTGCTGCCGGTGGTGCACCGCGCCGACAGCAGCAAGCTGGTGGGCGTGGTCTCGCTGGCTGACATCATCGAAACCTACCGCAAGCGCGGCCCGGCGCTGCACGAACTGGCCGAACCGGCGGACTGAGAGCCTGGGGCAGGAGGTGGGGAGGTGGCGGCTTGATGAGCGAAGCCGGCAAATCCGTCCTGATTCAAGTGACGCGGGACGGCATGGGCACCGCCGATCCGGAGCTGCAACACTCCTTGCTGGCGAAGTACTTGCTGCTGCTTCAGCAGAACGGCACTTTGCCGGGAGCGATCTGCTTCTATGCCTCCGGCGTCCGGATGGTGGTCGAGGGGTCGCCGGTTCTGGAAGCTCTGCGGTCGCTCGAAGCGCACGGCGTGCGGCTGATCGTCTGCAAGACGTGCCTCGACTACTTCGGCCTGCTCGACAAAGTTCGCGTGGGAATTGTCGGCGGCATGGGTGACATCATTGCGGCGCAGTGGGTGGCCGACAAAGTGATTTCTCTCTGACGAGGACACGAATGTCGGGAGAACAGACCACGGCTCGGCCAGGAGATGATGGCCCACACTGGCCGGAGACGCTGGTTTCGTTGCTGGTAGGAGCGTGTTTCCTGGCGTTGTGGTTCTGGTTGTTGCCTCCGCTGCTGGGTTTCCATGTCGACCCGGCACACGTAGGATGGCGCTGGATCGTGGCCGTGCCCTCGGTGCTGGGCTTCGCGGTGGCCTTGCGCTGCGTGTGGGACTTCGGACGGACCGGACACGGGACCCCTGCGCCCGTCGTTCCACCCAAGAGGCTGGTGGTAGTCGGGTTCTATCGATACGTGCGCAACCCGATGTACGTAGGTTTCTTCGTGGGATGGATCGGTCTGTGGGTGGTCTTTGGACGCGCGAATGTCATCGCAATCGTTGTGGCCGCGGTGGTGATCCTGGGAGTGGCCGCGTTCGTCCAATTGTATGAGGAGCCGACCCTGCGCAAGATGTTTGGCGCCGAGTACGAAGAGTACTGCCGCAACGTGCCGCGATGGATTCCGCGCATACATCCGTGGAAAAAGTGAGTTAGCACCAGATGCTTGTAGGCGCACCGCGCAAATACCTCCACCCAGGGAGGCGGAGGCTTCGCTTTACTAGACGGGAAGCCGACTGTGGATTGGCTGTGATCCGAGCTGGTTTTACTATCGAGACAGAATGACTTTTCTCGGCCTCGCGTTCACTTTTGCCACGGCCGCGCTGCTGCTCGCCGCGTTTCTCCGCCGTCAGCGCCGGCCGCTTGCGGCCTACGGCTGGATGGGATTGGTGCTGCTCGTCATTGCCGAAGGGTTGATGTTCCGCGGGATCGAGCCAGTTGCCATCTACTTCACGCCCATCGCCTGGAGCTGCTACATCCTGGTTGCAGACGCGGCGGTGCTGGCCCTCACGGGGCACTCGCGCCTGCACGATGAGCCCCGCCGGTTAGCCGAGGTTGCGCTACTCTCTGTCCCGCTTTGGCTGGTGTTCGAAGCCTACAACCTGCGCCTCGAAAACTGGATGTACGTGGGCGTGCCCAACGGGGCCGCCGGCCTGCTGGGCTACGGATGGTCATTCGCTACGATCACCCCAGGCATCTTCGAGACCGCCGACCTGGTCGAAGCTTTTGGCTGGTTCAAACGGGCGCGCTCCGTCGTCTATTCAAATGCCGCCGAACGCGCCATGATGTTAGTCGGCCTGTTCTGCTTGGTGCTGCCGCTGGTCCTGCCGCAGCACCTCGCGGCTTACCTGTTCGCGCTAGTCTGGATCGGATTCGTCCTCTTGCTTGATCCCATCAACCATCGCTTGGGCTTGCCATCGCTTACGGGCGATCTAGCAAACGGTCGGCGCGGGCGCCTGTATTCGCTGCTGATTTCCGGCTGGGTCTGCGGATGGCTGTGGGAGTTCTGGAATTACTGGGCGGCGGCCAAGTGGCACTACATTTTCCCGCTGGCGCAGCGGTGGAAGATCTTCGAAATGCCGGCGCCCGGATATCTCGGGTTTCTGCCCTTTGCGCTGGAATGCTTTGCCATGTATGTCACAGCCAGTTGGATGATTGGCAGGCTGAGAAATCTCAGCCGTCCCCACGGCACTGGGATATCTTCCTCCCGGCGGGCCGGCCATTAAAATAGCGGGCAAATTGAGTTTCGCCACCGATTTGTGGTGCCCTTTGATCAGTTATTGAGTCGCCGTTTTCCTCCAGGCCGATGATGCGCTCCTCTGATCTTCGATGACCCGATGATCGGATCACCCGATGACCCGATCGCAGCGCTCACCGTTTATACTTAACACATGAACGTGTTCAGCGGAATCGCCGCTGTCGCCAAGGGCATGGCGGTTACCTTCAAGGAAATGCTCTCGTCTACCGTGGTCGAGAATTATCCCGACGGCCCGGGGCCGTTGCGGGGCGCGATGTTCCAGGAACGCTACCGCGGGGTGCACGTGCTACAGCGCGACGAGAACGGCCTGGAGAAGTGCGTGGCTTGCTTCCTGTGTGCGGCGGCGTGTCCCTCAAACTGCATTTACATCGAGGCGGCCGACAACACCGCCGAGCACCGCATCTCTGGCGCCGAGCGCTACGCCAAGGTTTACAACATCGACTACAACCGCTGCATATTCTGCGGATACTGTGTGGAAGCCTGTCCCACCGACGCCATCACCCACGGGCACGGCTTCGAGGTAGCATCGTTTAACGCCAGCGACCTGGTTTATCGCAAGGAGCAGATGCTGGCCCCGCGTCCGGCGCTGCAGGGGGAGAACGCGATGTTCAGCGTGGCCGATGAAGAACAGCTGAAGGCGGAAAGAGAGCGGGGCGGAGTGGGAGGATGAATCGGCTGATCTGGCCATCGGGTGATCGGGTGATGTGTTTTTCAATGACCCGATGACCCGATCTCCCGATTTCAATTACCGGCAATGTCGTCTTTCCTCCAGAACGTTCAGGAGCGCGTCGTCATCTACGACGGCGCCATGGGCACCAATATCCAAGTGCGCCAGCCCTCGCCGGACGACTTCTGGGGTAAGGAGGGGTGTAACGAGCTGCTGGTGCTGAGCCGCCCGGACATCATCCGCGACATCCATGCGAGCTTCCTGGCCGTGGGCTGCGACGTGGTCGAGACCGACACCTTCGGCGCTACCCGCGTCGTGCTGGGCGAGTATGACCTGCAAGATAAGGTTGCGGAGATCAATCGCGCTGCGGTGAAGATTGCCCGTGAAGCCGCGGCCGATTTTTCGTCGCACGGTAAGCCGCGCTTTGTTGCTGGCTCTATTGGGCCGACCACCAAGCTGCCGTCGCTCGGACACATTGTTTTCGATGACATGGCTGCCGCCTACGAAGAGCAAGCACGGGCGCTGATCGAAGCTGGCGTTGATGTGCTGCTGATCGAGACTTGCCAGGACCTGCTGCAAGCGAAAGCTGCGCTGGCCGGCGTGTTCGACGCCATGCAGGCCGCAGGCCAGCGTCTGCCGGTGACGGTGCAGGTGACCATCGAATCCACCGGTACCATGCTGCTCGGCACCGAAATCGGCGCAGCACTCACTGCGCTTGAGCCCTACGACATTGACATTATCGGCATGAACTGTGCCACCGGGCCGCGCGAGATGAACGACGCCGTTCGCTACCTGGGCGCGAATTCGCCGAAACACGTTTCCGTGCTTCCCAACGCGGGGTTGCCACAGAATGTGGGCGGGCGTGCAGTCTACTTGCTCAAACCCGAGGAACTGGCCGAATATCACAAGCGCTTCATTACCGAGTACGGAGTTCGCGTCGTCGGAGGCTGCTGCGGCACCACGCCCGAGCACCTCAAAGCGGTCGTCGATGGCTGCGCCAATCTTGAGCCAGCGCG
>Ga0187769_10001154_pt1 | contig 14927 bp, 10 predicted proteins | sample 0116_SJ02_MP02_1_FD_133140 | JGI IMG/M metagenome (GOLD analysis project Ga0187769, IMG submission 133140) | Tropical peat soil microbial communities from peatlands in Department of Meta, Colombia - 0116_SJ02_MP02_10_MG | ecosystem: Environmental > Terrestrial > Soil > Wetlands > Peat | place... | reverse complement strand
CCGGAGTGAACGTCGGTGCTGGGAAGCGATCGCTCTTGGTGCTGAGCGTCAGGTTAGCAGGGGTTTGCGAATCTTGCACGTTGCTTCATAACAGCCTATTTCAGATGTTTCACGGCTTCGAGGGCGAGCTCATGCAGGCCACCACCGCCCCCCGCTACGTACGCGATGATCTGTTTGCGCATGCGCGGCTCCCAATATTTCTTAAAATGATCGGTGACGCTGGCGATGGCCTCCTCGCGCGGATAACTGGCAAAGAACAGGGCGATCTGATTCGCCATGTGAACCATATGGCCTTCTTCCATGCTCAATCGCCTGTAAGGGCCTCTTTCTGCTTAAAAATCTGTGTGGTGATCTTCCTGGTCTCGCGGTAATGCTCCTGCCATTCCGAGAGGTGTTTCGCCAACTGGACCTCGACAGCGGTCACCTTGTACTCCGGGCAGCTCGTGGCCCAGTCGGAAAACTCCGTGGTGACGACGTTTGCTCCGGTCATGGCGTGATGGAACGTCGTGTAGACGACACCCGGCTGCATACGTTCGGAGATGCGTGCGGGCAGCGTGATATCGCCGGCGCGGCTCGTGAGCGACACCAAATCGCCGTCCTTGATCCCGCGCTGCTCGGCATCGAAGGGGTGGATTTCGAGCACATCCATGTCGTGCCAGACGTTGTTGTCCGTTCGCCGGGTTTGCGCTCCTACGTTGTACTGCGAAAGGATGCGACCCGTCGTCAGGATCAGGGGGAATCGGGAAGACGTGCGCTCGTCGGTGGGCACAAATTCCGTGATCATGAACTTGCCCTTGCCGCGCACGAAGCCACCAATGTGCATGACCGGTGTTCCCTCGGGGGCTTTGTCATTGCAGGGCCACTGCACGCTGCCGAGGCGCTCGAGCTTTTCGAATGTGACGCCAGCAAAAGTCGGAGTGAGGCGCGCGATTTCAGCCATGATTTCCGACGCGTGACTGTAGTGCATCGGGTAGCCGAGCGCGTTGGAAAGCGCCACGGTTACCTCCCAGTCGGCCATTCCCGCCAGGGGAGGAATCGCCTGACGCACCAGGCCGAGGCGACGTTCCGCATTGGTGAAGGTCCCGTCCTTTTCCAGGAAGGTCGAGCCGGGCAGGAAAACGTGGGCGTAGCTAGCGGTCTCGTTGAGAAAGAGATCCTGGACCACGACGCATTCCATCGCGGCAAGACCGGCGGCAACGTGCTGCGTGTTGGGATCGGACTGAACAATGTCCTCGCCCTGGATGTAGATTCCCTTGAACGTGCCATCGATCGCGGCATCCAGCATGTTCGGAATGCGCAGGCCGGGCTCGGACTCGAGCGGCACATGCCAGTCGGTTTCAAACTGCTTGCGCACGGAATCGTCCGAGACATGGCGGTAGCCGGAGAACTCGTGCGGGAACGAGCCCATGTCGCAAGAGCCCTGGACATTGTTTTGGCCGCGCAGCGGGTTCACGCCCACGCCCACCTTGCCGAAATTGCCGGTGGCCATGGCGAGATTGGCCATACCCATCACCATCGTCGAGCCTTGACTGTGTTCGGTCACGCCAAGACCGTAATAGATGGCGGCGTTTCCTCCTGTCGCATACAGGCGCGCGGCCGCGCGAACATCGGCTGCGGGAACCCCCGTGTGCGCTTCCATCGCCTCGGGTGAGTTGCGTTCCTCGGCTACGAATTTCCGCCAATGCTCAAACGCGGGAATATCGCACCGCTCCTTCACGAAGGCCTCATCGACCAAGCCTTCGGTAACGATGACGTGCGCCATCGCATTGATCACGGCGACGTTCGTCCCGGGCCGTAGCGGCAAATGATAGGCCGCTTGGATGTGAGGTGTTTTCACCAGGTCGATTCGGCGCGGGTCAACGATGATCAGCCGGGCGCCTTCCCGCAGGCGGCGCTTCATATGCGAAGCGAATACGGGGTGCGCGTCGGTCGGGTTCGCGCCGATAATCATGATCACGTCAGCGTGGTCTACAGAATCGAAGTCCTGAGTTCCGGCCGAGGTGCCCAGCGTAGTCTTCAGTCCGTAGCCGGTTGGCGAGTGACAGACGCGCGCGCAGGTGTCGGTGTTGTTGTTGCCAAACGCAGCGCGAACCATCTTCTGCACGAGGAACGTCTCCTCATTGGTGCAACGCGATGAGGTGATGCCACCGATCGAGTCCCGCCCGTATTTCGCTTGAATGCGTTTGAATTCGCTCGCGGCATGACCGATAGCCTCCTCCCAGCTCACTTCCCGCCAGGGATCGGTGATCTTGGCGCGGACCATGGGCTTAAGGATGCGGTCGCGATGGGTGGCATAACCCCACGCAAAACGCCCCTTCACGCAGGAATGACCGTGATTTGCCTTGCCAGCTTTGTAAGGGGTCATGCGGACGACTTCATTGCCTTTGAGCTCGGCCATGAACGAGCAGCCCACGCCACAATAGGCGCAGGTCGTAACCACGCTGCGATCGGGCTGACCCTTTTGAAGGAATGACTTTTCGACCAGGCTGTTCGTCGGGCATGCCTGCACGCACGCACCGCAGGAGACGCATTCAGATTCGATGAACAGCTTGTCGCCCGCCGACACCACAGAAGCGAAGCCACGACCATCGATGGTCAGAGCCAGAGTTCCTTGCACTTCATCGCAAGCACGCACACAGCGTGAGCAGACGATGCACATCGCGGGATCAAAAGTGAAATACGGGTTGGACTCGTCTTTTTCAACACCCTGATGGTTCGTGCCGGAGTAGCCGTAGCGGACCTTCTGAAGACCCACGGCGGCTGCCATCTGCTGAAATTCCGTGCCGCCCTCGGCAGGCCCAGTGAGCATTTCCTGCGGATGATCAGAAGCGTAGAGCTCCATGATCCCCAGGCGGAGCTTCGCGAGCTTGGGCGATTGCGTGCGCACTTTCATGCCCGCTTCGACGGGCGTGGTGCACGAGGCGGGAGTGCCGCGCCGACCTTCGATTTCGACAAGGCAGAGACGGCAAGAGCCAAACGGTTCGAGATTATCGCTGGCACAGAGCTTGGGCACCATGACGCCGGCTTCGGCGGCGGCGCGCATGACGGACGTGCCCGCCGGAACCGTGATGGCTTTGCCATCGACCTCCAGCGTCACGAGCGTCTTCGACACTTTCTTCGGCGTGCCGTAGTCTATCTCTCGAATCAGTGCCATGATCGTGTCTCCTGATTCCGACCGGTGCCCTGCGCAGGTGGCGGTGGGGCCGGTTTATCAAAATCCTCTGGAAAATAGCGAATCGCGCTTTGGACGGGAAGCGGAATGAGCCCACCGAGCGCACACAGCGAGCCATCGGTCAGCACTTCACACAAATCAGCGAGCAGCTCTAGATTTTTCGCTCGATCCTCATTGGCGATGATCTTGTCGATGACTTCCACGCCACGCGTTGAGCCGATGCGGCATGGGGTGCATTTGCCGCAGCTCTCGACGGCGCAAAACTCCATCGCGAAGCGCGCTTGCCGCGCCAAATCTACCGTATCGTCGAAGACCACGATGCCGCCGTGCCCGAGCATGCCTTTTCGCTCGGTAAACGCTTCGTAATCGAGCGGCGTATCCAGCAAAGATGGTGGGAAATACGCTCCCAACGGCCCGCCAACCTGTACGGCACGCAGCGGACGGCCGGAGGCGGTGCCGCCACCGAAATCGTAGATCGCCTCACGCAGCGTAAGACCGAAGGCCTTTTCGACCAGGCCTCCGTGCTTGATGTTCCCCGCGAGTTGGATCGTCAGCGTGCCGCGAGACTTGCCCATCCCGAAGTCCCGATAATATGCCCCGCCCTTTTCCAAAATGATAGGCACGGTGGCCAGGGAGATCACGTTGTTGACAACCGTTGGCTTGCCGAATAGGCCTTTGATCGCGGGTACGGGCGGCTTAAAGCGAATTTGGCCGCGTTTTCCCTCCAGGCTCTCGAGCAGAGATGTTTCCTCCCCGCAGATGTATGCGCCAGCACCCAAGCGCACTTCCAGGTCGAATCGCTTTCCGCTGCCGGCGACATTCGCACCGAGATAGCTCTTTTCGTAAGCGATGGCGATGGCGCGCCGAAGCGTACGGAACGCATGCGGGTATTCAGAGCGCAGGTAGATATAACCGCTGGTCGCCCCGACCGCGATCCCGGCAATCGTCATGCCTTCCAGGAGCACGAAGGGATCGCCTTCCATGATCATGCGATCGGCGTAGGTGCCGCTGTCACCCTCGTCGGCATTGCACACGATGTATTTTTGGTCTGCTTCGGTTTCTAGCACCGTGCGCCATTTGATACCCGTGGGAAATCCCGCACCGCCGCGGCCGCGCAACCCGGAAGTGACGACTTCTTCAACAATCGTTTCTGGCATGAGACGAAGGGCTCGTTCCAGCCCTCGGTAGCCACCATGGCTAACGTAATCTGAAAGCGAGACCGGGTCGGTAACACCACAACGCGCAAAGGTAAGCCGCTCCTGCCGCTTCAAGAATGGAATTTCCTGGGCGGGCCCTAGGCAAAGAGCATGGGGCCGGCCCTCCAGCATTCCGGCACCGATTAAGTCCTCGACCGCCTCCACGGAGACGGGGCCATAGGCAATGCGCCCCCCAGGCGTTTCCACTTCCACCAGCGGCTCGAGCCAGAACATTCCGCGCGAACCGTTGCGAACGACGGAAACGTCCAACCGGCGCGATCCGCTCTGCTGTGTCACGGCTCGAGCTACAGCGTCGGCGCCAACCGAAACGGCGGCGGCGTCACGCGGAATGTAGATTTTCACGCTCATGCGTGCCTCTGCGCGTTGTCAATTAGAGAATCCGCCACGTCGGGAGAGACTCTGCCGTAAAGCTTGCCGTCGAGCATAACGGCCGGCGACAACGCGCAGTTTCCGAGACAATAGACGGGCTCGAGAGTGAAAAGCCGATCGTCGGTGGTCTCGCCGAGTCTCACACCGAGGCGATCCTCGACATGACGAATCATGCTCTCGCATCCCATGGCTTGGCATGATTCGGCGCGACACAGCTTCAAAACGTGCTTCCCGTGGGGTGTATAGCGAAAATCGTGGTAAAAGGTGATGACGCCATGCACTTCGGCGTGGGAAAGGTTGAGCGCGTCGGCTATGAGCGGAACGGCTGCTTTGTCGATGTGGCCGAAATCGTCTTGTAGGGCGTGCAGAATCGGCAGCAACGCACCAGGCAGGTGCGCCAGCTCTTGTATGCGGGAGCGCGCCCGCTCAGCGTCCCACTCCTGAGCCCTGCTCATCGCCGTTCACCTCTAACTTCGTAGGAATGAGGTACATACGATCCAAAACCTGATCACACTGCCGGACGCCACGGCGGCATTTTAGCATACAATCCCGCTCGGTCCGTAGTTTTGTCCGAAGGCCGAGTCGCACCCATCGGTGCGGAAAAAAGCAGCGTTGTGCAATGATTGGGCACCGAGCTATTCTGTGGTTGCCAATTTGGCCCAGGAGGATCGAACGTCTCTTTGGGGGCCCCAGCCGTACGACCGAATAGGTAACTCGTTCTCTCTCACCTTTGAATTTTGGATGGACACTACAGCCTGCTCTCGTTCACATTAAAGGCGAGGGCAGAGGCAGGGGCAACACCAGGGGGATAGGCGATGAGACGCGCGGTAGGTCTGCTTGCGGCCATCCTGATCTTCGCGTTGCATGTGGGCGCACAGGTAAATGCGAACGATTCACTGCCGGAGACGCCTCCCGCCCTGGCGCCGACCCTTCCTGCTTCGGGGACGGCACTATTCGCGTTGGCCACTCTACCCGCCGCGCTTCCGAACCCTCTCGCGGCGAACAGTGAGGGAACCCCGCAAGCCCCCACCGTCTACGGTGTGTTTCCAGACTACTACTGGCGCATCTACGCGGGATATTCGTTTTTTCGTTTTTATATCGCTTCTAGGCCGAGCATCACCAAAAACATGAATGGTATAGACCTCGGAGTTGTCTATTACCCACACCTGGGATGGATCGGCATAGAAGGTCAGTTCGTGGGTGAATGGGGCAGCTTGTTCAATCAGAGCTCCGAATTTGGATTGGGCGCAGGAGGCGTTCGGTTCCGATGGTCGGCCCCCCGCGAGGCCGAAGTGTGGGGACACGTCCTGGTTGGTGGGTCGCGCTTCGTTCCGCAGACCTCGTTCGGTGGGCAGGGCGCTTTCGGCTTTGAGGCTGGCGGGGGAGTCGACCTCGGTTCACACCGACGTCGCTTCGCCATCCGTATGGAGGGCGACTTGGTCGGAACCCGCTTTTTCAGCACCTATCAATATAGCCCCAGATTTTCGGCCGGGATCGTCTTCAAATACTAGCCTTGCGAAACAGGATGCGGGCGAGATAAGAGCGGGTCTCTTTTACGCCCAGCAGCCACGTCGCCCCCAAATAAACCAGCCCGTAGGGTAGCAAGACCACGCCAGCGACCAACAAGGGTGCGTGAGGTCCGATCCAACGGCTGATGAGCAAACCAACGGCAGAGCCTGCGATGGCTGCCAACCAAAGCTTAGCCAAAACATCACGAGGAAGCCCGGTGCGGCCAATCCGTTGATTCAGGGTGACTCGCAATAGCGTGAACTCAACCCATGACGCGATGCCCGCGGAAATTGTGAGGCCCGCGACGCCCCACCGGGGAGCGATCCCCAAGGCGGGAGGCAGAGGTATGGCGCACAGGTATCCGAGGATCGTGGTCAAGACAACGCGCAAGATCGCATAGCGCAGCGGCGTGCGCGTGTCTCGCAGGGCATAGTAGGTTGACGAATAGAGCCGGCCAAGAGTTGAGGCAAGCAAGCCCACCGTCGAGCCCGCCAGAATGCCCCAGACATAGGTGGTGTCGGCCGGTTGGAACCGGCCGGTTTGATAAATTGCCCCGACGATTATATTTCCCAAGAATAGAAATGCCGCCGAGGAGGGCACAACGAAAAACGCGATTTGGCGCAGTCCCGCATCGAGCCGCTTGCGCAAGACATCGGCCACCTCGCGATCGCTGCCAAGCGCTCCCGACATTTGCGGCAATTCGGCGGCGGAAACCGACATGCCGAAAAGGCTGACGGGAAGCAGGTAGAGTGTTTGCGCGTTGGCCAAAGCGGCGACGGCGCCATTGGGCAGATAGCTGGCAAGCAACGCATCGACGTAGGCACTAATCTGCACGACCCCCCGGCTGATAAATACCGGGAAAAAATTCTGAACGACCGTTTTGACATTTTCTGCCTGGTAGCGGAGCGAAAGCCGAAGCCCGCCGAGCAACCGCAGCACAATGGGCAATTGTGCCCCTACCTGCAAAGCGCTTCCGACGACCGATCCCCAAGCCAGAATCACGGAGAGTGAGTATTGATCGCGGCGTTCTCCCCAGATCCACATCGTTGCGATCATGGCGGCGTTCCAGATCACGCCCGCAGCGTAGGAGAGGAAAAAACGGCGGTGGCTGTTCAGAATTCCCAGGCACCAGGCCGACAGAACCAGCATTCCCACTCCCGGAAATAGAATGCGTACGAGCCGGATCGAGAGTTCGCGCTTCTCACCGTGAAAGCCCGGTGCAATCGCATCGATCAGATACGGCGTCGCGAGAACACCGATCAGAACGATGATCGCGGTGCTGAGCGCGAGCAGTGCTCCGATGGCGCCGGCCGTGCGGCGCGCCTCTTCATCATCTTTGCGAGCGAGCAGGTTGGCGTACACGGGAATGAACGAGGCGGAGAGCACTCCTTCACCGAATAGATTTTGGAGAAAATTGGGAATGCGAAGAGCGACACGGAATGCGTCAGCAAATGCAGATAGCCCAAAGAAATGCGCAAAGACGCGATCGCGAATCAGTCCGGCGATCCGGCTCGAGAGAATTCCCGCCGCAACCAGAAATGCGAACCGCCCGGTCGCCTCGCGGGACGGCTTATGCGTCGCTGGTTCGGCCACAGCCAAATGAACGCGGAGAGAGCATAGGTGGAGCAAATTCATTACAAGAGTTGTGCGGGGAGATGTCAACCGCGAATCGAGACTGTGTGCGGTGTTGATAGCTTTCCCGCACCCACCGACTGGGCTCGAGCGAGCCGAAGGTGGCCCTTTCTGGGGCTATTTCAGATACGTGGCCAGCCAGCCCAGGAAAGTGGAGTACCAGAATTCGGAGTTCTGCGGCTTCAGGATCCAATGGCCTTCATCCGGGAAGACCACGAGCTTGGATGGCACACCTTCCCGTTGCAGGGCCGTGAAAAATTCCAGACTTTGCGTATAGGGGACTCGGTAGTCGAGCTCACCTGCGATCACGAGCGTGGGCGTTTTGTATTTCCCAAGCGCGCTTGCGTATTCGCTGGGTGACCATGCTTTGTAGAGCTTCGGGTTGAGCCATGGCGGCCCTCCGAATTCCCAGTCCATAAACCACAGTTCCTCGGTCGAGCCGTAGCTGCTTACCGCGTCCCAGGGTCCGGCGTGGCTGATGAGGCATCGGAAACGCCCGGTGTGCGTGGCCAGCCAGTCCGCCATATAGCCGCCGTAAGAGCCCCCCGCTGCAGCCATGCGCGAGCTGTCCAGAAATGGATATTTTGCGAGCGCGGCATCCAAGCCTTTCGTCAAGTCTTCGTAGACCTTGCCACCCCAGTCGCGGCTGATCTCCTCGACGAACTTGCTGCCGTAGCCCGGCGAGCCACGCGGATTGATCATCAGGACCGCATAGCCCGGCGCAGCCATGACCTGCGGGTTCCAGCGGTAACTCCACGCATCATCCCATTCCACTTGAGGACCGCCGTGAATTAGCAGCAGGAGCGGCCATTTCTTCGAGGCATCGAAGTGTGGCGGTTTTAGCAACAGCCCCTCGACCTGCGTTTCCCCGGCGCCAGCGAACCAGAACGATTCAGGGGTCGGAAGGTCCAGCTCTCCTAGCAGCGCGCCATTCTGATGGGTGAGCTGGTGAACGCCTGTCCCGTCAGAATTCGCTAGAAAAATCTCGGCCGGCATCGTGAGACTCATGCGCGTGAACACAATCGTGCGGCCATTGGGGCTGATCCCGAATTCCTCGTTCGCGCCGGTCGAAAGGACCGGTTTGGGTGCCTCACTGCCTACAGCCGGCACGCAGTAGATAGGCAGCTCGAATCTTTCCTCTGTCTGAAAATAGATCGTCTTGCTGTCCGGCGACCAGGCGAAGGCGTCGACATTGGCATCGAAGTTGTCGGTGCGGCTCATGACACGGCCCGTCGCTCGCTCATAGAGCATCAGCCGCCACCGGTCGCTTTCATAACCTGCCTGCGTTTGTGCGCGATACGCGATCCATTTACCGTCTGGGGAATAGATCGGTCCCCAGTCGTCTCCGGGATTTGTGGTGATGCGCTTCGGCGGGCTGGCTCCGCTCACGGGCACCGTGAAGAGATCGCCGTTTGTGCTGGTCGCTAGGTCCGTATCCGTATTGGCGGTGAAGCAAAGTTCGTCGCCGTCAGGGGAAAACGCGATCGCTTCCGGCGCGCCGAGATTGAACGGCGGAACGTCGTAATTCGCGCCGGGAGTCAGATCGCGCGGCGCACCGCCTCGGGCTGGGATGACAAAAAGATGGCTGCGCTTGCCGTCGTCCCAAACATTCCAATGGCGGTACAGCAGCTTTTCCGCGACGTGCGCCTTCACAAAATCTTTTTCAACGGCCGCGTCGCGGGCGGAATTGCAGGCGTCGTCGCGACAGTCCGGATATACCCGAGAAGTAAAGGCAATCCACTTGCCGTCCGGCGACCAGATCTCGTTCTCCGCGCCGGTTGAAAGCGATGTGACGCGGGCAGACTCGCCGCCTTGGACCGGGATGGAATAGACCTGGGCCTTACTTTCGTGGGAGGAAAGGACGAAGATGCGCTGACCATCGGGCGACCACCGGGGCCGCTCGGAAGCGCCATCGTGCGTTAGCGGTCGAGCTTCGACACCAGACATCGACACGATCCATACGTCATGCGCGAGGCGATTTGCCGCATAGTCCGGCGTCGCTACGTTATAGGCAACCCATTGGCCGTCGGGCGAGATTTGCGGGTCAGAAATGCGGTGCATGGCGATCAAGTCTTTGACCGTGATCGCGCGCTTTTCTGCCGTCTGGGCATTCGCAAGAACCGCCATCAAGCAAACGACAACCCCCGTTCTCATTGCTGTACCGATGTACGTCATGGAGCCTCCGCGGGCAGCCAGCGTCAAAGTTTTCGCGGACCGAGGAGCATCAAACCTATCCCAGCGACCATCACCAAGCCGCTTAGAATCGGCGGAATGGTGACGATGCGCCGCGTCTCAATCAAGAGCTTCTGCCCGCCAACCTGAACTTCCGTCTTTTGTGCCGGCATTTCCACCCTCGGATGGATCAAAGCGAGCAGACCTAACACAACGAAGGCAGCGCCAAGCGTTCTAGCTCTTTTCATCGGACCAATCTCGGCTGCCGCTCGGCGCCGAAGCAGCCATGGCCGTGCGCCGCATGCAACCTGGCTCTTAGGGCGTCTCGGAGCGCAGTATTTCGGTCAAAAAATCCGGGCGGCTCTCCTCTCGCACCAGATGTGGATACCGAAGACCGCCATGGTAGTCGATAGCATACGTCTGTACCGCTGGTCCGTTTGCAACGATCAGTTGTATCAAAGTGGCCTCGGTTTTAGCAGCCTCGACGGCCTCCTTCATCGTATCAGCGGAAAACTGCTTCCCGTTGACCGCCGTAATTTTCATTCCTGGACCCATGCCTGCGGCATAGGATGGGCCATCGTACATTACGTCTTCTATGGTTCCATCGTCTGAAAGCCTCAATCCGATCGACAAGCTCAAATCGATTTTTCTCCCAACCTCATCGCGATTCTCTTGGATCTCATTCGGGTGGTCGTTGTAGATAAGTTTCCATCCACTGTTTTCGATCGACTCAATGGGTGTATTCGGCGAGGTGGAATCGAGGCGCGAGCGCAAGAAGTTTGTCCAATCATACGGCGCTACGCGGTTCAACGTGCTGACGACATCCTCGAAGGTGTACGGCTTCAGGTCAGGCTCGCCGCTCTTTCCCCCATGGAAAAGGTGGCAGAAATCGTTCATTGACTTCTGATCGTGCGTCAGGCGGCGAATCGTGGCATCGACATCGAGCCAAAGAAACAGCCCCTCCTCGTAGAAGTCCGTCGTGCGTCGCCAGTTGCTCCAGTCAACATCCGCATCGTAGAGGAAGACCGCAGAATCGGCCGTATCCTGCAGTGGGCGCCACCTGCGTCCGGGTTCCGCATCGAGCGTCGCCGCCAGACGAGCCAGATCCTCGTAAGTTTGTTGGAGATTCCAAAGCCCACTGCGCGTCGTCAGGACCTCGCCGAGATATTCCGTCAGTCCTTCGTAGACCCACAGCAGGTCGTCCTTCATTGGTTGATGATAGTCCGGGCTCAGCAGGTCCGCCGGCCGGCGATATTTCCCGTTCCACGAGTGGACATATTCGTGGGGAAGCAGGCCTGCGAAGGCGATGCGACCCGACTCATCGATCAGGCTGCGCTCGCGGGCGCGGTCATCGCTGGATTCATGATGCTCAAGGCCGAAGTGAGCGGTGCTGTCGCTCAAAGTTAGCAGGAAATGGTAATCGCGATAGTGTCTGGAGCCGAACAATGCACCTGCCTCCGCGACGAGGTGACGGAAATGTGCCTGCGTTTCAGGAATCATTGCCAGATCCGCTGCGCTATCGGCGGCGATGTCCATTTCGTGGGTTGGCGTCTGGCCCGGCGTCAAATCAATGGCGCGGAAGTAGCGTCCTGTCAGAACAGGGGAGTCAATCAATGTCTCTAGAGAGACCTGCGAAAAGTCAATCGCATCGCCTTTTTGCTTCGCGCCGGGCAGTGCCGTGCCGAATTTCCACCCGGACGGGAGTCGCAGACTTGGGAGGCAGGTGATATTCGCGGCGTCGTAGCCCTTCGGGTAAAGTACCACCTGATTCCAGCTCACGAGATTCAGAAACGCGGTGGCCGACGCCCCGGATGAATAGCCCGACGCAGGCGCCGATAGCAAGAAATCGAAGTCGATCGCAAGCGAAGTTACGTCCTTGGGAATATCAAGGTGAAACGCGAACATGTCGGTCAGATCCCGACGCCACGGAATCGTCTTTCCGTCTCCTGTAAATTTCAACCCCGCCATGTTGATGATCGGGCCATCGGGCATATGCTCTCCGGGAATCCACTGGGGGTAGTAAAGGACGAGCGGGCCCGGCGCGACTGGCATCTCGAGGTGAGTGTGCAGGATTTTCTGGGGAGCGCGGGCTTCATCGACTTCGACGCGAATAGGCCCGAAGGCAGCCTGCGCCCAACTCGGTGCGCTCCCAAGTAGAGTCGCAAACGCAAGCAATGCCGCGAGAAGCACACCGATGCTTCGTGTTCGCATCTTTGTTTCCTCTGACTGGTGGCCGCGCCGACTTACTTGACTGGCTGGGCCGCCGCTGTTCGAATCCGTTGATCGCGCTTCAACCGCCGGCTGCGTCTCCACATTCCTTGTGCCGAACGCCGTCTATCTTATGTGTACTGGAGCCTGGGTGCAAAGCATGCCATTCTTTCTGTGGCACGCGAAAACTCGACAGGGGTGAACCCATGGAATATGACGCGATCGTGATCGGCTCGGGACAGGGTGGGAATCCCCTGGCGTACGCATTGGCCGGGCGCGGCTGGAGCGTAGCACTGGTCGAAAAGGCGCACCTCGGTGGCACGTGCATCAACACGGGCTGTACGCCGACGAAAACGATGGTCGCCTCGGCACAGGTGGCACATTATGTGCGGAACGCCTCTCGTTGGGGTGTGAAAGCCGACAACGTTCGCGTGGATCTTCCCGCCGTCGTCGCACGGAAAACCGCCATCGTCGAGAGTTTTCGTCTCGGCCACGAGAAACGCGTTAGGGAGCACAAGACGCTGCGGCTCTACCGCAACCATGCGCGGTTCCTTGCACCCCACGCCGTGCAAGTCGGCGATGACACGATTGAAAGCGGCAAAATTTTTGTTGACACGGGGACACGCCCGAAACCGCCGCTGCTGGCGGGTCTCGACGCGGTCGGCTATTTAACGAATGAGACTCTGATGGATCTCAACGAGGTTCCGGAACACTTGCTGGTGGTCGGCGGCGGCTATATCGGTTTGGAGTTCGGGCAGATGTTTCGGCGATTCGGCAGCCGCGTCAGTGTGATTCACATCGGCGATCAGCTGCTTGCTCGCGAGGACCCGGACATCTCCCAGGCGCTACAAAAAGCCCTCGAAGCGGAGGGCATCGAATTCCATCTGAAATCGATGCCGACCAAGGTCGAAAAAAAGGATGGCCATATTGCTGTCACGATTGAGTCAGGCCAGGGAAGGGAGACCATTTTCGGAACCCATCTCCTTGCCGCTACCGGACGCCAACCCAACACAGACGACCTTGGCCTGGACAAAGCCGGTGTTAGAGTCGACTCCCGCGGGTACATCCAAGTGAACTCTCGGATGGAAACGAGCGTTCCTGGAATCTGGGCGCTCGGCGACGTCAAGGGCGGCCCTGCATTCACGCATATCTCCTACAATGATTACCAGATCCTTTGGGCCAACCTGATCGAAGGCAAGAATCTGACAATCGAAGATCGCTATCTGCCCTACTCTCTCTTTACTGATCCACAGCTTGGCCGCGTCGGCATGACCGAGAAGGAAGCTCGCGCATCGGGTCGCAAACTGAAAATGGGAACCTATCGGATGGCGTACGTCGCGCGCGCCATTGAACGGGGCGAGACTTCGGGTCTGATGAAAATCGTCGTGGATGGAAAAACGGACAAGATCTTGGGCGCGGCCATTCTCGGCGCCGAAGGCGGCGAGCTTGTGCAGATTCTCGGAGCCATGATGCTGGCCGGGGCGCCGTATACGGTGCTAAAAGGCGCCGTTTACATCCATCCCACGCTGGCCGAAGGCTTCTTCGGTCTCATGGATTCGGTCCAACCGGTCGACTAAGAGCAAGTCCTTTCGGGCAGAAATCGATTGAGTATATGATCGGCGGGCCAACTTTGCACGCGGCGTGCGCACGAAATCCATCCCGCTGCGGGGCCGACACGGCGAATCGACCATGGGCAAACTACGGCTGTCGTTGGCATGTTCGAACTACGATCGCACGCGTGCTCTGTTCGACGGGCGCGTCCGTGTCGAGGGAACCGATCTGAATTGTCTCTGCCTACCCATCGAAGAGATTTTCTTCCGCATGTTGCGCCACCACGAATTCGATGTCTCAGAAATGTCACTTTCATCTTACGTCGTCTCGCTTTTCGCCGAGCACCCACGATTCATTGCGATTCCGGTGTTTTTGTCGCGATGCTTTCGCCACTCCTGCATCTTCCTTTCTCGCGACAGTGGCATCCGCGAACCAAAGGATTTGATCGGAAAACGAGTGGGCGTCCCGGAATACCAGATGACGGCAGGGGTTTGGATCCGAGGTACGTTGAGTGACGAGTATGGCGTGCCGGTCTCGAGCGTGACGTATTTTCGCGGTGGGGAGGAGGAGCCTGGACGCCCCGAGAAGCTCCGGTTAAACCTGCCGCCCGAGATCCGGCTCGAGTCGATTGCCGGAAACAAAACCCTCTCGGCGATGCTTGCGGCGGGCGAGATCGACGCCCTTTACACAGCGCGCATGCCGTCCACATTCGGAAACGGCTCCGGCAAGGTGCGGCGCCTGTTCGTGCACTATCAGAAGGTAGAGCGGGACTATTACGTGAAGACAAAGATCTTTCCCATCATGCACACGGTTGCGATTCGACGCGAGGTGTACGACAAAAACCCTTGGATTGCGCAGTCTCTTGTAAAAGCATTTCAGCAAGCGCAACAGAGTGCCTACCGCAACCTCTATGACTCCGGTGCACTGAGCACGATGCTTCCCTGGCTTACGCAACATGTCGAGGAAACGCGCGGGCTGATGGGTGAAGACTTCTGGCCCTATGGGCTCGAGAAAAACGAGCACACGTTGGAAACGTTTCTTCGCTACTCGTTCGAACAGGGTCTTTCCAAGCGCCCCCTCCGCGTGGAGGACCTTTT
>Ga0187769_10001152_pt1 | contig 14931 bp, 15 predicted proteins | sample 0116_SJ02_MP02_1_FD_133140 | JGI IMG/M metagenome (GOLD analysis project Ga0187769, IMG submission 133140) | Tropical peat soil microbial communities from peatlands in Department of Meta, Colombia - 0116_SJ02_MP02_10_MG | ecosystem: Environmental > Terrestrial > Soil > Wetlands > Peat | place... | reverse complement strand
CATCTGGATAATGCGAGGGACGAACGAAATCCTGTCGAGGGTCAAGAACCTTCTCCTAAACTGCAGAAGCGAGCTCCTGATAGGGTTACCGTCGCAGCTTCTTCCTCTTTCGTCCAGTGTTGAACCGCTACTTGCGGCTCTGAAGGAGAAGGGCGTGAAGAGCCATTTGCTCACCTCGCCGGATCTCGCAGGAGAAGACGCACAAAGGATCTCTAGGTTAGCGGAGGTAAGGACGCGAAAAACGATGTACGGCGGAGGCCTTATTTCAGACTCAAGGGAAGTCGTCCTGCTCTTGGGTGGGGCAGACCAGGGGAGTCTGCCGCTTGCCATTTGGGCGTCTCATCATGGGCTCGCAAGCTTTGCCAAAGACTACTTTGAGTTCCTATGGGACTCACCAGGGACGACGAAGCTTTGAAGAGGGACGAAGGAGGTGAAACCCGAATAGGCCCTAGAGACGGAAAAGACGTGGCCGAGAGACTCAAAGAAGAGACCGGGCTGTCGACTGAAGAGGTGACTTATTATCTCAGGCTAATCAAAGAAGGCTCTGCAAAAGCGTCAAGCGACACAAGGGCCTATGAGGGACTTAATCTCAGGGGCATGGTGATTTTGTCCGGCGATGGGAAACGAGTCATTCCCACTCATCCGAGGCTCGGCCTTGCCAACCAGTATCGGACGTGGAGAGAGAACATGATCAGGGAGATGAACGAGAGGCGGATGAGAATTGACAAGCTTATTCTAGAGCTAATCCCTATGTGGGAGGCCGCAACGGAGAAAAGGGTGCACGAAACGGGCGACAAGGAACCTTGAGCGAGTGCCCTCACGAGATCGTATTCGTGGGAATGGTCAACATCAACAGGGACAACTATCTGCAGGGAGTGGTGGATGTCTGGAGATGTAGGAAGTGCAAGAGACTCTTTTGCGACGATAAGAGGTACGGCGAACCCCTGAAGCCTGAGGTCGGATTCGTGTCAATCCCGGACGACGAGAAGTGGGGGATCCTGACGTGCACTACAGCGAAGCAAGTCTCAATGAATAGTTTGGGTGTCAAGCCTGGAAAGAAAATCCAGCATGCTTGCAAGGGCGGTGTGGATTATGAATTTGCAGTGGGTGCAGACTACTCGCTTTCCCCGGACGTGGGACAACCCATTCACAGGCTGTACTTAGTTGAAGACCACATCAACAGCAACATTGAAGCGGGTTACTACAAACTCACCTTGCGGTAATCATGTCGGCGCTCAATGTTACTGCTGCCGGAGTTGGGGTGTTAGCTGGTCTGCTGGGACTGGGCATCGGATCATTCGGATTTTCGCCTGCCCATGGATCATGGGTCTGGGTGGTAGCGGTTGTGTCGGTCGTCTTGGTAGTCGAATCTTCGGTGGCGCTTGTAGGACCGAGACTGGCGTTCTATATTCAAGCCGTTCTGGCAGCCCTGCTTGTTGCGACGGAGTGGGGAGCATCGGACGGCGTGTCTCCAGCCATGCTACTTGTTGTCTTGGCCGGAGCGGCTACCGTCGCATTGGGCATACTCGCTGCAAGACACGAGCAGCGGATACCTGAGCAGTCCCACCCCATGAACCTCCCCGTCTTTGGCTAAATTCTGAACGTCTCGAATCTGCCAGAGGATGCGATCTGCTCTGAGTGACGCTTCAGCAAAGCGACGTCCATGCCATTATAAGACGGAGCCTCGAAGTCGAGCTGCAATAGTGCCCTTTTGATGACGCCGCGAGCCACATCCTCCTCTCCCTTTTGGTGGTGGACCAAGGCCGCGCAGACTAAGATCATCCCCTGCAAATTCGACTTCTCTTTACCGCGGGCAGCTCTCCAAGCCTCCTCGAGGACCTCGTGACACTCCCAGTACTTTTCAGAGTTGAAGTATGCACGCGCCTCCTGAAAGAGCACATCGTGGGAGCGATGCCGGGGGGCGACGTTCAAGTCATGCACCGACTCCAAAGCCGCCAGTGGCGCAACTGCCGCTAGGAAAGTGTCCAAGTCCCCCCTCCCTTCGGTGAAGATGTCGACTTCCAAAGCTCCGTAGGAGGTCCACTTCGCATTACGCACAGCAGCCCCGACGATTCTCCCTACACTCCTGACAGCCTCTAGCGCGCGCTCCCGCCTATGGTCATCCGGGACAAGCCTGATAAGATAACGCATCTGGGCAGACGACTTGCCCCAACGCTTTAATTCTTGGCCTGGAGGCTCGCCTCTCCGTGGGTAATGACCGGAATAGCCCGAATGATTCGATGATTTCGATCTTGAGTGGGAGAACCCACGCGTCTCGTCATGACTCAGTGCTACTCGGGCAGGAATCAGTTTATACCCTTGAACCGTTCGAGGGACTCTGGTGAGAGAAATGGTAGAGCTCGACCTAACCTGCAACCTAGAAGGGTTCCGCAGGTTCTTGATTAACAGCACATGTAGATCCTACATACCGGAGTCGTACCTAAGAGATCCGGAGGTCTTCCCAGAGAAGGAAGGAGAGCAAGGGTCTATTTACGTCGAAGCAGTCGACAAGGTCGACCTGAAGCAGATGCGAGAGATCAAGTTCATCAACGCCCGCGACGTTCTAGGGATAATCTACACATCGAAGAGCGGGAACACGAAGCTGAAGTGGCGGCAGTTGAGGGGCAGGATTGGAAGGATGTCCGGGGAGGCTTCGGGAAACTCATTGGGGAACCTCGTAATGGCCCGCATCTTGTCTCCAGATGACGTGGAAGCGATCGTTGCTGAGCAACAGGGAGACAAGAACCCGCAGGAAGGAGGCGAACCATCCCCTGAAGAGCAGAGCCCGTCTCAACCGGACCTTGCCCCAGAATGAGCCGTTTCTGTTTCCAGTAAGAAAATTGTTTGAAAATGTAGATTCCGCTTAGTTTATAGTGGGCGGCTGAGGGTTCGGCTTAATGGGAAGGGTAAAGGTCAACAGAATCAGCGGGGTTTCGGATCCTCTAACGGGCCTACCCGCCAAGCAGATTGAGCTCATCGAAGTTCGAGACGCACGCAGGCCCGACATGTTCCCTTCAGGTGATGAGGGACGCGTCATTCAGGGAATGGTAACGCAATTGCAGTCGATGGGCCTTATGCCTCAGATAAGGGAGTTCGGATTCGCGAAACTAACGATGACGCTCACGGAGTCGGAATACGACATGCTTGGGATACGCTTGGATGTCAACGAGATCTACGAACTGGATATCCGGAACGGCTCTTTGTCGCTAAGAAAGATTACCGAAGGGACCTGATGCCATAGCTATGACGTGGGAATGCGGCAGTTGAGCGACAAAGTGAAGGAAGGCGACCCCGCTCCTGACTTCTCGTTTGTAGCACAGGATGGTAAGACCATGTCCCTGAAGGACTACGCAGGCTCGAAGAACCTCGTGATCTATTTCTACCCAAAGGACTTCACCATGGGATGCACGGCGGAAACGAAAGCCTTCAGTACAAGTTACGAGGAGATGAAGAGACTCGGCGCTGAGGTGATCGGAATAAGCTCGGACACGGCCGAAAGTCACGAGAGATTCGCAAAGGAATGTGGGGCGGAGTTTCCTCTTGTCAGCGATAACGGTGGCAAGGCAAGGAAGGCGTTTGGGGTCAAGCCCACCCTCGGCTTCCTCCCTGGTCGGGTTACTTTTGTAATTGACAAGAACGGGATCATCAGAAGCGTCTTCTCGTCCCAGACAAACCCCAAGGGACACATCTTGAACGCGTTGGAAGTCCTGAATGGGCTTCCAAAGGGATAACACCATCGCATCCTATCTTGACCGACGAGCGACAACCTACGATTTTCAAGAGGGCACCCGTAATCGAAAACGACAGGCCGCTTACCCATCCTCATATATTCTGAGTTAGTTTTGCGATTCTACTCCCACTTGTGGAAGGCCGGGTGCCCCTCTCTTACGGCGACGTAAAGTCCTGACATCGACACTGTCTTCACGCCGTCAACTTCAATGCTCCCTTCAACGTAGGCTTTCTCACCTTCGATCCCTGTGCAATGCGCGCTCAGGTGCAGTGACTTACCCATCGGCGAGGGCTTCAAGAAAGTGATGGACAGCTGGGCCGTGACTGTCCCGGGTGGAGAATGGAGACCCCTGGTTTTCATCAGGTAGTAGGCCGCGGTCATATTGCCATGACAGTCCAAGAGCATCGAGATAATCCCACCACTCGCATACCCAACAAAGGCGGTGTGTTGTGGCTCTGGAATCCAATCGGCGACTAAGTGGTCATCAACGGGCCTACTCCTTATGTGGAGGCCAACGGGGTTCGAAGGACCGCATCCATAACAGACTGCATTAGGGGAGTATTTGTCTTGGAGGCTTTCCAAAGGCTTCACCTTCGGTGGTAGCTACGATTTCGCTGAGATCTTCTGATAAAAGCGTTTACGAGTATGGACTGATTCCGACAGACCCAAGCGTGGATGTTCTAAGCGCAATACTCGTAGGAAGCGAGTTGAGTACTCAGGAGTAATCAGGCGTCATTCGCAAGTTGTCGATGCCAATGGACAATCTATACTCATTTCAATTTTCTGTCCCCGGGTATTCCTTACGAATGGAGCCGTCGGGACGACTTCTCTTTGCATTATGATTTTAAGGACGTGAACTCACCTTAGTCTCTGGATGTCCTTGAGGACGGATGACGTAAATGGCAACTGATCCCATCTGCGGAATGTTCGTAGAGGAATCCAGGGATGCGCTCTGCGCGACCGTCAGGGGGACGACATACTACTTTTGCAGCGAGTCCTGTCTCAGGACATTTGTCGCGCCTGAGGCTGAACTCAGGTGGCTGAAACGGACTGTCGCCCTGAGTGCCGCGCTAGCAGTACCCATACTCGTGCTTACCTACGCCTCAATATCGACATCCCTCCCTGTGCCTTGGGTCCTGCTTTGCCTGGCCACGCCTGTCCAGTTCGTGGGAGGATGGAAGTTCTACCGAGGTGCATGGGACGCGATCAAAATGAGGTTGTCCAACATGGACCTTCTGATCGCACTCGGGACTTCAGCCGCATATTTCTACAGCTTGGCCTACGTGCTCTTCCCGTCACACTTCCCTTCGGGTGGGCTGTTTTTTGACGCATCGGCGACAATTACGGCCCTCATTCTGACAGGGAAGTTAATCGAGCATTCTGTAAGGGACAGAGCGACCGATGCGGTCCGGAGAATACTCGAACTGCAGCCGAGGAACGCTGTGGTCATCAGAGACGGGATCGAAGAGGTCTTGCCTATTGAGAGATTGGTGGTTGGGGACACATTCATCGTTAGGCCCGGGGATAAGGTGGCGACCGACGGCGTGGTAGTGGAGGGTCACTCATCCGTAGACGAGAAGATGCTTACGGGCGAGAGTCTACCTGTGGAGAAGAAAGCAGGAGATCAAGTTACAGGGGCGTCAGTTAACATTACCGGCGCCCTCAAAGTGAAGGCAAACCGCGTCGGCGCGGATACAACTCTGTCGAAGATAGTGCGGGTGGTCCAAGAGGCCCAAGAAACTAAAAGCCCTGTGGAAAGACTCGCAGACAGGATTGCTGCGTACTTCGTCCCCATGGTCTTGCTGGTGGCCCTTACCTCCTTTTGCGCATGGGTAATCATCGGGGACAAGCCAGTCAGCTTCGCATTCACTGCGGCCATCGCAGTCCTCGTAATCGCATGCCCCTGTGCACTCGGGCTGGCGACACCTGCGGCAGTCGTTGTTGGAGTCGGGAAGGGAGCAGAGAACGGAGTTCTGATTAAGGGGGGCGATTACCTGGAGAGGGCACAGAAAATAGACACTGTCGTGTTCGACAAGACGGGCACGCTTACGAGAGGAGAGCCCTCGGTCACGAATGTAGTGCCAGCGTCAGACTGGGACCGAGGCGACACCGAGATTCTCCGACTCGCAGCGATAGCCGAGAAGCGGTCCGAGCATCCGCTTGCGTCAGGCATACTTGCGAAGGCCAAGGAAAGATCCGGGGAAGAGGTTCCCGACCCCGATTTTTTCGATTCGTTTTCAGGTCTGGGAATACGCGCCAAGTACGCGGGAGATACCCTCATGCTGGGCAATGCTAGGTTCCTCGAACAGCACGGCATCGAAGTCCAAAGTGAGACCAATTCTGAACTAGGAAATCTTCACGCCGAGGGGAAGACAACTGTAGTCCTAGCCATCAATAACAGGGTCGCCGGGGTGATAGCGGTAGCGGACACCTTGAAGGCATCGGCAGAACAGACAGTTCGAGCCTTGAAGAAGATGAAGATAGAAGTGATGATGCTCAGCGGGGATGACAAATCGACGACCGAATGCATCGCGCGTAGGCTGGGTATCGAACGGTATTTCGCCGAGGTCCTTCCTGTTGACAAATCGCGCGTTGTGAGGCAGCTTCAGGCTGAAGGAAGGGTTGTCGCTATGGTCGGAGACGGCATCAACGACGCTCCTGCTCTAGCTCAATCCGATGTGGGCATCGCAGTGGGCTCTGGCTCAGATATCGCAATAGAGACTGGAGGCCTGGTGCTGATGAGAGACGACCTAAGAGATGTTGTTGCAGGAATCCAGCTCTCCAGGAAGACCATGACCAAGATCAAGGAAAACCTGGCCTGGGCATTTGCCTACAACGTTGCACTTATTCCGGCTGCCGCGGGGCTGCTCTACCTAGCTACGGGCGTTCTTCTGAACCCCATCCTTTCCGGCGCTGCAATGGCGCTGTCGTCTGTAACGGTGATATCAAACTCCCTGACACTCAGAAGATTCAGGCCGGTTCTGTAGCATGCAAAGTTTACATAGATTCTGGAAATGAAGGCACGACAGTTGGCGACAGACCCTGTCTGCAAGATGAAAGTGAATGAGAATTCGACGCGATTCAAATCCGGATATGCAGGAGTATCATATTACTTCTGTAGTCCTGAATGCAAGCTCGCCTTTGATAGCAACCCTCAGAAGTACGCGCCTAACAAAGTGTAGGAACAACTCCTAAGGTCCGAGCGAATCCCGGGGCTTCATAGCGACACACCTGAGTAGCCAAAGAAAGTGAGACCTTGATGTCAGACCTAAGCGGCCTGTGCTCTTCCCTGGACCGAAGTCGAACTGGGAACAAACTGCGTCCAGATTCTCAACCTCGAAATCGTGTAAGCAAAGAGAAATCCGACAGCTACGGCCATGAGATAGGCCAACGAGTAGAAAATCACAATTGAGAGTAAGAGAGTCAGGACATATTGGATGATTGTGGCGGCAGATCCGTTAAGGAAGTACTTGGAGAATCGGCCACGGGACAGAAGCGGAGAACGGAATACTACCTCGGACTTCCAAGCGTAGTCCGTAAAGATTGAGGTCAGGACTGCAATCAGAGTCGAAATAGCCAGGGGAAGAGCAAGATATTGCTTGAGGAAGTACAGCCATCCATCGATCATAATGGCGTTCACCGCTCCGGTAAGGGCATAGAAGATCGAGAAACGATTCACGTAAAACCGAATAATGCCTTCGACCTTGGCTAACATCTGATCAGAATCGCCCCGTGAATGCCATGGCTAATTTGCTTTGCCCCTTCGGATACATCAAATGGAGTGTCTCATGTCGACCAGGTGCAGGAAATGTCACCCTGTCATAACACGCATCGAAGCCAACGATCGCACAGCATGAGGCAAGTGTTCTTCCCCTCAGAGTCTGCCTGGACAAGTGGCTGGACGGCGAGCGGAGTGCGTAGACTGCCCGACTTGTTGCCACCGCATACAGCCCAGGGAGAGGTAGTGCGCATTCACTTGGTCGCACAGGCGAGAGTGGTTAGCCCCCTCAGCGTGACTACCCGTATCCGCTCCATTCCGTGACTTTTGGCATCGCAAGAATCTCTTCAATCTTCATCCTACATTGAGGTCGTTCCCCCACGGCATCTTCGAACCGAGTTGCGTCCATGACGAGTGCTGAATCGGCGCCCCTCGCCGTACCGGCTACAGCGATTACCTTGTCGCCGACCTTTACTACTCCAGCTTCCACCGCCATGAAAACAATTTCGACGGCTGTCCTGAGACCGTGGCCGCCGACGCAGATGAGGGTCATCCAGAAGAGGTCTGCGCTCTCCCCCGGAAGGTCGACGTTCTTTCTCTCCCACCAGTTTCGCATCTTCAGCTCCCTAGTGAGTGGCTCTTTGATATTGTCCACAGCGACTATCCCGCTCGCCGCGAGGTCCTTCTTGAGCAGGGCCGCCTTCTTGTAAGTGCTGCGCGTCTCGCGGTTGAATGTGACGCAGACTACCGCTTGTTTTGGCAACCTCTTCTTGACTTCAAGCGCGAGCCTCCCAGACTCGGATGCCACCAGGACCTTGGTGATGCCGCCTTCCTTAGCTCTTGTTTGCACCGCCTTAATCACACGGGGAGTATTGTCAGGTCCCGGGTGATTGAAGAAGTGGACATCGCGTTGTTCCAATTGTAATTGCCCCGTGGTCAACCTAGCCATAGGCCGTCTTAAGAACTGATTTAGTCCAATCGCCCATCTTTCCCATGACCTAGCGCGCGAAGGTGTCTCGAGACATGGCGCCCCCAGTGGAGAATCACCCGCGCACGCCCATGAACTCACTCGCGGATATTCTCATATTGCCATGCTCAGGGGGCCGGAGTGGATCGAATCTTTGGAGACGAACAGTGAGGAGGCCACCCTTGTTGTAAGAAGAAAGATCAAGCCGGGGCGAGAGAGGGAGTACGAGGACTGGTTAGAACGCATCACTCAAAGGGCGAGGGGATTCCCAGGCTTCAAGGGCGCGACGACCCTCTTCCCGAGGGAAGGAGACTCGAACATCAGCTACGTAATATCGCGCTTCGCAAGTCAGAGGACCCTCGAGAACTGGAAAAACTCACAGGAGCGTCTCAAGTTAATTGACGAAGTGGAGGACTATGCTTCGCAGCACTTTGCGGAGACAACTGCCATGGAGACCTGGTTTGCCCTCCCCGGGGGTGGGGGCCTTCGTTGCCCCTCCCAAATGGAAGATGGCTCTCGTAACAATTTTTGGCGCCTATATCATCAGCTTCCTCGCGCATCTCGCGTTCAATCCCTACTTCGATTCATGGCCATTGTTCGCAAACACCTTCCTCTTTATCGTCATCCTCGTCATCCTGCTTACTTACCTTGTGATGCCTTTCCTAAGCCGGTTACTAAGGCATTGGCTCTATCCGTGAGCCACTTCATTTGAGATTGATGAAGATATCTCGGCGGTCACAGTCACTGAGCCGGTTGCCTTACCTCGCGCGCCCTAGGTTCTCAATTCGCATTGGTTTGATCTTGTCAGCGGGCTTGAATCCGAAAATCCTGGAGTAGAAGTAGAGCTCAAGCTCGGCCTCCCTCTTGATATTTTCTGCCCTCCTGAAACCATGTTGCTCCCCCTTGAACCCTACATACGCCGTGGGGATGCCTTTCCTCTTGACTGCCTCGTAGAACTTCTTAGACTGGGCAGGCGGGACAATCTTGTCCTCTAATCCCTGAAAGAGGATCAGCGGGCAAGAAACCTTGTCGGCGTAGTTGAGAGCGGACCGCTCTTTGTAGACATCCTTTCTTTCCGGGTAGGGACCTAGCAGGGTCTGGTTGTACCTGGACTCGAACTTATGGGTCGTTTCGTCGAATCCCTCGAGATCACTAATGCCAAACAGGCTTGCCCCCGCATTGAAGAACTTCCGGAATGTGACAGCGCACATCGTCGTGTAACCACCCGCGGATCCTCCCCTGATAGCCACCCTTTTGCCATCGGCATCTCCCCTTCTTACGAGGAATTTGGCGGCGTTGACGCAGTCGTCTACATCCACAACTCCCCAGTTTCCCGCGAGTCTCTCTCGGTATTCGCGACCATACCCCGTGCTTCCGCCGTAGTTGACGTCTGCCACCGCTAGGCCGTGCCCCGTCCAGAACTGGATCGTGTACTTCAGCGTCGTCGTCACGGCCGAAGTCGGACCTCCATGACTCATCACCACAAGCGGTGGTTTCTCCCCTGGCGGAGCACGGAAGTCCTTGTTCCGGGGAGGATAGTAGAATGCGTACGCCTCCCTGCCGTTCTCGGTGGGGAACCTGATTGCCTCCGGCTCCGAAAGGTACCCTGGGTCTACGACCGATCTGATGGACGTCCGAAGAACTCTGGTCTCGCCTGTCCCCAGGTCTACAACGGCTAGCGAAGTGGGTTCTGTAGGCGAGCCTGCCACGAGCAGGGCGTAGCCAGGCCATGAAAGTACGTCGCTGATATCAGTGTAGGGAGTCTTGACCTCGTCTAACCTTCCGGTCCTCGTGTCCAGCCTCCCCAGGTGAGATGTCCCTTCTATCACGTATACACATACGATGGAGTCGGACCCCTCGAAGGTGTACTTGAGAGGTCGAAATGCCCATTGCGGCCCTCCAAATTCTGCCTCCATAGGGTGGAGGCCCTCTAATTCCCTTTCACCTTTCTCCTGCCTGTACAGATTCCACCAACCTGTCCTGTCTGACACAAAATACAACCTGCCGTCAGGCGACCACTCAGGCTGGAAAACGGACTCTCTCGGGCCACCGGCCACGATCTCCTTATGCTCAATCTTGCCGTCTATTCCCAATTTGCCAACCCAGAGCTCAGTCCCGTTCCAGGGCATGTTTGGGTGATTCCATGCTAGCCAAGCTAGGCGCGATCCCGTAGGGTCGAGGCGGGGGTTCGAGTAGAAATCGTTCCCTGAAACCAGGACCTCACCGGGCCCCCCGCCCGCCTGATCGATTTCGACTATGGTGTTGACAGCTTGTCTGCCCCTAACCCTGTGGTCCTCTCTGACAATGATGATGCGACGCCTTCCTTCATCTACGATGCCATCGGCGAACCTTAGGTCAACTCCGGATGGCGTAATCGCTCGGGGCCTTAACCCTGGACTCTGCGAATAGAGTCTCTGGTCATCATAATTTGAAAAGTAGACATTTTGTTTGTGAACGAAATAGTCCCCGCCACCGTATTCGTGGACGGTCGTTCTGACGTTGAATCCCTTAGGCGTCAACTCCCTGGTTCTAGCTCCCAGGTGGCTCACGATGACATAACGCCCTCCATCTTTAGGTCTCGCCTCCTTCCAGTAGAACCTCCCCCTCTCCATGCACGGCTCGCTGACTAGGATGTTGGAACTTGCGAGAAGCGCAGGAGTGACCGGCGTCTTCCAGGAACCATAAGGTGATCGCATTGGCTTCTTCATTTCGCGTCTCTGACTTGCGGAGACGAGCCAAGAAAAGGGTTGCGCCTATGGGAGTACCACGCGTCAGGAATCCGAGGTCACGACGCATTCGCGCCCCCGGGAGGCGAATTTGGCAGGAAGCCCCACCGAATGGCCCTGAATTACTGAAAAGTGTGTTCCCCGGTTCTCCGGACTGAGAATAGGGCTGGAGAATAGAGCGCTTTGCTTAGGAAGAGTCCGAGTCAGTCAACCGCAAGGAAGAAAAGGCGAGTCAAGCAGAGCCGAATCGGTTCTGCTGTGGCGAAACAGGGTACACTTGTGGCTCTGCGCGGGATGGATCTCCTCAACAGCCCATTGTTGAACAAAGGCACGGCTTTCACGGATAAGGAGCGCACTGATTTCGGTCTGCACGGGCTTCTGCCGCCCTATGTGGAGACCCTGGAGGCACAAGTTGTCCGAGCCTACGAGGCCTATCGAAGAAAGAACGACGACCTAGAGCGGCACATCTATCTCAGGGCATTACAGGACACGAACGAGGTTCTCTTCTATAGACTTCTTCTTGATCATATCGAGGAGATGACCCCAATCGTTTACACCCCAGTGGTTGCACTGGCATGCCAACAGTTCAGTCACATCTATCGTAGGCCGCGAGGCCTTATCATTTCTTACCCTCTGCGTGAATCGATCCTCGAACTCCTTCGAAGCCGCCCCAATGCGGACGTCGATGTAATCGTCGTGACGGACGGCGAGCGTATCTTAGGCATTGGTGATCAGGGTGTGGGGGGGCTTGGTATCCCAATTGGCAAACTTTCCTTGTACACACTCATAGGTGGCATCCGTCCCGAACGGACCCTCCCTGTAGTCCTTGACGTAGGGACCAACAACTCGGAGAGGCTCAAGGACCCCGAATACCTCGGCTGGCGCCACCAACGTATTACCGGTCAGGATTACTTTGATTTCATAAATCAGTTTGTGATGGCGGTAATGCAGGAACTCCCCGGCGTATGTTTACAGTGGGAGGACTTTGCGAACCCGCATGCTAGACCCATCCTAGAACGTTACCGCAATCAGATCTTGACTTTCAACGATGATATCCAAGGCACAGCAGCGGTCGCGTTAGGAGCAGCCCTCGGCGCGGCCCGCGTGACAGGAAAGAGTCTGAAGGACCAAAGGGTCGTCATGCTGGGTGCGGGTTCGGCAGGCATTGGCGTTGCTGACGGGCTGCGTGAAGCAATGAAAAGTGAAGGATTGTCTGAGGAGGAGTCTAGGAGTCGCTTCTGGCTCTTGGATAGCGGCGGTCTCGTTCATTCGGGGAGAAGGATGCTGACGCCCGAAAAGAGCGTGTATGCCCAACCTGAGGACGGCGTTGCTGGATGGCCAAGAATGCCAAACGGGAGCATCGGCCTTGCAGACGTAATTCGAAACGTCGAGGCGACGATGCTTATCGGTCTCTCCACGGTAGGCGGGGCCTTTACTGAACCTGTAGTTCGCGAGATGGCCCGAAAGGTTCAACGGCCAATTATCTTTCCACTTTCCAACCCGACCGAGAAATCCGAAGCTATCCCAGCCGATCTAGTGCACTGGACCGACGGACGAGCACTACTGGCTACAGGCTCTCCCTTTGGACCTGTCAGCTACGGGGGGCGGGTCATGCAGATTGCGCAATGCAACAACGTTTACATTTTCCCCGCGGTTGGTTTGGGCGTAGTCGCTTCTGGTGCCCGTCGTGTCACGGAGCCAATGATGCGTGCGGCGGCCCGAACACTCGGTGCAAACTCGCCGGCCCTGAAGGATCCCTTAGGTCCGCTACTCCCTTCATTGTCAGAACTTCGGAAAGTCGCTGTGGAAATTGCAGTCGCGGTCGGCTTTGAAGCGCAAAATGACGGAGTTGCTTCGAATCTCGATGAGGCCGACTTACGTCTGCGGGTGCTGGAAATGCGGTGGACTCCTTCTTATCCGGCATACGTCCCAGCGACGACGAGGAGCGACCTGACTGTCTGATGGCGAGAGCCCTTCATGCTTGAGGCTAATAGAATTCCTTCCGAAGCGCGCCATTCCGCCTCAACATCTGCTAGGTGGCAGGCCTAACGGGCGCTCGGGCGTCTAGCATTGTTTTTGTAGGACTCTCGTAACGACTAGTCAGAAGCTGTTATCTTGTCCACTTCCGAGAGAAAGTGAGGTTCATCGGTGGCTTATCCTTGAACTTCATAAGGTACTCCAGAAGAATCTTTGTCTCTTCACCCTCCGCATCCTTGCATGGGGCGTAACGAAGTTCCAACTTCTCGCGCGGAAATGCATCGCAGAACCTGTAATCCCAATATGTCTTTCTGACCGTATGCCTTACATGTCTGTTCTCTGCCACGGCCTCCTTAAGTTCCTTAAGCCGTTTTCTAAGAGTCCGTTTGCGGGTGTTCCCAATGTATAGGAGCCCTTTGTTGTCTGTCCCGAATACTCTTGAGAGAGGGATTGCCGTACCATTGGAGGCATATCGAAGCTCGTAGACCCCGGACTTCTTGGGCGATTTCTGATGGTCGAACCTCATGATTGGAACCCACTCGGTCCATTTGATGCTCAAACCCCCGACGTAATGATTGTTTTTGCTGCCTTACTTAAGCCATCCAATCTCTGAAGTAGAGTTACCGATGCAGGCGGTTGATGCGGCCTAGAAGGAATCATCCAAATCCATGGTTACCAGCTCTTTTTCTCAGACAATTTCTCGACGAGCGCTTGGAAAAAGCGCACCTGCGGCTCTTGGATGAGATTCCCAAAATCAAGTCTGCATACTCATAGGCCCGCATCGACTAGGCCAAGAAGGCAGAGCCGAAAGGTGAAGAAAAGTGAATTCTCATCAATATCAGCCGCCGTGGAATCCGCGACATCGATGCATACGGAAGCAAAACCGAACTGGACTGAGGTACCTGCGCAGGAGGACACGCGATCAGGTCCGACCACTTATCGCTCGATGGCTGAGACAACAATAATCTCTCAAGCGCCTACGGACAGTTTTGGGAACCTGCGCGAGGAGAGCAGGTCCAGCCCCGCTGAGTTTCCTACTGCCCCACAGAGCTGGAGTGAGCAGTCCGGCACGGTTATGCAGGTCGAGCTGTCCAAGCTCTTCGTCGGCAAGATCAACGTAAGGAAGACCCCTGGAGATGTTGGTGATCTCGTGGAATCCGTCAAGGCGAAGGGGATATTGGAACCCGTGCTTGCACGACCAGTAGGGGGCCGGTACGAGCTAATTGTCGGCTCGAGAAGGTTCGAAGCGGCGAAGATAGCCGGCATGACACTAATTCCGGCCGTCATCAGGCCAATGACAGATGAGGAGGCCATAATCGTCTCTCTCGTTGAGAATATCCAGAGGAATGACATCGAGCCGGAGGAGGAATACGATGCAATCATTGCCCTGATGAAGGTCAATCCGAGAGCCTATGGAACTGTGGAGCAACTCTCCAAAGCGATTGGCAAGTCGCGGCGGTATGTCGACGATAGAATCAACGCCGTGCAAGCGGTCCGCAAGATTAGGAGGGAGTCGGGCCCAGGGATTTCCGTTCGACAGGCACCCGTGCAGGCAGAGAGGAAGGAAGGTGTTCTGCCTGTAAAACACGCGACTTTCTTGCACAGGGCAGATGAGGCACCAGCGGTCCAAGGACTGCCGCGTAGGGAACGCATCTCGAAAATGAAGCAGTTGGCTGAGACAATAGCCCCTCTTCCCAGCCCTGAAGCGGAAAACGTCGTTAGTCATTTCGTGATGGCGCCGCAGCGACCGGTAGAGGATATCAGGAATGAAGTCTCCACTTTGCGCGCAGTCAGGATGGAGATTCTGCTCGAT
>Ga0187769_10001150_pt1 | contig 14935 bp, 13 predicted proteins | sample 0116_SJ02_MP02_1_FD_133140 | JGI IMG/M metagenome (GOLD analysis project Ga0187769, IMG submission 133140) | Tropical peat soil microbial communities from peatlands in Department of Meta, Colombia - 0116_SJ02_MP02_10_MG | ecosystem: Environmental > Terrestrial > Soil > Wetlands > Peat | place... | reverse complement strand
CAGCAGGGACGGCCCGACGGAAAAATGATTTCCCACGTAGCCCGTTGGCGTGTACTGATCCGGCAGAAGATGGCCGTTGGAATCAATGCGCGATTCAAGAAAGGAAGGATTCGCGGCCAGCCAGTCGTTTTCGAATCGAATGTCGTGATCGATCAAGATCGAACGAACGTAAGCGTAGTACCCGACGCCATCTCCACGTACCCACGGATTGACCAGGGGCAGGCTGAGCAGGAACAAGAGGAGAAGCCACTTCTCCTGCTTTGAGAAGCGGGGGCGGCTTGGCTCATGTGATTGTTCCGTCTGCATTCCGTGAGGCCTCTCTGTCCGAATCTGACTCCGGCTTGTCTGCCCTGAGTCTCTGAGCGCGCCTCTTCAGTTCACGCGCACGAAAATTGCGTCTCTCGCGGCGATCGAAGCTAAGTTTCCCACAGGTACCGATGTTGTGCGTGGCGAGGAGCAACATGATTGGCGGAGCCCGGCGACCCGTTCGAACCGGCTTGAGTCGCATTCCCTCGGCCTCCGCGAAAACCACCCCGGCCGATCCCCAAAGGCCGCCAGCCTGCGGAAGCGCTTATATCCTGTCCGTGCGACGCAGGTGCACCTGCAATTCAACCGGCGCCGTTGGCCGACTCGCGAGGCGTTCCGACCAACTCGCGCTTCTTCTCCAAATAGGCCGTCACCCGGTCCACAATTTCCGGCAAAGACGTCTGCGGCCGGGACCCCGTCAATCGTTCCAACTTGGCCAACGACGGCACCCGGCGAAACATGTCTTCAAATCCCGGTTCGTAGGCTTGATCGTAGGGAATGTGCACGATGGGCGACGCGCTCTTGGTGCGTTCTTTCACCAGTTCCGCCAAGGCGTTCATCGTGATTTCGTAGTCGTTTCCAATGTTCACCACTTCCCCAACGGCCCCATCGGTCTCAATTAGCCGCAAAGTTGACTCCACGGCGTCCCGCACGTCGCAGAAGCACCGCCTCTGCTCCCCGCTGCCAAACACCGTGATCGGCGCTCCCTCGATGGCCTGGCCCACGAAATTCGGCATCACCATGCCGTAACGCCCCGTCTGCCGCGGCCCCACCGTATTGAACAGCCGCGCCACGATCACCGGCTGGCCTTTTTCTTTCCAGTACGACAGCGCCAGAAATTCATCCAGGGCCTTCGAAGCCGCGTAGCTCCAGCGCGCCTTGGTCGTCGCCCCCAGAACCAGATCAGCGTCTTCGTGAAAGGGCACTTGCGTGTTCTTGCCGTACACTTCCGACGTGGACGCGCAAAAAACCAGCTTCTTCTTCTTGCTCGCCGCCTGCAGGACCAACTGCGTGCCGTTCACGTTCGTTTCGATGGTCCGCACCGGACTCTCCACGATGAGCCGCACGCCTACGGCCGCCGCCAGATGGAAAATGACGTCCGCTTCATCCACGAGTTCTGCGAGCAGTTGACGGTTTTCGAGGGTGTCCAGGAAATACTGCATCCGGTCATAACTCTTCAGGTGCCGGATGTTCTCCATGCTCCCGGTCGAGAGATTGTCCAGAAGGAGCACTGTGTCCCCGCGTTCGAGCAGGGCCTCGGCCAAGTGTGAGCCGATAAAACCGGCTCCCCCCGTGATCAAACAGCGCACGCTTCCTCCTTGCTCATCTCCAACAACGGCTGCAACTTAGGAACCGGCGGCGGGCGGGCGGCTGCTCCCGGACGGGCCGCGACCGCTCCCCCTCCCATAGCCACCGTACGAATACGGATAGTAGCGATATGAGTAGTAATAGTCCGGAGCGCTCGCGTCCACCGCGTTCAGCACGACACCCAGAATCCGGGATTTTACCGAGGCCAAAAGGTCTCGCGTGCGCGTGAACGCCTCTTTTGGCGTCTCATTGCTGCGTACCACTACAAGCACGCCATCAACCTGCACGGAGAGAATGACTGCGTCGGTCGCCGCCATGATCGGGGGTGAATCAATCACGACAAATTTGTAGCGCTGTCGTAGATCTTGGATCAGCTCGTTTAAGCGGCGCGAGGACAGCAGGTCGGCCGGGTTCGGCGGGATGGGGCCCGTGGGAATCGCATGCAAATTGGTAATCGCCGGGTGCTGGACCGTAATCAGGTCGAGCGAAGAAACCCCAGCCAGATAGGAGCTCAGCCCCGCGTGTTTGCCGTCCACAAGACTTAGCGCCCGATTGATGCCGGGTTTGCGAAGGTCCGCATCTACAAGCAGGGTACTGTCTCCCAATTGGGCCAGCGTAACCGCAAGGTTGACGGCGGCGGTCGTCTTGCCTTCGCGCGGCAATGCGCTCGTCATCAAGATGACCTGCGGCGGATGGTCCGCCTGGGAGAGCAGCAGCGACGTCCGTAGCGCGCGAAATGCTTCGGACATCTGCGACTGGGGCATGTGATGAGACACCAACTCCACACGGCCTTCCCTGCCGCTGGCAACCGGCGCTCTCAGCATCTTCGAAAAACGGCTGTTCCGGCGACTGTCGCCCGTTGCGAAGGCAGGCACGACGGCAAGCGAAGGCAGCCGCGCCAGCGACTCGACGTCATCCGGCGTCTTGATCGTGTTATCGAGATACTCTCGCAGAAGCGCAAGCCCAATGCCTCCGAAGAGCCCGACCAGAAAACCAAGAGCGATGTTGCGCGCCTTCTGCGGCCGCGAGGGACTGCCCGGAACCAAAGCCGGATCCACTACGCGGATATTGGACGAGCGCAAACCGGCCTGGATGCCGGCCTCCTTCAACTTTTGCAGCATGTCGTCGTAAAGCTGTTTATTCGCTTCCGCCTCGCGCTTCAAGATGTTGTACTGCACCAACTTCTCGGCGGCCTGGTTTGCTTCGACCTTTTGCGCATCAAGCGCTTGTTGCAACAGCATCTCGCGCTGGCGTGATCCGCGATATTCGGCCTCCACCTGATTGACGATGTTTTGCTTCTCGTGCAAGACCATATCGTCCATCTGCTTGATCTGAGCCTGGAGCCGCACCACCTTGGGATATTTCGGCCCGTACTGCGCCAGAGCATCCGCGTACTGAGCGTTCAGCTCACTTTCCTGCTTCATAATGTCTTGAATAACAGTGCTCTCGCGCACTGCCGGGATCGCCTCGTAATTTCCCGTCTGCGCCAATTGATAAACGGCTTCCTTGTTGATCCGATCGGCTTGAGCATCCATCAGTTCCTTCTCGATTTCGCCCAGCTTTTCCGCGCTAATGTCCTGGTTCTGGTCGACCGTCCAGATCTGATTCTGGCGTTCGTAGGCGAGCCGCGCGTCTTCCGAATCTTCCACTTTCACTTTCATCTCATCGAGCTGCGATGCGAGCCAGTTCGATGCCTGGGTGGCGGCCTCGAACTTGCTGCGAAAATTCTGCTCGATGAAATTGTTGATGTGCGCATTGACCACGCGCGCGGCCAACTGCGGATCACTCGCCGAGAACGTGACGTCCAGCAATTGGCTGTTCGGCACGCGCTGCACCGCCAGACTCCCCAGAAACGCGCCAAGAATCGCCGGGCGTGTCTGTGCTTCACTTCCCACGCCCGTGTTGAGGGTAACCGGCTTGTCCGGCTGTCCGCCGAAATGCGGATCATTTTGCAGACCCATGCTGCGGATCGTCTGCAGGGCCAGTGTCTCGCTCATGAGGATCTTAGACTGGGTCTCGATGTAATTGTCCATGTCCTCCATGATCGCGTCGGAGTCGCTGCCTGTGATGTTCGTGAGGTTGCTGTTCTCACGATCAATCTCAATCCGGGCCGTCGCCTCGTAAACTGGCTGCATGCGGAACGTGGTGATGGTCACAATCGTCACAACCGCCAGCAGGAAGGAAATGATCAGCCATTGGTGCTTCTTGAGGATGATCAGATAATCGATGAGACGCGGTTCGCGCGGCAGCATGTCAAGCGCCAGGAACGGAGCTCGCGCGGGAATCGCATCGATGGCGCCGCCTTTCCTTCGGTCGCGCTGCGCTAGCGGATTGCTTTCGTCCATGTTAATTGGGCCGCTCCATTTCCTTTCCCAATCGAATCGTGATTCGACGATGGGCTGGCAATCTCTTCAGAGTGTGCCTAGCCGCAACAACGCCGCACCGGAGGCCAGATTGAGCAGGATGTTGCCCGTCCTGTTCAGGGCGCGCTTGCCGGAACTATCGGGCACAAACAGAATGTCGTTTGGCAACAGTGCGACATCCGGACCTTGCAATTTGAGTAACTTCGATAGATCAATGGGGAGTTGGTCGCGCTGTCCGGTCTCTTTGTTATTCCGCAGGATCAAGGCTTGTCGGCCCTTTGCAGTCGAGGTCAACCCGCCTGCCAACGTCAGTGCTTTGAGGGTCGTCAACTGTTGGTGGTCGTTCGTGATTACAAACCCACCGGGGCGTTGCACCGCGCCCATCACATAAATGATTCCGGCGCGCGGCACGCTGACGACATCTCCGGCTTGCAGCCCGATATTGAATCGCGCGTCTCCGGAATTAATCAGGTCGTCCAGATTAATGGTCAGCGTGGTCGGCGGTACAACCTCCGCTCCGCCGCCATCGTGGGCGTTCGCATCCACAGGAGTCGCTGTCGTTCCGTTCCGGGTCACAAGCACGACCCCGCCTGCGTCATCGGCGATGCCACCCGCCGAAGAAAGCACCTCGAGTAGTGTCGTAGGCCGCACGGCTTGGTACACCATCGGATTGCGTACCGCCCCGACAACCGTGATCGGCTGGCTGTGTTGCTCCTTCACGACAACGGTCACTTGGGGATTACTCACCAGCCCGTTCACTTGCAGCAGTTCCGCCAGCTTGTCCTGAAGCTGAAAGGCCGTAAGTCCACTTGCCATGATCTTTGTCGGAATCAGCGGCAACGAAATGTAGCCCGAGGTGTTCACTTGCACTTCGCGAGAGAGATCGGGCACTTCAAAGACGTCAATGGCGAGGACATCCGAACTGCCGATAACGTAATCTCCCGGCTTCCCCCGATTCGCCTCCGCGAGTGCCAGGATCTTCGCGTTCTCCTCTTGCGCAGTCGTGAGCTGCGGTACGGACTGATTTCCCAAAACGGGAGGCGTTGTGGCCGGACTCGTGGCGACGGGCTGCGACGGCGGCGAGGACTGCGAAGCCGAGTTCGTCGTCTGTTGCGAAAGGCCCGCCGTGCCTGCGAACGCTAAGAGAAGTAAAACTCCGCCGCACCGGCGCACATTCCGGTTAGGTACACCCTGGCACTTGGAAAGCATCGGATAATGTTCTCCCCCACGCGTTGCCATTATACAGGCCGTCGAAGACTGTCAAGCGGGCTTTTGGGCCGATGTATTCCATCGCGAAAGAGTGTTCCGCTGCGGGACATCGCTCCCTTCTTTGTGCACTTGGCGGAACACCGACCAGCCGTCAACGGTTGAATTGTACCGCGTGGTGAACCATAATCCGCGAGTTCCCATGGATATGGAAAGCGCGCGTGAGCGATTCCTCTCTGCATTTTGCCAAACGGCGGAGAGTTTCACAATGAAGGGAGTGGCTTCCCTGGCGAAGCCCTAAAGGCACCCATGATTGAAGAACCGCGCGTCGCCGATGCCCCCCTAGCCGCTTCGAATCCGGCAGGAATTGAAGCGGCTGTCGTAATGCCCTGCCTCAACGAGGAAAAAACGATCGGCCCTTGCGTAAGCCAGGCCCTGGAAACGCTTGCGCGCGCAGGCTTGCGAGGAGAAGTCATCGTCGCGGACAACGGCAGTAGGGACCGCTCGGTCGAAATTGCCAGCAGCCTGGGCGCTCGCGTCATCCCGGTCGAGCGAAAAGGCTATGGCAGCGCGCTGATGGGGGGAATCCTGGCGGCGCGGGGCGAATACATCGTCATGGGCGACGCCGACCAGAGCTACGATTTCACACAGGTTCCGGAGTTCGTCGCGAAACTCCGCGAAGGATACGACCTGGTCATGGGGAATCGCTTCACCGGCGGCATCGAGGCCGGCGCCATGCCGCCGCTCCACCGCTATCTCGGCAACCCCATCCTGACCGCCGTCGGCAGACTCTTTTTCAAGAGCCCGTGCAGCGACTTCCATTGCGGCCTGCGCGGTTTCCGTCGTGATGCCGTCCTGAAGCTCGGCCTGCGCACGACCGGCATGGAATTCGCCAGCGAGATGATTGTCAAGGCGACGCTATTCCAACTGCGCATCGCGGAAATCCCCACGATTCTGCGGCCCGACGCCCGCGGCACGCCGTCGCATTTGAGAACGTGGCGCGACGGTTGGCGTCACCTTCGTTTTCTCTTGCTCTATAGCCCCCGCTGGCTCTTCTTGTATCCCGGCTTCGCGCTGATGATCCTGGGCGCGCTTGCTGGGCTCTCGCTGCTGCCGGGCCCGCGCACGATCCACGGGGTTACCTTCGACGTTCATACACTCCTGTTCTCCGCCGTTCTGGTTCTACTCGGCTTCCAATCCGTTAATTTCGCCATATTCACGAAAGTCTTCGCAATCACCGAAGGATTGGCTCCAGAAGACCAGCGTCTGAACCGGGTGTTCCGTTACATCACGCTCGAGGTTGGCCTGATCGCCGGTGGATTGCTGACAGCTGCCGGACTCGCAGCCTGGATTTTCGCCCTCGGCGCATGGGGAAAACATCATCTTGGCGCGCTCGATCCCCAGCTCACCCTCCGCGTCGTGATTCCCGGCGCTGTTTTGCTTGCGATCGGTTTTGAAACCGTGCTTTCGAGTTTTTTCCTGAGCGTCCTCGGGATGGCCCGCAAGTGAATCAAACGACCGCCTTTGATCCCTATGCCGAAGGGTATGACGCCGTCTGTGCCGAGGCTCTCTCCGTCACCGGAGAAGACCGCAGCTACTACGCAAATGGCCGCGTCCGCTGGCTGGCCAGGTGTCTGACCCAATTCGGCGAATCGCCACGCACTGCACTCGACTTCGGTTGTGGCCCTGGTTCTACCGGCCCTATTCTCATTCGCGAATTGGGCCTGACAAGGTGCACAGGCGTTGACACCTCGGCTCGGTTGATTGATCTCGCCAGGAAATCGTGCGGTCCCGGCGGGAATGATTTTCTACTCGTGAGTGAATTTCAACCGGCCGAGTCTATGGATCTCGCATATTGCAATGGCGTTTTCCACCACATCCCGCTCTCGGAGCGCGCTGCCAACTTGGAGATGATTCACAAGGCGTTGCGTCTAGGCGGCCTCTTCGCCCTCTGGGAGAACAATCCCTGGAACCCCGGAACGCACTATGTCATGTCCAACTGCGCCTTCGACAAGGACGCCGTCACCCTCCCGCCGCCGGAAGCGAAGCGCCTGCTTCGTGCCGCCGGTTTTGAGATTCTCCGGACGGATTTCCTTTTCATTTTTCCTCGCTTTCTCAGGCTGCTGCGCCCTCTGGAGGCGCCACTGTCACGTCTCCCCTTCGGAGCGCAATACCAGGTACTTTGTCGCAAAACGAGTGTCTAGCTCCGCCCCGTGCAACCCGTCTCTGAACTGTGGATGCCCTCTCGACAAAGCAATGGAGAGTGAGGCGCAGCCAAATCCCGGGCGGTTGGTGCGCGCGTCAAATGGGGAGACGGGCTTGGGTGCCCTCCACGTCTGGTTTCCGTGTGGGTCTTTCGCCTTTGTCGTTTCCAGCGTTTCGAAATGCGATTGGGGCCCCGCCGGCCAAGATCGAAGCGGCGCGACAGTTTACTACCATCAGGGCGGACCATCCGCGCGGCGCCCTCGGAGTCCCGTTACGAGAAGATCGAAGTGGCCAGGATCGCCTGCAGCAGGAATATCAGAGCATTCGACGGAATGTGGAGATTGAAATCCACCAGGCTGTGCACCAGGATTCCGAAACACGCGACGAGCGCTCCGACGTGCAGCGCCAGCTCCAGCGACCCGCGCCCGGCGTCCATTGCGCGCCAACTGCGGAGCAACAGCAGCGCCAGAAACAGAATCGCGAGGATTCCCCCGGTGGCGCCGGTCTCGCCGAGCAATTCCACGTAGTCATTGTGCGTATGGTTGACGACGCGGCCGTCGTAGAGCGTCTCGTATCGCGGAAAGACTGACTGCAGCGTGCCGAAACCCGTGCCGAGCACGGGATGGTCGAGAAAGATCTTCCAAGTGTCGCGCGTCATTTCCACGCGACGGCTTTCCGTCACCTCCAGCCCGCGGTACTGCTCGAAGCGCTCCAGCGCGCGCCCGATTCCCAGCCAGCCCACCACCCCCGCAACCAGCACGAGAACGATCACTCCCGCCAGAACCGTTTTCCCCTCCATCCGGCGGAAGAAGACGAGTCCAAGAAGCAAGACCACTTCGCACAAGAACCCGATAATTCCCCCGCGCGAAGCCGAGAGAAACAATGCCCCGATCGGCAGCAGCGTGAACATCGTGAGCATCGGCCACAGTTCCCGGCGCTCCCCGCGCAGAATCAACAACGAAAGTCCGGCCGGTGCAATCAACTCCACGAAACCCGCAAAATGGTCGCGGTCCACATACGGGCCGAACGGGACACCGCCAAACCGCAGTTCGCGCACCCAGTACAGTTTTCCGTTGAACGTAAAATGTTGGATGATCGCGAAGAGCGAAACCACAAATCCGAATATCAGCAGAAACCACACAAACTTGCGCCACTGATCGGCCGTCTGGAATGCCTGCACGGCAAGAAAGACCAGCAACACCAGCGCCGAACCTTTCAACCATTCAATGTGCGTGGCGAAAGGGTAGGCGGTCAGACGGCCCAGACTCTGCACGGCCGCGATCAACCAGAATCCGGCAAGCGGCCAAAGGAGGTTGTTCCAATTCACTTCCGGGTTTTCCTCATGCAGGACCAGCGCGCACCACAACACGAGCAGGAGGCCCGCACCGATTTCCAACACCGCCTCCGACCAGGGCTCTACGGCACCGTGTGCCAGCACGGCAAAGGCAACCATGGAGCAGATCCCGGCGCGAAGAAGTCTCATCGCCTGTCCCCGGCCCCAGGAGCCGTCGGCACCAGCGAAACATCATCGACCCACGCGGTGCCGTCAATTTTTCCGCCGAAATGCTCGCTCGCGGGCCGTGCCAATCTCACGATAAGGACACGTGTCTGCGGACCGGTCAGGAAATTGATCGCTTCCAATGTCCACGGCTGTGTTCCCGTCAAATTATCGGTCATCCAAGTCTGGCCGGTGGACGAAGCAGGATCCTGAATTTCAAAGCGCGGGCCGCTGTCCGAAGTGATTTCATCCATCTGCATGAATCCGGAAAAGTGGTAGTGCGTGTCCGGCTGAACCGGAACGTACTCCCAGAGTCCGCCAAAATTCACGTTGCTCGTTCCGTCGAAATCGATCACGACGGAGCGCATACCGGTGTGCGGACGGCTGGTGTCGATCGCCACAATAACCCCCGGCTGAGGCTGGTACCGCCACCCGAATCCGCCATTGGTGAAGTCCGATTCAAACCCGCCATCGGTCACAAGTGAATCGCCCGCGGCCGCAGTGGGCGAGCCGCTGGCCTTCAATGCTTGTTGCCACACTCCCCACGCATCTCCAATCCGGTTCTGTTGGATCAGAATATCGATGAGGGGAAACGTCTGCGTGAGTTCCGCCGCGTTCCCTCTGCGCCGGAGTGCGGCCCACACTGCAAGCGACGCATCGGCTTCCCTTGCCTGCACGAGGTAGGCAAGCGCCTGCCAATCCGCGTCATCCGTGTCCGGCAGTACCTTGTCCAAAAGAAGGTGAATGTCGGTAGAACTGTGCCAGCAGCGCGAAATCGCGAGAGTCACGATCGTCGGCTGGACGAGCAACGCGCGATGAATCTCGGCAAACGCCTCATCCAGACGGCCCTGATTCAGAAGAAAATTGCCGTATCGCCACGCCACTTCGCCGGAGATTGGATGAGCCCGTTCGGCGGCGTGATATGCAGCTTCCGCATCGGCCGGGTCCCCTGCCATATCGTAGGCGCCCGCCAAATCCATCAGGATGTAAGGCGACCGCGGGTCCAGCTCGGAAGCGCGATGGAAGTATGCAATCGCTTGATTCAGGTCCGCATTCTCAAAATCGAACTGGCGGTAGAGCCCAAGCTTCTGCCAGCGCTCCGCGTCCGAAGGCTCAAGATTGGCAGCGCGAAACCAGTCCTGAGCGCGCGGCGATTGGGCCCAGTGCGCGGCGAGCGCGTGTTTCCCGCCCTGCCAGCAAAGAGCGGCCGCAGCTGCCAGCGTCGCGAGGGGCAGCAGCCACCGCCAGATCGGATGGGAGAGAGACATCGGGCGATACTCTGCACCGACTCCTGCTTCTTGCGCAAGGAGGAAACCATGAGGGTGTGCGTGTTATGCGTGCGGCCAAGGCTGCCTGGGAGGCGCTTGTCGCCGCCGCCAGACTTCGATATAACGGCGCATCGTGGCAGAGAGCGTAATTTACGTCGAAGCGCTGGAAAAATTCTTTCCTCCGGCGCGCGCGGGGTGGGCGGCGCTCGCACAACCCTTCGCGCGCCCCACGGTCTGTGCGCTTGCCCAGGTTTCTTTCCAGATCCGGGAGGGTGAGGCCATCGCCCTGATCGGCGCGAACGGAGCGGGCAAATCCACCTTGCTGCGAATTCTTGCGACGCTGCTCCTTCCGACGCACGGCTGCGCCAGGATCGCGGGCTGCGATGTTACGCGCGAGCCGGCCGCCGTGCGCCGTCGTCTGGGATTTCATACGGGCTCCGACGCCTCGTTTTACGCACGCATGAGCGCCCGGGAGAACCTTCGGTTTTTTGGAGCCTTGAATAATCTCAGCCCCGGGGAAACCCGCCGCCGGATCGACGAACTGGCGAACCTGCTTCGCCTCGGACCTTGGCTCGACCGGCAAATGCGCACACTCTCGACCGGCTTGGTGCACCGGCTGGGCCTCGCGCGCGCATTGCTCCACAAGCCCGCAGTCCTCCTTCTGGATGAGCCCACTCGGAGCCTCGATCCCGTGGCCGCGGCGGAGTTCCGGCGTTTCCTGAAAACGGAAATCTGGGGGAATGCCGGCACCACGCTTCTTTTTTCGTCGCACTCGACCAGCGAAGTGGAGCAACTCGCGGGGCGGCTGCTGCTGCTTGATTCCGGACGCCTGCTCGCATTCGACGCGCCGGCGCGGGTGCGGGAGAGTACCGGCACATCGTCGCTGGAACAAGCGATGGAAGTCTTGGTTGGCCGCGCGCCGGGAGCAGCCGCATGATGTTTGGCACTACGCTCCGGAAAGTTGCGGCGCTGTTCGCACGCGATTTTACGATCGCGCGGAGCTATCGCGCCGCCTTCGTCTTGGAAGCTTTCGAGACCCTGTTCGGAGTCGCGTCCTTCTACTATCTTTCACGATTCGTCGAGAGTCCGGAGTTGAGCCGCGCGCTTCCTCAACAAGGCTCCTATTTCGCGTTCGCTCTGGTAGGGTTCGCGTTCTTTGACTATCTGAACGTTTCCCTGAACGCTTTCGACCAAAATCTGCAGGAGGCCCGGGAAAACGGAACGCTCGAGAGCTTGCTCGTGACGCAAACGTCTCTTCCCGTGATTCTCGCCGGATCGGCTCTCTATCCGTTCGCGGTTCTCGCGCTTCGAACCGTTATCTATCTTGGTTGGGGAATGGTCTTGTTCGGATTTCCTGTCCGGCAGGCAAATTGGCTCGGCGCCTTGCTGGTGCTCGCGATCTCCGTGCTGGCCTTCGCGGGGCTGGGCGTACTGGCCGCCAGCTACACGCTGCTGTTCAAACGTGGGAATCCGGCCAAATGGATTTTCATCGGCGGCTCAATGCTCGTCAGCGGCGTGATGTACCCGCTTGCGGTTCTTCCGAGGGGACTCCAGCTCCTAGCGCGCTTGTTGCCGGTGACGTATTCCCTCGAAGGAATGCGGGCCGCCCTGCTAGGGCACGCGTCCACCACCCAGTTACTCCCGCAACTCGGCGCCCTGGCCGTCTTCGCGGCCGTACTCTTGCCGCTTTCCTTCGCGGTGTTTGCGTGGGCGTTGCGGCGCACGAAAATCACCGGCACGCTGACGCATTTTTGAGAAGTACGTTCGGCGGACTCCCCGCCGGAAAGGCCGAGGGCGAGCCGCGCGATTGACTCTCGAGACCCGCCCTATTCTTGCTAGAGCTCGGAAGGTGGCGGCTTCCGCGTCAGCTCTTCCCTTTCGCCTTGTATTTGGTCTCGATGCCGGCGCCCATCGCTTGCAAAGCATCCAGGGCCTGTTTGGCCTGTAGTCCCCACTGCCCGTTGGGATCCAGCGCCACGGCCTGCTGGAATGCTTCCACAGTGCCGGGCACGATGATGGGAATCACCTTGTCTCCCACCACCTTGGAGCCCATTGTATTCATCAGGCAGGTGCCGAGAAGGAACCACGATTCCGCATTCTTGGGATCGAGCGCCGTAGCCTTTTGGAACGGCACGATGGCATCCGACATTTTCCCGGCGTTGTAAAGCGTAATTCCGGCGTTTCGCCATGCCGAAGCGGCGTCTGGAGGATCGGCGTCGGCAGCCTTCTGGTACGCAGCCATGGCGTCATCGATCTTCCCGGCCTTTGCCAGGTTGTTCCCGAGATTATTGTAGGCTGCGGCCAGGTCGTGGTCCGGCCCGGTCGGCTTCGGAAACGAAGCAATCGCCTGCTGGTAAGACGAAATTGCTTGGTCGGTCTTGTCCTCGAGCTCGTAACATTGGGCGAGGCGGGAAAGAACGATGTGGCGGTTCGTGTCTGTGTCCGACATGGCGGCAACCGCAGTCTGGAATTCCGAAATCGCCGTATCGGCGGCTTGCGTCAACTGCGCATGCAATGCGTCTTTCTGGTCCGCCGGGGCCTGCGCCAATTGTTTCTGGATGGCAGAAGCTTGGTTATAGGCAGTCACTCCTGCATCGAAATGGACCTTTATCCCCGCCTGTTTCTTTTGCTCAGATTGTTGTTTCTTTTGCTGCTCGGAAATGACGACCCTGATGTCCTGGGTGAATTCCTGGCCTCCACTGACTTTCACTCCCGCTTCAAAGATGATCGCTCCGGTTTGATCCTTGACGTCGATGTTCCATGTCCCGCTTTCCATGTCCGGCGTAGTGTAGCGGCCCTTTGCGTCCGTCGTGATCGTGAAGACGCGGTGCGTTTCCGTGTTTGTGAAGACCAAAGTCACATTCGCGTAAGGTTTGCCGTCCGGGTCGTACACTGTGCCAGCCAGGTGGTTGCCGCCCTGCGCCGCAACACTCGAGCCTAGCCACGTGGCAATCGGCGCGATCGCCAATAGTAGTGCGGCCACCGTCCATATAGCTCTGGTTCGCCTAATGTCCATGCCCATCCTCCTAACTCAGCCGCTGTCAGGCGGCACTTCCCGGGCGCTCAACCCTTATTATCGCGCAATTCTCGCCTTATAGGGGATTGGGTCGAGTTCGCCCGCTTCCTCAAACGCGCCCAGCCGGAGCCGGCAACTGTCACAAACGCCGCAAGCCGCGTCCTCGCTTTGGTAACACGACCAACTCAAGTTCAGGGGTGCGCCCAGTTCGATGCCTCGCCGCACAATTTCGCTCTTCTTCATGCCGATGACCGGCGTCACAATTCGGATGCGCGTCTCCGGCCGTGTCCCCACGCGCACCAACTCCTCAAACACGCGGTAATACTCGGGCCGGCAGTCCGGATAACCCGAGCTGTCTTCCGCAACCGCCCCGATGAAGATCGCGGTCGCTCCGATCACTTCCGCCCAACTTACCGCCACCGAAAGGAAATGGGCATTCCGGAAGGGCACGTAGGTGATCGGAATCCGATCGGAGGAAACCGGGGCGCCGGGGGCTCCTTCGGGCACGGCCAAGCGATCATCCGTCAGGGCCGAGCCCCCGATTTGTGAAAAATGCCCCAGGTGGATGGCCAGACGTTCCGTGACTCCGTAGAAATCGGCGATGGCATTGAAGGATTGCCGCTCGCGCGATTCAGTGCGCTGGCCATAGCTCGCATGCAAAACGGCCACGCGATGTGTCTTGCGTGCAATCGCCGCGACGACGCACGAGTCCATGCCGCCGCTCAAAAGCACCACCGCTTTGGGAAAAGCATTCACGCCGAATCCTCATTCTGTTAGACGCGAAATCCACGGGGAGCGGCGTGCGCCGTCACACGCCCCGCGCCGCCGGATCCCAAACGAACTTATGCAACTGCAACCCGAGGCGCACCGGCAACCCATCGGCCAGAATCCATTCGGCCACTTGGCCCGCTTCCAGCCCCTTCCATGCTCCGGCAGGATCGGCGTGCACCGGGGAAAACAAGACCTGACGCACGCGCCGGTTCAAATCATGCTCCCGCGTAAAATCGCGGGCAAATTCGTAGTCGCGGCGGCTCGCGAGGACGAACTTGATCTCATCTTTCTGGTCGAGCTCCTCAAGATTCTCCATCCGAAATGTCCCGGCCTCTCCGGAATCCGGGCACTTGACGTCCACGATTTTCACGACTTCGCGCGGCAATCCAACAATCGGGCGCTCGCCGCTGGTTTCCACCAGGACCGTGTATCCGCCGGCCAGCAGCCGCTCCATCAGCGGGCACACCTCTGGCTGAAGCAGCGGCTCGCCGCCGGTCATTTCAACCAGAGAAATCCTTCCGGCGCCGCCGTTGGCATCGGACGGCCGGGAAAGCTCCTCGACTCGACCGAGCACATCCTCCACGCTCATCCGCGTGCCGCCATAGAAGGCGTACGCCGTGTCGCACCAGGTGCAGCGCAAATTGCAGCCGGTCAGCCGCACAAAAATGCAGGGCAGCCCCGCACGCGTGCTCTCTCCCTGAATCGAACGGAAGATTTCAGTGACCAGCATGCTCAACTGCCTCGCGCTCGCCGCTTTCGGCGCTGGTAGCGACGCACCAGCCCCACGGCAACGAGAAATCCCAACGCCGCCATCGCCAGGGGAATCGGCCTTAAGGGAATCCCGGCGTGCCGAAACACAAACACGTAGCCCAGGCCTACCAGCACGGCCGGAATCAGAACAATCAGAAACGCGCGATTCATCGTTTCGCTCGCGGCTCCACCCGGAACTGCCCTCGCGATTACGGCCAGTAGGTGGCCGAAGTTGTGTCGGTCT
>Ga0187769_10001148_pt1 | contig 14951 bp, 17 predicted proteins | sample 0116_SJ02_MP02_1_FD_133140 | JGI IMG/M metagenome (GOLD analysis project Ga0187769, IMG submission 133140) | Tropical peat soil microbial communities from peatlands in Department of Meta, Colombia - 0116_SJ02_MP02_10_MG | ecosystem: Environmental > Terrestrial > Soil > Wetlands > Peat | place... | reverse complement strand
GCTGGCTGTCGCGCTCGACCATCAGCGCGCTCCGGAACTCAGCCGGAACCTGGCCGCTCTCTACGATTACATGCAGCGGCGGCTGCTCGAAGCTAACTTCCGGCAGATTGACGGGCCATTAGCCGAGGTGCTGGGCCTGCTCGGGACGCTGGCCGAGGGTTGGCGGGGTGCGTCCGGTGCGCCCGCGCCGGCCGTGCCGGAAACCACGTGGCCCGTCTGGAACGCGGCCGGGAATTCCCGCGAGCCGGAGCAGGCGCTTCACGGCTGGAACTTCTGAACCGGCGCGGTTGCGTCTGAGCCGTCAGCGCCGCGCGCGCGGGTGAGCCCGCGCGCAATCAGGTGAGCCAGCCCCAAGCCGCCATGGCTCGCGATCGACTGAGCCAAGTGCTCCTCCGCCATTTCCACGGCCGGGGCGCCGGCATCGTCATTGTCGGTGCCGGTCCATCCTCCGTCATCCGATTCATGCATGGATTTCAGCATCTGCCCAATGAGGAGTGCTTCGAATTGTTGGGCCGCACCAGTGATACGGCGGGGATCTTCGCCCGGCTTCTGGCTCTGCTCTACCGCAGGGCCGGCGAGTAAACTCACGCCGGTGATGGGCGTCATCAGATCACCTCCAGGCTGGCTTCGAGCGCGCCCGCGGCATGCAGACTTTGCAGGATGGCGATCACATCGCGCGCCGAAGCGCCGATGGCGTTGAGCGCCCGGACCAGTTCCTCCACCGTCGCGCCCTGTTTGAGCACTACATTGCGAGCCTTCTCCTGCTTCACACCCACGGAGGTTTCCGGAACTACTTGGGTGGTTCCGGCCGCGAGCGGCGCCGGCTGCGAAACTTCTAAGGTGGTCTTGATCTCCACTGTGAGGTTACCCTGCAAAATGGCCACCGGGCCGATACGTACGTCCTTGCCCAGCACGATGGTTCCGGTGCGTTCATTGACCACGACGCGGGCGGCACGGTCCAGCGTGACGGTCAGCGATTCCATCTCGGCCACGAAATCGGTCTCGCTCGAAGCAAAGCCGGAGGGCAGGGCAACCGTCACCAGCCCCGCGTTTTCCGCGTGTGCGATGGGCGCGGCGCCGGAAGCGAAGCGGTTGTTCACCGCCTTGGCGATGCGCGATGCGGTAATGAAATCCGCCTCGCGCAATTGCAGCTTGATGGGGGTCTGGGGCAGCCGCGAGGGCGCCAACCGTTCGACGATGGCACCGTTCGGCACCCGGCCGACGGTGGGATGGTTCACGGTCTGGGAGTTTCCGCCTTTGCCCGCCAGGAAGCCACCGGTGACGAGTGGCCCTTGCGCCATGGCGTAGATGGCGCCGTCCACTCCCTGCAGCCCGGTCAGGACCAGCAGTCCCCCCTGCAGGTTCTTGGCGTCGCCCATGGAGGAAACGGTGACGTCGAGGTGCATGCCCGGCTGGGCGAAGGCCGGCAGGGTCGCGGTCACCAAGACCGCCGCGGTGTTTTTCACCATGATGACCGTAGGGTCGACCACCACTCCCATGCGCTGCAGCAGGTTGGCCAGGCTGCGATAGGGAAACTGGGTCTGCTGGCTGTCGCCGGTCCCCGCCAGGCCGACCACCAGCCCGTAACCCATCAACTGGTTATCGCGCACTCCTTCCAGAGTGACCAGATCCTTGAGCCGGGTGACCGCCGGTGTTTCCTCCGCCGCCCCCTGCGCCGTACTGGCCAACACCAGCACGCCGAGGAAACGAAGCACAGCTCTCATAGAGGCAACAAACCCATCAGCAAACGGTACAGGATGAACGGCCGCCGGATGGCATCGCCGACCACTCCTTTTCCGTTCAACTGGATCTCCATCTGTCCGAGGTGGTCGCTGCGCACGATGTTGGCCGTCGACAGGTCCACCGGCCGGACCACGCCGCGCACCCGGATGGCCTGTTTCTCCGAATTGACGTCGATATCTTTGGAGCCTTCGACCACCATGTAGCCGTTCGGCAGTACGTGCGTCACGCGCGCCGTGAGAGTAGTCGAAAACGTGATGTCGCGGCTGGTTGTGCCGGTCCCGTTGACGGCGGTGCTCCCGGAAAGGTTGGCCAGATTAGCCAGCGCACCCGTGCTCTTGGTGATACCGCCCAGAGCGTTTATGGCGCTCGAGGCGCTCGAGGTGCGTCCGGTTTTGGTGGCGCCGGTGGTGGCAGCGGAAGCAGCCTCGGCCACCAGGATGGTGACGACGTCATTGACATGGCTTGCCCGGAGTTCGCTCGTGAGATTCAGCATGGGAGCGGCGGGCGAAAACAGCGACCCGGGAGCGGCCTCGGCCGGAGCAGTCCCGCTGCGCATGGCTTCCTCGATGTAGCGGTCGAGGGGACTCGGTTCCGGGGGCTTGGTGTTCTTCTTGCCCGGAACGCCGGCATAGGCAGCCAGGGTGAAGCTTACGGCCAGCGTCATCCATTTTCGCGACAATTTAATTTCCTCCTTGTGGCGGCTCGGCGCTTGCACTCGGAACGACCACTGCCACTTGGCCCGCACCCTCCACGCGAGCGCGAAAGGTCCGCCCGGTCGTGGGATTCCTCACCGGGATGAAATCTCCATGGCGTCCCTCGCCGCCCGCGACGCCTTCGAGTTTGAGTCCTGCCGGGCCGCACGTTACCCGCACCAAGACCCGGTCGCCACTGTGAATCTCCGGGGGCGTGTTCAACTGGCTCGGGAATACCGGCGATCCGGCGGGGATCGGACGGCGCGGCACGCGCCCCACGGCCTCGGCCAGCGTGCGCGCCGGCTGCGCCGCGAACGGCGAGAGAGTCACGGCCCGCAATACGAGCTGGCCGGGCTGAATCGTCCGGCCCAACGCCAGATCTTCACGAGCGTCTACCTCCACAGTATTCACTTCGATCCGCGCCCGGACCCAGATGGAGAACCGGCCGCGGTCGCCGTATCTTACGAATCCCTTCCAAAGGACCGTGCCTCCCGTTCCTTCCAGGACCACCGAGGTACGCGGGAAGGCGAGCGCACCCCGCGGAGCCGGGTAGCGGCTCCAGTCCAGAACCTCAATGCGCGCTTCGGGATCACCCACGGCCAGCGCGATCGCCGACTCGAGCATGGCGCGCGTGAGCGGGGTAGCCGGCCGCTCGACGCATAGGTCCGGCATCGAATCGCTGGCCAGGCCCTGGCGGCGGGCCATGCGTGCCAGTTCGGCATCGCGCAAGACACGTCGCACGCCGGGCGCCGGCGCGTAGCCCAGTTCCGTATCGGGCGGCCATTGGGCGAACGCGGGCACGGCCGCCATCAAATCACGGGCCAGAATGCGGTCGCCTTCCACCGGTATGCAAGCCATCGCCGTTCCGAGCGCCAGAGCGAGCATCATTGCGTGAGGTTGTTGACGTCCTGGTACATTTCGTCGGCGGCCTTGATGACCTTGGAGCTGGCCTCATAGGAGCGTTGCGCCACGATCATGTTGATGAATTCGTTGACCACGCTAACGTTGGACTGCTCGACATAGCCTTGCAAGAGCGTGCCCAGCCCCTCCGGCCCGCCCGGATTGGCGATCGTCGGCTCGCCGGAGGCGTCGGTGGGCAGATAGAGGTTGTGGCCCATCGCGTTTAAGCCGCCGGGATTGGGGAATAATGCCAGCTGGATCTGCCCGGCGGTTTGCGAGGCGATCTGGCCCGGAGTCGAGAAGCTGACCGTGCCATCGGCGGCGATACTGATGTTCTGCGCGTTGAGCGGCAGAGTGATCTGGGGGACCAGCGCATCGCCGTCGGCGTTCACCACGTTGCCGTTGCGGTCGAGTTGAAAGGAGCCGTCGCGGGTGTAAGCGATGGTGCCGTTGGGCTGCTGGATCTGAAAAAAGCCATTGCCCTGGATGGCTAAATCGAGTGTATTCTGCGTCTGCTGCAGGCTGCCCTGCGTGAAGATGACTTCGTTCGAAGCCTGGCGTGTTCCCAGGCCCACCTGCAGGCCGCTCGGATAGACGGTCTGCTGGGCGGCCGCCGTGCCGGGCTGCGTAGTGTTCTGGTAAAGCAGATCCTGGAACTGGGCCTGGCGCGTTTTGTAGCCGTTGGTGTTGGAGTTCGCCAGGTTGTTGGCAATATTGTCCAAGTTGGACTGCTGCGCCGTCATGCCGCTGGCGGCGCTGTATAGGGCCCGTATCATACGTTATCGAATACCTCCTGAAGTCCGTACTAGATTTTGGCCACCTGCTCGACGGCTTGGCGGTTCATTTCGTCTCCCAGGCTGGCGGCTTTTTTGAGCATCTCGAACTGCCGCATGATGTTGACCAGACGCGCGGCGCCCTCGGCGCCGGTCGAGTTGGAGTTCTCCATCATCCCCTGGCGCAGTTCGAAGCTGCTGGCCGCGGCTGGCGCCTGACTGGCATCGGCTAACTGAAAATAGCTGTGTCCTTGCTTGGCGAGTGCCGATGGATCGGAAAAATCCGCGATGGCGAGTTGCCCGACCTCGGTCCCATCCTGGCTCACGGTGCCATCGGCGGTGATGGCGATGGGCCGCGACGGATCCACGGTGAGCGATCCGCCCCCGACCTTTTGCAACAGATAGCCCTCGGCCCCCACCATTTCGCCGGAAGCCGAGATGCGGAAGCTGCCGTTGCGCGTATAAAGGGGCCCGCTGGGACCCGCCACCGTAAAGAAACCTTTGCCCGAAAGGGCCACGTCCAGAGGGTTGCCGGTCGACCGCAACTCGCCTTGCGAAAAATCCGTCCAGGGCCGCTCGATCACCGGCAGCGTGTCCGCGTCGGGCATGGAGCCCGCCGCCTCCGGGGCGACGTACAGGCTGTAGAACTCCCGATCGACCTTATATCCGCCGGCCGATTCGTTGGCCAGATTGTTGGCCAGCATGTCGAGCGAGTCCATGCGCGCCCGCAAGCCGCTGGCTGCCGAAATGGTCAGTGGGTCCACCCATCAACTCCGCCTGAGCGCAGTGCAACTGTCGCGCCGAACCCCATCGGCGCCATAAGGCGCTAATAATTCACGGCGCCGGGCCGATGAGGATGGTAGAGCGAGGCGCCAAGATCCTGTCGATCCCCGGCGTGCGGCACTTTTTTGCCGCATGCCACCCTCGGCTAACCAATTGAAAAGGGGGATACCCCCCTTTGGCTTTTCATCTGCATCTGTCTCCCGCGTGAACGTCTCGGCGCCTGGCTCTCCTCTGGTTCTACTGGCTCCCGATACGGCGTCGGCGGCTCCTCTCCTGGGGGCGCGAAACGTCTCGCGCGCGTTTCGCGCCACGCCGCCCGCCTCCGGCAAGCCGCTACCCACCAGCCCGCATGATGGCGCCGTGGTGGCGGCTCCGGTGTTGCCTGCTGCGCCGCCCGAGACGGACCGTAGCTTTGCGCCGCCGGAGGATTCTTCTTCCTCCTCCTTTTCTTCCTCTTCCTTGGATGCCACGGAATCACCCGCCCTGGATTTTTCCGTTATGCTGAACGGCCTCGAGCAGGCGGTTGCTGAAAACCCGAAACCGGGATCGTCTTCCTCTCCGCATGCGGGATCCACCGGCCAGCTGGCGCTCTTCCAGCCCACGCCCTTACCCCCCGCACCGGGCACGTCGTCGGTGCCCGCCCAGAACCGCGAGGCAGGGGTGTCGCGTTTGCCCTCTCCAAGATTGCCCGATGCCGCACCGCGCGCTTCAGCACCTCCCGCGCAAGGCGCGGTGCCTAGCGGCTTGTGGCCTGCCAATGCGGCTGCCCAAAACGAACCGCGGGCAGCGAGCGCCCCGACGCCGCAGCCGGTGCAATCGGCTCCCGCCGGGGCGGGGTCCCGGCAGCTGACACTCGACGGCGTGCCGCCTGCCCCGGCGAACCCGGCTTCCGTAGGGATGCTTCCGGTGGCGGTACCAGCCGGCCTTCCGCCGTCGCCCGCCCCGGCCCAGGCAGGGGCTTCCATTCGGCCGCAGCCGCCCATGCGAGCCACCGATCAGCCACAGGCTTTGCCGCTTGCCCAACCTGTGGTGTTTGCGCCCGCCCTATCGCCGGACGCTTCCGAGGACGCATCGCGCTCCAGCGCTCGTCCGGGCGCTCCCGCCGAAAGTAAAGGATCCGCCGAGGGCACGGCCTTGGAGACGGCGGCGCCACCGGAAGCCGACACCGCGCCCACCAGTTCAGCCGCTGGCCCGAATCTCGCAACCGGCGAGATCGCGTTTGGCGCGCGGCTGGTGGTGCGTGCCGCCGAGCAGGCGGTTCCGGACCCGGCTCCCAGCCAGGCGTTGCCCGCGCCTCCACCGACTGCCGCGGGCACACCGGCGCCCACGGACGCTCCCGCGTCACCGGCGGCCTCCGTCGGGGGAATGAGCGATCCTGCCACGGCCAATCTCAGCGCCACGTCCCCTCGCGGTCAAGAAATATCCGGAGCCGGCCCGGCCGGGGGGGCCGATTCGCATGCCGGCCGTCAGGCTCAGCCAGAATCTCCGTTGTCATCGGTGGAGCAGCCCAATCCTGCACCGGCCCCAGGTGGAAGTCATACCGAGACGCCGGTGGCCGGATATGCCCCTCCCGTAACGCCGGTGCCGCAGCCCCAGGCCCCGGCGCCATCTGCCACGCCCTCGCACAACCTGGCAACCGATCCCGGCCTGCCGGCGACTTTGCGCGGTCCCGCCGCTGCGCCGCCCGACGTGCCTGGATCGGGAGCAGCCCGGGACATCGCCTTGCGGCTCAGCAGCGACGACCAATCCGCGGTCGAGGTGCGCTTGAGCGAGCGTGCCGGCGAAGTGCGCGTGGCCGTGCGCTCAGTCGATCCGCAGATGGCCGAGTCCATGCGCGCTCACCTGCCGGAACTGGTCGATCGCTTGGGCGCGCGGGGATTCGACACCGAAATCTGGCGCCCTCAGCCGGCCGCAGCTACCGAACGGGGCGGGTTTAACTCTCATTCCGACGCACATGGGGAGCGGCAGGGTGAGCCGGGGCAACCCCAGGGGGGCAACCGTCAAAAACGCGACCAGTCTCAGCCCGAATGGCTGGAAGAACTGGACGCCAGTTTCCACGAGCCGACTTCCGGCAACCGGAGCAAGAACTTATGAACATTACCAACACGCTTTTGAGCAGCCACCTCACGCCGCAGGGCTCGACACCCTCCCCGGCGGCCAGCAGCACGGGGCCAACCTCCGGCAGCACCACCGGATCCACGTCCAGCAATTCCAGCGCATCCAGCTCCGGCTCGGATGGCATCTCAAATCTGGCCAACGAGGGAACGTTTATCACTCTATTGGTCGCCCAACTGCAAAATCAGGACCCCACCAATCCGACCGACAGTACCACGTTCGTCACCCAGCTGGCGCAGTTCACGCAGGTGGATCAATTGGTCGGGATCGCCCAAAACGTGGCCACGATCACCAGCGACCTGGGGACGGCGGCAGGCGCCACCAGCCCGACCTCACCTCCGACAACTTCACCGAATTCGCCAACCCCTGCGTCCTGAGACACAATCTTTGTCATAAAAAGGAGATCCTCATATGCCGTTTACGTCATTTTCCGCCGCGCTCTCGGCGTTGAGCGCTGATACCACGGCCATCGATGTCGTGGGCAACAACCTGGCCAACCTGGACACCACCGGGTTCAAGGCTAGCTCGGTTTCATTTCAAGATCTAGTTACCGAATCGCTGGGCGCGGGTCTGTCTCAAACCCAGGTCGGCTTCGGCGTCGGGGTGCCATTAACCACGCGTGAGTTCACCCAGGGCGCGCTGCAGTCGACCGGCGGGGTCGATGACGCCGCCATCCAGGGGGGTGGCTTCTTTGTCCTGAACGATCCGTCGCAGGGACAACTGTTTACGCGCGCCGGCAACTTCAGTGTGGATGCCAACGGCAATCTGTTGAGTGCCTCGGGCGCTGCGGTGCAAGGCTGGACCGAGGTGGGGGGCGTGCTGAACACCAATGGGCCCATCCAAAACATCACCGTACCGGTCGGCACCTTGCAGCCGCCGGTGGCCAGCACTCAGTTTTCGGCCAGTATGAACCTGGATGCGGCTGCCACCGTGGGGTCAACCGCCGCTACGTTCTCGACTCCGGTTACGGTTTACGACTCACTGGGTACCTCCCACGTCCTGACGCTCACTTTTACCGAGACCGCGGGCGGAACCTGGAACTATTCGGTCAGCATCCCCGGCCAGGATCTGACCTCCGGTACCGCCGGTACTCCTACCGTCTTGACCACGGGCACCCTGACCTTCGACCAGAACGGAAACCTGCTCACCCCGCCGGCTTCCGCCGGGCCCATCGCCGTCACCGCCACCGGATTGAGCGACGGCGCCGCCGATCTGAACCTCAACTGGAATCTGTATGACTCCAACAACCAGCCGCTCATTTCTCAGTTCGCCCAGAACTCGGCCGTCTCCTCGGTCACGCAAAACGGGCAGGCAGCGGCTCAACTGGTTAACGTCGGCATCGGCACCGGCGGCCAGATTCTTGCCAACTATTCGAACGGCCAACAGGCCGTGGTCGGGCAATTAGCGCTGGCTTCAATCGTCAATCCCAGCTCCCTCATTGCGGTCGGTGACAACAACTTCCAAGCCAGCTCGCTCACCGCGCAGCCGGCCATAGGCGTGCCCGATACCGGAGGCCGGGGCGAGGTCGAGGGAGGACAACTGGAATCTTCCACCGTCGACATCGCCACCGAATTCACCAACCTGATCGTCTACCAGCGCGGCTATGAAGCCAACGCCAAGGTGGTCAACACAGCCGATCAACTGAGCCAGGACACCATTAACCTGATCACCACTTAAGGCGTTGGTTGGGGCACTCGGGCAATGACCCTAAACGAAATTACGCGTTTCGCCGATGTACCAGTTGAGGTCGAAATTGAACTCGACCGGCGAGTGCTTTCGGTTCGCGAGCTTCTCGAGCTGGAGGCGGGAAGCGTCATTGGCATGACGCGGTCGGCGGGCGAAAACATCGACCTGTACGTGGGCGGCAAGCTGGTGGGCTACGGCGAGATCATGCTCATCGAAAGCAACATCGGCGTGCGCATCACGGATTTCAAGATCGAGGATTGAGCCGTGGAAATGATGGATCCGATGCCCGCCGTGCTGGCGGTGGCCGTTGTGCTAGGAGCGGCGCTGTGGTGGCTGCGCAAGAAAAGGGCCTGGTTCCGGCCTGAATTGCGGCGGAAAACCCGCCGTCTGGAGTCCCTGGAGCATCTGGCGCTCGCGCCGCATCACTTGTTGCACCTGGTGCGCGTGGACGACCGCGTCGTTCTGATAGCGCAGTCGCCTTCCGGATTGACCTGGATGGAAGCGACGGCCGCCGCACCGCCTCCAGCGGCGATGCGCGCCGCGGCGGCGGAGCGCGCATGAAGTGGCTGGGCCGCAGTGGGCTCGCTGCCGCCCTGAGCGTGGCGGGCGCGCGCGCCTGGGCGGCGCCGGCGCCGCCTCTATGGGCCAGTCATCCCGGCTCCGCGAGCGGGCTGGGTGCTCCGATGCAGATTCTGCTGTTGCTCACGGCCCTGACCCTGTTGCCCGCGGCGGTGATGTCGGTCACGCCGTTTCTCCGCCTGACCGTGGTGCTGCACTTCTTGCGGCAAGCGCTAGGCACGCAAACCACTCCTTCCAATCAGGTCCTGGTGGGGCTGGCGCTGTTTTTGACCGTCATGATCATGCAGCCGGTCGGGTCGGAAATCTACCACAAAGCGTGGGAGCCCTTCGAAAGCGGCCAGGCGACATATCAACAGGCATTGGACGCCGGTTCCCAACCGCTGCGCACCTTCCTGTTGCGCTTTGCGCACGAGCGGGACATCCGATTATTCCTGCAGGCTTCGCACCGGCCGGCGCCGCGCAGCCCTGCGGATATCGACCTGACGGTGTTAATTCCGGCCTACATCCTTTCCGAGTTGCGCGCCGGATTCCAGATCGGCGCGGTATTGTACCTGCCCTTTCTCATCATCGACCTGGTGGTGGCCTCCATCACGCTCTCGATCGGCATGGTGCAACTGCCGCCGGTAATGATTTCGGCGCCCCTCAAGATCCTGCTGTTCGTGCTGGTGGATGGCTGGAACTTGGTAGTGGGCTCGCTGGTCCAGAGTTTCTATCAATGAAAGGGGTTGGCCAACGATGACGCCTGATTCCGTGGTGGGCCTGCTGCGCCAGATGCTGATCACCACCCTGTGGATCAGCGCTCCCTTATTGCTTATCGGCTTGGCGGCGGGAATCGTGATCAGCCTGCTGCAGATCGTGACCTCCATCCAGGACGCCGCTTTCAACGCTATTCCACGCCTGGCGGTGTTTGTCACCAGTACGCTGCTGCTCATGCCCTGGATGGTGAGGAAGCTGATGGATTACACGATGGCTCTGTTCGCGGATCTGGGCCGCTACACCCGCTGATGCCTTCCTCGGTGCTCCTGTCCTTTCTCTTGGTCCTCTGCCGGGTGGCGGGGTTCTTCGCCTTTATTCCCCTGCCGGGCGGCAAACCCGGTCCCGACGCGGCCCGCGTAGTGCTCGCGCTGAGCTTCACGATGGCGTTATGCGCACAGTGGCCGGCCGTACCCGCTGATCCTCCTCTGAGCTGGTGCGCCGCCGCCGTGATCTCGGAGGCGGCACTGGGCCTGGCGGTGGGACTGGCGGTTGCCTGCCTGGCGGAGACCTTTCTCATGATGGCTCAGGTCGCCGGTTTGCAAGCCGGATACGGCTACGCCTCCACTATCGATCCCGTGACCCAGGCTGACGCCACGGTGTTGCTGGTGGTGGCGCAGTTGATCGCGGGGATGTTGTTCTTCGCGATGGGGATGGACCGGGAGATTCTGCGCGTGCTGATGCGCAGTCTGGATAGTCATCCGCCCGGGTGGTTCGCCGTGAGCCGCCCTGCGGCCGAATCCATTCTGGGCTTGGCGTCGGGGATATTTTCGGGCGGCGTGCGTCTGGCGTTGCCGGTAGTGGCCCTACTCACGCTGGTGGATCTGGCGCTGGCTTTCATCGGCAGGCTCAACGCACAACTGCACCTGGTGACCCTGGCCTTCCCTGCCAAGATGGTGGTGGCGCTGAGTGTCCTGGCGGCGGTAGCCGCGCTCTACCCGCGCATTTATGCCGCCGGCATGCGCCAGGCGCTGGCGATCGCGGCACACCTGGCAGGGAGCTGACCACCTATGCCGGACACCTCCCAAAAAACCGAGCAAGCCACTCCCCGGCGCCTGGAGAAGGCGCGGCAGGATGGCCAGTTTCCGGTCTCGCGGGAGCTGGTCAGTGCCTTCGAGTTTCTGACGTTCGCGGCGCTGGCTGCGGCCGGCGGACCCTCGTTCTTTAGCCAGTTGCGGGAAGCCATGCGCTGGTTGTTCGCCCGGGCCTTCACGCCCGACTGGAGCGAGCGCGCACTGGTGCAACTGTCCGCCGGAGCGGCCATCCGCGTGTTTGGGCCGCTGGCCCTGGCTGGCGGCTTGCTGCTGGTGGTGGCACTGGGGACGCAACTGGCCGCGACCAAAATGGGCCTGAGCCTGAAGAAACTCGCCCCCGACTGGCAGCGCCTCAACCCCGGCCGTAAACTGCGCGAGCTGTTGCGTCAGAACCTTCCCTCGCTCCTGCAGGCGGTGCTGCTCATCCCGCTGGTCGGTTATGCCGTTTACGTGATCGCGCGTGACGGCTTTGTCCAGTTCTTCTGGCTGCCGCTCGGGCCGGCCGACGGGGGAGCGCGGGTAGTCGCGCATGCGATCCAGCAGCTTCTGTGGAAGGCCGGGCTGCTGTTCCTGGTTTTTGGTGTGGTCGATCTGGCCCGCCAGAAACGGCGGTATCAGAAGGACCTGCGGATGAGCCGCCAGGAGGTGCGCGAAGAGACCAAGGAAGTCGAGGGCAATCCGCAGATGAAGCAGCGCATCCGCCGCTTACAGCGGGATCTGTTGCGTCGGCAAATGATGAAGGAAGTCCCCACCGCGACCGCGGTCATCATGAACCCCACGCACTACGCCGTAGCCCTTCGCTATGTCTCCGGAGCCATGGCGGCACCGGTGGTCGTGGCCAAGGGCAAGAACTACCTGGCGCTGCGCATTCGTGCCAAAGCCACGGAGCACCAGGTGCCGGTGATCGAGAACCCGCCGCTGGCCCAGGCTTTGTACCGCTCGGCGGCGGTGGGCCAGGAGATCCCCGCCCACCTCTACCGCGCCGTAGCCGAGATCCTGGCCTATCTCTACCGCCTGATGCACGGCCGGCTTCCGGGGGTGAGATAGCGTATGGCGGCAGCCAAAGCCCTGGCGATTCCGGCTACACCGGCGGCCCCGGCGGCGACGCGTGTGGGCTGGAGCGAGATGGCGGTCCCCATCGCCGTGCTGGCCATCATCCTGGCTCTGATTGCGCCCGTTCCCGGTTTTCTGTTGGACGTCCTTATCGTCACCGACATCATGTTGTCGGTGGTCGTGCTGATGGTCTCGATGTACATTCTGCGCCCCGCCGAATTCAACGTCTTCCCCACCACTTTGCTGCTGTTGACGCTGTTCCGCCTGGCCCTGAACATCTCGTCATCGCGCCTCATCCTGCTCAACGGCAACTCGGGTACCGGTGCCGCCGGCGAGGTGATCCAGGCTTTCGGCAACTTTGTCGTGGGCGGCAACTACATCGTCGGCGCGGTCATCTTTCTGGTCCTGATCGCCATTCAGTACGTAGTCATCAACCACGGTGCGGTGCGCATCTCCGAGGTCACGGCGCGTTTCACCCTGGATGCTCTGCCCGGCAAGCAGATGTCCATCGATTCCGATCTCAACGCGGGCCTGATCGACGAAGCCGAAGCGCGGCGACGGCGCAAGCAGCTGGCTTCGGAAGCCGAGTTCTACGGCGCCATGGACGGCGCCTCGCGCTTCACGCAGCGCGACGCGGTGGCGAGCATTCTGATCACCGGCATCAACATCATCGCCGGGCTGCTGATCGGGGTGCTGCAGAACGGGATGGATTTCCGGCGCGCGATCGAGACCTATACCGTGCTGACCATCGGCGACGGCCTGGTCACGGTGATCCCGGCGCTCATGATTTCGATCTCGGGCGCGCTGATCATCACGCGGGCCAGCGCCGATGCACGGGTCGGTGTGGAGTTCCGCCGCCAGGTGTTCGGCACGGCGCAGCCGCTGCTGCTGGCTGGCGGAGTGCTGGTGGCCATGGCCGCCTTTCCCGGCTTGCCCAAGATTCCATTTCTGCTGCTGGGTGCCGGTTTAGGGACCACCGGCTGGCGCATGCGCCAGCGCAGCGCAGTCGAAGCGAAAACCGCCGCGGCCGTCGAGCGCGAACCGGCGCGCGAGAATCTGGAGGCGCTGCTGAAGGTGGAGCCGCTGGCAGTCGAAGTCGGGCTGGGGCTGGTGGGCATGGCCGAGGGCGGGCTGAACTCACCGCTGCTGCGCCGTATCGCCGGGATCCGCCGTCAGATGGCCGGCGATCTGGGTTACGTGCTGCCGCCCGTGCGGGTCACCGACAACCTGGCTTTGCGCGCGCGCGAGTACGTGATCCTGCTCAAGGGCGCGGAGATCGCGCGATATGAGCTGCCCCAGGGCGCCGAGCTGGCCATCGCCGCCGGCCGCACCGAGAAGGCGCTCGAGGGGCAGCCGACCCGCGATCCGGCTTTTGGCATGCCAGCCTACTGGGTGGCTGCGGGCGCCGCCGAAAACGCGCGCGCGGCCGGGTATACCGTGGTCGACGGCGTAAGTGTTCTGGGCACGCACCTTTCGGAGATTTCCAGGCGCTTCGCGCATGAGCTGTTTTCCCGCCAGGACGCCAAGAAGCTGCTCGACCGCGTGGCCGTCGAGAGCCCGCGTTTGGTCGAAGACCTGGTGCCCAAGCTGCTGCCCCTGGCCACCGTGCAGCGGGTGCTGCAGAACCTGCTGCGCGAGCGCGTTTCCATCCGCGACGCCGCCACCATTTTGGAGGCGCTGGGCGAGGCCGCGCCCACCAGCCGCAACCCGGTGCTGCTCACCGAGTATACGCGGCAGGCCATCCGCCGTTCCATCGTGAAGCCTTACTTGAATGCCGCCGGCGAACTGGCGGCGTACTTCCTGGAGGGCGCGGCCGAGCAGGCGGTGGAACGCGCCAGCGAGCACGGCGAGCAGTCGAGCTCGTTTTCGCTCGACCCGCAGGTCATGCGGGACCTGGTGCAGCGGCTGGCGCAGAAGCTGGTGCAGCCCGAGACGCCGGTAGTCGTCATCACCAGCGCCGGGGCGCGCTATTTCCTGCGGCAGATGGTGGAAGCTTCGTTACCCAATCTGTTCGTCGTTTCGCACAACGAAGTGCCGGCGGGAGTGAAAGTGGTTTCGCTGGGAGTGCTGCCGTGAGAGCTGCCGACAGGGACGGTCCGCGTGGGGCCGGAAGAACCGGGAGGATGCGCTGATGTACGTAAAATCGTTTTTCGCCGCGACCGTCGAGGATGCGTTGACCGAGGGCGGCCGCGAGCTGGGACCGGAGGCGCTGCTGGTGCAATCCAGAAAAGCGCCCCCCGAGGCCAGGCATCTGGGAGAGTACGAAGTCGTGCTGGCGCTGGCGCCACCCACTGCGCCCGCGCCGGCCGCGCTCCCGCCGGCGGAGCCGCTGGCGCGGGAACTGGCCGGACTCCGCCGCCAGATGGACGCCATGCGGCGCTCGCTCGCGCACTCGGGCGTGGCTGCTCCGCGCTGGCTCGCGCCGTCGTCCCAGACGGCCCGTCTCTACACCCTGCTGGTCGAAGCCGAAGTGGCCCCGCACCTGGCCGGACAGATTGCCGAAGCCGTGGCCGCACAACTGCGGCCGGAGGCGGACTTCCGCCAGGCGCTCGCCGCAGCGGCCACGGAGATCGAAAACCGGTTTACCGTGGATGCCACGCTGGGCCGCGAGGGCGCGGCGGAGCGTGTGGTGGCGCTCGCCGGCCCGCCGGGATCCGGCAAAACCAGCGTTTTGGCCAAACTTGCTGTCACCTACGGCCTGGCGGCTCGCCGCCCGGTGGCGCTGATTTCCGCGGACCATTACCGCATCGCCGCCGCCGAACAGCTGCGCTCGTACGCCGCCATCCTGGGAGTATCTTTCGAGCTGGCGGAAACGCCGCGCGCGCTCGCGCAGACCCTGG
>Ga0187769_10001147_pt1 | contig 14959 bp, 13 predicted proteins | sample 0116_SJ02_MP02_1_FD_133140 | JGI IMG/M metagenome (GOLD analysis project Ga0187769, IMG submission 133140) | Tropical peat soil microbial communities from peatlands in Department of Meta, Colombia - 0116_SJ02_MP02_10_MG | ecosystem: Environmental > Terrestrial > Soil > Wetlands > Peat | place... | reverse complement strand
GTTACGGCAGTACGGTGTTGAGGTCGTTGGAGCTAAGCTTCAAGGCTGGGAACGGTTTGAGAGTTTACGCTACCGAATCCTATCCTGGAATGGAAGGGAAAGAACTAGCGAAGAAATTAATCGCATTAGGCGTCCCGGTGATTCTCATCGCCGACTCCGCCGTCGGCACTGTCCTCCACGAGGTAGACATGGTTCTCTTTGGGGCGGATAGCGTGCTGAAAGATGGCTCCCTGATCCATAAGGTTGGAACGCGGGATATCGCAACCGCCGCGAACAAGCAAAAGATACCCGTATACAGCCTTTGTGAGTCCGTCAAATTCAGCACCCAAGATTTTCTCGGTGAACAACCACAAACATCAACCCTATTCGACGCGACGCCGCCTGAATTTATCTCAAGCTACGTAACGGAAGAAGACCAATTGGCTCCGACGGGCGTGGAGCAACAGGTTAAGAGTTTACAGAAGAAAGTCTACCCATAATGGTACGTGAGAGACGGGACGTAGAAATCGAGCTTGAGAGAGCGCATAATAAGAAGTCTGATTTCGTAATCGGAGGATGGAATATCGTTGAGCGGCATTCCGGAAGTGGACGTGAAAATCAGGCGCTTGGTGCAAGCGGTTTTCAGATCTCAAGGAATGCTTAGGCAGTACTTTACCGATCTGTTTCCTCACATGCGCGAAACAGTACGCAAGTTCGGCTTGGAGGAGAGGTGGAATCAAGTCTACAAGGAAGTTGTTACCGGTGACTATGAGCTTGACAGATTATCCATATTCCTAGACCGTCTTCTGAAAGAGAACAAGCAACTGTTCGCAACTTTTCTGGGCTATGTGATTGGCGAGGTTCTAAACCGTTTTCATGAACCTAAGGAAAACCTGACCTGGTTCTTTCAGGAACTCAAAGACTTAGGGTTCGAGTGGGACGGCAAGAAACTGGTCCCGACCTAGTCGAGCACTGGCCGCGGTACCCCGAAGCTTCCTCGCCTCAGGATAGCCCTTTCCTCCGGCGGAGCGATATTCCTGAAGAAGAGATAAAAGGCGATGGCCGCTCCTAGGTAGATTGCGCTCCCGATTGCGAGGGGGGCGGAGAGAGAAAGGAAGCTGGCGCCGCTCAGAAAGTACCCGGCTAAGAGGGGGCTGATCGAGCTGCCGACTCCCCAGACCGTGTACGTTATCGCCGATGCGGAAGCTCTCTCTTCCTGCGTGACCGTCCCCATAAGATACGATTGTTGAATCGGCCAAGAGATGTTCATGAAGAAGTTCCTTGCAATGTAGAGCAAAGCCGCCAACTGGTAGTTTGGTGCAAATACCATAACCGCTGAGAGGCCGGAGGAAACACTCTGGGTTAAGAGAACGGTTTTGGCGCTTCCAACCTTGTCCATGATTCTTGGAATGAGCGGAACAACAATTAATGAGGTGGCTTCTGCGGCGCCGAACCACGGCCCCAGAACGGTATCGCTTGTTCCGTACATTCTGTTAAACCAGAGCGAGAGAAGTTGAATGACAAGCCCTCCTGCAAACCCCACCATCCCGGCGGTCACTGAGAACTTCAAAATCTGCGTGCGCGACGGCAGGCGCATCCAGCCGCGGGAATCTGCCTTCTGTTTGTGTTTTAGCGGTGCCTCGTGGATGGGTAGTAGAACGATGCCGGATATGATCGCGAACCCTGCCAACAAGAGAAATGCATACTCGTACGAAGTTCCGAATGGGACCCTTAGCGTGCTCCGGAGCAGGAACGGAATCACGCTCATTCCGGAGCCGGCCGTTAGTGCTAATGCCCAAATGCCTTGGGACCATGCGAAAGCCCCAGCTCTTTTCTCATGCGACTTGTCAGCCAATAGCGCAGTCCAGGCCGGTGTCCACACCGCTGAACTGAAACCGCCCGCCAATCCCACACCGCCCAACCCGCTGGCTAGGAGGAGAGCGTTGAGATCGCGAGTGAATGCGAACAAGAGATAGGCTATGGTCCCCATCAAGAAACCGCCTACAACGAACGGTTTCCGACCGTATCGGTCTGCTGCGACGGCGAACGGTATGAGGGCGATCGTGTTAGCGACGGATGATACGGACGTTACGGCACCGATAACTTGAGCCGAGAAACCGATGTCGCTTAGATAGATTGGCAAAACAACGAGGGTGAATCCCCACGGTAACGATGTCAGCCCCATCGCACCAAGCAGCAACGCTACGTCCCGTGAATCATGTTCATGTATTGCCATTGAGCCCACCTCACTATGAAGCCGACTTCAGACCAGCTGAAACAGTCGGGAGTATAAGCTAATTTTTCGAAACCCTAAAGAAATTCATACTGAAAGAAGAACCCGCCGCAGAGCTGACGCTGGCGCCCTATTTCATTTAAGAAAGAAAAAAGGGCGGGCCTACTGACAGATCATTAGACAGTTTCCGGTTCTGTATTCCCCACGCGGAGGCGGAGCAAAGAACGGTGCAGGCGCGGCGAATGCTGCTGGAGCGACTGGAGAGGCGTACGCGTATCCCATCGGTATGGTTGGATAGGCTGGAGCTGGCGCTGGTGCCGGATAAGCTGGTGCGTATGCGTATGCCGGTGCGTATGCGTATGCTGCGTATGCTGGCGTTTGTGCGGGTGCTGGAAAGGCAGGGTAGGCCCAGTACGGGTACATACTACAGGAGTAACACATGGTTGACCGCGAGTGAAAATTGAAATCGGGAAATTAAGCCTATCAGGAAAACACGATAGGCATGCAAACCCACATGCCGAACTTTTCAATGTCACAGAGGTCCGTTTGCGCTCAATGCCTCAAGCATTCAAGCCTCAGCAGCGCCGAAAAATTCAGCGTGAACGCCGTTAGCGAGTCTGAAATGTGTTAGTGGGCAAATCCTTACCTACCGCTTCGACTCTCAGAAGGCCGGTCGTTTCGGACATTGGACGTTTCATATTACGACTTGTTCATTGACATGGATTTTCAAGGACTCAAGTACAAAGGAATTCTAAATGTCAAACTGAAAACAGATGGGGACGTGGTCTTCGACTCGGTTGTATTAGAGATCACGAGAGTTTGTCGCGACGGAACAGACTTACAGTTTGACTTGAAGAATACGGGCCTGACCGTAAAAACTGGTGCCTTCGATGGCGTCTTGCGGATTGAGTATGCTGGGCGTATTCCGGATTCTCTGGCGGGAATCTATCGAGCTCCTTATGATGGGACGTATATTGTGACTACGCATTTCGAGGCCGCACAGGCAAGGCGTATGTTTCCTTGCATCGACCGCCCCGACTTCAAAGCAGAATTCAAACTCTCGGTAAAGATCGACAATGAATTAGACGCAATCTCCAATATGCCAATCGAATCCGAGACCCGAGACGGGCCTAGGAAGACTGTAAAATTTCACGCAACTCCGCGCATGTCCACATATCTACTCTATCTTGGAGTTGGCAAATTCCAAACCAGAATCGGTAAGGTAGGCCGCACGGAGGTCATTGTGGCGACGACCCCGGGCAAGGCAGGGCAGGGGGCATTTGCCGAACAGGAGGCTGAGAAAGCAATCGAATTCTTCAACGACTATTACAAGATACCTTACGCGCTTCCGAAAATCCACCTCGTGGCGGTTCCCGAGTTTTCCATGGGAGCGATGGAAAACTGGGGTGCCATCGCATTTCGAGAAATCCTGCTGTTAGTCAATGAAAATACTAGTGTGAGAATCAAGATGCGTGCGGCGATGGCCATCGCCCATGAGCTCGCCCATCAATGGTTTGGCGATCTGGTTACGATGAAGTGGTGGGATGACATTTGGCTGAACGAAAGTTTCGCGACCTACATGGCATACAAGGCCATAGATCACGCCCACCCCGAATGGAGCGTTTGGAAGAACTTCTACTCAGGAGAACCGAGCGCCGAAAGTCTAGTGGGCGCCATGAAGCGGGACATGCTGAAGAACACACATCCAATCCAAGTTCCAGTGAAAGCTCCCGAGGAGATGGAGGAGATCTTCGACGAAATCAGCTACGGCAAAGGCGCCCACATTCTCAAGATGATAGACAATTACGTCGGTGAAGAAGCCTTTCGCGAAGGCGTGCGACGGTATCTCGCCAAACACGCCTACTCCAATGCAACCGGCGAAGACCTCTGGTCCGAGATTGAGGAAGCATCCGGAAAACCTGTGAAGAAAATTATGTCCGCCTGGGTACGACAGGCTGGCTTCCCAGTTGTGACCGCTTTGCTTGAAGGCGGAAAATTAAGGTTAAGCCAGAAGCGATTTCTAATTTCGGGGGAAACGAAGGAAGTAACTTGGCCAGTTCCACTCGTGGTGGAAGTGAACGGACAGACGCGAAGAGTTCTCATGGAAGATTCTGAGGTCGAAATCGATGTAGGCAAGTTAACTGCCCTGAGAATAGACCCAGACCGCGGAGGCTTCTACGCAATAAACAGCCAAGGCCTGGATGCGGTCCTCCGGGCAAGCAAACCTTCAGCCTATGATCGCTGGGGATTCATTTTCGATGCGTCACTATTCCTCATGGCCGGAACGATGCGGTTCGGCGAATACCTCTCACTCCTGAAAAGGTTCGAAGACGAGGACGACACGCTTCCCGCGGGGCAAATATCCGATGAACTCGCGCTATTCTACGTCCTAGCACCCTCAAAATGCACAGAGATATCGAAGCACTTCCACCGCAAGCTGCTTGACAAGTTCAAAGACAAATCCGACCCCAACTGCTTGGTGCTACGCGGCTCCCTGGCCAGCAGGCTGGCTATCGTCGATCCGGATTACGCGACTAGACTAGGCCAAGAATTTAAGACCTACCAGAGTGTTGCGCCCGACATGAGGTCAGCTGTCGCCATAGCCTACGCCGAATCAACGAACGACATCGACGGCCTAATCAACGCCTACCGAAAAAGCACATCGGATGAGGATAAAGTCAAGATCCTCAACGCGATGACCGTATTCCCGGACGAGAAACTGATTGCGAAAACGCTGGACTTCGCGCTCAGCGGCGAGGTAAAGAGGCAAGACATAGCAGCGGCGGCAGGCGGCGTCACCCAGAATCCACACGTAAGAAACCTTGTTTGGGCCTGGTTCAAAGCACACCTTCCGAAATTCCAGGAACTCTACGGCGGCACCGGACTGATGTCGTCTATCCTCGCGTCGAGCATCCCAGCACTCTGCCTCGGCCGAGTCTCAGAAACCGAAACATACTTCCATGAACATACAATTCCTGACGCCGAGACCGGAGTCAAAGTCGGCCTTGAAAAACTGCAGGCCTATGACAGACTCATGAACGAGATCCAGCGGTCAACTCGGTCGACGTAAGAGTTCAAACTGAAGTATTTCGAAACCGGTAAAGGTGGTCAAGCTTTAAGCGGTCCCTAGTTTAGTTCCTGCCAGAATCATTCGGAAGACTCGGGTTGAAGCTCAAAGGCATCGTCATCGACATGGATGGTACGATCACCAAGTTCAATTTGGATTACCAGAGTGCACGTCTACGAACACTTAACGAATTGGATAGACTCGGTTTACGTACCCCGGAGATGAATAATGACGTCGCTCTCTGGGTTGTTCTGGGCAAGCTGCAGGAGAAGTTGAAACCGGAGGAATTCCGGAAGCTACGCGCAACATTCTATGGGTTCTTCGAGGAAATGGAAGTCAAAGCAGCTCATGGCGTGACCCTGTATCCAGGTGCGGTGGATACGCTAAAGGAGCTTAGGCGGAAATCTCTGAAGATTGGACTCCTAACGAACAACAGCAGAGCGGGAACGGATCTGACATTGAAACGCCTGAATCTTCAGCCTCTTTTCGACATCGTCGTTACTAGAGACGACTGCGACGAGATGAAACCAGCTGCCGCCCCCATTCTGAAAGTCTTAGCTGAATTGGGCGTTTCACGGGAGGCAGCGATCCTGGTCGGCGACGGTGTAATGGACATCATGACCGCCAGAGCTGCCGGCATTCGCTCCGTCGCAGTGACAACTGGCCCTTTCCCAGTGGAACGACTGCTCAAAGCCCAACCAGACTATCTTCTGGGATCAATAAACGACCTACCGGCGTTGGTCGAAAAACTAGACAACTAAAGAAATCGTAATCGGCGAAAGATTCTTTCCTCAGGGTCACCGCAGGTCCCAAAGCCGGGGGGGGGAAAAAAGTACATACTTTTCATGCTTTACGCAAGAAGATCAGCGATTTCTCTCCAGCAGATTAAAATGTGAAGAGATTTCCGAAACTAATCAGGGCCGAACATGCTTTTCATGGTTATCGAGAATTTCAGGAACGGTAATGCCCGCGCCATATACAGGCGAGTGAGAGAGCGGGGACGTATGCTTCCGGATGGTTTGAGATTTGTTGACAGCTGGGTTGAGGTTAATTTTCACCGTTGCTTCCAGGTAATGGAGTGCGAGGATCCGCGCCTGTTTCAGGATTGGGTGAGCCGATGGCAAGACTTAATCGATTTTGAAATCGTTCCAATCGTGCCCTCTAAACAGACAGCGGAGATGATGAATAATCTCCTCGAGTCTGAGTCCACAGGATGAACTTGAGTAAGACTAGCCGAATGCGGAATGAATGAGTTTCTTCAGCGTCCCTAGTATCCTCTAGGGCGGGATTAACTGTTCAGTTTCCTGAATTTGATCTGAGTATATCTTTCGGTCTTCTTCGTCAAGATTTGATTTCGCCAATTGCTCTCGTGCTCGGTTAACGTAGTCTCTCGCCGTCTTGGGTTCCTTAGCTACGGCGTAGGCTCTCGCCATGGCCTCATAACCGGTACACAAAATATCCGTTAATCCATACTTCTCCATTCGTTCTAATGCTGATTTCGCAAAATTCAGGGCGAGGCGTGGCTCATTAATGGCCGCGTACACGCGGGAAATCTGCCAGTCACCAATTGCGAAATTTCTTTCCGTCCCAACGAAGCTACGGTGGTAAGAGGCCGTATGTGCTACGTGAAGCATCAAACGGTCGTCGTCCGCTGTCCTGTCCTTCTTTTCTAAATAATCCCATGTTTCGTTGAAACATTTCTTTGCAGTTTCACGGTGAAATTCTTCGGAATCACGCTGAGACATGATAGCCACCTATAGTAACTAATTCTGATTAAATTAGTTCGTTTTCCTTGAGCACTTTCTGAAGTGATTCGTAGAGTTGCTTGGCCTTGTCCGCAGTCATGGTTAATGTGACGGAGGCATCGCTGTTGTTTCTAGGTATGAAGATGTCGAGAGTTTCCTTAAGCTTGTTATACTCAACCATCAATCGGGTAAACCTTCAACTGCAGTATCAGATTAAGGAGAATAAAGTGCCTTTCCCCTGACAGGGTGAGGTGAAATGCGCAGAAAACTTTCTGGCGATCCATGCAATAAAGAGAACATAAGGGAGGCTGGTCAGTCATTGACGCTTAGATGGCGCTTCTGTGCTTGAGGTTGATGACATTCACAATGGAAAACATAGAGTTCGTCTCTCTCATCGTCCCACCCAAGGGAGAACCGGCCGGCTCTTCGTGGTGGTTTGCGATACAGGAGGACAAGATTCTCATCCAGCAAGATTCGTCTACGACAGCAATCCCATTGCTGACGGACTTCGGTGAGCTGGGATTACCCGTTTTGCGTAAGCATTACCTTGGTCGACTCGATGGATACGACTGCTTTGCGGTCGAGGTTCCTGAGGGAACCAGCCCTCCAGCGGGAATGAGGTTTGAGGGTCTGCGGCAAATCTATGCCCTGATGGGTGAAAAATCCTTCTCACTGGCGGGTCGAGCTCTGCAGATTGTTGACTGGGACAGGACGCATCAGTTCTGCGGTCGTTGCGGATCTAAGACAAACACGCATCTGACAGAACGCGCCAAGGAATGTCCGCAATGCGGCCTTCTCGCATTTCCCCGTCTTTCCCCCGCGATTATCGTGCTAGTCCAACGCGACCGGGAAATGCTTCTCGCTAGAGGGCGTCGGTTTGAAACTCCCGTGTATAGCGCCATCGCAGGTTTCGTGGAACCGGGCGAGACACTGGAAGAGGCCGTGGTACGCGAAGTGAAAGAGGAAACCGGCATAACCGTTAAGAGTCTTCGGTACTTCGGCAGCCAACCTTGGCCATTCCCGCACTCACTCATGATAGGCTTCACCGCACACTACGCTGGTGGTGAGATCACACTAAACGACGGAGAGAACCTTGATGCCCGTTGGTTCACACCCGACAACCTACCACCACTACCTGGTAAGTTGAGTATTGCACGCAAATTGATAGATTCGCTCATAGAGGAACAACGAAATTCTAGTTGAACCTAAAGCACAGATGATCTCTTCCCTTCTAAAGTCTTAAAACCCCATCAATTCTATTAGAAATGCCGAAATCGATTTGAAGTTCGTCAGATACACAAAATCTTACACCTCTCACATCTCAAAGACAATTCATGCCCCACTCCGTTTCGTGTACGATTGGTGCACGGATTACCGGGAAACCGATACGAAGTTAACGGGAGCCAAGTCAAAGCGAAAGATTCTGCTGCGAACGAAGCGACGAATAATCTACACCGAGACTTATCGTAGGCGTGGTAAACCAACAGTCGCGGTCGACGTTGTCACTCGGCACCCTCCGAAAGGTTGGCACTTGAATTACGTGAGCGACGAGGAAGATGAAGTAGGAGACTACGTGCTAACCTCTCTCGGGCCTCGGAAGACTAGGCTGGACATGACGTTCACCGATCAGTACATGATACCGAATGCTCCAAGCAAAGCCGAGTTTGTCAAGATCGTCGAGCAAGTCTGGGACAAGTATGTGGAAGCACTCGAAAAAGACTACCGCCGCACTAGGTCGTAGTGTGCAAGTATGGCGAAACCATCCTCCTGCTTGCCATTAGATGAAGCTACAGTCTGCCCACCTTACGTGCAGGTAGCTAATGTATAGCATCCTGTCGTCTGCGGATATTCTTGGGTGCGCGAATACAAATAGTAGGAACGGCGGAGTAGTTGTTTTGTTGTTAGGTGGGGGTGAAAGTGTTTGGTTTGGAAATTTATAGAAATTGTGGGTGAGTCCAAAGAGAGCTTTGCCGATGCGACGCGGAATGCCATCAGTGAGGCAGGGAAGACTGTGAAGCAGATGCAATGGTTCGAAGTGGTCTCCTTACGCGGCACGATTCAAGACGGTAAAGTAGACACATTTCAGGCGGTAGTGAAGATAGGGTTCAAGATCGAACGCTAATCGTACGTGTTCCCCTTCGCCCACAGGGGAGCTCTTCCCCGTTATTTTAGCCGAGTCGAATATTGAACGTCTTATTTGCGAATGTAGGGACTGAAACAGAAAACTAAAATCCGCCGTTGGCCGCGCATTCGGTGGTTGTCTAAAGTTGTCTTCTTCTAAGAAGACCGTAGCTAAGTCTCGAAAACCCGCGAAGGTTCCGAGGATTACCTATGCCACATTGAAGATAACGCCTAATGATGATCAGGCATATGATCATGCCGTCGAACACATACGCGGCCGGCTTGGTAGCCGTTTCGCAATGTACGTGAACGGGCAAAGGTGGCTTGGTGCGGGGGAAGAAATCTCGCATGAAAGCCCCGTCGATAATAGCGTCGTCGTGAGTTATTTTCCCAAAGGAACGAGGGAGGACGCTAAGGCCGCAATCGAAGCGGCAAGGGAGGCGTGGGATGGGTGGAGCAAGAAAGGGTACAGGGATCGAGCGAAGATCCTACGAAAAGCCGCGGATCTGTTGATCGAACGACGTTATGTTCTATCTGCTTGGATGAGTTGGGAAGTCGGTAAGAACCGAGCCGAGTCACTCGCGGAAGTGAACGAGGCCGCTGAGCTAATCCGGTATTACTGCGACCAGATGGAAAAGAACAAAGGTTTCACGCGTCCCATGGAACCCCCGGGCCCAAACCAAGAAACATTCACCCTCCAGCGACCATATGGAGTGTGGGCGGTGATTGGTCCATGGAATTTTCCGCTCGCGTTAACCACGGGCATGACTTCCGGAGCCTTAGTAGCGGGCAACAGCGTCGTTTTCAAGCCCTCAAGTGAATCTTCCGTGATAGGTTTTGAGCTAACGCAAGCATACGCTGACGCCGGCGTCCCGCCTGGGGTCTTCAACCTAGTCACTGGGCCCGGCGCAACGGTTGGCGCGGAGTTGCAGGAGAACCCAAAGGTAGACGGGTTAATCTTTACAGGTTCAAAAGCCGTCGGGCTAAGGCTATACCATGACTTCGCTAAGGACTACCCTAAACCCGTGATTACAGAGATGGGCGGCAAGAACCCTGCCATCGTCACGAGTAAGGCGAACATTGGCGAAGCTGCGGAAGGCATCGTCCGTGCCGCTTTCGGGTTCGGAGGACAGAAATGCAGTGCATGCTCGCGCGTCTATGTGGAGAAACCCGTCAAAGAGAAGTTCATGACCGCGCTTGCGGATTACACGAAGAGATTAGCTCTCGTAGGCAATCCGGTTAGAAAGGAGACATTTCTTGGGCCGCTCATCAACCAAGGCGCCGTGGACACATACCTCCAAGCCACCGATGAAGCACGAGGGGATGGCGTCATCATCACCGGAGGCAACCGAATTAAGAGCGGAGAATTTGAGAGGGGTTATTTCGTTGAACCGGCCATCGTCGACAACCTACCTCTAACTCACCGACTATTCAAAGACGAACTATTCGTCCCGTTCGTGGTGGTCGGAACGGTGGGTTCCTTACGTGAAGCGTTACGGGAAGCAAACGACTCGGAATACGGCTTGTGCGCAGGAATATACAGCCACGATAAAGGAGAGGTAGCGGAGTTCTTCGATAATGTTCAAGCCGGAGTCACATATGTGAATCGTCGAGCAGGAGCAACAACCGGCGCATGGCCTGGAGTGAATTCATTCGGCGGATGGAAGGGAAGTGGCTCGAGCGGAAAGAGCGGCCTCGGCCCGTACTACGTCCAACAATTCATGCATGAACAATCGCGATGGATTGTGAAGAAATAGTTCTTCTTACAATCCAATTTTCCAGCTAGCCTGAAAGCCAAGCCCGTTTCTCGGTGATGCATTCACTAGTTCCTCTACTTCTCCTTCCCGGTTTCCTTACGTGGCTTCAATGGCTCAGAGATGCGCTTGACTAGTTCAGGCGGGAGTTGGTAGCCACACAGTTTGCACTTCCAAGTATCGTCGTAGTCGTGGCAACACCCTTCCTCGGACAAGCATAATCCCCAGCAGGCGGTTCTTGAGAGCGATTGGTAGAGTCGGCGTAATCGGCTATGTATCCCCTCTGCCGGGCCGAGCAATCAGTTCGCAGTAATTTGTCAATTATCGCCCTCGTAATCGCGGTGGATTGTAAAGGGTTTCGTCAAGTCTTTCGGCGGCGGAAGATTGACTTCACCCAATGTGGGTTATGGCTTTCTTATGCGCCGAATTCCGCGTACGACGTCAAAGTCTGAATCGTGTGAGAAAATGTTCTTTGCCCCGTAACGCTTCATAACTATTGTTGAAACGACATCAGTCAAGCTTAGCTTGCCGCCATACCTTGGATAGGCTGTAATCGACTCTCTTAGTATACTTTCATCTACGAAAACTGTGACAATCCGCGGGGATGCAAGTATTAATTTGCCCACATCAGCCGCAGCGGCTGCACCGAACCCTCTCCGTTTCCCCAGAAGTGTGATTGTTTCGTCGATGATGAAATCGGTGGTTAGCCCAATCGGAGATGACCCTAATCTTATTGCTTCAATGACTTCGTGAGCTGAGTCGTGAAACTCATCATTTCTATCCGCGTCTCCTACCCATTCCGTCGTGTCAACGAAAATCAGAGTTGCCCTGTCTCCAACCTTTCGAGGTCCCTCAAGACGTTATGACGGCCAGATGACCGCCCAATTCCACAAATTCTTGCAAGAGGATCCCTTTCGGGCGGGCATAGTCCCCCCAGCAGGTTCTCGTATTTCTTGATGTAAAGCCTAAGAGCCTCTTCACCCTCTGAACTAAGCTCAAGGTTCCCGCGCTTCGCTAGTACGATCCTCTTGAATCGCCCTATCGTGTCGTCCGATGCAATGATCTTCATTTGGGCCGTGACTATTTCACCGCAGTACCCGGGTGACGGGATCAATATTAACCTTAGCGCAAAGCCGAACGAAAAAAGCCGGCATGGGATTTGAGGTAAAAGGCAGTCCGGAACTCTACAGTCATGAGCTAGCTGGTGAACCTTCCGATTCCGAACAAAACTACTGTTAACGAATCCTACGTGTCCTTGCCTACGATTGGAAGAGAGATATGCGAAGGATATTCTTTACTGTGGTAGATCTTTTGCTCTGCGCTCTTTAGGGACGTGTCTTTGCCGAATTCATTGCCCGTGTTAGGATTTCGGTCATATTTGGGGAATGAACTGCTTGAAATGTCCAATCTCACTCGGTGGTCCCTTTGAAACATGTTGCTTGTAATCCACAGATTGATGTCGAATTCGTAGACCTTTCCGGATTCTAGTAATTCTGGTTTCTCGAGAGAGTTCCGATATCGGCCTCTGATTATGCCTTCGGTGAGATGCATTGAGTAGCCGTTTGGAAGAACATCGGTGAGCTGTGCCCAGAAATCTGTGTCCCGTGCGGATGAGGAAGCGAACAACTTGACGCTCACTGGACCGGTTACGTCTAGATTGGATTGAAGCGCTGGAGTGGAGTAGACGAGCACGTCATCGCGTCGTTCGATGGCTCGCTGGTCAAGGGGTCCCTCTGCCGGAGCCAAGTCAGTAACGAATATGTTTGGGCAGGGATCGGATGGGTCGTAGGTGTATGAGTCGTTCGGTTCCTCGTGGCTTGGGGTCGTAGTCAGAAGTTTACCGTCGCCCAATGAAGTGTTTGCATCGCCCTCGCTGTGAATGAAGTAGTTCACATATTTCGTGCCGTCCAGAGGCCAAGACTCCGCTTTTCGCCAACTATTTTCGCCCATGGTGAAGATGTCGACTTTGGGCTGCTTCATTATGCCGTTTTCCATGTCCTTAAGCCAAAAGTCGAACCAGTCTAATTGGATCCTCCGCAAGTCGATAAGAGCTGATTCACCGAAATCAATTCCGTCCAGTTCCCGTGTTAGGTTTACGTGATGGGGCCAGGGGCCGATTATTAATTTCTGGTTCTCGCGTGCTTTTTCCGACTTCGCTTCTTTTCTCATGCTCGTGTAGTTGATGTGGGTTCCAATCAGGTCGTCGTCGTACCAACCTGAGATATGTAGGACCGGAACGTCGATGTTGCCGAACTTGTTCTGGTAAAACGAAGGTTTCCAGTATTCGTCGGCGGACGGGTGGCTTATCCAGTTTTGCCAGAATTTCGATTTCCTTCCGAATTGTTCGTCCATCGTTTTGAGAGGGAGGTGGTTGTAGAGTTTCATCGAGTCATATATTGATGGATCGGTATTCCTCTTTCCTTCCACCATTGCCATCCATTCGGCCATCCATAGCACTAGGGCTCCGTTTTGGAATGGGACGTTGATGACTGGGTCGGGTAATGCTACTATGCATATCATGGCTTGGAGGTTTGGGGGGTTGAGTGTGGCGGTGGCCCATTGATTCCAAGCTTGGTACGACGCGCCCATCGTGCCTAGCCTTGCGTTGGACCACTCTTGCTGCCCACACCAACGCAATGTGTCAAACCCGTCCCTCGGGTCGTCGAAGAACGGGTGAAAGGTGCCTTCAGAATCGTTCTTGCCGCGGCAATCCTGTATAACGAAGACGTAACCATTCGCTGCGAAGAATCTAGCTAATTCCGCGAATCGCTTCTGAAAGCCTTCCGCAGTCATGTACGGTGATCTTGTAAGGACGACTGGGAACCTTCCTTCAGTCTCCGGCCGATAAATATCGGACGACAGCCTTACGCCGTCCCGCATCGTCTGCTTTATTCCGAATTCAATCTTCAAGTCATGGTACATGCTTTCTCGCCTGGACAACGATCGCCCAGTAGGAAGACTGCACGGAGATAAGCCTCCACAGCCGCTAACCCCAATGTTTCCCCTTATGAATAGGATGCTATCTCGCTAAAACCATATTAACGCCGGCATTGCTTCTCTCAAACACCTTGTCGAACTCAACTACTTCCAAGTCTGTCTTCGTAAGAGACGCAACGGGTCTCGTAAAGCAGATTTCTGGCGCCGATGCGCTAGGGATGGCACTCACCCAGATGGGATTGCTTTATGCGTTCAACGCTGTGGCGTTCGCTGAAGGCTTCTATCCAGGAGCAAATCCCGTCCCCGTAGAATTCTACGGATTATTGTTGGTGCTCCCCATCGCGGCAATGTACACCCTCCTCTCAATCGCGATACCGCGAAGTGGTGGAGACTACGTATGGGTGGGCAGAATATTCCATCCTAGTATTGGGTTCATAGCCAATTTTGCTTTCACGGTTCTGAGCATATCCGTGGTTGGAGCCGTGGCGCCGTGGATTGGTCAATGGTCAATCGCACCAATGTTCTACGACCTAGGAATTCTCGATAAGAATCCCAGTTACACCGCCATCGCAAATTCTCTGCAATCACCTAGCGCAGCGTTCTGGATTTCGGTCGTTTTTATTATCATAGCCGGACTAATCGTCCTTGCGAGTTCGAGGTTAGCCGCGAGAACTGTAAAGTATTGGGCATTCCTCTCAATAATAGTTGGAGCTATCTTCGTTGTTACGGTGCTTTCAGCAGGGAGTTCCACGTTCGCGCAAAATTTCAACACCCTTTCCGGCTCGAACATGACGTACAATCAAATCGTTGCACTCGGCCAACAGAACGGCGCATACAATGGAGTGCCCCCACTATTTTCATCAACCTCACTTTCTGCAGGAGCTCTTCTGGGGGGACTCTCTTTCCTAGGATTCAACGCTTCCGCATATTTTGCCGGAGAGACCAAAAGAAACCCCAGGACACAGATTCTAGCCCAGATGGGCGGCGCGATTATCTTTTGCGTTTTCCAAACGGTGATTATTGCTGTTGAGTACTTGGGGGAAGGACCGTCGTTTGCAAACTCCATGGCCGCGTTGTGGGTTTCGGGATTGCCAGCGTACCCATACCTCGCCGGGGTGCCCCC
>Ga0187769_10001146_pt1 | contig 14961 bp, 10 predicted proteins | sample 0116_SJ02_MP02_1_FD_133140 | JGI IMG/M metagenome (GOLD analysis project Ga0187769, IMG submission 133140) | Tropical peat soil microbial communities from peatlands in Department of Meta, Colombia - 0116_SJ02_MP02_10_MG | ecosystem: Environmental > Terrestrial > Soil > Wetlands > Peat | place... | reverse complement strand
CTGACACTGTTGCCATACCGAATGACAGCGGTAATCGCACCGATCCGAAGGGCGGAACTCCACCTACGCCTGCGACGCACTAACCTGCATGTACGATGGTACAGCCCAGCACGCGGGGGCTGGCCCATCCTTTCCAAAAAGTTGAATGCGCGGCTGCCCCGTTCTTGTCGCGTTCTGTGCGACAGAGCGGGGATGTTGACTTCCTGGTAATTCGAGGCCAGTGATGAGTTACAACTCACCCCCTGCCGCCTACCCTTTTCGGGCGGAGAGAACTATGATTAGCCCCATGCGAGCGCGCCAATCTACGGCGAGTTTTCTTTTCTTCGGTCTCTTTGCACTCTTTTTATCAAGCTGTGGAGGAGGCGGAGGGGGATCGTCGGTGTCTCCGCCGCCGCCGCCAACCAACCCGACCATCACTTCTGTCAGTGTAACGGGCTCGGCGGCGACCGTCCTGGTTGGTCAGGGGCTTACTTTCTCGGTCACTGTTCAGGGTACCGGAGATTACAGTGGGGCAGTCACGTGGGCAGTGAATGGCATCGCCGGTGGGAACGCGCAGGTCGGAACCGTCGCCAACGGGACGTACGCTGCCCCGGAAACCGTTCCAGCCACGAATCCCGTGACCATCTCCGCGACGAGCGTGGAGGACACAACCAAATCGGGAAGCGCAACGGCTACGGTTTTCGCAATCGCCATATCACCAACGAATCCTACTGTCACATATGGCAAGACGCAGCAATTCACGGCGACAGTTACAGGAATCAGCAATCCGGTTGTGCGATGGTCGGCCTTAGTCGGGCAGATCAGCAGCACGGGTCTTTATACCGCCCCCTCGGGAGGAACCGTCCAAGGTCAGGACACGGTATCGGCCAGCGTCGTGGGAGCTAGCGGTTCAGTCTCGACTTTTGTTACGTTGCAACCGATCCCTCCAAAACTGAATTCGATTTCACCCGACCAGGGGATCGTAGGGCAGACCGTTACGATCAATACGCAAGGTCTCTACGGCGTAACAGGCGTTTTCTTCTCACTCCCGGACGGAAACTCGGTTGCGGCCTATCTCCCCCCAACAACTCAGACTACGGCGGTAGTTCCGGTCGGGACCGTGACTGGACCTGTATTTGTGCAATACACGCCGACGAGCGGCGGCACCGCTACGACGAACACGGTTCAGTTTACCCGCCTGCCGAATCTGCACATCCGCGCTCAGAATAAAGAGCTATCGTCGGGCGAGACAACACAGTTCGTCTGGAGTTTGCTGGGAGGAACCAGCAGCAATCCAATCGAGTGGACAGCCGATCAAGGGACGGTCACGTCCACTGGTTTGTACACGGCACCAACGGTTTCTTCCGAGCAATTCGCCACGATCACCGGATGTATCTCAGGCAGCCAAGCGTGCGATTCTGTGATGGTGCATGTACTGCCATTTCGGATCAGTCCTCCTTCGGCGGTTGCGACTCTAGGCAGCTCCCTGCAACTGAGTGCAGTGCAAGGAGCATCGCAACTTTCGCCGGCCTGGTCTTTGCCAGCGGGCGATGGGCAGATCACATCAAGCGGCCTGTTCACAGCGGCTACAGGTGGCTCCGAGGGGGGTTTTGTTCCGGTTGCGGCTAGCTTTGGAGGCAATACTGAGAACAGTTCGGTGGCGGTTACGGGTGGATTTCCTGGTCTGGTCAATCGCGTTTGGGACTACCTAAACTTCAACAACCCCGGCAATCTGGGGATGTTTGCGCAGTCTGTCGCGGTCAGTGGCAATCTTGCGTATTGCGTAGATTTAGGGGCTCCGTTCGCAGCGAACCTTTCTTACGCGGCAATCGATGTCTATGACATCGGCAACCCTGACGAGCCAGTTTGGGTCACTGCCGTGGATGCGGTAAGCAGCCTCCCTGTGCACACCTTCATCTACGGAAATTACCTTGTGACAGTCGACTCACTCTATGGGGAATTGTCGCCGAGCCGTATTGCTATCTACAATATTCAAAATCAGACTCCTGTGCTGCAATCAGTTACGACTCTGCCCGAATTGCTTTTTACCCAGGTGAACGGCAGCATTGTCTATGGTCTCGGCCAGGGAGCCGCTAACGGCTCGACCACCGTGCCCGTTTACACGTTTGACGTAAGCAGCGGCAGTGTGGTCCAAAATGAATACGATTTGCCTCCTCCGGCTGGACTTATTCCGAACAATTTCCTCGCCGTAACGGGAAGTGGAAATATGATCTACGCTTCCCAGGGTAATCCGGCAGGTAGCGCTCAGGGCTTGGCGCTGGACGCCTTCGACATTTCACAGTCTCCCCCAACATTGGTCAGTTGGGTGGCGAGTAACAATTCGGGTTTCAATTTACAGGTAGCGAATCAACTGCTGTTCGCGGATGGCGATATTTACGATTTTTCGACCACGAGCCCGACCTTGGTGACGAGCCTCCCGATCGCAAACGTTGAGTCAATCGTAGGAAATCAGGTTCTGGCGGTGGGCGACTATTTCGACTACCTCGTCATCGACGTTAGCAATCCTGCAACGCCCGTGGTCACGCAAGACGTAGCCGATGTTGCATCGGAAGGTCTCTTGGGCTTTCCGAATGGTGTGATCTCCGGGAGCAACATTTATGCTGCGGACGGACTCGGAGGGTTAGCCGTCTTCGATATCTCCGCTCCAGGAGGACCCACCAATGGTCCTCCGAATCCTACGTATGAATTGGACAACGGGCAGTTTTATCAAATCTTCGGTCAGGTGATTCAGTCGCCGACATTGTACGTCGCGGGCAGTCAGTTCAGCGGAGGCGGCGGCTTGGTCACATTCGATACCAGCAGCGGCCAGCCCGTAGTTTCAGGAAAACTCTTGTATGCGAGCGAATATGGTTCCGCTGTGCAGGTTTCAGGGACCAACGCTTTCCTTGGATTGAATGACAAGCTAAAGGCCGTGGATGTGTCGGATGCCAGCAATCCGGTCGAAATCGGTTCTGTATCAATACCGGTTACTGCGCTTGCATTGTCAGGCACCACACTTTTTGCTGGAACGAACAACAGCCTCGTTGTGTTTGATGTCTCTAGTCCTGCTAGCCCTAGTCAGATTGCCGGCGTCTCGATTCCCGGACCTCCAACCACGTTAAGATTATCGGGCACTTCGCTGTTTGTGGCCGATGGTGCCAACGGTTTGCTGATCTTTGATGTGTCTCAACCAATCTCACCGACGCTGCAGTCTCAGTTCACCTTGAGCGCTCCGATCTGGGATTCTGCGGTCTCGGGCACAACCGCACTCTTAGCGGCGGATGTCCTCGGGCTGGTCATCGTTGACGTATCGAACCCCACGCAGGTCCAACAGCTGAGCCAAACGGCCTTGCCAGTCTTCAATCCCTTCCCCTCGTACACAACAACCGGCTCGGTCACTCTGGCCGAATCAGTCGCAATTCAGAACGGTTTGGGCTACGTCGGGACCGCAACCGACGACCCGGATGCGAGTGATGCCCTGGCTACTTTTGATTTTAGCCAACCGGCCAGTCCTCGACTGGTGGCGTTCCGTCGGCAGACTTTAGACATAATTTCCGTAATCACGGTTTCAGGGAATAACATCTTTTTGGCAGATGGTGGTCTTGTAACAGAATTCGATAACTCGACCCCGTACAACTCGATTGAGCTGTATGAGCCTCCAACCGCACTTGCTCAGTCCATTCCCGCCCAACGACCAAGGAGTCCGTCTAGACTCGGTAGAAGGAAAAACGCGGCGCAAGACCGTCGAGTTCACCATAATAGCAATCCTCAGTGTCTTGTACGATCTGAATGTTTCTAGGACGGTACAAGTAACCAGTTCGCTGAGGCTCCGATTGTGGTCGTTGCACACATTCGCGCGATCCGTTATGCGATCCGACTGCCCGTCTATCGCTGCTTTTCTTGTACTGATTGCGCGTGAGATTTCCAGAGCCTTGGTCCTCAACCTCTCTGGCACGGCAAAACCAGCGGTGCTCACGCACCGCCAAGGAAAACTACGGTCTTGACAACGCCTTCGCTCTTATCGAGGGCCAGCCCCTCTGGTTCGCCCGGCATACTCTCCCTATCAAATGACGATCCACCGCAAATCACTTAAAATCACTTTGCGGTTTTTGATGGACTTAGAATGACTACATTTGCTGACCGTGCTCGGTTAAGTCCTTTGTTTGACGTTTTCAGGCGGATTCGAGTCCTACCTGAGGAGCCATTCTTTCGATGGCTTACGGAAAGTCTGCGATCCGTTTGCAAGCCGTTAGGCTAACTTCCCGAACGCGAGCCCTGCAACTTTGGAACTGGCGACCTCCATTTCGTGTGTCACTACGTCTCCGCAGATGTTCAAGGTTGTGCGGATGTCCGAATGCCGCCTGCTTCTGCTGAACGGCAATCGGCGTTCCCACGGCATCCAGCCAGCTTCGATACGTGTGACGGAAGGTGTGAGTACCGAGCTTGCCGATGCCTGCTCTGTTGCCGCCCGCTGAAGCTCCCGCCAAAATCCGGTATAGGAACATGGCAGCCCCACTCAAGCCAAGAGCGGGCTTGAGATCGCCGCCCGCCTTCTCGCGTATACTGGGAGCCATTTTTCGTTCCCTAGAAGGCTGGCTTCCCATGCTCCACAAGATCTCCCGCGTGCTCGCCAATGTGTCTCGCCTTCCTGAAATCTTTGGTTGCTACCGCGAAACCCGCCAGTGGAGGAGCGTTATACTCGCCTACCTGGGGTTCGGAGAGCTGCATTATCCATATGCTCTTCGCCTGAGGAGTGGAGAAACTCTAACTCTGCAAGAGCACAGTGACCTGGTAATTTTTTGGCTGGTGTTCGTCCGTGGGCACTACCCTGTCCGCCGCGGCGATCGAGTCATCCTCGACATTGGCGCGAATATTGGACTCTTCACAATTTACGCGGCTCGACAGGCGCCATCCAGCCGAGTGATTGCGGTTGAGCCGTTTCCCGATACCTGCGAGCGCCTTCACCGGCACATAGACGAGAACAATGTTTCGAATCGGGTGATCGTGCTCAACTGTGCGGTGGCGGCGGAACGCGGACGCGGCGCAATGGACTCGGCAGGGGGGATTCCGAGCCAGTATCGGCGAATCGATAGTGCAGACACGGCAATGCTGAACGCGAAGCATAGGGGTGTTGCCGCCTTGGAGAACCTTCACGACGTCGAGGTGGAACAGAAAACACTATCCGATATTCTTGAGATGCTGGGCGGCGATGTCGATCTGCTAAAGATGAACATTCACGGCAGTGAATATTCGGTACTTATGAGCACGCCAGGGAAGGCGCTACAACGCTTGCACAGGCTTGCTGTCCAGTACCATGAATTTCCTGCTGCAGCCCACGTCGGCAAGAGCCAACTTTTCTCGTATTTAGGAGGGAGCGGGTTCCAACTGCTCCTTGACCGAGACACCCGCCGAGGCTCTGGTCTCGCGGTGCTTGCACATATCTCGGCCCCCCAGGGTTGGTGAGTGGGCCACCCGCCATTCCGGGTGAATGAGAGCACGGAGAACATTGGAGCGCGGCGGCTTCATACCATCATGGAGCGGGTGCTGGATGAGCTGATCTTCGATGCTCCGGAGAAAAAAGGGGAGTACGTGATGGTGGACGCGGATTATGTGCGGAAGATGTTGACGGATATTGTGAAGGACCAGGACTTGTCGAGATATATTCTGTAGAGGCGGTGGCGGGCCGTGGCAGCCTCCGGGGAAAACTTGGGGTTGCTCCTCGGATTACAGGAAGTCAAATTCCCCGCCCCTTCGACGAGCTCAGGGCAGGCTCTGTCGCAAAAAGCGCGACAAGGATGGGGCAACCGCACGTGTGATGATGCGGAAAGGCTGGGCCAGGTTCCCCGAATCGAGTTTCGTGCTGCCCACCCTTTCGCAAAAAAGCGCGAAAGGATGGGGCACCCCCAGTCGTGGTAGATTCAGCAGAACAATAAGGTGGGCCACCCGCCAAGAGCCAACTTTTCTCGTATTTAGGAGGGAGCGGGTTCCAACTGCTCCTTGACCGAGACACCCGCCGAGGCGCTGGTCTGGCGGTCCTTGCACATATCTCGGCTCCCCAGAGTTGGTGAGTGGGCCACCCGCCAAAGGGGATTTTGCAACAACCATCCTTACCTTATTGTGCGTTCAAACCTATTCGTCACGTCCAGACGTGACCCAATTCACTGACACAACGCCCTTGGTTCCTTTCTGATCAATCCAGTTTGTGTTTTGGAGGTCAGTCATGAAACGAATTCGTATCTCGGCTTTGATTCTGTGTGCGTGCTTCGTCTCCGTGGCATGGGGCCAGCGGACGGGTTGGAGCGAGTTCCACCGGCCCGACATGACCCGGTCGAATCCGTATGAAACGACCCTCAACGTCAGCAATGTCGGCAGCCTGGTCTTGAAGTGGAGCTACACCACAGGCAATCAGGTATTTTCTTCGCCTGCCGTGATGAATGGAGTGGTGTATGTCGGCTCGGCGGACGACAACGTGTATGCACTGGACGCCAGCACCGGCGCTCTGCTATGGAGTTACGCCACTGGCGCCCAGGTATATGGTTCCTCGCCGGCCGTGGCCAACGGGAGGGTGTATGTCGGTTCGTGGGACTATAACATGTATGCGCTAAACGCGAGCACCGGCGCGCTTCTGTGGAAGGTCGCCACGGGTTACTGGGTAGACTCTCCACCGACGGTCGTGAATCGGGTCGTCTACGTCGCGTCGGATGACGCCAATGTTTACGCACTGAACGCTGAAACCGGGCGCGTGCTGTGGAAGTACCTCACCACCCCGTATGGTTATATCGCCACGTCGCCCGCCGTTGCGAATGGGGCAGTTTATGTAGGCGACGGCAACGGAGTCCTTTACGTAATAAGTGCCACGACTGGCGCCCTTCTGTGGGAGTACCAACCCGACGACTATTACATCTATTCCTCGCCCGCCGTGACCAATGGAGTGGCATATTTCGGCGTGAGCTACGGCTGCAATTGCGTCTACGCTCTGGATGCCAGCAACGGCACCGTGCTGTGGAGTCACGAAACCGGCGGTGGGGTGGCCTCCTCGCCCGCTGTGGCCGGTAACACGGTTTATATAGGCTCGGGCGACGACAACGTGTACGCGCTCAACGCAAAGACGGGTCATGAGCAATGGAGCTATACAACCGGCGGCAACATTCGGTCGTCGCCCGCCGTAGCCAATGGAGTGGTGTACATTGGCTCCGACGACGACAGTCTATATGCGCTGGATGCCAAGACGGGCGCTAAGCTGTGGAGCTACACCACCGGCGGCGAAGTGGAATCTTGTCCCATCGTGACCAACGGCATGGTCTACGTTGGCTCGGACGACGGCAAAGTCTACGCCTTCGGCCTGCCGTAAAGGAGGGTCAGGGTAGGGAAAGGGGGGCTGGCCCTACCTTTCCGGATAATCTTACTATCGGGGGCTGGCCCTCGATAAGAGCGAAGGCGTTGTCAAGAGCGTAGTTATCCTGGGCGGTGGCGGGTGGCCCACCCTTTGCGAGCGGGCACGGGTCTAAAAATTTGGGTGCCCCATCGTTTCGCGCTTTTTGCGAAAGGGTGGGCGGCGCTATCCACGAGCGCTCACGCCGCGGGCACCCGAACTCTTAACCACGCCGATCCGGGTGCATTGACCAACACAATCCCCGGCTCTCGATATGCACACGCCCTGAAGCTGCTCCACGCCCACTGTTCCGGTTCGGCCACCAGTCCGCGTCGCACCGGATTCTGATGAATGTAGTGCACCTTCTCCGCATGTTTGGCCGCGCTCCACACGTTGAAGTCATAAAAGCGCCGTTGCCAAAAGTGCTCTTCGTCGGTCGACAACCCGGATCGCCTCAAATCTGGCAGCAAGCGCCGCGCCACCCGCTGCTTCAAGACCTGCATCACCCGCGACAAATCGCACTCGTCCGGTTCGCTCACCAGAAGATGAAAATGCTCGGGCATCACCACATAAGCCGCAATTACAAATTGATGCTTCCGGCGAACCTCTTCGAGAATTTCTAGGAAGAGTGTTCTTCGTGCCGGATCGTCCAGCAGCGGACGCCGTCGTAAGCAACTGCACGTGATGAAGTGCATGTCGCCGGCTCCGTAGCATCGATGCAATCCTGTCGGCATGAATGTAAGAATAGTCTCGGCGCGAAGCGTAGGACCGGAAGCACTCAGTTATCTTTGATGGCGAGTTCCATTCAGGGAGGAAGTATCGTGCACGTGGACAGGTCCGCCCACCCTTGCCGCAAAAAGCGCGGCAAGGATGGGGCACCCCTGCAACTTTGGAACTAGCGACCGCCACTTCGTTGGTCACTACGTCTCCGTAGATGTTCAACGCACGCCCACCCTTGCCGCAAAAAGCGCGGCAAGGATGGGGCACCCCGGTTTTCTGACCCCGGCTGTAGAATGATGAGGCTGGAACGGGTAGGCCACCCGCCACGTTCCGGGCCTTGTTCTCGAAGGACTGCTATCACGGCGAGACGTGATGGGTATCACTGAGCTGGATTTGCAAATAGTGCATAAACAAAGCATTCGGCGCGATGGGACTGACCATTCGACCATGGTGGCAGCCCAGGAAGGAGGGGTCGGGAGGCTAAGCGGGGCAACGCAGGCACGCTGGTAACGCTACTTCATTCGTCTTCATATATCTCCAACCAGGCAATTCCCCAAACCAGTCCCGCCGACTTCTTCCCCAGCGCGGTCGAATCAACGAACCCCGAGGCAGGGTGCACGTTACGGCGTCGCGTAATTCGCGAGGCGGCGTGACAAGCCAGCCTGTTGCATCGTTGTCCTTGGGAACGACGATGGCTGGATGCAGCGGACGGCCAGGTCGCCAGGAGACTGTCCATGAAGACAGACGAGAAAGAAACGATTGCGGCTCATCTGAAGCAGAGCGGCGTGTCGCGGCGCAGTTTCTTACAGCTTTGTTCGACTCTCATGATTGCCGCCCCGGTGGGCTTGAGCCTGACCAGCAAGGCGAGCGTGGCGCAGGTGGCGCGGCTGATTGGCAAAGCGCGCAGGCCCTCGGTCATCTGGCTGCATTTCCAGGACTGCACAGGCTGCACCGAAACGCTGCTGCGGACGACCGCTCCGGATGTTGCCCATCTGATCCTGGATGTGATCTCGCTGGACTACCACGAGACGCTGATGGCTGCATCGGGGGCGCAGGCAGAGGCCGCGTTGCGCTCCGCGATGGTGGACAACGCGGGCAAGTATGTGCTGGTGGTGGAGGGAGCGATCCCGGCCAAAGATGACGGCGTCTACATGGAATTGGGCGGCAGACGGGCGATTCAAGTGGTGCAAGAGGCCGCTGGGCAGGCGGCGGCGGTGATCGCGATCGGTTCCTGTGCGTCGTGGGGCGGAGTTCCATCGGCCGATCCAAATCCGACAGGCGCAGTAGGAGTCGATTCGGTGATTTCCGGAAAGCCGATTGTCAATCTCCCGGGCTGTCCTCCGAATCCCTACAACCTGCTGGCGGTGGTTCTGGAGTACGTGACCATGGGCCGGCTGCCGGAGATGGATGAATTCGGGCGGCCGAGGTTCGCGTATGAGCGCGTGATCCACGAAAACTGCCCGCGGCGGGCGCACTTCGATGCGGGGCGGTTCGCGGGGGCGTTCGGCGACGAAGGACATCGCAAGGGCTGGTGCCTGTACAAGCTGGGCTGCAAGGGACCGGTGACGCACGCCGCCTGCTCGACGCGGCACTTCAATGAGATTCCGGGGGTGTGGCCGATTGGGATCGGCGTTCCGTGCCTGGGGTGCACGGAAAAAAGTGTGGTGTGGAAGATGGGAACCTTTGAAACGGTTCCGATCCATCTGGCGACGCCGCCGGAGACTTATCCTCCGATCTACAGCACGGCGGGGCAACTCAAGGTGGGAGCGTCCGCGCTGGTGGGAGTGATTGCCGGCGCAACCGCGGGCGCGGCGTGGGTAGCGTCGCAGCGTTTCCATAGCAGCCTGGAAGCTGGAGCAGAGCGAATTGCGACTGACCGCGCCCATGCGGAGGCGGCCAAAGGTTTAATCGACGAGCTCGATGGCAGGAAGGGGAGCTGAGGTGGCCATCACACGGCGAGAACTGATAACGGGCATCGCCAAGGTTGGAGTTCCAGCCGCCGTGGCGGTGACGGCTGGGGCGGAGGCGCTGAAGGCCGAGACCATTCCGGTGCCAAGCGCGGCGGTTGGCTTGCTTTACGACGCCACCATCTGCATCGGCTGCAAGGCGTGTGTGGCGGCTTGTGCCGAAGCCAACGACACGCCGCCCGACACGCGCGGCGACGCGCTGCATCAAGCGCCCTCCGATTTGAACGACCTCACGCGCAACGTCATCAAGCTCTACAAGCCGGAAGACGGGTCGCCGTTCTCCTTTGCGAAACGGCAGTGCATGCATTGCCTGGATCCGGCGTGCGCGGCGGGGTGCCCGTTCCAGGCGTTGCACAAGGATGCGGAAAGCGGGGTGGTCAACTGGATTGCCGACAAATGCATCGGCTGCCGCTACTGCACGATCACGTGCCCGTATCACATTCCGCGGTTCCAGTGGGTGGGTTTCAATCCGCGGGTCACCAAGTGCGAGTTGTGCAGCCACCGCCTGGCGAAGGGATTGAAGCCGGGATGCACCAGCGTGTGCCCGACCGGGGCGGTGATTTTCGGGCCGCGCCCGGTATTGCTGCTGGATGCCAAGCAGCGTATTAAGGACCATCCCGGCCGGTATTACCAGAACCGCATTTATGGAGAAATCGATAACGGGGGCACGCAGGCGCTGTACCTCTCGCACGTTCCGTTCGAGAAGCTGGGCCTGCCGGAGCTGGGCGCAGAGTCAGTGCCGGCGCGGACGCTGCGCTGGCAGAGGCGTTTTTATCAGTACTTCGCGCTGCCGGCGCTACTGTATGCGGGCCTGGTCCAGGTGATTCGCAAGAACCTCAAGGGCCATGAGGAGGAAGCTCACGAACGCGAAAAAGCAACCGGACTGAGGGCGCAACTATGAGCGAGGCGGCGAGCAACATCAAGCGCGATCCAATTAATACCCGGTGGGAGCGGAATGTGCCGGTATACGGATTCCCGGTGGTGAACGGATTTTTTCTTGGCCTGTCTGCGCTGGTGCTGGTGGCGTTCGTGCTCAGCGCTTATCGCGAGCTGGCGGGGCTGGGACCGGTCAGCGGAATGAATGACGCGTATGGCTGGGGGATCTGGAAGACATTCAACCTGATGGTGCTGACCGCGCTGGGTTCGGGCGCGTTCGCGGTGGGGATTGCGGCGTGGGTGTTCCGGCGCAAGAAGCTGCACTCACTGATGCGGATGGCTTTGCTGACCAGTTTCCTGGCTTACGCTTGTGGCCTGCTTTTGCTGGGCATCGATGCCGGACGTCCCTGGAACTTTTACTGGATCGTCTTCCCGTGGCGCTGGAACATGCATTCGCCGCTGGCGGAGGTAGCGATCTGCATGTCGATCTACGCCATGATTCCGCTGGCGGTAGAGAACATTCCGCCGGTGCTGGAGCGGCTGTGGTACTTCGATTCCCGCTTGCGGCCCGGGGTGGAGCGCTTCGAGAAAAAGCTGCACTACTTTTATCCGTGGATTATCGCGGCGGCGTATTTGCTGCCGGGGATGCATCAGTCGTCGCTGGGGGCGTTGATGCTGCTGGCGGGGGAACGTGTGCACCCGCTGTGGCAGACGCCGTGGCTGCCGGTGCTGTACCTGGGGGCGGCGACGTTCATGTCGTTTGGCTGCGTGGCCGGAACCACCATGCTGTGCTGCCTGGTGTGGAAGCGGGCCATGGACATGGAAGTTCTGGACGAGGCGGCACGGATTACGGGCTGGCTGATTTTCGGCTGGCTGGGGCTGCGGCTGCTGGACATCGTGTTCCGGGGTGCGTTAGGAACGGCGTTTACCTTTGACCGGTTCGCAGGAGTGTTCTGGCTGGAAGTGTTGCTGATTTCGATTGGCGGCTTTTTGCTTTTCCGCTCCTTGCGGACGCACGATCGCCAGCAGATGTTCGTGGGCTATTTGCTGAGTTCGTTCGGGGGCATGATCTACCGCTTCAGCCCCACGACACTGGCGTTCCGGCCGAATCCGGAGGCGCTTTATTTTCCGGCAGGCGCCGAGATCCTGGTCTCACTGGGTTTCATTTGCCTGGGTATCGTAGGTTTCCTGTTGGCGGTGAAACGGCTGGCCATTCTTCCCGCTCCGCTGCAGGACTGGCACGACATGGCCAGCTACTTCCGCTTCCGGCGGCCCTACATACGGTGGACGGGTTATTTCAAATACGGACATTTCGGCGAAGACGAAAAACCCGAGGCAGCGACAGGCTCCGACTAAGGGCAGGCACTTATGGCAAAACGAATCACCATTGATCCCATCACCAGAATCGAAGGCCACCTCCGCATCGACGTGGAGGTCGACAACAACGCGGTCAGCAACGCATGGGCATCGTGCACCATGTGGCGTGGGATCGAGAAGATTCTTCGCGGGCGCGATCCGCGGGACGCATGGCTGTTCACGCAGCGCTTTTGCGGAGTGTGCACGACGGTGCATGCCATGGCGAGCGTGCGGTCGGTGGAGGATGCGCTGAAGCTGGAAATTCCGCTGAACGCGCAGTACATCCGAAACCTGATTCTGATCGCGCATGCGTTGCACGACCACATTGTGCATTTTTACCAACTCTCGGCGCTGGACTGGGTGGATGTGATGCAGATTCCGAAGGCCGATGCGGGGGCGACATCGAAGCTGGCGGAGAGCCTCTCGCCGTGGACGAGGAACTCGCGCAACGAACTGAAAGCGGCGCAGGACCGGGTGAACGCGGTGGCCAGCAGCGGGCAGTTGGGGATCTTCAGCAATGGCTACTGGGGACATCCTGCCATGCGGCTGTCGCCGGATGTGAATCTGCTGGCATTCTCGCATTACATGCAGGCACTCGAGTATCAGCGCAAGGCGCTGCAAGTGGTGGGAATTCTAGGAGGGAAGACGCCGCACATTCAGAACCTGACGGTGGGAGGAGTGGCCAACGCAATCGATTTGGATAGCCAGGCTGCGCTGGGCATGGACAAGCTGGAATTGATCCGCACGCTGCTGGAGGAAGTGGTTCAGTTCGTGCAGCAGGTGTACTTGGTGGATGTGTGCGCGGTGGCGGCGACGTATGGGGAATGGTTCAAGATTGGCAGCGGCGTGCGCAACTATCTTGCCGTGCCCGACCTGCCGCTCGACGGGCGGGGTTCGGCGTATGACTTGCCGGGGGGCTACATTCGCAACGGCGAGTTGGCCGGGGTGAAGGGATTTCAGACGGCGGCGGACCCGATTTTCCGGGAATCGGTGAGCGAAGACGTGATGCACGCCTACTACCAGGGAGATAAAGCGCTGCATCCGTGGAAGGGTGAGACCGAGCCTGCTTTTACGGGCTGGGACGGGGAGCAGAAATACTCCTGGGTGAAAGCGCCGCGCTTCAACGGCGAACCGATGCAGGTGGGGCCGCTGGCGCAGGTTTTGATCGGCTATGCGCAGGGACATGCGCTGACGCGCAAGTACACCGACCTGGCCATGGAAAAGATTGCGGCCATCGGGGGAGTTCGGGCCACGCCTGCGGCGCTGCATTCCACGCTGGGCCGGCATGCCGCCCGCGCCATTCGCGCCTGCATGCTGGCGGAGTTGGCGCAGAAACATTTGCAGTTGCTGGTGGATAACATTGCGAAGGGCGATTACACGGTTCACAACCAGCCGGTATTGCCGACGCACGAAGTGGAAGGCGTGGGAACGCACGAGGCGCCGCGGGGGACGCTTTCGCACTGGATCGTGATCAAAGACGAGAAGATCAGGAACTACCAGGCAGTGGTTCCCTCCACCTGGAACGCGAGCCCGCGCGACCGGGCGGGGAATCATGGGCCGTACGAGGCTTCGCTGCTGCACACGCCGCTGGCCCGGCCGGAGGAGCCGCTGGAGGTTCTGCGGACGGTGCACTCGTTCGATCCGTGCATGGCCTGCGCGTGCCACGCCTTCGATCCCGCGGGGCGAAAAATCGCGGTGGCGAAGATTTTATGAAGGAAGATCTGTGAAAAGCGCGCTCATCGGCGGCGTTGGGAACGTCCTGTTGGGCGACGACGGGGTTGGGCCTTATGTGGTCCGGCTGCTGGAGTCACAGTACAGCTTGGGGGACGGAGTGGAAGTGGCGGACCTGGGAACGCCGACGCTGGATCTCACGCATCGGATCGCAGGGTTGAAGGCGCTCATCCTGGTGGATTCGGTTGCCAGTGAGGATGCGCCCGGGACGATTGTGCTCTACCGCAAGGCGGACATCATGCGAGAAGTGCCGGCGCAGAGGCTCGATCCGCACTCACCGGCGCTTTCGGAGTGCCTGATGGCCGCCGAGATGCTGGGGGCGAGCCCGGAGCATGTTCTGCTGGTGGGAGTGGTGGGCGAAGAGTACGAGCCGGGAACGCGGTTGAGCGAGGAGGTTCGTCAATCGCTGGGAAAGGCCATGGAGGCGATCCTTGGGGAACTTGAGCGGCTTGGCTATGGCTTCCAGAAGCGATTGGTTCCTGATGAGCCTGGGATCTGGTGGGGCGAGGTCGGTCAAAAGAGTCTCACGTGAACCATAGCTTTCCTATGATAGGGCGCGCGGTGGTGGGCGGGGCCTACTCTCCTTTGTTCGCGGAGGCTACCTCGCGGCCGGCCAACATCTTCATGAGGGCCTGATACGACTTAGGCATGGTGACGGTGTCGCGCATGGCGACGGTGATGGGGTAACGGGTGCCTCCCTTGTGAGTGCCTTCCAGTCCTTCGACGATTTCGTGGGCATACGGCCAGGGGAAGGCGAAGGCCATCTCGTTATCCTGGGCCATGCCGAAGACGCGATCGCCGTTGCAGGGAAGAATAACCTTGGGCTGGTTGGTGGTGAGAGTCTGGATGACGATCTCGGCGCAATCGAGGCGGCCGCCGCTGGTGGAGACCACGCGCCCACCACGCTTGTAGAGCGAGGCATGGACCAGTCGCAGTACCTGGGCGCTGTTGGCGTAGACG
>Ga0187769_10001145_pt1 | contig 14964 bp, 15 predicted proteins | sample 0116_SJ02_MP02_1_FD_133140 | JGI IMG/M metagenome (GOLD analysis project Ga0187769, IMG submission 133140) | Tropical peat soil microbial communities from peatlands in Department of Meta, Colombia - 0116_SJ02_MP02_10_MG | ecosystem: Environmental > Terrestrial > Soil > Wetlands > Peat | place... | reverse complement strand
GATGCGCCGCATGGGCTGCACGAGGAGCCACTGCAGGCTCAGATAGACGAGCCCGGCGGTGATGAGCGAGATCACGATCGAGAGCGAGAGGATGCGCCAGGCGAAGTCGTACATGGCGCGCCGCATCGGCCCCTCGTCCAGCACGATATCGACGGTGATGCCCGGATTCTTGGGCGAGGGTCCCACCACGCGGAGCACCCGGTTCTGGGTCTCAGCCAGGGTCGAGAACGCATTCGCGATGAGCGAGAAGAGCGTCGCCTTGCGCAGATCGTAGCTCTTGTCGATGACGGGCGGCATGTCGCGGTTCATCACCAGCATGCGCTGATTGCCGTGCATGTCGAGCGCCACCGAATAGGCGTCGACGTATTGCAGGAGCTCGATCTCGAGCTGGGGGCTCAGCATGTGCGAGGGTGCGGCCTCGAGCGCGAGGGCCGCGATGTGCGCGGCGCCGATCTTCTCCTCGAGATAGTCGAGCCGGAAGCGCGCGATCGACGGCGTGAAGATCAGCACCTCGGCCACCATCACGAACAACACGGTGAATACCAAGAGCTTGGCCGAAAGGCTGTGCCGGAGCTTGGGGAGGCTCGTGTGCGGGTCCGCCATGTCGTCAGAGTATAGCCAAACCGCTGCCGTGTCAGCCGAAGCGCGCGAGGAAGCGCACGAGGCGCTTGGTGCGCTCAGCGAAGAGCGAGGGCGTGAAAAAGCTGCCGGCCACACTCTTGCTGATCTCGCTCAGCGTGGGATAGGGGGCGATGAGCCCGGCGAGCGCGCGTACGCTGAGGCCCCGCGCGATCGCCAGCCCCCACGGCAGGATGAGCTCGCCCGCGTGCGCACCCACGATGGTGGCCCCGACCACGCGCCCGCGCCGGGTCGTGATCACCTTGGCGAAGCCGTCGATCTCCCGCTCGGTCTGGGCGCGATCGTTCTCCGCGAAGGCCCAGCGCAGGATGCGGACAGTGCCGTGCGCCTCGCGCGCACTACCCTCCTTGAGGCCGACATGGGCGAGCTCGGGGTCGGTAAAGGTGACCCACGGAATGGCGCGCTCCTCGACCTTGGCGGGCAGGCGGAAAAGCGCGTTGCGCACGACGATAGCGGCGTGATGGCCCGCCATGTGGGTGAACTGGTAGCGCCCGGCGACGTCGCCCAGAGCGTAGATGCGCCTGTTCGTCGTCTTAAGGCGCCGGTCGACGGTGATCCCCTTCTCTGTGAAGGCGACGCCCGCCGCCTCGAGCCCGAGCCCCGCCACATTGGCGCTCCTGCCGGCGGCGACGAGAAGATGCGAGCCCATGAGCGTCTCCTTCTCGCCGTCCCGCTTGATCGTCGCCGCGATGCCGTCGCCCGCACGCGCGAGTGCGCGGATTCGGGTGCCCTCGTAAAGGGCGACACCGTCGCGGCGCAAGGCTTGGCGAACGACCTCCGCCGCCTCGGCGTCGTCATTGCCGAGAATGGCGAGGAGCTCGACGACGCTCACCTTGGCGCCGAGGCGGGCGAAGGCCTGGGCAAGCTCGACCCCGATCGGCCCGCCGCCGATGACGATGAGATGCTCGGGCCTGGCCGTGAGCTCGAAGACGGTCTCGTTGGTGAGGTAGGGCACTTGAGCGAGCCCCTCGAGCGGCGGGATCGCGGGCGAGGAGCCGGTCGCGATCACGAAGCGCCGCGCGCGGATGCGCGTGCCGTCCGCGACAAGCACGTCGGGGCCGACGAAGCGGCCCTCGGCACGGATCACCTTGCAGCCGAGGCCCTCGAAGCGCTCTTGCGAATCGTGCGGCGCGATCGCGGCGATGACGCGCTCGACATGCGCGTGGACGCGTGCGAAGTCGATCCGAGGCTCGCCCAAGTCGATGCCGAAGTCGCCTCCCGTACGGGCAAGGGCCGCCCGCTTCGCCGCCGCGATCAGCGATTTCGAGGGGACGCAGCCGTAATTGAGGCAGTCGCCTCCCATGCGACCGCGCTCGACGAGGGCAACCCGGCGCCCGAGCAGAGCCGCGGCGGCAGCAACCAAGAGGCCGCCCGAGCCGGCGCCCACGACGCAGATGTCGACCTCGAGTGCCTCGCCCATATGCTTTCCTTGCCGGCCGCCCGCTTCTCCGCCCTCAGCGCTTCTGCGCCTTGAACGCCTTGTAGGCGACCGGCGTCAAGGCGAGCACCGCGAGCCCGACGAGCGCCAGCAGGACCTGGCCGTGGAAGAGGACATCGAAGTCGGGCTTGCGGCCTGCATCCAGCACCCCGCCCAGGCCGCTGCCGACAAGCGCGAAAACGAAGGTCCCGGGGATGATGCCGAGGAAAGTGCCGAGGACGTAGGTGCCGAGCGGGACGTTGAGGAAGGCCGGCACCAGATTGACGAGCCAGAAGGGGAAGAGCGGCACAAGGCGGAGCACGAGAAGATAGCTGAGCGCGTTCTCGCGGAAGCCCGCCTCCATCCTGTTGAGGAACGGTCCGGCGCTCGCCGCGAGCACGGCGCCGAGCGTGGTGCGCGCGACGAGGAAGAGGAGCGTTGCCCCGAGCGTGGCGCCGATGACCACGTAGACGGTGCCGAGATAGGGCCCGAAGAGAAAGCCGCCGAGCACCGTCGTCACCGCGCCGCCCGGAAGCGAGAAGGCCGCGATCGCGGCGTAAGCGACCATGTAGACGGGCGGGGCGAGCAGTCTGTGCGCCACCACGAACTGCATGAGCTCGCCGCGGTACGCGCGCAGCATTTCGAAGCTCACGTAGCGTTGCCAGCCCAGCGCGAAGAAGAGCACGAGCCCGGCGATGAGCAGGCCGAGCGGCAGCCAGCGCTTGACTTGGAACGGGCTCTCGCTCGGGACTGGCTCGCTGCCGCTCGTGGAGTGCGTCATCATCATGCGGAACCGCTTTCGGGTCCCTCTACTCCGCTCTGTGCTGAGTTGCTGCTAGCACCCCAGGGCGTGCGTCTGCGAATCACCTTCGCGTGAGAGGGCGGCCCGCTTCCGCGACAGGCGGCCCTCGGCCGCCGGCGGAAAATCCCTCGGAGCGGCAATCACTTGCGGTTGACAGCGCGCGCCTTAGCCCCTATACAGCCGGCCAATTTCGACGGAGGATGCACGTGAAGCGAACCTATCAGCCCAGCCGTCTCGTCCGCAAGCGCCGCCACGGCTTCCGGGCGCGGATGAAGACGGTCGGCGGGCGCAACGTGCTTGCCGCGCGCCGCGCCAAGGGGCGCAAGCGTCTGTCCGCCTAAGGCGATGGCTCGATCGCTCGGGCGCTTGACACGGCGCCCGGAATTCTTGCGGGTCGCCGCCTCCCGACAGCGATGGGTGGCGCCGGGCCTTATCCTCCAGGCCTACAAGCGCAAGGCCGCCGACCCCGAGAAGGGCCCGGCGGACGCGGTGCGGCTCGGCCTCACCGCGAGCCGCAAGGTGGGAAGCGCGGTCGAGCGCAATCGCGCGCGACGCCGCCTGCGCGAGGCCGCCCGATGCCTGCTGCCCGCCGCGGCCGAGCCCGGCTACGACCTCGTCCTCGTCGCGCGCGCGGCGACCTTGAGAAGGCCCTTCGCCGCGCTCGTCGAGGATCTGAGGACGGCCTTGGAGCGCCTCAATGTCGCCCGCGGGCCGGGAGGCGATGCCAAGGCGTGACGCGAGGGGGCGAAGGGTGTAAGAGTCCGCCTGCCCGTGAGCGGCCTCGGCAGCTTCGCGGCTGGCCCGAGGGCCGATCACGAGCGCTGACACCGCTCGGGCGCCAAACGATTGCAGCGGATAGCTTAGAGGCTCGATGATGATGCCGATCACGCGATTGCTCTGGCTCCTCGTGCGCGGCTATCAGCTGCTGCTGAGCCCGCTTCTGCCGCGCGCCTGCCGCTACCATCCGAGCTGCTCTTGCTATGCCTTGGCGGCGCTCGAGCGCCACGGGGCCATGGGCGGCGCGCTCCTCGCGCTCAAGCGGATCGCGAGCTGTCATCCCTGGAGCAGAGGCGGATACGACCCGGTGCCCCCGCACCCGCGCGGCCGGGTCTCCTGATCGCCGGCCGCCTCGAGCCGCCGATCGCACCTCTTCACGACGCCCGGCAGTCTGGAAGCGAATGATGATGGAACAGCGCAATCTGATCGCGGCGATCCTTCTCTCCATCGCGATCGTGCTCGGCTTCCAGTTCCTGGTCGAGGCGCCGCGGTTAGCCAAGGAGCGCGCGCGCCAGCAGGCGTTGCAGCAGACCACCGGCCAGACGGCCCCGCCGGCAGCAGCCACGGGCGCTCAGCCGCAAATCCCGCCCGCAGGTGCGGTGGCGAGCGCTCCCACCGTGCCGGGAGTGGCCGCCGCCCCCGCCGCCGCCCCCGCCGCCGCCGCCCACCCTGGGCGGGCCGAGGTCCTTGCCGAGAGTCCGCGCATCGCGATCGCGAGTCCCTCGCTCAAGGGCTCGATCTCGCTCAAAGGGGCGCGCATCGACGATCTCAAGCTGGGCCAGTACCGCGAGACGGTCGACCCCAAGAGCCCGGAGATCGTGCTCTTTACCCCGCCCGGCATGCCCGATGCCTATTACGCGGAGTTCGGCTGGGTCGCGAGCGGGGCGGGCGTCAAGCTGCCCGATGCCAACACGCTGTGGCAGGCAGAGCGCACCACCTTGACACCCGCAACGCCGGTGACGCTCACGTGGGACAACGGCCAGGGCCTCAAGTTCGAGCGCACCTACGCGATCGACGACGCCTACATGGTGCAGGTGACCCAGAAGGTCGAGAACAGCGGCAGTGCCGCAGTGACGCTCTACCCCTATGGCCTCGTCTCACGCAGCGGCGACCCGCCGACGAGCAACTACTACATTCTCCACGAGGGCCCGCTCGGCGTGCTCGACGGGGTGCTTCACGACGGCTCTTTTTTTGACAAGGCGAAGATCGACTACAAGGACCTCCAGAAGACGCCGTACGAGCAGGACACCACCGGCGGCTGGCTCGGCTTCACCGACAAGTACTGGCTCGTAGCCCTCATCCCCAACCAGAAGGTCCCGGTCCGCACCCGCTTCAGCGACACCGTCACGAGCGGCAACAACAAGTATCAGGCCGACTACGTGACGACCGCCGGTCTCGCGCTCGAGCCCGGCCAGACGATCACAGCCGTGAGCCGCATGTTCGCCGGCGCCAAGGAGGTGCACCGCCTCGACAGCTACGAGCAGAAGCTCGGCATCGAGCGGCTTTCCTATGCGATCGACTGGGGGTGGTATTGGTTTTTCACGAAGCCGATCTTCTACCTGCTCGACTACCTCAACAAGCTGGTCGGCAACTTCGGCATCGCCATCCTCCTCCTCACCGTCATCATCAAGGGCCTCTTCTTCCCGCTCGCCAACAAGTCCTACCGCTCGATGAGCAAGCTCAAGAAGCTGCAGCCCGAGATGATGAAGATCCGCGAGCGCTTCAAGGACGACCGCGAGCGCATGAACAAGGAGATGATGGAGCTCTACAAGCGCGAGAAGGCGAACCCGGCCTCGGGCTGCCTTCCGATGGTGATCCAGATTCCGGTGTTCTTCTCGCTCTACAAGGTGCTCTTCGTCACCATCGAGATGCGGCAGGCGCCGTTCTTCGGCTGGATTCGCGACCTCTCGGTGCCGGACCCGACGAGCCTGCTCAATCTTTTCGGCCTGGTCGCGTGGACGCCGCCCGAGTTCCTTACGTTCCTTTCCATCGGCATCTGGCCGCTCATCATGGGCGCCACCATGTGGGCGCAGCAGAAGCTCAACCCCGCACCCCCCGACCCCGTGCAGGCCAAGATGTTCATGGTGCTGCCGCTCGTCTTCACCTTCATGCTCGCGCGCTTCCCCTCGGGCCTGGTGATTTATTGGGCGTGGAACAACTGTCTCTCCATCCTGCAGCAATGGGTGATCATGCGACGCGCGGGCGTCAAGCCCTGAAGGCGAGCGCGGCCCAGCCCGAGGACGTTGCGGGGGCGCTCGAGGCCGGCCGCCGTCTCTTCGCGGCCGAGGCGCGCTTCAGCGCAGGTGCCGAGCGCGTGGACCAGCTGCCGGCGCCGGGCTTGCCGGAGGTCGCCTTCGCCGGGCGCTCGAACGTGGGCAAATCGAGCCTCATCAACGCGCTCACCGGGCGCAAGAGCCTGGCGCGCACCTCGCAAGCTCCCGGCCGCACGCGCCAGCTCAATTTCTTCGTCGTCGGCGAGCGGCTCCTCCTCGTCGACTTGCCGGGCTACGGCTACGCCAAGGCGCCGAAGCGGCAGGTGGGAAGCTGGCAGCGCCTGCTCTACGCCTATTTGCGCGGCCGCCCCACGCTCGGCCGGGCGATTCTCCTCGTCGATGCCCGCCACGGCCTCAAGGAGAGCGATCGCGCGATGATGGCCGCCCTCGACGCGGCGGCGGTCGGCTTTCAGATCGTCCTCACCAAGGCCGACCGCTGCGGCGAGGAAGAGCTCAGAGCGCGCGCAAGCGCGATCGCGAGCGAGCTCGCGCGTCACCCCGCCGCGCATCCGGAGATCCTGCCGACGAGCGCCAGGAGCGGACGCGGCATCGCCGAGCTGCGCGCCGCCCTCGCGATGCTGGCGAGTGCCGGATAGTTCGGTTACAGTTTCCGCCCATGGCTCACAAGGATCCCCGCTCCCGGCATCTCGAATGGCTCGCCAAGGCCGGCATTCTCTCCGAGGCGCTGCCGTACATGCGGCGCTATGCCGGCAAGAGCTTCGTGATCAAATACGGCGGCCACGCCATGGGCGAGGAGAAGCTCGCCGAGAGCTTCGCCCACGACATCGTGCTCTTGAAGCAGATCGGCATCAACCCGATCGTGGTGCACGGCGGCGGACCGCAGATCGGCGACATGCTGAAGCGGCTCGGCATCGCGAGCTCCTTCGTCGACGGGCTGCGCGTCACCGATGCCGCCACCGTCGAGGTCGTCGAGATGGTGCTCTCGGGCAAGATCAACAAGGAGATCGTGAGCGCGATCAACCGCGCGGGCGGACGCGCGGTCGGGCTCTCGGGCAAGGACGCGGGGCTCGTTACCGCGCGCAAGCTCACGCGCACCAAGCGCGATCCCGATTCACGCATCGAAGAGGTGCTCGACCTCGGCTTCGTGGGCGAGCCGGCGGCGGTCGACGCGAGCGTGCTGCGGGTGTTCAAGGATTCCGACATCATCCCGGTGATCGCCCCCGTGGGTGCCGGGCCCGAGGGCGAGACCTACAACATCAACGCCGACACGGTCGCGGGCGCGATCGCCGCCGCGGCGGGGGCGGCGCGGCTCTATCTCCTGACGGATGTGGCGGGCGTGCTCGACAAGGAGGGCGAGCTCGTGACCGACCTCACGGTCGCGCGCGTGCGCGCGCTCATCGCAACCGGCACCATCTCGGGCGGCATGATCCCCAAGGTCGAGACCTGTCTCGCGGCGGTCGAGGGCGGGGTCGAGGCAGCGGTGATCCTGGATGGGCGCATCCAGCACGTGCTGCTGCTCGAGGTCTTCACCACGGCCGGCATCGGCACCTTGATCGCGCGGGGGTGAGGGCGGGGGCGACAGTCGCCGCCTCCACGCTCACGAGCTTGGCTCGGCTCCCGCGCCGCCCCGCTCGAGCGCGGCGCGGTTCCATTGGCCGAGCGTCGGCTCAGGCGAGCCGTGCCGCCGTCTCGCCCGCGATCCTCCCCAGCGTCACCGCCGAGAGGAGCCCGCCGCCGGAGAGATAGCCGTCCCGCTCCGGGCCGGAGAGCCCGCGGCAGGCGCCGCCTGCGGCGAGAAGATTGGGAAGCGGGCTCCCGTCCGCGCGAATGACGCGGGCGTCCCTATCGATCTCGAGGCCGCCCTGGGTGTGGAAGAGCGCACCCGTCACCCGCACGCCGTAGAAGGGCGCCGCGAGCGCCGGCTTCTTCGTGAAGTCGCGGCCGAAGGGATCGGCGCGCTTCCCTGCCGCCATCTCGCGCGTCTCGGCGAGCGTCGCGGCCAGCGCCTGCGGCGGAATCTTGAAAAGCGCCGCCAGCTCCGCGATCGTCTCCGCGCGGCGGACGGCACCCGCCGCGAACGCCGAGCGATAGTCCTCGAATTGGAGGCCAAGGGCGTGGAGCCGCGCGTCGAGCACGTCGATCGCGATGCTATCCGGCTGCCGCAGCACGTCCACGGCCTGCTCGGAATAGCCGCGGTTCTCATTCGAGAAGCGCCGGCCCTCGCGGTTGACCTGGAAGCCGCCCTCCATCATCACCGCCCAGGTGATGAGAATGCTCTCGGGATGCGCCACCGAGCCGTGGCCCTGATAGGCGCCGAGGTCGCGGCCGAAGCCGCCGAGCGCCTCTCCCCAAGAAAGCGCGTCGCCCTCGTTCCCCGCGTGGCCGAAATAGAGCGCCTGCGCCATTTCCGGAATGAATTTGCGCACCATGGCGGGATTGCCGCCGTAGCCGTTGCAGGCCAAGACCAGGGTCCGGCAGCCCACCCTCTCGCGCACGCCGTCGGGCCGCGCGAGCTCGACGCCGGCAACGCGGCCGTCCCTCTCGGCGAAGAGCGCCACCACATGGGCGCTGGCGAGGCACTCGACGCCGGCGGCCTCTGCCGCCGCCAAGAGGTAGGACATGAGCTCGACGCCCGTGCGCTTGGGCGTCGCGTGCATGCGCAGCACGGAGTGGCCGGCGTAGAGAAAGCCCTCGACGACCTCGAAGGGCACGCCATGCCGGTCTGCGAGCCATTCGAGGGTGGGACCCGCGCGCTCGGCGACCCTCGCCGTCACCTGGGGATGGGAGCGCCCCTTGTTCTTGGCCATGAGGTCGGCGGCGAGCAGCGCCGGGCTGTCCTCGATCCCCTTGGCGCGCTGGAAGCGCGTGCCGGCGGCGGGAATGAAGCCGGAAGAGAGCGCCGTCGAGCCGCGCGGCACTCGGTCGCGCTCGAGAGCGACGACCTCCGCCCCCGCATCGCGCGCGGACAGCGCCGCGGTCAAGCCGCAAGCGCCGGCGCCGATCACCAGGACCGGCACGCTCAAGGGAAATTCGACGCCGTCAGCCGGCTTGATGCTCATGCGCGTTCCCGCGGTTGGTGAGGCCCCGACGTCCTGTAACTTTTGCTGCGGGCGCGATCGATCACAGTCCGAGATAGGTCTTTCTCAGCCGCGGGTCCTCGAGCAGGCTCGCGGCCGGCCCGCTCAGCGCGAATTGCCCGTGCTCGAGCACGTAGGCGCGGTCCGCGATGCTGAGGGATTGCACGACGTTCTGCTCGACGAGGAGGACGGAGAGCCCCTCACCGCGAATGTCCGCGACGAGCGTGAACATCTCCTCGACGAGGAGCGGCGAGAGGCCGAGCGAGGGCTCGTCGAGGACGAGAAGCCGCGGCTCCGCCATGAGCGCTCGCGCGATCGCGAGCATCTGCTGCTCGCCGCCCGAGAGCGTGCCCGCGCGCTGCGCCAGGCGCTCGCGGAGGCGCGGAAAGATCGCGCACACGCGCTCGAGGTTCCGCGCCCGGCGCTCGCGGCCGCGGCGATAGCTCCCCATCTCGAGGTTCTCGCGCACGCTCAGATTGGCGAACACGCGCCGCCCCTCCGGCACTTGGATGAGGCCGAGGGCCACGATCGCGGCGGGCCGAGCGCCCGCGATCTCGACGCCGCCGAAGCGGATGGCGCCCGCGCTCGGCTTCAAGAGGCCGGAGAGGGCGTTATTCAGGGTCGATTTGCCGGCGCCGTTGCTGCCGAGCACCGCGACGATCTCGCCGGCCCCGATGCTCAGGTCGAGACCGCGCAGCACGGGGAGCGCGCCATAGCCGACGGCGAGGCCTGTGACCTCAAGCATGAGCGCCTCCCTCGCCGAGCCGCCGCGGCCAGCGCCCGGCCGCGCCGTGGCCGAGATAGGCCTCGACCACCCGCTCGTCGGCGACGATCCGGGCCGGCGGCCCCTCGGCGATGATGCGGCCGTCGTTGAGGACATAGACGCGCTCGGCGAGGCTGATCACCGCCTGCATGACGTGCTCGGTCAGAAGCAGCGTCACGCCCGCCTCCCGGATCGCCCGGATGAGCGGCACCATCTCCGCGATCTCCGCGGGATTGAGGCCTGCCATCACCTCGTCGAGAAGGAGGAGCCGCGGTTGAGTCGCAAGGGCGCGGGCGAGCTCGAGCCGCTTCAGCCCGGCGATGGTGAGGGCGCTCACCGGCCGATCGATGAGCTCGCTCATGCCGACGCGCCCTGCCACCGCCGCGGCCTCGGCGAGCGCCGCGGCGCGGCGCGGTTGGCGCAGCTGGCAGCCGACGGCGATGTTCTCGCGCACGGAAAGGCCCGCGAACGGCTCCACCAGCTGGAAGGTGCGCACGAGTCCGCGCCGCGCGAGCACGTGGGGCTTGAGGCCCAGAATCTCCTCGCCGGCGAAGCGCACCGAGCCGCGGTCCGCCGCCACGAAGCCGGCAACGATGCCGAAGAGCGTGGTCTTGCCCGCGCCATTGGGGCCGATCAAGGCGGCGATCTCGCCCTCGCGGACGTGGAGAGACGCGTCCTCGACGGCGGTCAAGCCGCCGAAGCGCTTGCCGACGCCTGCCACCTCAAGCACGGCCGAGCGCCCTAAGGCGTCCGGCGCGCCGGAGCCGCGTGCCGAGGCTGATGAGGCCATCCGGGAGGAGCGCCAGGATGACGATCAACAGCGCGCCGTAGAGGACCAGGTTCAGGCCGGGCGCCCCGCCGGTCAAGGCGCTGCTGGCCTCGTTGAGCGCACGCAAGGCGAGCGCGCCCACGAGCGGCCCCAGGACCGTGCCGACGCCGCCGATCAGCGGCACAAGCAAGGCCGTCACCGAGACCTCGACGCCGTAGGCGATGCGCGGGTCGAGATAGAGGAAGTACTGGACGTAAAAGCTGCCGGCGCAACCGCTGAGCGCGCCCGAGAGCGTGATCGCCCAGAGCTTCGTGCGGTCGACGTCGATGCCGAGCGCGCGCGCGGCGTCCTCGTTCTCGCGCACCGCCACGAGTGCTGCACCGAAGCGCGAGTTCTCGATCCACCAGGCGAGCGCCGTCGCGATCGCGGTCAGCGCGAGGATCACGGCATAGAACCCCGACTTCTCCGGAAACTGGAAGTCGGCGACGCTCTCCTTCAGCGCAATCTGCAGGCCGACGCCGGCGCCGGTGAAGGGCACCGAGTCCGCGACGATGCGGAACACCTCCGCAAAGGCGAGCGTCACCAGCGCGAAATAGGAGCCGCGCAAGCCGTAGCGGAAGCTCAGCGCGCCCAAGAAGGCGCCGGCGCCAGCGCCGAAGCCGCCGGCAAGCACCATGCACGCCCAGGGGTTGATGGCGAAATCGAGCTGCAGCAGCGCCGCGGCGTAGGCGCCGGTCCCGAAAAACGCCGCGTGGCCGAAGCTGCGCTGGCCGCCGTAGCCCCCGAGCAGATTCCAGGCTTGGCCGAGGAGTGCCAAATAAAGCGTCATGATCGCGAAGTGCAGCCAGAAGTCCGAATGCAAGAGGAGCGGCAGCGCTGCGAGCGCGAGAAGCGGGGCGGCGGCGGCGATGGCGGGGGTCTTCACCTGAGGCTCACGCGCGCTGGCCGAAGAGACCCGTCGGCCGCAACAAGAGGATGGCGATGAAGATCGCAAAAACGCCGATCCTGCCGAGGTTCTCGCCGAGCAACAGCCCGCCGAGCGATTCGGTGACGCCGATGATGAAACCGCCCAAGAGAGCGCCCGCGAAGCTGCCCATGCCGCCCAGCACCACGACGGTGAAGGCGATCACGACGAAGCTCTCGCCGACGCCCGGATGCACGTAGTAGCTCGGCAACAGCAGGCAGGCGGCCGCGCCGACACACGCGATGCCAATACCGAAGCTCATCGCGTAGACGTGGTCGACGTCGACGCCGACGAGCTCGGCGCCCCGGCGTTCCCGGGCGAGCGCGCGGATCGCCTTGCCGAGATCGCTCCGCCGGATGAGGAGCCAGAGCAGGCCCGTCGCCACGAGCGCGCCCGCAAACGACACGACCTTGGGCACGGCGATGAAGGCCACCCCGAAATCGACGGTCGAGAAGCCGTAGCTCGGGTTGATGGTGCGGGTGTCGGCGCTCCAGAGATAGAGCGCCAGATTGTCGATGATGATGGAAAGCCCGAGGGTCACGAGCAGGATGTTCTCTTCCCGGCCGTGGCTCGCGGTCGCGATCACCGTGCGCTGCAGCGCGTAGCCCAGCGCGAACATCGCGGGCACGACCACGGGCAGTGCCGCAAAGGGGTCGACGCCGAGGAGCGTGTAGAGAAAATAGACGCCGTAAAGCGCCAGCATCAGCAGGCTGCCGTGGGCGAAGTTGACGATATGGAGCACGCCGTAGATCAGCGTCAAGCCCAGCGCCACCAGCGCATAGACGGCGCCGGTCGAGAGGCCGTTGAGGATCGCCGGCAAGAGGATGTCGAAATCGAGCATGTCGGCCGTTCGAGGAGCGCCCGCCCCGGCAAGGCGCGGCGTGAGCCGGGACCGCTTCTGCCGCCGCGTCCCGCGCTCAGGCAGGCATGGGGAAGACGGGCTTGGCGTTGGCGAACTCCGCCGGCAGGATCACCTTGATGTCGTTGTCCTGCACCTGCAGGTTGACGGCGCGCGCGCCGGTGTTCTGGCCGTGCTCGAACTTGGTGGGTCCGTAGGGCATGAAGTGTCCGGCCCAGGTGCTCGCGGCGAGCGCCTCCGTGATCTTGGCCCGCTCGCTCGACGCCGCGCGCTCGAGCGCGTCCGCCAGCAGCATCGCCGCGGTGTAATTGAGGAAGACCTCGTAGGTATAGAACAGCCCTTTCTCCTCCGTGCGCTTCTTGAGCGCGAGCGCCGCGGGGTTCTTCGGATTGTACCAATGGTTGCAGTCCATGATGTATTGAGCCGCCTCCGGGAACTCCTTCACGAATTTGTATTGCGAGGCGCCACCGCCGAGCACGGAGTAGATCGCCTTCGGCCGCACCTTCTGCTGCAGCATGGTGCGCGCGAGGAGCACGTATTCGTTGTAGTAGTTGGCGGGGATCACGATGTCCGGCTTCTTTGCCTTGATCGTGAGCACGATGTTGTTGAAATCGAGGGTCGGCGTCGGGTGCTTGATGACCTCGAGCACCTCGATGCCGATGCCCGGCAGTTCCTTGGCGAGGAGGCCCGCCGTGCCGGTGCCGAAGGCCGAATCCTCGTGGACAACGATCGCGGTCTTGGCCGGGTTGCCTGCGGCGGCGTTGATGTCCCTGAGCGCGGGCACGGCAGTCCCCACGAAGACCCCGTAACCCGGGCTGAAGCGAAAGGTGTTGGTGAGGCCGCCGGAGACGATGCGGTCGTCGGTGCCGACGTCAACGACGTAGGGGATGCCGTGCTTCGCCGCGGCCTGCGTGGTAGCCATGCAGATGAAGCTCGCGTAGCCGCCTAAGATGGCAGAGACGCCGGCCTCGTTGTACTTCTCGATCTCGGAGACCGCGACGTCAACCTTCGACTGCGCGTCGGAGATCAGCCCTTCGATCGTCGCGCCGCCGAGCGACTTGATGCCGCCCCGGGCGTTCACGTCCTCGACCGCCATCAAGGCGCCCGCACGCGACTGGGTCCCGGAGTAGGAGACGCCCCCCGTGACGGGATGGATGATGCCGACTTTCACCGTCTTCGCCTGGGCGCGGAGGATGGCGGGTGCCGCGATGGCGGCGATGGCGGCCGCGCCGGCGCTTCCGAGGACGCGGCGGCGCGTGACGGACCAATTATGGCGCGACATGAAGGGGCCTCCCTTTCTGGAGCGGATTTTCGCGTGCCCGTGCGGAAAAAACGAGGCAGAGGCCCGTCCCGGCGCCGGCAGCGGCGTCTTTTTCCTCGCCCCAGCCGTACGCGCCTCGCGCCAGTCTCCCGCTTTCCCGACTCATAGCGCGCCGCCTGATCGAATGCTATATGTTTGTGGTATCCGGCGCGGGGCGACGCAAGGCGAAATCTTCCACCCGTCGCGGGATTGAGCTCGCGCGCGGCCGGACAAAAGCTCGGAGGATGCGATGGAGAGAACGGACAAGACGGCGCGCGAGCTCTACCAGGAGATCAAGGCCAACCCCACGCGCAAGCGCTTCGGCTTCGGACGCAAGCCGGCGCTGATCAACGTCGATCTCCAGAACTGCTACACCCGCGTCGCGGAATTCAAGACCGCCTACGAGACGCATCCCAAGCAGCTCGACTACGTCAACGAGCTGGCCGAGCTGTTCCGCGCTAAGAACTGCCCGGTGGTCTGGACCCACGTCGCCTACATGGACTCCGGCGAGGATTGCGGCGTCTGGGGCACCCGGACGAACACGCCGGACTCGCTCCAGAACGTCAAGGCGGGCTCGCGCCGCGCCCAACTCGACGACCGCCTCAAGATCGATGAGAGGCGCGACATCATCGTCAACAAGCGGATGGCGTCGGCCTTCTTCGAGACCAATCTGGGCTCGCTGTTCAGCTTCCATAAGATCGATACGGTGGTGGTGACGGGCGGCTCGACCTCCGGCTGCGTGCGCGCGACGGTGGTCGACAGCCTCTCGCGGAGCTTCCGCACCGTGGTTCCGGAGGAATGCGTCGCGGACAAGCACGAGAGCCCGCACTACGCCAATCTCTACGATATGGCGCTCAAGTACGCCGACGTCATCCCGGTCGCCGAGGTGCTCGATTTCATGAAGCGCTATCATCCGGTCAACGATTGAGGCGGCGGACATGAAGCGCGATCCAGGGCTCTACGACTATCTGCCCTACGACCGGCGGCCGAAGATCCGCTGGCCGGACGGCGCGCATGTGGCGTTCTGGCTTGCGCCCAACATCGAGTTCTACGAGCTCGATCCCCCGAGGAATCCCGTCCGCGGCGCCTGGCCCCGCCCGGCGCCGGACGTGCTGGGCTATGCCTACCGCGATTACGGCAACCGCGCCGGTTTCTGGCGCATGCTCGAGACTTTCGAGCGCTGCGGGATGCGCGGGAGCGTCTCGCTCAATGTGGCGATGTGCCAGCACCATCCCGAGGTGATCGAGGAATGCGCCAAGCGGGGGTGGGAGTTCTATTCCCACGGCACGTACAACACGCGCTACCTCTTCGAGATGAGCGAAGAGCAGGAGCGCGCGCTCATCCAGGATTCGATCGACACCGT
>Ga0187769_10001144_pt1 | contig 14970 bp, 21 predicted proteins | sample 0116_SJ02_MP02_1_FD_133140 | JGI IMG/M metagenome (GOLD analysis project Ga0187769, IMG submission 133140) | Tropical peat soil microbial communities from peatlands in Department of Meta, Colombia - 0116_SJ02_MP02_10_MG | ecosystem: Environmental > Terrestrial > Soil > Wetlands > Peat | place... | reverse complement strand
TGGGGGAAATAGTTCGAAGCCTAGGTAGCATGAAACTCGATATGAGCTAGCCTGTCTTGTATGATATTATCTGCCCGTCCTTGTCGTTCACGATAATCTCTTTTTTGTCCCTCGTCGGCTGGCCGATCTCAGCCGTTACTTTCCACTGAGCTTCTCCTTCTATGGCCACCGCGGACGTGACTCTCACACTTTCGAAGCCCTCTTCCGCTAGGAACCTCTTGACAGTCGCAATCGCCTCAGAAACGGATAGATTCATCGCGCCACCCCGGCCATCTCGCTCCATCTCACGTTTGTGGGAGGCACTGTTAACTTTTTCAGCCCTTCCCCGGAAGGAAGAGCTCAACCGCGGGAGTGTAATCGGGCCCTTCTTCATCAGGGCTGAGGACGGCCAGCTAGATGGGTGGGTACTGCAGTACAATGATCTCCTGACTTTAGGGTATCTCGGTAGCCTAGGAAGGCGATTACGAGGCCTTACCATCCGTCCCAGTGAACAAGTCGGGCGAGTGGAGGTCTCGAACCAAGTCTGAATTTTGAGCCTTTGTAGTAGGCGACGGGCAGCAGACCTGCCTGCATGACTTCATTGTACGGAATGCCGAACAGTTCGGCGGCTTCCTTTTCGAAGTTTAGGTGTAGCGACGTGAAAGTCATCCCCAACCCCCTCGCACGACCCGCTAGCATGAAGCTCCACATAGCAGGGAAGACGCTACCCCAGCGACTTACCTGGGCCATAAGAGGCATCCCTTCGGGGCGGCCAGCCACACAAGGAATTGCATGAACAGGAACTTCGTGGAGGTGGTCGCGCAGATACAAAGACGATTCTAACACGCGTCTTGCAATCGCATCCCTGGCTGGATTTCCCGAGCCTTTCGCGACTTGGGCTCTTGCCAACTCGAAAAAGCTGACGGCGCCCTTCCTGTAGATTTCAGCGAGCGAGGCCCGTTTGTGCTCGTCCGTGACGATTACAAAGGAGATTTCCTGGAAAGCGTTGGGCGCTTGCGCAGCTATAGCCACGCATTCTTCTATTACCTTACGTTCGACGGGGCGAGTTAGGTCGAGTCGAAGCCTAACAGACCTGGTCGTGGTGAGGAGTTCGTCAGGGGTAAGTTCCGACATGGTCATGTATTGCACCTGTCATCGAAAAAAGCGTTTGCAGAACATGGAAAAGAAAGGTGGTTCGGGCCCCAAGGCCCGATTCTGTCACCACAATCCTTTGGCTTGCCAAAGAGCGATGAAGCTGCCTTATCTTCGAAGTAGATACTCGAAGTACTCGAAGCCCGGGAACTGGTTCGAGTTCCAGTCGAAGGCTTTGCCATAGAGGTTAGATGCTTTCTTGGTTTCCTTGGCATGTGTTTTGAAGTGGACTACCGAGTTCATGAGCTGGCCCTTTGACGTTGGATATTTAAGTCTCCGAAACCGACCGGTCGGTCGCAATGCTTATAAACCGACTAGTCGGTCCCTATTCCTATGTCCTCTGGCTTTGGTCCAGGTTTCCAGGATGCGAGGTCGGTGCTATACCGCACCGAGTACCTCGCAGTCAGCTTCACAATTTTCGGGTATCTCTTGTGGAGGTCGCTCTACGTTGGGGGGGTCGACTGGCTTCAGGTCATCTTCTGGGTGGCGTTCCCGGATCTGGTTTCGTTCATAGCGATTGGGTTGTCTTCGAAGAGAAAAGAGTGGCCTTCTTGGGGTTCGAGCGTGTACAACTCTTTCCATACGATCTTGGTTTGGGGAGCCGCCTTCGCCGTCTCCTGGGTAGCCTTTGGTGTTGGCTACTGGCCCCTGTTCGGCTGGCTGGGCCACATTACCGTGGACAGGACTTCTGGTTACGCCCTCAGGGCTAACATCGCAGGGTGATGCCGATGTCTCCTAAGGTCTCTCAGCAATACAAGCAGGAAGTCAGAGACAAGATTTTGGAGGCCGCGGAAACGCTGTTCTCCAAGAAGGGATACTATGATACCTCGATGGATGAGATCGTCGAGGAAAGCAGACTGAGTAAGGGCGCCATCTACGGCTACTTTAGGAGCAAAGAGGAGCTCTTTGTGGCCCTGCAGGAAAGGCAACTCGAAGCCTCGCTGGAGCAACTGAAGTCGACCTTTGCTCCAGAAGATTCGGCAAGAACTAAGCTGGAGAAAATCGTAGAAGTCGCCTTTACCGCCATTATTGGAACCTCGAAGAAAGCCTGCAGAATCAACCTTGAGTTCGACGTTGCAGCCCCCAGGATCAGACCTGTCCAGAGCAGGCGGGACAAACGCTTCAGAGCGACACATGTCTTTCTAGCCGATATCATTAGAGAAGGCATCAACAAAGGAGAGTTTAGGCGGGACGTCGACCCAGATTCGGCAGCCATGGTCCTGCTGGCCACTGCGGACGGCCTGTCTCTCGACTGGGCCACCACTACTCTGGACTTTGATTGGAAGCTACTTGCCGACCAAGTCAAGAAGCTAGTAGCAGAGGGACTGCTCGCGAGTCCAGCTTAGGCCAGTCTGGAACAACAAGCAAGCCACGTGTAAATACTCGTCGAACGCTCTCTTTTGGTATGCCAACGCCCCCTAGTTACAGCAAAGCTTTACCTGGCTGCGACCGCTTCTGTGGGGTTTGCATATACTACGATAATGGCCACTGCAAGTTGTACAATGTACCGGCCGGCCGTGACTTCACCTGTCTGGCCTGTGTAAGGGACTACACCATCTCTGCTGAGCAAGCTAGCTCGATGCTTTCTGGGTAATTCGGGGCATATTGCAACGACTAAGCAGCACCCTAGTTACAGTATCGCGGAATTCATTTAAGCTCGAGGGCAGAGAACCGAGTCGTGAAAGCGTACACCACCGACATGTACGAGGGCATGCTCTCCGAGACCGTCATGATTGACGGTCACAAGGGTCTGAGGGTCAACGCGTATTTCGCCCGTCCTCTCGGTCCTGGTCCGTTCCCGGGGGTTGTCCTGATTCACCACAGGCCGGGGTGGGACGAGTGGTACAAGGAGACGACGAGGAAGTTCGCCTATCATGGGTACCTGGCGATCTGTCCCAACCTCTACTTTAGCTTCGGCCATGGGGCGCCCGAGGCTGTCACGGAAAAGATGCGAGCCGCCGGAGGGGTTCACGACGACGACGTGGTGGCTGACATATCCAGCGCGGCGGCGTACCTGAGGTCTCTCCCCATCAGCAACGGCAAGGTGGCCGGGTTCGGAACGTGTTCCGGTGGGCGCCACGTCTTTCTGGTTGCTACAAGGACGAAATCTCTCGACGCCGCCATAGACTGTTGGGGAGGGTCGGTGGTAATGAAGAAGGAGGACCTTACGCCGAACGCCCCCGTGTCGCCCCTGGATTATGCAGGGGGCCTGTCGTGCCCCTTGCTTGGCCTGTTCGGGCAGGAGGACAGGAACCCCGACCAGCAGATGGTCGCGCAGATGGAGGCCGAGTTGAAGAGGCTAGGCAAGAACCATGAGTTCCACAGCTACCCCAACGCGGGCCACGGGTTCTTCTACTACCACACGCCGGGATATAGGCAGGAGCAGGCGGTCGACGGCTGGAATAGGATTTGGTCGTTCCTTGACAGGAACCTGGGCACGCCATCTGCCTAGCCTGCGCTTCTACATCACGTGAATTCAGGCGAGAAAGGCCCTGAAAGCTGCCGTGTCGAAGAAAATTGCTATCGAATTGAGTCTACCGTCCTTTGCCTTCCAGAACTCCGCTATGTCGCTTGCCATTGTCTTGCCCTTCGGCGAGAGTAGGTCGTAGTTCACCAGAGCAAAAGCGGATTCTCCGACTACAAGCATCTCCTTCACCTTTGCACCCCTGACTAGGCTGAAGAAGCTGTTGCCCATGTACGAGTCCCTTCCCCTGCTCTCCCTTGCCACCGTCCCGGTGAGCAGGAAGTCATGCGAAAGCAGCTCGTTCCATTCCTTTCGCCTCAGGAGAGTGTCGTAGTACCTGGTTAGAAGCTGCCTAGTCTCTTCGGTTCTGTTGTCCATGGCCAAAGGGTCAAGTGCAGACGCGTGATTAACCTTCGTCAACACAACCAGGACGGTTCAACCTCTTCGTTCATTCAAGTGGCTTCATGTGCGGGGGTCCCATCTCTCGCTCGTAGCTGCAGGTTGTACCCGTGCCCCTTCGGTCGCGGCGGGGGACTTTTTGCGATACTCCTTCATCCTCTCATTCAGCTTGCGGAAGAATACGTACACCTCCTCTCCTGCATCCTTGTTTATTCCTTCGATGAACGGCGAGAGCTTCTGCCATGCCCGATCCGGAACGAACATGTCGTCGATCGTTGCAACGCTCACGAAACCCCTGTCGACGAGCACGCCTATCGACTCGAAGAGGGCTGCAATCTGGTAGAAGGCGACCTTCTCCTTCTCTGGCAGTCTCTGGAACTCCTCGAAGGATTTCAACCCCAAGTCGTTGACCTTCAGCCAAGACGTCTGGACCTCCGCGGTGTTTGCAAACTCGTAGATCCTCATTATCATCTCCATATCGGCCAGGTCGTTGTTCTGCTTGAGCTGGTCCGTGGAGAGCTTCGCCTGGATGACCGCAGCCTTCGCCTGCTCCGTCGACGCCATGATCAACTTGCGGTTGTCCCTGATCTGGAGGACGACGAAGACAGCGCCGAGGGCAATCGCAAGCGAGCTCACAAAGGCCGCATCGGAGCTCACCTGAGAGAAATCAATCGCGAGTGAGAGCAATATCCCCATGGTTCCGGTCACCACTTTAAGACTTGCTTTGGGAGGTCCAGAAGAGGGAGGACGACAGCTCCCCGGGAATCACAACGATTGGGAAATTCCTTCACGGATAATAATCGCACAATCAGCACGCGGCAAATCTGATATCTTCGGCCATGGCCTCGAAGTATTTGCGGGTGTAGTTGCTTCGGAGCTTGACTCCGAACTCTCGCTTTGCGAAGGTTGTTATCTGTGTCCAGATTGATTCATGCGAGGGGAATGGGCAGTTGTTGTTGGCGGCTTTCGCTGATGTTATGACGTGTTTGGCGAAGTCGATTGGCGGCAGGCAGATGTGGTCTACTCTCATCTTGCTTCTGACGCCGTTGCTGTTTGGGAGGCTTCCGCGTATCTTGACGATTGCGAAGTCTGAGCGCGATAGGTCGATGTCCTCGAATGGGACGCGGTAAGCGGCTCTGGCTCGCTCTGGGACGTATAGTCCCCACTGGATGCAGTCTTGTTGTTGCGGGTCGAGGCGGCTGAAGATTTCTCGGAAGATGCCGAGGGAGCAGTTTTCTTCCGCTAGCGGGAAGTGCGTGTTTATCCGCACGTTGAGCGGTGCGAAGTTGGCCCGGAAGATTCCCTGTATTCTGCTGGCCTGGTTGCTTAGCCGTCGTCTGCTCAGCCCGGCTTCTAGTGAGTATGACTTGAGCGCTAGCTCTATGTCTGTGCTTGCCGGGTTGTTTCGCTTGTATGTTACCAGGTCGTTTAGTGTGTGGTTGTTGACGGGTAGTGAGGCGTAGTGGAGGAAGGCCGAGACTGCTTGTCTTGTGAAGGCGGTTATCTCCGGTGATACTAAGCCGTTGTTGTTCCGTCTGTCTCCGAGGTCCGCTATGTAGAGGCGGAAGGCTGTGTCCTCTGAGATGGCCTTACAGTCCGCTAGCCGTTGCTGGTAGTCGGCGATGTGTCCGCCTTTTTGTCTGAATCTGAAGGTCGTGTATTTGGTGATTGCTGGCGTTTGCGTTGTCCCGGTTGTTCTCGCTTGGGGTTGAGTGAGGAGGGCGGCGAGTGAGACGCCTCTGGGCTTCTCCCCGGTAGGCACATTAGGACCCCTAAGCGAACTTAGGGAGTTATCTTGACTTCCCTTCCGTTGTGCCTGGTCAGGACTGGTCTGATGACCTTCCTCTGCTCGTCAACTAGAGCCAGCGAGAGGGACTCGTTTCTCTGTCCTAGGGCAGTATAACCTACCATGTCGGTGAACATGATGGCGGCGAGCCTGCGTTGGCCTTCGGTCAAAGAGACTGTTCGTCCCCACGGGATGACTCGGTGATAAACACGTTGCTGGGTCCAACTCGGAGCGAGGGTCCGATTCCTCGCGTAGGCCTCAAGGGCTCAAGCGGCCAGAGAGAGTACCTACAGCTCGGACATGCGTGGGGCAGGTCTGACCAAGGTCGTCGGCCTGCGCAACCCTAATATCTCTAGGGAGACCAAAATCGGTGATGCTATGAGCTCGATCACAGACGACGAGATACGCGAGGTGCTGAAGACAAGCAGGCCGTACACTTTGGTCCTGTTCAAGGCCGGCCCCAGGGCCGATAAACTCGGAGCTGACAGAATGATCTGGGAGCACGGAAGGAGGAATCTCAAGCTCCGCAAAGAGGGAAAACTCGATCTCATCATCCGCCTTGGGACCGAAGGCGAAATCCTAGGGGTGGACGTGTTCAACACAGATATCGATGAAACCCGGAGAATTATGGAGGACGATCCCGCAGTGAAGGCCGGTGTCCTGGTTTTCGAGATTCGCCGCGCAATGAGCTTTCCTGGAGATTCCCTTTCAAAGTAAGAGCGCATGAACACCGAACTGCTCAAGATCATGTCTGGGGAGCGAGAGCAGCTCGCTGCAAGGGTCAGAGAATGACGCTTTTTCGATGGCGATTACCTGATCTGGGACCAACTCTCCAGGCCTACTGTGACGCAAGATGATCCATGGGTTACAGATCAAGAAGTCCCAAGTCCATGGCAAGGGGGTTTTTGCGACAGAGGGGCTTCCGAAGGGGACCCTAGTAGACCGGATTGCCGGGAGGCCCCGGCACTATTCGAGTATTCCCGCAGCTCTGCTGCTGAGAAGATCCTTCGAGGTTTCGAAGGACAACTATGTCGTGGCTAAGAAAGGGTCAGTCGGCTGGTTTCTCAACCACTCCGACAGGCCAAACTGCACCTATGACATCCAGACCAGAGAGATAGCAACGAAGAAGAAGATACGTAAGGGCGAAGAACTAACGCTCGATTATCACGAGACCACCAGCTGGCCAGGCTATGCGGCTTTGTGGAAGGGGGGCAAACCCCCATAGGCTGAACCTTGGCTGGCAGGCATTTCATCATCGCTCAGGACGAATGTATTCCTGCTCTACCCGTATGAAGGTGTGCTTCATTGCAGGTTATATATGCGAATGCTGCCTCCAGAGGCCCAATGCAGGGCACTAGGGGTGCTGCCGCTCTTGCTTTCTTGCTACTCCTGGGGCTATTGATTACTCCTGGGCTGATTACCACGGCCTACGCTGGGACCACCACAGACCTCACTGTGGCAGATGGCTCCTCCGTCTGCCCCGGAACGCTGGGGGGCACCTGGTTGGCAGGGAACAACTGTGAAATCACAGGAACCTACACGATCAACAGCGGGGACACGCTGATAGTTGATACGGGCGTTGCCCTCTACGTCGTTAGCGGCGCCATAGTTAATGTGGCAGGGACACTAGAAATCGATCAACTAGTGGTCATCTTTGGCGGGGGCACTCTCAATGTCCAAAGCGGAGGCGTGATCAACAATTACAATGGAATTGACGTGTATGGCACGCTCAACAACCATGGGACGATCAATAACAATACCGCGGTCATCTACATCGGCCTGTTTGAATCGAGCTCGGGAGTCTTGAACAACTATGGTGTCATTAACCAGGTAAGCGTGGAGGGATTCGCGAAGATAACGATTACTGGCGGTGGAATCCTGAACAATGAATGTGGCGGCGTGATTAACAATCCATCACCCGGAGTGATAGAAGGCTCGGTCACGACGATAGCATGTTCGGGCGTCCCTGAATTCTCGGGGACCGGAATAGCGTGGCTATCTATGATTGCTGCTGTTTTCGTTCCATTGCTGCTCTTCAAGAGAAAGTTAATCCACGTACCAACTTAGGTTCGCGTTTCGTCGTTGCTGTCTGCAAAGGGTTCGACACAACTCCATACAACGCAAATACCTACTTTCCTTCGAGTATTCTCATAATGTCGAGGGCGAATGCTTGCACTCGCACCGGCATGTGGTCATACTCTTCCCTTATCGCCTGCATCACGGCGGCTTTGCTGGTCTCGTCAACGGCCAGCCGGATACCCTGGTTGTAGTACCTGAACACGACCCTGTCCGGATCCTTTCCATAGACCTCTCTGGCCCTCGTCTCTAGTTTCGACGCCCAAACACACCTCGGGTCCCGTGCAGGTCCTCCCTCTGGGTCATCAATGGCCCTGTATGCCACATCCTGGCCGTCCATCGTCACCTCAAAATCCATGGTCCATGCAAGAAGATGGGACGTCATTTAACGGTCCACCCTAATGGGATGATTCCCTTGGAGGAGAGGTCCGGCGAAAGTTTCAGACCTTACCCTAGTGCCTTTCTCATTCTGAGCTCGTTCTTCCGAAACTAGACAGGAACTTCCACATACACATCACGTTTGGTGTAATATGCCTCAGACCACATAGAACGGTACTTCACCCTTAGCTTGTCGATGACATTTTCCACCTCTTTGGGACTTCTTACAATCGACGCGTTGAATGTCGCCGAAATCCCACCCGCACTCAGTTCAATCTCGGGGCTTTGCGCCAGGTTCTTGTACCAGTTGTTGTCAGATCCCTTCATCGGAACAATCGCAACACGCTCTCCGTCCAGTACAGGCCAAACAGGGGCAGAGAATCTCCTTTTCGTCTTTCGCCCGGTTACTGTTATGTTCACTTCCTTGGACTCTTTGAGTCTGCTGAGAAGCTGCTTTCGATCTGCAGGATTGTAGTCAGATGCCAAGTTTCATACCTCTCGGTCTTTCACCATTTCTGGATTACGATGATAGAAGAAAATGCTAACCTTCGTGTCGGGCTTTGCAATGGCTTGGCCGCACGCTGGCCAGTATTCTCAGCGTCAGAAACCCTGTAGCTCGTTCAAATAATCCTCTGGTACGACTTCGAAAGGTGCCCGGGACCTCAGTCAGAAGAGCGGCAGCGGTCGGCGGCCCACTAATAGCGGCGATCGTCTCCGTCCTGTTTGGTGCCTCCTTCCTCCTCTCGACCCTTATCGGGCTCCCCTTTTCCCTGGGCCTGCCGGTGGCTGTGAGGGTCGTAGGGGGCGTCATCGTGCTGGCGGGGATGGGAGTTATGGTGTGGGTGTTCAGGTACAGAGGCCCTGCGGACGTCATGGTATCCACGTACTACACGTTCGCCAAGTTGTTCCGGAGTATCCCGGTGGCGGAGAAGGCGGGGAGGACAGAGCCCCTTGTCGTCAGCGGCCCCCAGAAGTACGTGAGGAGCCCGCTGTATCTTGGAGTGGTCGTGATGGTGCTCGGGTGGGCGCTGCTGACTGCCTACACCTTCGTCTTCGTGGCCACGGTGGTCCTGCTGCTCTGGTTCGGCGTGGTACTGATCCCCTTCGAAGAAAGGGAGCTGCAGGCCCTATTCGGGGAGGAGTGGAAGAAATACTCGGACGAAACGCCGATGCTGACTCCCTTCACCAAAAGGAAGAGCGCGACCAGAAGCCCTGCCAACAAAGAAAGTACTTACGACACATGAATGCGAGACTTTGGCGATGAAGGCCTTCGTTCTGATTAACACCAACCCTGGCACGGACATTGTATTAGTGAAGGAACTCAAGAAAGTCGAAGGGATCGTTGCGGTCTATCTGGTCTACGGCGTCTACGATATGGTGGCGGTCGTCGAGGCCGAGTCGGAGGAGCAGCTCAAGGACATAGTCTTCTCACGAATTCGCACGCTGAAATACCTGAGGTCCACGCTCACACTTTACGCGGTGCTCTGAGCGGACTTTTCTCCCATTAAGGTGCTAGACTCCACCACAGATTCGGGCATGACCCCCTGCTAGAAGAAAATAATATACAAAGGGTCGAGTACCGAGTTCTACCATGAAGATCGGCATCCTGGGTTCTGGCAACATCGGCGGAACCCTGGGGAAGCACTGGGCCAGAGCTGGACATGAAATCTTTCTTAGTTCAAGGCACCCAAAGGACCTTCAGAAACTAGCCAAGGAGATCGGGCCTGAAGCCCAGGCGGGGACCCTAGAAGAGGCGGCGAGGTTCGGTGACGTTCTCGTCCTCGCCATCCCATGGCGAAGCAAGCAGGACCTGCCCAGGGCGGACTTGTTCAAGGGGAAGGTTGTCATCGACGCCATGAACCCCTACTCTGCCTTCGGGACAGTGATGGACCTGGGTGATTCGACTTCCAGCGAAGAGGTGGCGAAACTCCTCCCGGGGGCGAGGCTGGTCAAGGCCTTCAACACCATGCGGGGAGGGGACCTGAAGTCAGGCGCCTTCAGATCAGGGAAGGACAGATGGGCGATGTTCGTCGCAGGAGACGATGCGGAAGCCAAGCGAGTGGCTTCAGATCTGATTGAAGAGATTGGGTTCGTCCCCATCGACACAGGCTCCCTGAGGGAAGGCGGGAGACTGCAGCAACCTGGTTCTCCTGTCTATGTCAAGACCCTGACAGAGGAGCAGGCCCGAGCCCTGCTACCTTCGCGGACGAGCTAGTACTCGGGTTTCGGAACCTAATCTTCAAGTGTCTCAGAGAGGGCCTTCTCCAGAAGGCGGTAACCGCCCCTATTATCACCGCGATTACCAGAATAGATCCTCCGATTCCCAGGAAATTGTAGCCCGAGCTAGCGTTGATGACCAGCGAATCGCTGACAGTGATTGTGATGCTTGAGGAGGTCGAGTTGCTCGCCCCACGCCATCCTGAGAAAGTCGTCCAGAACGGTATGCTGGACCCCGTCAGACTGAGAGCGGATGCCGGGGGTACGTACACCACTTCCGTAGCCCCAGCCGAAACGGTCCCAGAGACAGAACCGTCGCTGTACGAGACTGACGACGGGCCGCTGGCATGAATCGTGACTCCCGGGTAGAAGGCCGCAGTCTCTTCAGAAGGCACCCCAGGACCGACCGTTAGACTGAGGAGAGGCTGGGAGCCAGACACCGAGTCGGAACCAGATCCCTGCCAGCCTTCGAACTGCCACCCCTGGGATGCGACGGCATTGAGTTGGAGGACCGTACCCGAGTCGTACCATCCAGTCGCGGGTGAAACCTCTCCCCCGGCTGGGAGGTTCCCCCCGATCTGCTCGTAGAACTGGTGCTCATAGACGAGGCCCACAGTGCCACTCCCGGCGACCACTCCTGAGTAGGTCCCGTTCGTGATGAATCGCTGACCGCTCGCCGGCATGAAAGACTGGGGAACGGTGTACGTCGTGCCAGAGTCCAGCCACTCCTTGTTGACGCCCTCCACCAGGCCGGCAGAGTATGTCTTCCCCGCCGACGTGGACAGGAGCGAAAGAGCTGGTAGGATCCCAGCGTTCTTGAAACTAACCTCGAAGGTGACGAGGAACTGATGATAGTACGTGACGCTGACCTGGTTCGGGTGGTCTATGACGCCGGTTGAGACTGCGGACCATCTCTCGTCCCCGGTAGACCCTGAAGGCGGGTTCTGGTACTGGTACTTGCTGCCGAAGTCGGCCCAGACTCCTATTCCCAGCGGTGTTGAATGGGCTTGTCCGAAGGAGTAGTACGTGACCCGCGGCGGTGAGAAACCAGAGCCACCTCCGGTCACGTTGAACCCGAAGCTGACGTAATCCTGCTCGAAGTAGCGCAGCGCGGTGCTCGTCAAGGAGGTGACGACGCCAGTCGTAGTCTGATTCGTCTCCCATCTCTGCGTAGAGTTGGAGCCTCCGAGCGTCGATGAGACGCTCCAGTTCGTCCCGTTGTCGGCGGAGTACAAGGCGGGCGAACTCGTCAGCGACACGGAACGGAGCCTTCCATTCGATACGTAGTTCAGGATGGGAGGAGAGTAGGCGGTTCCGCTCCCCTGGACCCCGAACGAGAAGACGAGTGGGATGCCCGAGGAGAATTCAGTGGCGTTGGAGAGAGCTCCAGTCACGAACTCGGACGCGTCGGCGAACTCCGTCGTGCCGTTGAAGGAGAACCCCTGAAGCGCGGCGGGGTGGGTGAAAGAGATCGGAGAGGTCGTGTTGCTGGCAAACACAGTGGCGTTGTTGTTCGCGTCGAACTCGTCCATCCACATCCAGGCCGAGGTCAGGTCAGAGTGTGGGTTGAAGTAGACGACCGAGTTCTCGTTTGTGAAATAGGGGAGTCCGTGATACCACTCTGTCATCAGTCCCGTGAAGTAGCCGTTCGAGTTCGCCACGAAGTCGGGGAGTCCGGTGAAGTAGGTCGCACCCATGCTGGGGTAGGTCTCCGAAGCGGAGGCTCCCGTGTCCGTGTCGTCCGCTAACATCACCACGTTGTTTGTGGCGCTTGAGAAGTAGAGGTCGAGGAGGATGATGTCTCCGGCCTTCACCGGGCCGGAGAACGCCTCGACCCCTCCCTGGCCGTCGGCTGGGAAGATCGAGTTCCCCATCGTGTCGAAGACCTCGTAACTCATGTCGAAGCCTGTCCCGGGGGTGTCACCTGGCGACCAGTCCCATGAAACGCCGACCTGGTACCAGTACCCCGCGTTTGAAAGGCCATTCACCAGATATGCGGGGCCTGTCCCTAGAGACGGGTCCGTCTGCGCTAGCGCTGTGACATTGTACTCGATTGAAGTGAAGCTTTGTGTGAAGGTGATGCCGAGCTGCACATCGTAGTTCTGGAATATTGGGGGACCACGCACCTGGAAGCGCGCCCCTCCGTGCCCGATGTTGGCTAACTGCGGGGAGCAGGTGCAGACCTTTGTAGGAACTATCTGCACCGCTATGGACTGCGACGGCCCGTGAACGAGGGGTAGAGGGCCGAAGAGCAGAAGAGCGCAGATTGCGGTGCCCGTGAAGGCGAGGGACGCGGCGTATGTCCTCGAGAGTTTCACAAAGCCGAAGGGTAGTATCGGCTATTAACGAATTGTGATGGGTCGCCTATGTCGTGTTCTCAATGTACCTGAGTCCTATGCTGTCGATTACCGCTACGTGGGAGAAGAGAAAAGGCCAGTGGACTACTCTAGCTGATGCGTGCAATTTCGGTTTAACCGGCTTCGATTCGCTTACCAAACTTGAAGTATCCACGAACCGCTGTTGGCAGTCATGAGGCGTAAGCTACAACCCAACGAATTCGGCGAGAAGGTCCTCTCCTCGAGAACCCTATACAGCGGAAGGGCGGTCAGGCTCAGGGTCGACAGGATACGGCTCCCGAGCGGGAGGGAGACTTCAAGGGAGATAATCGAGCACCCGGGTTCCGTGGGCATCCTGCCGCTCCTCACAGGGAGCCGTGTGCTTCTGATCAAGCAGTACAGGCATGCCGTCGGGAAGACAATCTGGGAGATACCAGCGGGGACAATGGAGCCCGGGGAGACGCCGGTGGAGTGCGCGGGAAGAGAGTTGGAGGAGGAGACAGGGTACAGGGCGAGGAGCCTGAAGCCCCTCTTCGAGTGCTATGCAGCGCCTGGGTACAGCATGGAGCTGATGCGCGTGTTCCTGGCCCGGGGCCTGAAACCTACGGAGCAGAAGCCCGAGGAGGACGAGATAATCTCTGTCGAGCCCGTGAGGAGCGAGAGGGCGTTCCGCATGATCAGATCGGGGGAGATTCGGGATGCGAAGACCATCTGTGCACTGTCGTATCTCAGAGCTTCGGCAAGGCGCTAGACAGTCACCGCTCTACTTGAAGAGCCCGGATCGGGTCCTGGCAGGTCGAGTCTGGGGCACGCCCCAGGGAGCACCATCACCTGTTCGCGAAACTAGAACTAAGTAACGTACCTGCCCTACCTAAGGCGGTGAAGCGTTGAGAGCCTCGAGGGGTGTGAGCATCGTTGTTATGGCGTTGGTGGTTGCAGTTGTAATCCTGGCAGCTTCAACCGCTTACTTTGGGTACCTGACCCTTCAGTCCGGGTCCAAGACCGGTAACAGTGCCCCGACCACCGGCTCAGCCTTTCCCGTTTCATCCTCGAACGACCAAGCCGCGACGGGCTCATCAGGGGGTTCGACCCCTGCCAACTCGATAACCGTGAGCGGGGCAGCCGAGACGACGTACACCCCGAATGAAGCGCTCCTCAGCGTCTCTGTGGTGGCAACCAACAAGACGGCGGTGTCTACGACACAGACTGACGCCGTGATTACTGAGAGGGTGATCAAGGCGCTCAACGCGGCGGGGATTTCGAACTCCAGCATCCAGACGGCCGGCTATTCCCTCAGCCCCAACTACAACAACTGCGACTACAGCGGCTGCGTCCCCGTCATTCTGAGTTTCACCGTCACGAACTCACTTCAGGTCAATCTCACCTCCAGCGACCCGCAACAGCTGGGGCTCGCGACGGGCAGGGCCATCGACACGGCCGTTGGGGCGGGCGCCAACCAAGTGTCGCTGCAGTTCACTGCCACGAATTCGCTCCTTTCGAGCCTGAACACGCAGGCACTGCAGGAGGCAGTTGCGTCGGCCTCGGTACAGGCCAAGGTGATCGCGGCCTCCCTTGGGGTGAGCGTCACTGGCGTCATCAGCGCGACCTCGAGCTACTCCTACTCCCCCTACTCGCAGGGGATTTACGGGAGCTTCACCTCTTCGCTCCCGGAGGCGTCTACGGCGACCCCGATCATGCCGGGCACCCAGATCAATTATGCGTCAGTTCAGGTAGTCTACTCGATTAGCTGAGCATTAGTAGAATTAGGTGGGCCGAAACTAGTCAATCCTCGGTAGGAGACACCACATCTCCTCAGGGCCTGAACAGGCTCTTCTGTAAGCGCCCAACCGATGACAAGGCTTCTTTCGTCGTTTATCTATGTTCGACTATCTCCCAATTCGTTCTCCTAATGATCGAGTTAAGGGCCTCGACCTTCGAGTTGACGACATCGAGATTGGAATTGAGTTTCTGCAGGCTCTTGTTAGCTCTTTCGAAGCGTTTCTTCATATGGTAAAGGTATCCTCTGCCTGAGCACGTCTTGCAGACCGTCTTTTCGGTTGCAATGACTTGGTCTGGGACGAATACCATCCCCTCTCCTTCGCCATTTTCCGTTCCTGCCTCCCACCGAGCGGCTTCGTATCGTGTCATAGCCCATGTCCCGACTCCTTTGCACTCTGGGCACG
>Ga0187769_10001143_pt1 | contig 14971 bp, 9 predicted proteins | sample 0116_SJ02_MP02_1_FD_133140 | JGI IMG/M metagenome (GOLD analysis project Ga0187769, IMG submission 133140) | Tropical peat soil microbial communities from peatlands in Department of Meta, Colombia - 0116_SJ02_MP02_10_MG | ecosystem: Environmental > Terrestrial > Soil > Wetlands > Peat | place... | reverse complement strand
TCGACGTTGTAGACAATGCCGTCGTAGGTGCTCTGGGTGAGCGTGAGCACGCGCGGTTTGCCCTCCGTGCCTTGCACGAGCGGATGCTCGCGGATCCGCGAGTGGATCGTTTCCCAGCGAAACTCGTCGATCGGAATCGGGCCGATGATCCCGTAGTGGTTGCGCGTGGGTTTGAGAAACACCGGGATGGCGCCCGTCAGCGTGATCGCGTGCAGCACCGACTTGTGGCAGTTGCGATCCACGACCACGATGTCGCCCGGCGCAACGACGTAGTTCCAGACGATCTTGTTGGATGTCGAGGTGCCATTGGTGACGAAAAACAGGTGGTCGGCGCCGAAGATGCGCGCGGCATTGCGCTCGGCGGCGGCCACCGGGCCGGTGTGGTCAAGCAGCTGGCCCAACTCGTCGACGGCATTGCAAACATCGGCGCGCAGCAGGTTTTCCCCGAAGAACTGGTGAAACATCTGGCCGGCCGGACTCTTGAGAAACGCCACGCCCCCCGAGTGGCCCGGGCAGTGCCAGGAATACGAACTGTCCTGCGCGTACTGGGTGAGCGCGCGGAAAAAAGGCGGCGCCAGGCCATCCAAGTAGGAACGCGCCTCGCGCACGATATAGCGCGCCACGAACTCGGGCGTGTCCTCGTGCATGTGAATGAAGCCGTGGAGCTCGCGCAAGATGTCATTGGGCAGATGCCGCGAGGTGCGCGTCTCGCCGTAGAGAAAAACCGGAATGTCGGCGTTGCGAAACCGGATTTCCTCCAGAAACGCGCGCAGGTCCGCGACAATGGGGCTGCCCTCGGTTGCAGGCAGTTCCTCGTCGTCGACCGACAGTATGAATGCCGAGGCGCGGCTGTGCTGCTGCGCAAAGCCGCTCACATCGCGAAAACTCGTCGCACCGATGATCTCCACACCCTCCTCCTCGAGCGCACGCGTGAGGGCCCGGATGCCCACGCCACTGGCGTTTTCAGAGCGAAAGTCCTCGTCGATGACGACGATCGGAAAGTGAAAACGCATGGTCATGGCGGCTCGACAGGGTTGTGACAGCGCGCCCCTGGCGCGCTGTCGGGGGTGAGTCACGAGGAGCGGGACTGTATACGATTGGCGCGCGGCCTGCCGGCTCGCAGCCGCGACGGCTCCCCCGAAGCGGCGCGCGGAAGGAGGAGGCGCGCGCACCCCGAGCCTCCTCGGCGAACTTCTCTACGCCGGGTAGCCCTGCGGATTGGCCTGCTGCCAGGCCCAGGCGTCTTGGCACATCTGCTCAAGGGAGCAGCGCGCGCGCCAGGAGAGCTCGCGTTGCGCCCGCGCGGGGTCGGCCCAGCAGCTCGCCACGTCGCCGGGGCGGCGCGGCGCAACGACGAACGGCACGCGCCGGCCCGAGACTTGCTCAAAGGCCCGCAGCGCTTCCATGACGCTGTAGCCGCGGCCGGTGCCCAGGTTGTAGACGCGCGCGCCGCGCTGGCCCCGGCGCGCGCGCAGCGCCGCGACGTGTCCGTCGGCCAGATCCAGAACGTGGATGAAATCGCGCACACCCGTGCCGTCGGGCGTGTCGTAGTCGTCTCCGAATACCGTCAGGTGCTCCCGACGGCCGACCGCAACCTGCGCGATGAACGGCATGAGGTTGTTGGGCGTGCCTTGCGGATCCTCCCCCATCATTCCGCTGGGGTGGCCGCCTACGGGATTGAAGTAGCGCAACAGCGTCACGCACCAGTCCGGGCAGGCCTGCGCAAGGTCCGTTGCCATTTGTTCGACGACGAGCTTGGTGTGTCCATAGGGGTTGGTTGCACCCGTCGGAGCCTCCTCGGTGATGGGCAGGCTCTGGGGTTCGCCGTAGACCGTGGCCGAAGAGCTGAAGATGAAGTTGCGCACGCCGGCATCGTGCAAAGCGCTCAACAGCACGCGGGCTCCGTGCACGTTGTTGTCGTAGTAGCGCAGGGGCTCGAGCACCGACTCTCCCACGGCCTTGAGCCCCGCAAAATGGATCACCGCCTCGATGCGATGGCCTGCCAGAAGCGCCTCCAGGCTGGCGCGGTCACGCACATCGCCTCGGACGAAGGGCGGCCGCACCCCGGTGACCGCAGCGATGCGGTCCAACACCGCCGCCTTGCTGTTGGAGAGGTTATCGAGCAGCACGGGCTGTTCGCCCGCTTCAATCAGGCGCACGCAGGTCATCGACCCGATGTAACCCATGCCTCCGGTAAGCAAAATGTTCATCGGGACGTGGGCCCCTGGGCTCGGGCTTTGGTGTGGTGCATAGGCGCTGGCAACGGTGGGCCGGGCGGCATCCCGCGCTCCGGGTGCGCGCATTGTGCACGCAAAGCGGCTGCCCTCCGTTGGGCAAAAGCCGCGGCCCGGGCGCAGCGCGATGCCTGCGAGCGCGGGCGCATCGGCATCGTGCGAACGAGCTCGAGGCATGGTTTCGCAGCGCCAGAAAAAAAGATGCGTTTTGTCCTCAAGTTCCCGGCTTTGGGGCCGTTGATCCAAACACCAGTCTGACGCCCGTGCGTCGCAAGCCGGAGGGACACGCCATGGCCGATTCTCTGCCCCTTTCGCGCTCGGAGCGCGCCGCGAATCGTGACCGCTTCAAGCACGACGAGCAGCATTCCACTGTAGTAAGTGCTGACTCACAGAGTGCGAGTGCTACCTGCCTCGGCGCGCCTCCGCGCGACGTCGGGCGCATGCTGGAGCGCTACGGCACGATGCTGCCCCGCTACCTCGATGCGCAGCGCCTGCTCGAAATCCAGGGTTCCCGCCAGCGTTGGCCGCTGCTGCGTCACACGCGCGCTGCCAACGAAAGCGTGGACTCATGAGCGCACGGCCGCTCTTGCAAGACATGGGCGCGGGCCCCGCGTCTCTTTCTTTTGGCCGCTGGCTTGCACGCGTGGCCTCGATTGCGGCCGCGGGCCCCAAGCGCAGCGCCCATCTGCCGATCGAGGGGCTCGCCGAGCAGGCGGGCGAGCTGCCCGCGGGCGAACTGTGCGTGCTGGTCCTGCAAGGCGAAGCAAGCCGCACGAGTTTGCTGCGCGCACTTCTCACAAGTACGGCGCCCGCACGGCGTACCGCCTGGGTCTGCGCCCCGGGCGCAATGCCGCGTGCGCTCGCCCAAGAGCTGCGAGTGGCCCGCGGACGAGGCGAGATGCTCGCGTTTTCGTGGACGGGCGAGGCCGCAGGCCAGATTGCGCAGTTGGGCCCCGCGCAGCTGCTGCGCGAGCTCGCACTTGCCAGCATGGGCCCCGACGATCTGCTCGTGCTCGACGCGCTCGACCCATGGCTTTCGCAACTGCACGCGGACTCGGCGCTCGAATCGGCCGTCGAGGAGGCTGCCGCGGCCCTTTTGCGTCTGGCCAAGGCCCACCGCGGCCCCGTCCTCGCGCTCTCAAGCGCCCAGTTTCGAGGCCTGCAAGTGCTGCCTCTGTGGGCTTCCAATCCCATCCGATGCCTGGCGGCCGTCGACCTCGAGGGACAGACGCCGCGCTTCGATTTACTGCGCGGCAATGCGCTGCGCCGCGCAGCCTCCGAGAAGGAGGGCGCGCGCTACTTTCTGGAGGCAGCCGCCGACGGCGCGTGGCGCGCGCGCGGCCGCGAGGTGCTCGACGCGCAGCCGCTGCTCGTGGCCCAGGACGCGCAAACGACACACGTGCAGCGTGGCGCGCTTCTCGACGCCTCGGGCGCGCCCCCGAACTGGCGCGTGCACGCGAGCCTGGAGTCTGTGCTCGCCGCCGCGCGCGACGCGCTCGCAGCAACCGTCGTGCTCGCCCACGAAAGCCCCGAGGACGTCATCGCCCTCGCCGACGCCGTGCACCAACTTCGCCGCGAGCACCCGCGGCTGCTCAAGATCATCGTTCGCGAAACCGGGGCGACGCTGCGCCAAAACGGCGAGATTGCGCTGCTGCGCCTGGGCGCCAACGCGGTCGTCGGGCGCGGCCAGGGCTTTGCCCATCTCGTGCAGGTCGTCTCCGAGGTGCGCGAGCAGCCCAACGCCAAGGTGGCGCACATCAAGCCCGAGCTCGCGCTGCAGGCGCTCGCACCCGATCCCATCCAGGGGTATCTGGCGCTACCGGCATTTTGTAACGCGGTGGAGCGCATGCTCGAGCGCACGGCCGACACGGCCCTGGAGCACAGTCTCGTGCACGTGCCGCTGCTGCCGCACGTGGCGCACCTCGACGCACTGCTCGCCTGCCACTGCCGCCGCGACGGCGACGTCGTGACCGCCGACGCCCAGGGGCTCGTGCTGTTTCTTTTTGGCTGCGCCCCCGAAGACGCAATGGCCGCGCTCGAGGCGCTTTTCGCGATCCCTTGCTCGGAGCTCGCGCGCATGGTCCAGATCGAGCCCGACGGCACGTTGCAGCGCCAGGCGCTCTCGCGCCTGCGGCGCGCCGCCGACACCTCGCCGCTCGATTTTTCGACGGTCCTGCGCGGCATCTCGCCCGCGCAGCGGCCCGCTCCGGTGCAAGCCGCAGTGCTGCCCACGCGCAGTGCCGAGGCCGCGCGCTGCGTGCAAGCGCACGTGCTGCCCCTGCGCGCGGCCACGGCGTAGCCATCGAGGAGGCGCGGATGCTGCAGATCTTTACGCAATGGTTGATCATCGGCGTGCTGCTGGCCACGGCGCTTTTTGTCCTGCGCGCACTTCTGCGGCGCGCCGCGGCGCGCCGCCAGCAGATTCAACTTCTCACGGCCGCGCTGCGCTGCATACGCCCGCTCGACTTGGGCGATCACTGAGCTATGCCTTGCCTCGCAATCGTTTCCGCGTGTGGAGGCACGGGCCGAAGCACTCTGACCGCGTCGCTGGCCACGCTCACGGCGCGAAGCGGCGTATGGGGCCTGGCCGTCGAGTGCGACCCGCAGAATCTGCTTGCGCTGCATTTTGGCGCCGAGCAGGCCCCCACGGAGGGCCTTGCGAGCCGGGCTTCACGCGGTCAGGTGTGGAACACCGCGGCGCTCGCGGCGAGCGACGGAACGTTGATTCTGCCCTTCGGGGCAATGGACGCTCCGGCTCTGGTGGACTGGGAGCGGCGCTTAATCGTCGAGCCCGACTGGCTCGCCGCACGCCTGGACACGTTGGCGCGGCCTGTCGAGAGCTGGACGTTTATCGACACGCCGCGTGCTCCGTCCGTGCTCACGCGCCAGGCGGTGCGGGCGGCCAACGCGGTGCTGCTTGTGCTGCGCGCCGACGGCGCCTCGATGGCGATGCTCGAGTCCGCCCTGGCGATGCTGGAGGACAAGCCGGTACTGGCGGTGGTCAATGCGTTCGACCCGAGCCGCTCGCTGCAAAAGGACGTTTTGGCCGTGTTCTACGAGCGCTTGGGCGAGCGCCTTTCGCCCTATCCCGTGCATCGCGACGAGGCGATGCCGGAGGCCTTCGCTCGGCGCATGTCGCCCGAGGACCACTCGGCTCACGCACAGGTCATCCACGACCTGCATGGGCTTTTTGGCTGGATTCAGCGACAATGCCGCCTCATGACGGAACCGCGCACCGGTAATGTTCTCTAAGCTGCTCGCCGCCGGCGCGCGCGCGCTGGAGGTCGAGCATCCCGGGCGCTGGCGCGCCTGGCTCTGGCGCCTTTTCATTCGTCCTGCCCCGCAACGAGCCACGCGCACGGTGCGCGCCGTGAGCGCGGCCCTCGGTGTGGCCGCACGACTGCTCGAAACCCGCCGTCCTTCTCGCGCCGGCGCAGCGCGCGCGCTGGGCCCGGGCGCGCGAGCGCTCGCGCTGGTGCGAAACGTCAACGCGCGCATCCCTCAGATTGACCACGAGCGCCTGGGAAAATGGCTCGAAGCCGCCGCCGATGCCCCCTGGCTGCAACCCCGCCCCGTGCGCGCGCTCGGCCTTGTCCTGTGCGCTTTTAGCGCCTGGCTGGCCATCACCACACCGTTTGATTGGATCTCGCAGCTCGTATTCGGGCTCGTGATCTGCCTTCTCGCCATCCAGATCCGCAACACGCCCGGCACGGTGCCCACGCTCGTGCTCATGACGCTGGCGCTCGTGGCCTCCTGCCGCTACGGCTGGTGGCGCATCACCCAGTCGATGGATCTCGATCCGGGCTGGGAGAGCGTGCTGGGGATGTGCCTGCTGGCCGCGGAGGTGTACGCCTGGCTCATCATGCTGCTGGGCTTTTTGCAGTGCGCCTGGCCGCTCAAGCGCTCGACCGCACCGCTGCCCGCGCGCGTGGAGCACTGGCCCGCCGTCGACATCTTCATTCCCACGTACAACGAGCCGCTGGCCGTGATCCGGCCCACCGTGCTGGCGGCCAAGGGAATCGACTGGCCGCCGGAGAAGATGCGCATCTACCTGCTCGACGACGGTCGCCGCGAGCCGGTGCGCCAGTTCGCACTGGAAGCGGGTGTCGAATACCTCACGCGACCCGACAACAGTTTTGCCAAGGCGGGCAACCTGAACCACGCGCTCGCCCACACCAAGGGGGAATTCATAGCGATCTTCGATTGCGACCACCTGCCGGTGCGCTCGTTTTTGCAAACGTCGATGGGCTGGATGCTGCGCGACAAGCGCTGCGCAATGATTCAGACGCCGCACCATTTCTTCTCGCCCGATCCCTTCGAGCGCAACCTCGAGACCTTCCGCCGCATTCCCAACGAAGGCTCCCTGTTCTACGGGCTGGTGCAAGACGGCAACGATTTTTGGAATGCGACTTTTTTTTGCGGCTCCTGCGCGGTGCTGCGCCGGGCACCGCTGCTGGAAGTCGGCGGCATCGCGGTGGAGAGCGTCACCGAGGACGCCCATACCGCCCTGAAACTGCACCGCCACGGCTACACCACCGCGTACCTGAACATGACGCAGGCCGCCGGGCTGGCCACGGAGAGCCTGGCCGCGCACGTCGGCCAGCGGATCCGCTGGGCACGCGGCATGGCGCAGATCTTCCGCCTCGACAACCCGCTGCTGGGGCGAGGGCTGAGCTGGATGCAGCGGCTTTGTTACAGCAATTCGATGCTGCACTTCTTCTACGGCATACCGCGCCTGATCTTTCTCACCGCGCCGCTCGCCTACCTGTACTTTCAGCTGCACATCATCCGTTCCTCGGCCGCGATCTTTGCGCTGTACCTTCTGCCGCACCTGGTGCTGCCGCACATCACCACCGCACGCATGCAAGGCGCGTATCGCCACTCCTTCTGGGCCGAGGTCTACGAGACGGTCCTTGCGTGGTACATCACGCTGCCCACGACGATCGCCTTTCTGAACCCGCACAAGGGCCGATTTAACGTTACGGCCAAGGGCGGTTTGGTCGAACGCACCCACTTTGACTGGCGCATTTCGCGCCCCTACTTCGGGCTCGTGCTTCTCAACGGCATCGGTCTGGCCATTGGGCTCATCCGCCTCGTGTCCTGGAACCGCTTCGAGGCCGGCACGGTCGTGCTGAACCTGCTTTGGACCACTTTCAACCTGCTCATGCTCGGAGCTGCGATCGGCGTGGCGCACGAGCGCCGGCAGCTGCGGGTTTTTCACCGTGTGACCGCGCGCCTGCCCGTGATGCTGACACTGCCCGACGGCCACACGCAGCGCTGCTACACACAGGACTATTCGCTCAATGGCCTGGGCCTCGAACTGGCCGAGCCCGTTGCGCTCGGGCGCGGCGCGACGCTGCAGCTCACCATGGAGTCGGGCAACGTCGAACACTCCTTCAGCGCCCGCGTTACGGCACAAAAGGGCCATTACATGGGCGTGCAGTTCACCAACATGTCGCTGCGCGCCCAAGAGCAGCTCATCCAGTGCACCTTTGGCCGCGCCGATGCCTGGTCGCGCTGGCAGGAACAGTACGCAAGCGACCTGCCCTTGCGCGGCCTCTGGGAGATCGCCTCGCTGGGTTTGCGCGGCTACGCGCAGCTCGCGCGCTGGGCTCTGCTCGAGGCGCGCCGCCGGCTGGGAGCCTGGGGCCCGCGCGCCGCCGCGCCGGCGGCCGACGCTCTGAGCAATCCCGGGTAGCATCCGGCCACGGGCGCGTTGCCCGCCCGGCCGCTGGCCCGGGCAATGCGCCACGACACTTCCCCAAACTCCGATGGGCGCCTGGAGCCTGTATTTTCTCGCCAAGCTGGGCCTGTACTACAGCCATGCGAGTGACCTGCACTGGCTGGAGAACTTCGCCCTGGCGGTGGCTTTGGCCTGGCCGCTGGAGCACGCGCGCCTGCGCAAGGCACGTACGTGGGCGGCCATACCGCTGGCGCTCGCGCTCGCCTACTACGACCTGCGCCTGCCGCCGCTGCCGCAACTCGTCGATGACGTGGCCGCACTGGCGGGTTTTCGCGCGGGCTACCTTCTGGAGCTCGCCCGGCGCGCCGCGCTCTTGCCGTTCGCCGCTGCCCTGATTGCGCTTGTGTTCCTGTACTCGGCACTGCATGAGCGCCTGCGGTTTGCGACCCTCGCGTTCGTGGGTCTTGTGGCAGCCGCCATCCTGCCCCCGTCGCAGCCGGGTCCCGCGGTCGCGGCAACAGGCACTTCGGTGCGTCCGGGAGACAGTCCTGCGCCCGGCTCCATACTCTCGCCCGCAGCCCTCGATGCGGCGCTGCAGACCTTTTATGCGAGCCAGCGCGGCAAGACCGTCTCGTTTGTGCGCGCTGGCACGGCGCGCTTCGATCTCGTGCTGCTGTCGGTTTGCTCGCTCTCGTACGACGATCTGGACTACACCCACATGCGCGAGGATCCGCTGCTCGCGCGCTTTGACGTCGTTTTTCGGCAGTTCAACACGGCCGCGACCTATAGCGGCCCGGCGCTGCTGCGCCTGCTGCACGGCACCTGTGGCCAGATGCCGCAAGGAGAGCTCTACAACCCGTCGCCCGAGGCCTGCTATCTTTTTCGCGGTCTCGCCGCCGCAGGCTATCAGCCGGCGCTGCTGCTCAATCACGACGGACGCTTTGACCATTTCGCCGAGCAGCTGCGCGTGCAAGGCGGCATGGGGATCGACCCGGAGGACAACAGCGCGGCGCGCGTGTTCATGACGGCTTTTGACGGCACGCCGCTTCGCTCCGATGCCGACGTGCTCACGCACTGGTGGAGCGCGCATCAGCGCGATGAAGGCCACAACGCGCTGCTCTACAACACGATCAGCCTGCACGACGGCAACCGCGTCCCGGGCCAGGCGAGCGCCTCGAGCCTTATCACGTATGTCCCACGACTGCGACGTCTGTTTGCCGACTTGAACGGGTTCATCGATCTGGTGCAGGCAAGCGGCCGGCCCACGGTCGTCGTGCTCATTCCCGAGCATGGCGCTGCGCTGCACGCCGACGCGGTGCAGATTGCGGGCTTGCGTGAGCTGCCAACGCGCGCCATTACCAACGTGCCGGTCGCCGTCAAGCTCATCGGTCTCGGTGCCCGCAAGCCCGCGGGACAGCCTCCCTTGCTCGTCGATGCTCCATCGAGCTATCTCGCCCTGACCGCGCTCATTGCGGGCATCACGCAGCTCGGAAGCGCTGCGTCGGACCGGGGCGCACTCGAGGGCCTCGTGCGCGCACTCCCGACGACCCAATGGATCGCCGAAAACAACGGCACCGTGCTGCTGCGGCGCGACAGCCAATCGTACCTGCGCACGCCGCAAGGCGAGTGGACCGACTATATCGACGCGCCCAATCCCTGAGCACGCGCTCGGCCAACCATGGTCCATTTGCTTTTTTTTTGGTGCCGTGACAGATTGCGCTCGCGTGGGCGGCCGAGGCTCGCGCACGCACCAAGGTCAGCCTATCCATTTTTATTGCAAGAGCAACTCCATGACGCTTTCCGCAGCGCGACTCAACGATCGATATGCCCTGGCGGGCGAAGTGCAGTTTCGCGAAGACCCCGAGGGCCTTGTCTTTGCCGACATTCACAATGAGCTGGCGAGCGCCACGCTGTGCCTGCAGGGTGCGCACCTTACGAGTTGGCAGCCCCGTTCACAGCAACTGCCCGTAATCTGGATCTCGCCCGCGGCAAAGTACGCAGCGCGCAAATCGATCCGTGGCGGCATACCCGTATGCTGGCCTTGGTTCGGTCCGCACGGCACACACTCCCACCTGCCCAGCCACGGCTTTGTGCGCACCATGGCCTGGAACATGCGCGACTGCCGGCGCATGGGCGGCGGCGAGACGCAGCTCACCCTTGAGCTCTCCGACAGCGAACACACCCGCGACCTGTGGCCGCATCACTTCCACCTGCAGATGGCGCTCACGATCGGCATGTCCTTGAGCGTGGAGCTCGTCACGACGAACACCGGCATCGACGAGTTCGCGATCGGCGAGGCCCTGCACACGTATTTTCGGATCGGCGACATCGAGGCGATTCGGATCCTGGGCCTGGACGGCGCCGAGTATGTGGACAAGGTGGGCGGGGGCCGGCGCGCACGCCAGGAGGGTGCCGTGCGTTTCCGCGGCGAGGTCGACCGGGTCTACGTCAACTACGCCTCCGAATGCGCGGTCGAGGACGCGGAGCTGCGACGACGCATTCATATCGGCAAGTCGGGCAGTCGCTCCACCGTCGTTTGGACGCCCTGGGAGCAAAAGGCCCAGCAGATGGGCGACTTTGGCCGCGGTACAAAGGATCAGGGCGGGTGGAGGGAAATGGTTTGCGTGGAAAGCGCCAACGCGCTCGACAACGTCGTGCGCGTGGGCCCAGGCGCCGAGCACCGCTTGACGACCCTATATCGGATCGAGGAGTTCTGAGCGCCGGCGAGCGCACCGTTGCCCGCTGCTGCGTTGCGCTGAAACGATCCGCGCCCACGAGCGGGTCGTGGGTCCCTGCGCATGGCCCACAGAGCGCGGCCGGCGATTCAAACAGCCCAATTGCCAGCGTTTTTCGCGCTTTACCGAGCGGACGGCCGCATCGGGCCTTGGCCAAACTTGTAGTTGCCTGCCGCGCCGGATGAGCCCGGTTCTACCCGAGAAACCGCCCCCATTATGAATTCACTGTTTCGCATCGCCGACCACCCCCCGCGCAGCGCTTTTCCGTCGGGCGCCGAAGACCTGGCCGTTGCCCTGCTCAAGAGCGAACTGGTCGCCTTTGCGCTCATCGATTCGGGCACCATCGTGACCGCCTCCTCTGCGCTGCGCGAAATGCTGAGCGGCTCCGCGCCATACCCGAGCCTGGACGGCAGAAACCTGCTTTCCCTTGTGAGAGACATCGATCGGCCGGGGGTCGCCGAGTTTTGCCACAACACGCTGCGCGAGGGTGCGCGTGCCGAAATTCGATGCCATCTGGTTCGGACCGCCGCGAGTCCCCTGGCCGTCGTGCTGACCGCCGCGCCGGTCCCGCTCGAGGGCGTGCATCAGCTGCTCATCACGTTCAGCGACGTCTCGCGCTGGGTGTCCGAGGTCCAGGCCGGCGAGCGCTCGATGACCTTCGCCGCGTATGACCGGGCAACGGGATTTCCGACGCGCAGCCTTCTTCTCGACCGTGCGCAAATCGCCTTGGCGGCCGCGCGTCGCTACCGGCGGCGTGCGGCCCTTTTGCGCATGGAACTGGATCGACTCAAGCCCCTGCTCCAATCGCTGTCCGTCGAGGCTGCCGACGAGGTTCAGTCAACCCTTGCCGAGACTTTGCGCAACTGCGTGCGCGACTGCGACACCAATGCGCGGATCGATGCGAGCGAGTTCGTCGTCCTGCTGCCCGAGATCGGAAAGCGCGAGGACGCTGCCATTACCGCTGCACGCGTCGTGCAGTCGATCGAAGCGCTCTTCGCGCACAACGAACCCCGCTTCCGGGTCAGTGCGCACATCGGGGTCGCGGTTTATCCGACCGACGGCACGGCAGTCGAGCGGCTGCTCGAAAGCGCCGAGGCGGCCATGCGCCGAGCGCAGGGCATTGTCGATGGCGGGTTCGTCCTGGCCGATGCCACGAGTTCCGAGCTCACGGCGCTCAAGCCTCTGGAGTTTGAGCCCGCCTACCGCGTCGGCATTCCCGAGATCGATGCTGAGCACCGGGACCTCGTCGCACGCTTAAACGCGCTGATCGACGACCTCGCCGGAGGAACCAACCCCAAGACGCTGGAATACGACGTGCGCGCCGTGATCGAGCTGCTGCGTGCGCACCTCGCCACCGAGGACAGCCTGCTGGGACGCTCGAGCCTCGACGGAAGCGGCGAGGCGCGGATGCGCAACCTGCGCTTTCTCGAAGAGCTGCACTGCATCTTGCTGCACGTGAACTCGCAAAGCATCGCGCTGGCCATTCGGCACCTCTATGACTGGATGGTTCCGCACCTGCTGCCGCCTGAAAAGAAATTGGTCTCGTAGCGCGGACCCACGACCCGGGGCCGCGTCTTGGGGCCGGTTAAAACCGCGAGATGGGCTGCACGCCGCGCGGTGGAAACGCCACGGGGCCGGTCTGCGGATCGATCCAGTAGCGCAGGTAGACCATCACTTGGTTGGGCGCGTAATAGGCCGAGCGGTCGATGTCGAGCCAGCCACCCACGCTCCAGTGCGCGGAGGAGCGGTACTCCAGGGCCGCGCGCAGGCTGGCCGCGGGGCCGCCGCCGCTTCCCGTGCCTGAGGTATACACCGGGTTGCCCGCGCGCTCCTGCAGGCTTGCGTCGGTCGGATAGTAGGGCGCGGTCTGCAGATAGCTCCAGGCCCACGAAGGAACGACCCGCAAATCGTAGGACAGCGCCCCACGCCGCCCCTGTGCTTCGGCGGGCACGCCGAAAGACACGTACTGCTGCGGGCTGTAGTAGCCGCCCTGTCCGTACGTATAGAAGTCTTCGTTGTACTGGTAGTGCCAGTACGAGGCCGCGAGCCCGGCGTTGAAAACGAAATTAGGCCTGCGGACCCAGTCGCGGTCGGCGGCGGCGCGCAACTCCACGTTGGGGTTGGATTGCACGTTGCGACCCGTGGCCACCCCCGCGGACAGGCTCGCGGACAGACCCCAGCCGTGCGCGAGCGGTCGCGCACCGCGCAAAACGAGCGCGGTGTCAGTAACGCCACCCCAGGTTGCGCCGCTCACCGGATCGACCGCTCCCGCATACGAGAGCAGGCTCGCCGTGAGCACGCGTCGCGAGATTTCCGCGCTCACGTCCGTGTCGTGCCACGTCGCGCTCTGGCGCAGGCCCCCGACAATGTTGGATACCGGAAAACCCATGCCGACCACGCCCAGGTCAAAGCGCCGCTCATCGCCCCGCCAACCCATCTCGGCCGAAAAGCCCTTCGCCTGCTCATAAACGGACTGCGTGAGCCCTGCAGGCGCGAGCGCCAGGACTTGGCCAAACTGCGAGGAAAAGGCCAACGGTGCGGGAAGCGTGCCCGCATACGCGCGCACCGAATCGACTTGCGCAAACCAGTGTCCGTCGTAGCCGCCCGGCCATTGCACAACAACCGGTATTTCGGTGCCCCGCAACGTCGACAATCCGTCGGTCGCGTTGCGCCAGTACTGCATAAAACCCACGTCGATCTGCGGCTGGCGCCGCGCCTCGATCGTCGCGAGTTCACGGCTCGCCCGCGTCTGCACATCGCCTTGCGGCGGCGCCGCGGCTGCCAGCGGCGCAGCACCGGGCAGGAGCACGGGAATGGCCGCTGGCGGCGCTGCCTGGACCTGGGTGCCCGCCACGGCGCGCAAATACCCCGCGGCGGCAGCCCAGTTGTGGTCGCGTTCGTCCTGACGCGCCGCTTCCAGGAGCACCTCGGGATCGGTCGGATGTGCGCGCAAAAGCTCTGCCATCCATTCGTGCGCCGTGGCCCGATCATCGTCCATGAGCGAGAGCGCCTCGATGTGCATCTCGACGTCGTCGCCCGGGAGCATTTCGTGGAGCTTTCGGAAATCCTCGCGCAGCGCCGGCGCATTGCGCTGGGCGTGGTGGGCCCGGGCGCGCAGCAGCGCAAGCTGCGCCTGCGCGCGCGCATCGCTCGCGCCTTCGCCTCCGAGCTCATCAATGAGCAAAAGGGCCCGTTCGGGCTCGTCCGCTTCGATCATTGCCGCCGCCAGGTCCCGGCGCTGCTCGGGTTCGAGCGAGGCCTGCGCGGCCGCTACGCGATCGATCAGAACGCGGGCGCTCGCGACATCGCCCGCCCAGAGGTCGGCGCGCGCCACGCGCAGCACTCGCGCGGGGTCATCAGCCGCGTAGGCGAGCGCCTCATTGCGCCAGCGCTCATCTTCGCCCGCCTGCCCTTGCGCGCGGGCGTCGCGCGCAAGCTGCAGCGCGTGCTCAAAGCGCAGCCGCTCGGTGAGCTCGCGCATACCCGGGGACTGCTGCTCCTGCGCAATGCCCTGAACTTTGGCCAGTGCCTCCTCGTCCCGACCGCTCGCCGAATCGATGAGTGCCGCGGCGTAGCGCATCTGCGCGTCCTGCGGCGCGATCCGCTCGCCCTCCTCCATGACCTCGCGCGCGAGAGTTGGCAGGTTGAACCGCAGATACAGGCGCGCCAGGTCGTAGCGCAGCCAGGCTTCGCGCGGCAGGAGCTCCACGCTGCGCTCGAGCAGCCGCATTTGGGTGTCGGGGTGCGGCGCGCCCGCCAGGCTGATGGCGTCACGCAGCGTGCCCGCGTCGAGGACCGCCTCGGGCGCGATCTGATAGGTCAGAGGCAGCTGCTGCGCCTCATCGAGCGCCTGCTGCACGCGCCCCTGCTCGAGCCAAAGCGACAGCAGGCCGCGCCAGGCACGCACATCGCGCGGGTCGCGTGCGAGCAAGTCGCGGTAGATGCGCTCGGCCTGCGCGTCTTGCTTTTGGGCCACGCGCAGCGACGCGAGCAGGTGCAGGTCCTCGACTTCGTCGGGCTGCAGCCCGCGCACCGACTCGACCAGGCGCGCGGCCTCGTCGAACTGGCCCGCGTCGCGCAGCTCGCGCGCGCGCGCAAGTGCGCTCCAATAGCGCGCCGTTTTCGTGAGATCGAGCCAGCGGGCGCGACGCGCAGGATCGTTTCGTTCGAGCTCCGCGGCCTGCTCGAACTGCGCGAGCGCCTCTTGGGCGCGACCCTGGCGCAGTCGCACAAGGCCGAGCGTGCCTACGGTCTCGGCATCGTTCGGACGAAGTTGCAGGCTGCGCGCGAGCTCGGCATCGGCGTCATCGAGTCGGCCT
>Ga0187769_10001142_pt1 | contig 14976 bp, 16 predicted proteins | sample 0116_SJ02_MP02_1_FD_133140 | JGI IMG/M metagenome (GOLD analysis project Ga0187769, IMG submission 133140) | Tropical peat soil microbial communities from peatlands in Department of Meta, Colombia - 0116_SJ02_MP02_10_MG | ecosystem: Environmental > Terrestrial > Soil > Wetlands > Peat | place... | reverse complement strand
ACCGATCAACAGATCCATGCCCTTTTGATCGAACCATTCGCGTGCCTTAGCCGAAGCAATGTCGGCCTTGTTCTGGTGGTCCGCGGTGAATAGTTCGATTGTCCAGCCAGGATTCTTGGCTTTGAAGTCGTCGATCGCCATCTGGATGGCAGTTGCCCCTGCGCTGCCATCCAAATCCGCATACAGGCCCGACATGTCCGTGATAAAGCCGATGCGGATTGCGTTATCCGAGAGCTTTTGCCCCTGCGCGCCACCGACCAAACCAGCGACGAAAAATCCCAGCAACAATACCTTGACTTTCATTTTTTTCCCTCCAGAGTCAGACTCCCAGCAGTTCGCCAAGCCGATCCACACGAGCGGGCAGCTGAGCAGCAGAAAACGTGTCCAAAACTTTGCCGTGCTCCAGGACATAAAACCGATCCGCGAGCGGTGCGGCAAAGCGAAAGTTTTGCTCCACCATAACGACTGTGAATCCGCGTTCGCGCAGCGACTGAACAACTTCGCCGAGCCGCCGAACGATCACCGGCGCTAGCCCTTCGGAAATCTCATCGAGCAACAAGATGCGCGCGCCGGTGCGCAAAATCCGCGCAACCGCCAACATCTGTTGCTCGCCGCCCGAGAGGCGCGTGCCGGGACTATGTGCGCGCTCGCGCAAATTAGGAAACATGGTCAACACTTCTTCATCGCTCATACCGCCCTCGGCGGCAACGCGCGGTGGCAACAGCAAGTTCTCCAGACAGCTCAAACTGGCGTAAATGCCGCGCTCCTCTGGGCAGTAACCTACGCCAAGGTATGCGACCTGGTGTGCGGGCATGCCGATGACTTCGGTACCGAAGATCCGGATTGATCCTCGACGCGCACCCGTAAGTCCCATGACCGCGCGCAACGTTGTCGTGCGGCCAGCGCCATTGCGTCCGAGCAGCGTTACGACTTCACCGGCTTGGACCTCGATGTCGACCCCGTGCAGGATGTGCGACTCGCCGTACCAGGCATGCAGGTCTCGAATCTCGAGCGCGCTGTCCATATCAATGCCCGATTCCTTGAAGTTGGCTCTCGCTGCCGCCCATGTATGCCTCGCGCACGGTCGCGTTGGCGGAGACCTCGGCATAAGTACCTTCGGCCAGTACTGAGCCGCGAGCCAGCACGGTAATGCGATCGCACAGCCCCGCGATCACGCTCATGTTGTGCTCCACCATGAGTACGGTGCGCCCAACCGCAACGCGCCGAATGAGCTCCGTGATCCGGCCCACATCCTCGTGCCCCATTCCTTGAGTGGGCTCATCCAGGAGCATCAACTCCGGCTCTGTGGCCAGCGTGGTCGCTATCTCCAGGGCTCGCTTTCGCCCGTAGGGAAGCTCTACCGTGCGCCGCTCGGCGTCGTTCTCCAACCCCACCTGCGCAAGCAATTGGCGGGCGCGGTCGTCAAGACGCCGCAGTACCCGGTCACTGCGCCAGAATTGGTAGCTCAGCCCCGTGGGGCGCTGTAAGGCGATGCGAACGTTTTGCAGCACGCTCATCTGCGCAAAAACCGAAGAGATTTGGAAGGATCGCACCAAACCGCGGCGTGCGACATCCTGAGGCGCAGCGCGCGTGATGTCAGCATCCTTAAAGTGAATGGATCCGCGTGTGGCCGGCAAAAAGCGCGTGAGCAGGTTAAAGCAGGTCGTTTTGCCAGCACCATTGGGGCCGATCAATGCGTGAATCGAGCCGCGCACAACGCGCAGGTCCACGCCGTTGACGGCGGTGAAGCCGCGGAAATCCTTGCCCAGGTTCCGCGTCTGAAGAATCAGGTCCTTGTTGCCCACGCAAGCGTTGGCGGTCGATCGGTCCGACCGCTATTCCTCTTGTTCTCGATTGGGTAGGTCGCGTTGTTCTATTTCCAACACCAAGCGGGCTTGCCGCGCGCCGCAGCCGCGCGTTTTGGCACCGCTCGCAGTATACGGCGCGTAGCGCAGATTTCGTGACGCCGATCGCTGGTAGTGCGGACAAAAGAAAAAAGGCCGGTTGGGCAACCGGCCCTGGCTACAGGCTTTGCCGGGCCTGATTAAGAAAGCACGTTGATCTCAACCGCCTGAGGACCTTTTTGGCCCTGCTGGACCTGATATTCCACCCGCTGGTTTTCCTTCAACGTTCGGAACCCCTTGGACTTGATCCCGCTGTAATGGGCAAACACGTCACTGCCGCCGTCATCGGGTTTGATGAAGCCAAAGCCCTTGGTCTCGTTGAACCACTTCACGGTGCCTGTCGGCATATCACTTCTTTCTAACAAGAAAAACGCGGGGGGCGCCCGCGGCGCGCAAACGATTGGTGCGGTACAAATGCGCGATTACCGGGGAAGCACTGCGAGACGAATTGCAACGGGGCGGCATGTCAACGGGAAACGGCGGAAAGGCGCGGAGAAATGCGGAACGCAGGCCAGTTGCAACGGGACTGCAATGAGATCGCGAGGTAAGCAGAAGAATGGCACTTGGAGCGGAATTCGCAGCGCAGAAATCGACTGCGGTAAGAAAGTTACTCCATTCCCTGCGCGCGCGCCAGTCCCACAACGGTTGAACGCTCGCGACCCTTACGACATCTCGGAATAGACGTTTTCGGGCCCCGGAAAGCGGCCGGCGCGCACCTCGGCAACATAATTGCGCACGGCGGCCGAAATGGAGCCGGCACCCTCCAGGAAATTGCGCACGAAACGCGGGCGTTTGCCAACGCCCGCTCCCAGCATGTCATAGAGCACAAGAACCTGCCCATGGCACTGGACGCTGGCGCCGATACCAATCGTGAGGCAGCGGCTTTGCGCGGCAATTGCGCTCGCAACCGGTTCGGGCACGGCTTCGATCACCAACATGGCCGCGCCGGCGCTATCTACTGCCGCTGCTGCCCGTCGCACGTACTCGGCTCCGCTGCCGCGGCCTTGCACCCGATAGCCGCCAAACGAATTCACATGCTGCGGCGTCAGGCCCACGTGTCCGCATACGGGAACTCCGCGTTGAACGAGAAATTCGATCGTAGGTGCCATTTCGACTCCCCCTTCGAGCTTGACCATCTGCGCGCCCGCTTGCATGAGCAAAACGGCATTAGCCAGCGCCTGCTGCGGACTTTGCTGGTAGGACCCAAACGGCATATCGGCCACGATCCACGGCCGCGGGGCGCCACGCACGACCGCGCGCGTATGGTAGGCAACGTCGGCGATGCTTACCGGCAGCGTCGAGTCGTGCCCCTGGATCACCATCCCCAGAGAATCGCCGATCAGCAGCATGTCCACTTCGGCGTCATCGAGCAGCGCTGCAAAGCTTGCGTCGTAGCAAGTGAGCGTTGCGAGCTTGCGCTCACCAGAAAGCCGGCGAAGATCGTGCAAGGTTAAACGCATAGTGGGGTTCTGTTCCTATCGTGTGCAGCGCACAGCAAGCGAGCCGGCCGACGCACTCGCTGGTCGCGGGCCGGATGTTACCCAGATGCAGACTTTTGGCGCAGCCACGCTTACTTTACCAAGAAGTGATTTTGGCGCCCGGGCTGCAAGACGCTTTGCTTTGGTGGCCGTCTGGCTGTCGCCTTGCTCGCTGAACGATCGCCTGAGCGCTCGCACCGAAATTTGCCCAGGTACAAGTGGCAAGTTTTTGTCTTGGCACTACTTGCCGATGCAAAAGCGCCCGAAAATCTGACCCAAAAGATCCTCAGAAGTCACGGCGCCCGTAATTTCACCCATTGCGTCGGCCGCAAGGCGCAATTCTTCGGCGAACAGCTCCAAGCGAGGCGCACCCGCAACCACGTTCGCGCGCGCCTCATCTAAATGGGAAGCTGCGCGCGCCAGCGCGTGCAGGTGGCGTTCGCGCGCCAGAAATACCGTATCGTCCCCGATCGCGCTGTTCCATCCGGCAATGCGCAGCAGTTCGCTTCGCAGGCTCTCGATGCCGGCCCCCGTCTTGGCTGACAAGTAGAGGTGCCCCTCGCGCACGCCCGGTGCCGACCCGCTCAGATCGATCTTGTTGTACACCCTCAAGCGCGCAGCGCCTGGTGCCAGTTGCCCTTGCACAAGCCCATCGATTTGTTCGTCGCTTGATCCACCATCTTGCGGGCGCGCGCGCTCATCACGCAGTTCAATCACGACGTCAGCATGGGCCATGGCAGCCAGCGTTCGCTCGATGCCGATCCCTTCTATGGGATCGCTGGTTGTGCGCAGCCCAGCGGTGTCGACGACGTTAAGTGCGACGCCAGAAATTTCTATCGATCGCTCGATGCGGTCGCGTGTGGTTCCGGGGTGCTCTGTGACGATGGCGACATCCTCGCCCGCGAGCGCATTTAGCAAGCTGGACTTGCCCACGTTGGGCGCGCCGACCAAGACGACGTGAACCCCCTCGCGCAGCAAAAGCCCTTGATGCGCGCGCTCCCGCACCCGCTCCAGGCTGGCTGCAGCACGTTCCAGGCGCGCGGTCGCATCGGCCGAGCGCAGAAAATCGATTTCTTCGTCCGGAAAATCGAGCGTTGCCTCGGTCAGCGCCCGCAGCTCCGTGAGCTCGCCCGCAAGCTGCTGCAAGCTGCGCGAAAACTCCCCGCTTAGCGAGCGCATGGCGCCTCGGGCCGCCGCGGTGCTGCCCGCGTCGATCAAATCGGCAATCGCTTCGGCTTGTGCCAGATCCAGGCGCCCATTTAAAAATGCGCGTCGCGTAAATTCGCCCGGCTCGGCAATTCGGGTGCCCAGGCTGCGTCCTGCTTCCAGGCAGCGCGCAAGCACCATGCGCAACACCACCATTCCACCGTGGCCCTGTAACTCCAGCACGTGCTCGCCGGTGTACGATCCCGGCGCTGGAAAAAGCAATGCCAATCCATCGTCGATGCAGTTGCCCGCCGCATCGAGAAAACGCGCGTGCAGCGCGCGCCGAGGCTGCAAGCGCTGTGCTTGCTGCTCGCCCAACACGCCAAGCAGTATCGGCTCGATGCTGGTGCCGGAGAGGCGCACGATGCCGATGCCGCCGCGCCCGGGGGCAGTTGCGATGGCAACAATGGGATCGGATTCGGAGAGCACTTCATGAATGTACCGCGAGTGGCCAAATGGGGCGGGTCGCTAGCCCTGGGTCGGGAACTTGCGCCATGAAAGTCATCGATCCGGGACCCGCGGGCCGCGACCCGCTAGGGCGCATGGGCGGCGCACTGGCTGCCTTGCTTGTCGCTGTCGTGCTCTCGGTAATTTTGTGCGCCTGGCTCGCATCGCTCGTTCCTGGTAGCTACCGGGCGCGTGCCGTCTCGTATCTGTTGCTGATGGCTTGGGTGCTGATCGGCGCTGCGCTGCTATTTCGCGCCACACTGCAGGCGGAGTCGAGCCCGTTTACATTGCGGCGCCTAGCCAAGTGGATGATCTCGATTTGGCTATGGCCGCTGTTACTCCTTGGCCGACGTCGCCACCCCCAGGCCTGAGCGATGGCGCTTGGCCCAGTGCATAATTCGCCCCCGAACCGCGACGCAGTGCCGTAAAGCCGGCGCCTTGGCGGCTTCAGCGAGGCGCTGGCGCGGGCCGGCGGGAGGTTGGGGACATTGGGGGTGTTGGGATCCGTGTCAACGGCCGCCGGTGTTGCCGCGTTATTGCCCGGGAGCGGATGTGCCGAACGTGTTAACCGGTGGCCGAACGCTCTGCAACTATTACCTGTTCAACTTTCCTTGGAAACTATATGAAGAAACTGCTTGCAATCTTGGTCGCTTCCATGTTCGCCGCCGGTGCCGTTTATGCCGACGAAATGAAGAAGGAAGAAAAGAAGACCGAAACGAAGAAGGAAGAGAAGAAGGGCGGCGAAAAGAAGGGCGGCGAAAAGAAGGCCGAAACGAAGAAGGAAGAGAAGAAGGACGAGAAGAAGTAAGCTTCTTTGATTTCTTGTTTCGTTGTAAGGGCGGGCCAGCGGCTCGCCCTTTTTCTTGGTGCGCCGAGCGGCGCAAGAGCGTCAACGAATAGTGCCTGCGGCGCGTTGAGGACATGCAAGCTCGCCCGTAACGGGTGCGATGTCCGAGGCGGCGCACGTGAGCAGTCAGCTTTGCGTACACTTGCAGTTCACCCTTTGGAAAGATCTATGAAGAAGCTACTTGTTGTTGTGATCTCCGGATTGTTCGTGGCCAGCGCCGCGGTTGCGCAGACCACAAACGCTCCTGCCGCGCCGGTGGCCCCCGCTCCGGCACCGGCCCCCGCGAAGGCGGCGCCGGCGGCTACTCCCGAGGCAAAGACTTCGGAAACCAAACCCGAAAACAAGACGAAGAAGAAAAAGCAGAAGAAAAAGGCAAAAGCTAAGGCTGACAGCACTGGCAAGAGCGCTGGCTCAGCCGATGCCGGCAAGCCGGCGGCTGCGACGCCGGGAACTGCCGCTGCGCCGACGACTCCCGCGCCTGCGCCAGGCAAGTAAGCCTGCCAACATGGGCCGGCGGGGCGCGCGCCCTATCGGTCCAGTAGACGCACGCGCAGGGTGCGTGCCATCGTGCTCGCTTGCGCGCTAATTAGCCGATCGCCTCGCTTGGCCGTGGCGCAAGCTGCCCGATCAGTGCCCGCGCGCTTATCTCATCGATAGCGATGAGGACGCTCTTTTGCTTGCTTGCTGCGCCAGCGAGCAAGCGTAGGCAGCTACGCCGCAGGGCCAGCTGCTTGGCAAGGAACTGCAGCAATTCCTCGTTGGCTTTGCCATCAACGGGCGGCGCGTGCAAGGCGATTTTTAAGCGCTGGCCGTGCTCGCCGACAATTGCCGTTCTTCGAGCACCGGGCTGAACGTGCAGTGCGATTACGAGCCCGTGCGGGTGCCATCGCGCCCAGCGGGGCGAATCGGGCGTGAGAGAATCGCGTCTCGGATCACTCATCGAGCGTTCGTGAAACCCACCAACGACACCTTGCTGCGGGCTTTGCTGCGCCAGCCCACACCCTACACGCCAATCTGGCTCATGCGCCAAGCCGGCCGGTACTTACCAGAATACAACGCGACGCGCCGTCGCGCAGGCAGCTTCATGGCGTTGGCAAAGTCGCCGCAGTTCGCAACTGAGGTCACACTGCAGCCCATCGAGCGCTATCCCTTGGATGCTGCGATCCTGTTTTCCGACATCCTCACCGTGCCCGACGCGATGGGTTTGGGACTGCACTTCGTTGAAGGCGAGGGGCCCAAATTCGAGCGCCCCGTGCGCGATGAGGCGGCCGTGGCGGCCCTGTCCGCACCCGATCCGGAGCAGGCATTGGGCTACGTAACGGACGCCGTACGCTCGATTCGGGCCGCGCTGGACAATCGCATTCCACTGATCGGCTTTTCGGGAAGTCCTTGGACCCTGGCTTGCTACATGGTCGAGGGAGGTGGCTCAGAAGACTTTCACGTCGTGAAGTCGATGCTGTATACCCGGCCGGACTTGCTGCAACGGCTGCTCGCGGTGAATGTTCGTGCCGTCACGGACTACCTGAACGCACAGATCGGCGCGGGCGCACAAGTCGTGATGATCTTCGATACTTGGGGTGGTGTTCTGACCGACGCGGCGTATCGGAGCTGTTCGCTGGCAACGATCAGGCAGGTCGTCAAGGGCTTAAAGCGCCAGCACGAGGGCGAGCGCGTGCCCTGCATCGTCTTTACGAAAGGCGGAGGCCTGTGGCTCGAGGATATTGCCGACACGGGCTGCGATGCCGTGGGCGTTGACTGGGTCGTAGATTTGGGCCAGGCGCGCGCGCGCATCGGCGCGCGCTGCGCATTGCAAGGCAATTTGGATCCGGCAGTGTTGCGGGCAGGCGCGCGTGCCACCGTGCAAGAGGCTCAGCGTGTGCTGGACGCTTTCGGATCGCCACGACGCGCCGATGGCGCTGTCGACGGGCACGTGTTTAATCTCGGGCACGGAATATCCCAGCACACTGACCCAGCGGTCGTCGATGCGCTGGTTGATGCCGTTCACAGCCACAGCCGCAAACTTAGGGCCTGAGCGGGCTTTTCGGTCAGTATGTGCCCACGCTGCATCTGCCCTCGATGATTCAGCGCTCGCTTGCAAAGTTTGACGATAGGGCTTGACTTATGCACAAAAATGGGCAAACCACGTATTTATGCGGTTTTCGGGGCGATGTACCGCCGCAAAACCGCATTGTTTGTTCTAGTGCATTGAAAGTGCAAGGTTTTTATAAGTTGCCGAGGAAGTAACAACCCAGTCAAATTGGCGTCTGGCCAAGTGTTTCGCTGCGAGAGCAAAAGCTTCTCCACATAGTTATCCACATGGCTTAGGAAAGTAGCGGGTTTTTTCGCCAAAAGTAGAAGAATTAATCGCTTAGATCGGTCTTTTCGAGTTTTACGTGACATCGCTTCGTGAGCCGCAGGACAGAAATTTTGCGCGCGTCATCGTCGACTTGCCCGTTACCCAGCCGCTGGACTATCGCCTAGCTGACTGCACGACAAAGGCGTCCGACGCCGTTGCATCTGCGCAAGCAGCCTCGCCAATTGAGGCGGGCGCGTTGTGCGTGGTTCAAGTCGGTAGGCGTCGCCACGTAGGAATCGTCGTCGGTTTTGCCGCGCACAGCGATATCGAGCCCTCGCGTTTGCGGGCTCTGGGGCCGCGGTTGCTCGGTCTCGCGCTGCCAGAGAATTGGCTGCAATTGTGCCGCTTCGCCTCCGAGTACTACCACTTTTCTTGGGGCGAAGTTGCGCTTCCGGCACTGCCCCCGGCGTTGCGCCGCCTCCCGACTGCGCGCAAGTCTCGAGCGCCGACGATGTCCGATGTGTCTGCGCCCGAGCCCAACGCCGCTCCAACCCCGGTAGGCCCCGCCCGCGCGCACGATCTGCGTGCGGAGCAGCAGTTAGCGATCGATTCGATCGTCAGATCAAGCGGATTTGTTCCTTTCTTGCTATTTGGTGTTACTGGCAGCGGCAAGACCGACGTTTACCTAGGCGCAATCGAACGGATATTGGCCAGAAGCGAAGGCGCACAGGCGCTGCTTCTCGTTCCCGAGATCAACTTGACGCCGCAGTTGCAAGCGCGATTGTCTGTGCGCTTCCCGCAGCGGCGCGTCATCAGTTTGCACAGCGCCCTGGCGCCCCAGGAGCGGGCGCAAGCTTGGATGCAGGCGCATGAGGGACGAGCCCAAATCATCCTCGGCACGCGAACTGCGGTGTTTGCTTCGCTTCCCCGATTGCGCATCATCGTGGTTGACGAGGAGCACGACGCTTCATTCAAATCCCACGGTGGAGTGCCTTTTTCGGCACGTGACCTGGCAATAAAGCGCGCGCAGCTGGAAGCTGTCCCCATCATTTTGGGTTCGGCCACGCCGTCGCTCGAATCCTGGCATCAGGCGCAGATCGGCCGCTATCGGCTGCTCTGCCTGGCGCAACCCTCGGCCAACGGGGCTGCTGAGCCGCGGATCGAGACAGTCGACCTGAAACGGTTTCCGGCCGAGCAGGGCCTGGCGGCGCCCCTTCGCGCTGCCTTGGACCAGACGCTTGCTCGAGGCGAGCAGGCGCTCATTTTTATCAATCGCCGCGGGTTTGCCCCGGTGCTACGCTGTGCGGCTTGCGAATGGCTCTCCAAGTGCCCGCGCTGTGACGCCTTCGCCGCGTATCACAAAGTCAGTGCCGCACTGCGATGTCACCATTGCGGTTGGAGTCGGCTGGTCCCCGCTGCCTGCCCGACTTGCGGCAACCAGGACTTGCAGGCAGTCGGACAGGGAACCCAGCGCGTTGAGGAAACGCTGCGGCAGTTGTGGCCGCAGGCGCGAATTGCCCGCATCGACCGCGACAACACGCAAGGTGCGCGAGGCACGAGCCGAGCCGGCGCCGCATTTGAAGCCGTTCATGCGGGCGACATCGATATCCTTGTTGGCACGCAGATGATCACGAAGGGACATGATTTTCGGCGCGTCAGCACCGTTGGCGTTCTAAACGCCGATGCGCAACTCGTGGCAGCGGACTTTCGTGCACCGGAGCGGCTCTTCGCGGTACTGATGCAAGTGGCAGGCCGCGCCGGGCGAGCGGGGCAAGCAAGCCGGGTGCTCATACAGACACGCTTTCCCCACCACCCGTTGTTTGCAGCCCTGGCCAGACACAGTTTCGGTGATTTTGCCCAAGAGCAGATCGAGGAGCGGCGCAGTGCGCAGATGCCGCCTTTCATATATCAGGCGCTGCTCACTTCGGTTGCGCGCACTATGGAGCAGGCGCTGGAATTCTTGCGCCGCTGCGCTGCCTGCAAGGACGAAATGCCGCAGGCGCCTGCGGTGACGGTGTTTGATGCCGTTCCGATGCCGCTGGCGCGTCTTGCGTCCGAATCGCGCGGCCAGTTGCTCGTCGAAGCCAAACGGCGCGCAGACCTGCATGCATTTCTTGATGCGTGGCTGCCGCGGGTACGTGCGCAGGGCACACGCGGCGTACTGCGTTGGAGCGTCGAGGTTGACCCGCAGGCGATCTGACTGCTTGCGCTCTCGGCTTGTTGGCCTAGCGTGTAGTGATGCCGTGAATTAGTGATTGGGCAAGAACTGTAGGGCCGTTCGTCGTGCCGGATCGACCGAAGAGGCAGAGCGAAGCGCAAAGCGCGCACGGCCGTTGGAATAATCGCCTTGCCCGGTGCAGCCGACAAATTGTCGACTTTCAGTCAATGCGCGCGGGCTTTCATTGCAGGAAGCGGCATGCGTTGGCAAGTAATTGGCAAGAGCGCAAAGGGATTTACCCTTGTTGAGTTGCTGATTGTCGTTTTGATTGCGGCAATACTCGCCGTAATTGCGGTCCCCTCCTTGCAAAACACGATCTTGACCAACCGCGGCGACACGGCCAGCAATCAGTTTGCGGCCGTGCTTTCAATGGCCCGCAGCGAAGCGGTCAAGCAGGGCACCACAGTGTGGGTTTGCGCGTCCGGCGCTCCCCTACCTTGTCCGCCCGGTGCCGCGGTCATCACCAATTGGAGCGGCGGGTGGAACGCGTGCTGCGCGCCGGGCACGGTCGCAAACGGGAGTTTTGTTCCAGTGCAAAGCGGCGCGGCTTTGAACGCGCCGATGACCAACTTCGGCACGACGCCATCGATCAGTTTCGATGCCCTGGGACGCCTGCCTATGGGCAGTACCGCACAAAGTTTCATGTTTTGCCCCGACGGTGTCGACCCCACCAAAGGCTATCTGGTCACGATTCAGCCGTCCGGCCGCGTGCGGGTCGTATCCCCCGTGAACGGTCAGGCACCGATAAACGACGCGGGCGTGCCCGTGGCCGCGTGCAACGCGCCGTCTTAGCGCAAATGTTGTGCAAGGACCTGTAGCACTAAAAGGATAGTGGCAAGAATGAATCAAGTAGTCGGGACGTATTTGGGACTCGAAGCGCATCAATGCGAGCGTACGAGCATGTCGTGGCCGCGCGCACGGGCGACCCGAGCAACGGCGCGCTTGCAGCGCAACGCCAGCGCGCGCTTTGAGCACCGTGCGCCCACCCGTCAGCGTGGCGTCACGCTCATCGAGATTCTCGTGGCAATCGTACTGACGGCGGTCGGGCTGCTGGGTTTAGCGGGATTGCAGTTGCGCGGCATCCAAGTCAATCAAGGCTCATCGATGCGCTCGCTGGCTGCGATCATGGCCGAGGACCTGGCCGATCGCATGCGCAGCGACTATGCCGCGCTTGCCACCGGCTCCTTCGTCGGTACGTACACACTGAGCAATCTTGGGACGGCGCCCGTTGCCTCCCTGAACGACTGGCTCTACGGACTGCAGGCCCTACCGGCGGGCACCGCTGCCGCGAACACCCCGGTGCCTTGCGGCAATGTTTTGCCCTGCGTGCAGATTCAGCAGCTGGCAACTGCAACCGGCAACCCGCCGCACCCCGTGCAGATTCAGATTTGGTGGAACGATGCGCGAGCGACCATTGCTTCAACTGCTGGGGTGGCCGTCGCTGGGGCAGGCGTGACGCCAACGAATATGGTTGGGACGTACAAGACCGTTGCCGAACTGTCGGAGTCGTATTGAGCATGTCTGCAGCGATTTTTTCTCCCGCACAGCTAAGTGCGTCGCTAGCTGGCAACTTGCGGCGCACGCAGCGTGGGCTTTCCCTTATCGAAACGATGGTGAGCATCGCTCTTGGCTTGCTCGTTGTCGGCGCGGTGCTTTATGTCTACATGGGCTCGCGAGGCGCGTATCGAATCAGCAAGTCGACCTCGCGAACCCAGGAAGCCGGCCGATTCGGACTGGACGCCATCATGCACGACGTGCGCGAGGTGGGTTTCATCGGGTGCGGATCACGCATGTCGATGGCCACTTATCAGCCCATGTCAATCAGCCAGACTGCCACCCCGCCCATGACGCTTGGTTCCGCTGCGCAGGCAATCGGTGGCTACTCGGCCTCAAGTTACCAGCCGGGATCGACCAATCCTTGGCCGCAACCCGCAGGCATTTCCCCTGCCTGGCTCTCTGGTGGAGGTGACGTGCTCGTGCTGCGTGTTGCCACTGCCAGCCCAGTGATGATGGTTGCTGACTCGAACACGGCAACGCCGGCGATCTTTGTTGCTAACAACTGTGCGGGCGTAACAACCGGCGATTACGTGCTGGCGTCAAGTTGCACTTCCGCCACTTTGGTGCGCGTCTCCAATGCGCCGCCGGCGCCTGCGGCCGCTTGCAACGCTACGGGACTGCCGGTTGCCGGCGGGGTCGAAATCGATTTTGCTGCCACGGACAGCAATGGAAACAACGTCAACAATAATCCGGGCACGCCGCCGTCTTTTTCTTATTCGTCGCTGGCCAGCGCGCAGCGCTTCGATGAGTACACCTATTACGTCGGCCAAATGCCATTTCGGCAATGGCCCGCGTTATATCGCTACTCTCTGCGGGCAGGCGTTGCCGAGGAAATCATCGATCACGTCCAGAGCATGAGCGTGTACTACGGCATTGACCCGGGAGGTGGGGGGGCCGTGCAGTATCAAAGTGCCGCGCAGGTACAGGCCGCCAATGGTGGCGCAGGCAACTGGGCCAGCGTGACAAGCGTGCGTGTGCAGCTGCTGACCGCGGGTGACGACGCGGGCGTGGCCGATTTGCCGCGCCCGGCGTTGGCGTTCGGCGCGCCCAATACGCCGCCCAGTTTTGTTCCGCCCGATACCCGCTATTGGCAACTTTTCACTGCCACGGCTGCCTTGCGCGACCGTCTGCAGTAAGGCAAGGAGCGAGACTATGCCAAAGCGATTTTTGGATTCGAGCCCGGCCCAGCAGCGTGGTGTTGCACTGATCATTGGTATGGTCATTTTGGTGTTGCTGGCGCTGCTTGGCGCATCGGCGTATTCGGTGGCCACACAGGACGAACGCATAGCCGGCAACGCGCGCGACCACGCGCGCGCAATGGCCGCGGCCGAGACAATGCTGCGCGACTGCGAGTATCACGTGCAAACCGGGGCCACCTTCGATAACACCGGCACCACGGATCCAGGGATGTATTTGGCGCCCAGCGTGCCAGGGTCGACCTGGCTCGGCGATCAGACGTCGTGGGCCAATTTGAATCCTCGTTTGCTTCCCAATTACCAAGCGATCAATCCCGATTGGCTCGGCGGCCAGCCGCAGTGCATCGCGGAGCTGCTGCCGGCGGGCGCGGTCGGCGGGATCCAACCGCAAGGCCTGCCTGTGGGCGGAGTCGGCTCGCCGCAGGTCGCGCATATCACCGCACGCGGCTACGGTCTGAACTCCAACACGGTGGTCACACTGGTGTCCTACGTGTCATGGTGGTGAGGCAAAGCCCCGATGACAAAAACCGCTGGGCTGATCTGTGCAGATGGAGATAGTGATGGATGGCGCCGTGCGCTTTCGCAAGTTTTGGCTGCTTGAAGTGCGGCCCATCCGCTGTTTGTTGCGCTGGGTACGGCCCACCGAACCGGCCATGCCCGAGCCTGTCGGTAAACGCTGGCGCGTCGCCCTAGGCTTTGCGTTTAGCACCGTCATAGCAGTTGCCTTAGCCGCCGGCCTGGCTGCGCCGGCTCGGGCGCAGTACACGATCTCCCAGGTGCCCATGCTGGTTGCAAATCCGCCGCCCGCCAACATCGTGATGACCATCGATGATTCGGGCAGCATGACGTTTGCGTACGTGCCCGACTACGTTGGCCAGTATCAGAATGCTGCGGGCTTTGCCTCAAGTTCGTATAACTCGATCTATTACAACCCGGCGATCGTCTACAACATTCCGCCCGATGCCAACGGCGTGCAGGTGCCCTTAGAGCAATGCAGCCCCTATCCGCCGGGCTGTCCGCTGACCTCCTTTACCAACGCGTACTACGACGGCTTTAATCCCGATCTGGGCGCAATCGATCTTTCGCAGAACTACACCGTTACGCTGACGATGTCCTACCCGGGAGGCGGAGGCCATTTTCAGGTGATGACGGCAAATGCGGGCACCTCGGGCAATCCGGCCCCGGCGTTTTACTACCTGTTCAATCCCAGTACAAGTTGCCTGGCGCCAGCGCCCGGTCAGCCACCGCCGGCGGACTCCTGCTACACGCAAGTCACTGTCAGCACTACGTCCGGTCCGGCACTGTGTGCAACGGCTGCGGGGACAGTGTTGTGCAGCAGCCTGCCTGCGGGACAACAAAACCAGATTCTGGCCGCGGGTTGGGACGAGAGGCAAAACTTCACGAACTGGTTTTCGTTTTATCGCATCCGCCACTTGTCGTTGATCTCGGCCGCGGCACAGGGCATGCAAAATGCGAGTCTTGCCAATACGCGCGTTGCCTGGCAGGCGTTAAATACCTGCGCGGATAGCTTTACAAACACCGATTGCAGGGGATGGCGAGGCGCACAGTTCGACGACCGCATCAGCCAGTTCTCAGGACAGCACAAGAGTGATTTTTATAGTTGGCTCTTTCAGTTGCCCGCCGGTCAGTCGACTCCGACGCGCGTGGCCTGGTGGCGCGCCGGCAACTATTTCAGCGATCCAACGTTGGGCTCCAATGGACCCTACGGCCTCGATCCCAACGATCCGAGCAACCCGTTGCCGACCGTCACGGGTCACGACCTGCTGTGCGCGTTTAACTTCAACGTGACGCTCACCGATGGTCTTT
>Ga0187769_10001141_pt1 | contig 14981 bp, 15 predicted proteins | sample 0116_SJ02_MP02_1_FD_133140 | JGI IMG/M metagenome (GOLD analysis project Ga0187769, IMG submission 133140) | Tropical peat soil microbial communities from peatlands in Department of Meta, Colombia - 0116_SJ02_MP02_10_MG | ecosystem: Environmental > Terrestrial > Soil > Wetlands > Peat | place... | reverse complement strand
ATTCAAAGTCGTTCCACGTGCTTAGGCCGCTGTCGTAGCAGAAGTCCCTAACGGCCTCTGCAGTGGGCGCTTCGACAACCCAGAGCACCTTGTGGCCCGGGTCCAAGTGCAGGACGACTTCGGGCTTGAGTTTGTGTTTCTGCATCATCTTCGGAATGTCGGTCCCGAGGTTGTTTCCGATTTCTCTGAGAGTCTTGTTTGCTGAGGGGCAGCTCATTGGAGGGTGGTTGGAGATAACCACGTATTTTGGCATCTTCAGGACACCCTATCAGGTTAGGGTGGAAAAACCTATCCCTTTTCCTAGGCGATAGCGCGCCCGCTTCGTGACCGTCACACCGTGTTCATCGGCATCTCTTGTGCACCATCTACGCAGCCCGGTGGTCGAGCCCCCGCGCGTGAGCGCCACCTCTCTCGGAGGGAAATGCGCCGCATGGTTTTATTGTGCCATTGAACGAACTGAAGCGTTGGCTCTGTCAAACGCATCAAAAGCTGGCCTTGCCATCTTCGTTGGAGCTGTGCAGTTCGCAATCCTGTTAGTGGTCTCTGAGGTCATCTACACCACTGCCAGTTCTCCGCACATCTTCGGCACGGGAAACGAGACTGGGTACGCTTACAGTGTTGCATCCAACTACATAAGCGACCTTGGCGCTAACTGCCTTCCAAGCGGCGCCTGCTACATCCCGCCTTCAGCCCTTCTCTTTGCCTCATCAGTTGTGATATTGGGTCTAACGTTGGTCATCTGTGCCTACTACCTTCACCGGGCCTTCAGATGGATGCCTGCCACGCTACTCGTGGCCATCACCGGGCTCGGTGCCATAGGAGTCGGTGTGTTTCCAGAGACAATGGCAGTCCCCCACGAAATCTTTTCCCTTGTTACTTTTCTCTTCGTAGGACTTGCGGCCATTGCGTCATACAAGCTTCAGAAGAAACCTCTCGGCTACCTCTCGGTCATCCTCGGCGTCTTGACCATCGCAAGTCTCATCCTCGCGGTTCCGGCTACCTGGCAGTTCAGGCTGACTGCCAGCAGCTCGGGTTTCTACCTGGGCCTTGGAATCGGCGGCATAGAGAGACTCGTCGCCTACCCGGCGATACTATGGGCAATAAGCTTCGGCAGCTATCTAATGGCAACGGAAGACAAACCGCGAATGTAGTCACAGGTAGGGCACCTCGGCGAGCTGAACTTGCTATCAAGACCATGCTGAAACTCACTACGTGCTAATGATTCAACAAGGAACGAGGCCCCGAGGTCGTACCTGAGCATCCATTTGGTTGCCCCAATCCCGGCCGGGGCAAAGAATAAAAGCTCGGAATGACCTCTGTTCGACTAGCAGAGCTTGATTCAGGGTGATTGGAATCGTGCGTCTTGGTCGTTCGCGATCCTGACCCCAGCCAGTAGGTTACGTCGATAACGAGACAGACGCCTCGCATGACTTGGCGTCGGGTGCACGCGGCCGGGACCTAGAGGGCACGATTTGACGTCTAGATTCTGGAGAAGGCCTTGAACACGGGTGATACGCCGATGAATCTTTTGCGATGTATCACTGGTATCAAGTAAGGTGAATGCACAGACGACGTCCTCGCATGGACGGGGCAGCGACGGGAAAAGGGTCGGCGTGCCCGCTTACTAGAGAGTTGGTTTCCTGAATAGGCGAACGACGGACACCAACGGGTTAATCAACCCGGTTCGGAGGGCCCTACAACTCTTGTCAGGCTCTACCGGAGGTGCGGCTCCCCCACCTTCCCTGCCCAGGTGGACCATCCTCTCCGTTACCACCCTGGGCGCCTTCATGTCGGCGCTGGACTCTAACATAGTCACCATCGCCCTTCCAAACATCGCGAAGGACCTCTCTGCGCAGTATTCGCTTCTCGGCTGGGTCCTGGCCGGTTATGTGCTGGCTGTCGCGGCGCTGGTGCTCCAGGCAGGGAAGTTCGGAGACAACTTCGGGAAGAAGAGGATGTATCTGATCGGGTTCGCGGTCTTCGGGATCTCGTCGGCGTTGTGCGGCCTTTCGCAGAATATTGACGAGCTTATCGTATTCAGATTCATCCAGGGGATAGGCGCCTCAGCGATGCTGGCTACTGGGATTCCGCTGATCTTCGCGTCTTTCCCCGCGTCCGAAAGGGGAATGGCAGTCGGGGTCAATTCGATTGCCTGGGCTGTTGGCGCGGTCCTAGGCCCTCTCATAGGAGGGGTTCTCACCACCATCGACTGGAGGTTGATTTTCTATGTCAACGTCCCGGTGGCAGCCCTGGCGATCGTAGCTGGGCGCCTGAGGATCCCCTCGGCCCTCAATGCCAAGAGCCCGCTTGCTGGGAGGATTAATTTCGTCAGCGCGACGATACTCGGGCTCGCGATTGGACTGATAATGTTCTGGCTGACGCTCCTCGACGTCCGCTACGCCATCCTGGGGGCCGTCGGGGTGGTGGCGTTCGCGGTCGCGGAGGCGAGGTCGAAGAACCCCCTCCTCAGCAGGGAGCTTCTCCGGAACAGGGGCTTCGTCTTCTCCGCGGTCGCACTCGCGATAATGATGGTGTCGTTCTTCGGGATAGTCTTCCTGATGTCCTTCTACTTCCAGTCCGTAGCAGGGTTCTCGCCACTAATTGCGGGGGTGTGGGTGGCGCCTCTGCCGTTGGCCCTGGGGATCGTGAACCCGATCTCCGGCAGGTTGTTTGACAGGTTCAGCCGACCAGCTATTATGGCCATAGTAGGCGCCTTCATCGTGATCGGGGCCGTGTTCCTCCTGAGTGGCGCCCTCAAGGACACCTCTCCTGGACTAACCGTAGCCCTTCTGCTGGCTGTAATCGGAATCGGAGGGGGTCTTGTCTGGTCTCCGACCATCGCCGGAGCCCTGGCGTTCTCCAGGCCCGAGATTCGCGGCGTCGCCAATGGGACCGCTTTCACCATGATCTACGTCGGCTTCGCGACCAGCGTCAGCCTGGTTGTCTCGGTGTCGACTTCCTCGCTCCCTGCGGCCCTGTCGGCGGCGATTCAGTCAGGGGCATTGACCGGACTCAGTGGCTCCTCCGCGATATCCTTCGACCAGGGACTGATCAATGCCCTACTTGTGCTGGCCGGCGTGGGGATAGTCGGCGTGCCTTTCCTCTTCATGGTCCTCAGAGAGCAGATGCGCCAGCGAAAGCTGCCCGCACTGACTGTGCCTTGAACAGTCAACTTCCCCAAGTTGGGACGATAGATGCCTAGCGAGCCCGATAATCTAGGGGAGAACCCCGTTTCCCAGCCTCAAATCTCGCTTATGACACCTATACGCTAGGTTAACTTGGAGGAGTTGACAGGAAGAACCTGTTCAGGGTTGAATCCTGTCCGGGGCAGCTTCAAAACGAGCCTATCTAGCCGACCGGAGGAAGAATCAAGCTCTTTCTGCCTCACAGAATAGAATACATCGGAAACCCGAATCGGCGGGCATTCGAACGAACCGAAGCGTGACCCTGTCCTTCTACCCTCAGCGACATGTCCGCCAGCAAACACGATTGGCATATTACGATGCCCGCAAGACAGCAAGGGGCATGGCGCAAGTGAAGGCGGCACAGCTCCAAGTCTGGCGGAGGGAGGCAGAACGAATAACTGTCGGCAAGAACTTGCTCTACTTCAGGCAAGGGGTCGGCCTCAAGTTCGATAAGAGGCGTCTGGCTCGACTAGAGAAAGAGACCCTGAGACATGACAAGGCCTTCGTCAGGAAATTCGGCGGTCAACCCGATGCACTGTTCAACCTATGCGCCCTCGAAATTGGCTATTCTGAAACGTACAAGCAGTATCTCAGGCTCTTCGACACTCGGACTAAGAAGGTGGTCACCAAGAAATACAAGGTGAGTGGGGCGGCCGTCAATTGGGGTTCATGGAGACAGTTCGCCTCAGGGACTGACGATTCAAGAGCGAGGAAGGACGTCTTCGACACTTTCCTGAGAAAGTCGTCCCTGCTCGCACCAATTGTAAGAGCTAGATTCGACGGCTTCGCGAAATCGATGTCTGACATCGGCACCGACCCTCTAGCCAATTATTTGGCGATGGAGGGAATAGACTATCGCCACTTGATTGCACTCGTGGAGAGTCTGGGGAGCAGCCTCAGGCCTGTTTTCGCAAAATCCTTGGGTAGGTTCTCAAAGGAGATACTTGGTAGGGACGCAGACTACTACGACGACTTCTACTTCTTCCGTTCTAGAGTCTTCAGAAAATACGCAGAGGATTTCCTCCCTAAGGTAGACCCCTTCGCCCAAATCGTCCGTACGATGGCAGAGATGGGCCTCGATGCGAGCAAGATTAGAGTCGACAGCGCCGACAGGAAGGGAAAGAGCGCATCCGCATTCTGTTTTGGAATCAATATACCCGAGGACGTCCGCCTTTCGTACAGGAAGGCCAATCCGCTTGACGATTTCACGAACATATTCCACGAGACGGGACACGGTATTCACTTCTCATCCATTGAACAAGAAGCTCTGTATGAGGACAAATACGGCACTCCGATGGGAGTGGCCGAGATATTCTCCATCTTTTTTGAGAACCTGATGCATGATCGGGACTATCTGCAGCGCAAACTGGGGCTTTCCGAAAACACAGCGCTGGACCTAGTGGACAGGTTCAGGTTCAATGATCAGTTCTTCACAACTTTCTACTCGGCCAACTCAATCATGAAGCTTGGATACTGGCATGACGGCCTTTCTATGGGCGAAGCGGCAAAACGCTATTCGGAATTGACAGAGAAGTACATGGGCATAAGGTACCCAGGGGAATATTGGCTCCTACACCACGTGATGCCCGATTACCCCCTGTACAGCCCGTCCTACCTCCTGGCTGCCTTGAGAGCGTCCGAACTTGGGAAAAAGTTGATCTCGAGATTCGGCGAGCGATACTGGCAAGAGAAGGGCTCCGGTAAATTCCTACTAGAACTTATGAAACCAGGTCGTGGCATCGAACTGCAACGCTTCTCGAAACTCAACACGGGACCGTACGTGGAAGCTGTCTCCGGGACTGGATAGTTCGATTCCTTCTTCGGCAATTCAATGTAAAGATTCTTCTCGGAGTCAGAGCCGTTTGTGAGCGAAAACGATTGCGCGATTCCAGCGGCTGGAGCGCCCCTACTCCAGGAAGGAACTTGCCTTGTTGGGTAACGGGGCATCGGGCGCTTACAATGAATCGATCAAGTTCGGCCAGGGCGCTTCTTGCATGTCATTCAAAGGGCATCCATTTGGTTGCCCAAATCCCGGCAGGGGCAGTTCTGAGCTCCTTTTGGCAAGCAGAGTTTAATCCCCGCCTATCTGGCAGGAACCACTCGGCTGTGGGGGCCTTATGGCGACTGCCTACGACCGGAATCCCTAAATACATGTCTGCGCTGTATGACAAGTAAGTGAGTGAAGCAGTTTCGGTCAGACTTCCGGAAGACGTGGCGAAACGCCTGGACGAGTTGGCGAAGTCGTTGGACAGGCCGAAGACATACATCGTAACCAAGGCGTTACGGGAGTACTTGGAGGAATATGAGGACTACCTAATTGCCCTCCACAGGCTGAGCGACAAGGACGACAAGATTGTCTCAGAGAAAGAACTGGTCAAGCTTGACCGGTAAGATCCTCTACAAAGCGTCTGTGTCCCACGACCTGAAGAAGATTGCCCCAAGGGACAAAGAGCGTATACTTCGGCAAATTGGGGCGGCCCTGACCGAGGACCCTAGAAGCGGTGAGCCGCTCCAGGGCGAATTCAACGGCCTGTTCAAGCTCAGAGTCGGCGACTACCGAGTGATCTACGCTCTGACTGCACAGGGTGTTCTAGTGCTCAGGATTCGACAACGCGGCAAGGCTTACGAGTGAAAGTGGCTTGAATCCTGACCTTTGACGTGCTTGGCGACTGGTAGAAGAGCATCCATTTGATTGCCCGAATCCCTCCGGGGCAGAGTCCAAGCCCAGGATGCCCACAGTCTGGTGAATAGGGATTGATTCCAGCCGTTTGGAGTCATATGCCCTAGAACTGATACGTATAGCAATAATCAGTCTTGCTTCGCGCGATGGGTTTTCCTTTCCAAGTAGTCATGCACTATCTTCCTCTGCCCTCTTCGAAGAATTTCTGCGAGAGTCGACTCCTTCACGCCGGTCCTGAGCGCCAGCCCTTTGAGGCCGATTCTCTTAGGAAAGTCGAAATAGCCACTCTCGAACGCGATTGAAAGTATCTCCTCCTGGCGGCTCGTTAACAGTTCACCCTCGTGTAGCTCTTTTAGGAGCCTCAGATGGTACGGAATCTTGGATTTTTCGAGACCATCCACCAATTCCTTGTAGGAATCCTTTCCCCCGAGAACCGTCCAGTGAGGCTGGCCCTGGGTTCCGATTACAAGCGAGGAGAGGAAGCACTTTGACTTCGCCACCTGTTTGCAAACGGTGCATCGCTTGGACGAAACTGAACCATAGACTTGCCCAGCATTGGATTTCATAAAATCAACGTCGATCACGTCCCTGTCGCCCTCAATCAATTTCATCAAATCCTCGGTGCTGCCAGGATCGACCTGAAGTTCGAAAAGATGCTCGACGATGCCCCCCGACAAGATTTTCGAATCAAGAATTTCAATGGACGCGCCGTAACGTTCAGCGGCGAGTCTTATCCACCCGTGGGGCTGAGGGCACTCGAGTACGGCCTCTATCACGGACGACGGCCCGAATCGGTCGTATATCAAATGTGGACTGCTCTAGGGGCCCTACATCCCTCAAATCTAAGGGCCAAGACTTAACCAAATCACACTCTCAGAAGCCGGACAGGATGAAAATATTAGGCAACGAGAGGCGAGGAATTTCATCGGTCCAGATGCTGACGCTAGTCTTGATCCTGGCGTTGGCGGTGGGGGGAATATCCTACATAGACACATCTCAGACGATGAGCAGCCAGATTTCCAGTCTTCAGAGCGAGGTGAGCGCCCTGCAGTCGAGAGCTGTTGCGACGGTAGCGAGCCAGAGCAGTTCTCAAGCGCAGGTAGAGGCGCCCGTCATATCGACGACGAGACACTTCAGCTTAATCGTGACGAACGCACCAGTGAAAATAGCAGCTAACGTCACTTACGATGCGTGGACCTTCAACGGCACCGTTCCTGGCCCCACTCTTTGGGTCAATCAAGGAGATACGATTGATTTCACGTTGTACAACCCCACTTCTGCAGCCCATTCCATCGACTTCCACGCCGCGCAGGTCGACTGGTCGACAGACTACGCGACGGTTCCACCCGGCGGGTCCAAGACCTTCAACTTCACAGTGAACTACCCGGGGATCTTCATGTACCATTGTGGGACTGCTCCGGTTCTCGAGCACATCGCCAACGGAATGTTCGGCGCGATAATAGTGAACCCTCAGACGCCCCTCCCTGCTGCGACCGGGGGAGAGTATGTCCTCGTTGAGAACGAGTGGTACCTGAACTCGCAGCCAGGCGCCGATGGCCACTACTCGGGCAACCTCACCAAGATGCTCGCCGCTACGCCGGACTACGTGACGTTCAACGGTACCGCGTTCCAATTCCAAAAGTCGCCGCTTCTAGTAGAGCCGAACCAGTTGGTCAGACTCTACATTCTCAATGTCGGACCAAGTCTCTGGGAGGCATTCCATGTCATCGGGGCCCTGATGGACACGATCTACATTGATGGGAACCCGGCAAACCTGGAACACGGCCTCCAGACCCTCAATATTCCACCTTCAGGAGGGGCCATTGTCGACATGTATTTCCCGGACGCGGGCGGAGAGAACCCGTTCGTCAACCATGCCTTCGCTTATGCGTCCATCGGGGCGGTCGGAATCTTCAAGGTGAGCGCTGCCGGTCAGACCTCGACCACGAGCACGACATCCTCTTCGGAGGCCTCCAGCGCAGCTCCCTCGGGCAGCGTGGGCGTTGCCATTAACTCTGGGTCAGCTCTGAACACGACGTCCACCTACTTCTCCCCATCCTCAATCACCGTGGTCATAGGCATAAACAACACGGTGGTCTGGACGAACAACGACAGCGCCGAGCATACGGTCACAGCCACAGACAACAGCTTCAACTCGGGATACATAGAGCCTGGGCAGACCTACGCCCACACCTTCACCAGTCCAGGCACATACGCCTACTACTGTACGATTCACCCCTGGATGAAAGGCACCGTCATAGTCAAGGCAGCGGGATGAAGCACAATGCCAAGAGACAATCCTCGCCCTTTGGATCAAGCCAGGCGGAATGCGATAATCAAGGTCCTCAGCGGCGCCGCGGCTCTGTTAGCCCTCGCGGCAGGGGCCTACGCACTCTCGTCATGGTCCCCTTCACCCGATGACAGGAGTGAATCCACCATTACGATTGGCTCGTCGACAGTCTCCCTGGCATCCGAGACGTCTGTTCAATCAGGTAGCCCAGCCGGAATTGACATCAGGGTGGTCTACTTCGGAATGCCCACAACAGCAACAGGCACGAAGAAAGAAACACTCACACTAAGGAATCCCGCCTATCTTTCAGACCTCAAGGTCGCTTTGGTCAGGCTGCATCCAACCCTCAAAGGCATGCTCCCGACGATGCTATTCTTGGTTGACGGGGTAGCTGCAAATGGCAACCCACAGCTACAGAACAACGTCGAGGTAGACATTCTTGCCCAGACTGCGGGCGGGTAGCTGTCGAATTTGGATGGGTAGTGTCACCAATGGGAAAGAAACACGTCACACTTTCGAGGGGACTCGTTCCAGGCAAAAAGGAGATCATGTCCTCACTCATTGCATATCAAAAGGGGTCGGTAGTAAGTCGCACGGTCATCAATAGCAAGCCGGGGTCCGTAACGATTTTCGCTTTCGACGATGGCGAGGGCCTTAGCGAGCACATCGCCCCCTGTGACGCGCTCTTGTACATCCTTGAAGGCCGAGCCGAAATCAAAATCTCAGGAAAGACAAGCCCTGTCGAGCGGGGCGAGGCGATTATCCTTCCTGCAGGGAGACCCCACGCGGTGAGGGCTTTGAGCAGGTTCAAGATGTTGCTCACTATGATGGGGACAGGGTGACACCCATGTCCATGGCTCCTGTAACTCCTCGGCGATTGGCATTTGAGGATCTGATTTCGGTACTCATATCAGAGCATGCTGAAATTAAGCGAAAGCTAACAGAGGTCAAGAACTCCACCGAGACCAAGGATTTCACGCATGCTGCTGCAATCCTGAAGGACCTGGACCAGTTGTTCCGGCAACACATTGCGGATGAAGAAGCGCAGGTGCTCCGCATTTTGATTGAAGCCTACGGTGTGAAAGGAGCGGAGTCCGCAATCGTAGTCTTTCGTCAGCATCGACCCATCTATCAATTGATTCAGGAGGTGGGGAAACTCGCATCACTTCCACCTGACGAACTTGCTACGAACGAAATGAAACTGAGAAAGCTGCTCATGGAGCATACACAAGCTGAGGAGACTCACATCTTCCCAGATGCGCTGTCAACATCCGGCGCCAAAGCGCATAGGCCGAATCTCTGAACCGCCCGGCACTTCGGAGGGTCCTTCCCGCCTCGAACTTTTTCAGGGTCCTAAGTCAACCAAGAAAGCATCCGTTTGGTCGCTCAGCTCCCCAGCTTAGGACCTCATGTGGTTAGGCAATTCAGCCGGAAGTTCAATAACTAGCTGCGCAAGGCCAGCCACCCGCCCTCCTTTCTTCCACTGGCACTGATACACGAGCTTCCTTTTTCTTTTCTTCTCTATCGTGTACAAGTTCGGGCGACCCGAGGCCAATACCTCCCTGAGCTTCGCCTGAGCCTCGGGCGGATGGCAGTCCATTAAGTCCTTTCCGACGAGGGCTCTGCCTCCGTCTTCGGCGTGATCCCTTGCAGCCTTTTCATTCAGATACAGGATTGTAAACTTCCTATCGCAGACCATTACCGAACAGGGCAGCTGTTCGAACCATTCGAGATGACCCAGGCGCGCCATGCGCTGAAATTTCAATCTCAAATCGGCTTAAGCCTTTCTCGATCCTTTGCGTCGAGGTCAGCAAAGAGATTTCAACCGTGAAACGGCTGACATCTCAGGGGCGGGGCAGACGAGCAATCTGGTCAGGAGCTCACAATTCACCGATTCGTCACGTCAACCCGTGGGCGACCATGGGAGGATTACCCGAGCTCACAACCCCGTCAATGCCGCAGCTCCAAGGACGATGAGCAGCACGGCGCCAATCTTGCGGGCGTCCGCCCACCGGCCTGTAATCCTTTCAGCTGGGATTGCGCCGGGACGAATGCGAAGGAGGACCGTAGAATAGACGAATACCACAGTTGGCTGGACGGCGGATAGACCCGAAGCCAGGGCTACTGAGCCGAGCGAGAAGGCGGAGTAGAGGAAGACAAGCCCCAGTGTAGAGAACGCCGTTGTCGCGATTATTAGAAGGAGGAGCCGCGCGTCCAACGTCCTTAAAACCAATGAAAGGCTCCTGGGCCGAAGGGCAGCGAGGATAGTCGTACCCATTATTCCTCCCACCAAGAACCAGAAGAAATACGACCAGACATCGACGTCCTCCAGCGCAGACTTGGTTACAACCCTCGAAACGGAAGACGCAAACGCGTAGACGAGGATGATTCCCAACGCGATGTTCTTTGCGTCTATTCTCCTGTAGAGAACCAGAAAGGCGCTCGAGACGAGGAGTAGGATTCCCATGTAGTTGGTCACGGAGAGTTTCTCGCCCAGGAATACGAGGGCGAGGACCGCAATGAATAGAGGACTTGTGTAGATTACGGAAACCACGTTGGTCCCTTGCTCCCTCATCATGGCGATGTTGTACAGGATGAAGAGAAAAGCGAAGGCGAAGCCGACGGCGGTTCCCACGAACCAAGCGTCGAAAGCGAACGAAACTCTCCATTCAAGAAAGATACAGACTGCTATCGGAACGGTGGACCACGCTGTTACGATGTCGTAAGCAACGGGGTCGCTAAGTCGCGCGTGTAGAACATGGTTGTCAACCAAGTTCGAAGCACCGAGGCAGATTGGGGCAAGTAGCGAAAACAGCCAGAAGTACTCCATGGCGCAGTTCGGCCCGAGTCTGCGCCTTTGATAAGCTGAACCCGAAGACTGAAAACCTGCCCAATGACTTTGAATTTTGGCCGGCTGCTAGCGCAAGAATCGAACTTGCAGACGCCGAGCCTCATCGGCTTGGGACCTTCGGCACACTTGGTAGCCGGTAACGTAGCATCCATCCGGTTCCCCCCACTTTCCCTCCCGATTCGCATGCGTTCTCCTCAAGCCTGCCTCTAGTGGGGTCTCCTTGGGTTAGTTCTAGTTGGACAACGCCGGCCAAACCGGAGAAACTGCAAAGCATGGCTCGTCCTGAGAAGACGGAGGAGGCACTCTATGACCTAGGATCCTGGCCGTCTCCAAGGAAGAGGGAGCTTTCCTTCTGCGAACTGTCGAATTATGTCGATGTACAGGCTGCGCTGGACCGGACGCAACCGGCGCTCAAGGGTTTCAGGGGTGTCGCCCGGAATGACCTCGACGGTGGCTTGGGCCAGAATGGGCCCGGCGTCCACCTCTTCCGTCACGATGTGTACTGTGGCACCAGTCACATGCTCGCCTGCCCGCAGCACGGCCTCGTGAACCCTGGGACCGTACATTCCTTTCCCGCCAAACTTCGGCAGGAGCGATGGATGGACGTTGATAACGCGACCTTCCCATTCCCTGACGAACCCGGGTGGTAGAATCGAGCGGAGGCCTGCCAGCACGACCAATTCTACGCCAGCCATGACGAGTTCATGGGTAACATCAGTGGCCCACAATTCTCTCGCGTCTGCTTGAAATGGCAGGACAACAGTCTGAAACCCAAGTTGCCTGGACAGGTTCACTGCCGGAGCTTGGGCCCGGTCTGAAATCACAATCATGACGCGGACAGGAAGATTGTCGACTTTGATTGCGTTGTCGATTGACTCAAGGGTGCTTCCCCTCCCGGAAACCAGCAGGCCGATGGGCAGAAATCGCCTCATAGATTGCTTCTCAGGAAAGTGGGCTTCATTAAAGGGAGACCGGAATCCCCGAACTTGAACCTACACAGGGGGACCCTAGGGAACAGGATTAGATCATCTGACTGTAACCCTCGCTTTGATCACCCTTACGGAGGTCGCGGACCCCGCCGGGACAGCCTTTTCACAAGATGGGTTTTGAGGTCACTTCAGCTAATCACCTTTCTAAACTGGTACAGCGTCGCGGCGATGGTCACCACGGCTATCCCTCCAATGACCGCGTAGCCGGCGATTAGCGTGCTGGAAGTCAGCCCACCCTGAACCAGGCCGCGTGTGACATCCGAGGCGTAGCTGACCGGGTTGTAGGCGGAGATGTCTTGCGCCCAGGAAGGGAAGAAGGAGCTAGGAAACATCGCACTGCTCACAAAAACGAGAGGAAAGAAAATCGCGTTTCCAATCGCAGATATGGTCTCGGTCTTCCTTGTCTTCATCCCAACGACGAGGAATATCCCGGAGAGGGCCAGTTCGAACACCGTAACCGTGACCAGGATGAGCAGTACCCCCGGAAACCCTGTGGCGAAGGTCACCCCCATCGCGAGTGCGAACACGATGGTAATGACACACTGGGCGAGGACGACGAGGACGTCAGTCAGCATCCTTCCTAGGAGTATGGCTGCTCTGCTCACCTGCGTTAGAAGCATTTTTGACAGGTATCCTGAGTTCAGATCATTCACGACCGAGACTCCAGACAGTGTCGCTCCCACCATCGCATTGAGCACAATTATCCCTGGTGTTAGATACTCGAGATAGCTTCCTGCAATTCCTGGGAATACGCTAAGCTTCTGAAGGAGTTGTGAGAAAAGGAACAGAAACAACAGCGGAGTGACTAGGTTGGTGGCAAGGAGCGTGGGGTTCCTAACCAGCTTTGTCAGGTATCTCTCTAGGAGCGACTCAACATCATACAGGAGTGTCATTTCCATCCCCTCTACATCAGGAACGGCTCCGTTTCTCGCCTGCCTAGCCCGTTGGCCCTGATCCTTCTGCCTGTCTCTCTCAAGAAAACATCGTCTAGGGTCGGGGACGACACGCTCAGGAACAAGGGGTGTATGCCGTTACGGTCCAGCGACGTGACTACCTCAGCTATTACCAGCCCAGCGTTCTTCGCATAGGCAACCACCCCTTCGTCCCAATCTGATACTCCGGAGATTCCCCTTATCGCCAGGAGAGTGTCCTTGGTTTTCGTCCTCAGGGCAAGGTCCGTTTTGTCTTTCAGCGTGAGCATTATCGATTCTCCCCCAACCGCCTCCTTGAGGGCCGAAGGCGACCCATTCGCAATGATCTTGCCATGGTCGATGATCGAGAGCTCCCGGCAAAGCTTGTCCGCCTCCTCCAGGTACTGGGTTGTCAGAAAAATCGTGATCCCTTCGGTCTTGTTCAGCTCTTCAAGGTGGTCCCACAGCGTAACGCGCGACTGTGTATCAAGACCTGTAGTTGGCTCGTCCAGGAACAGGAGTCTGGGTTTGTGAACGAGGGCACAGGCGAGGTCAAGCCTCTTCCGCATTCCCCCTGAGTAGCGCCCGACTAGTTTCTGCCCCACTTCCTCCAGCTGAACCAGTCCCAGGAGCTCGTCCACTCTCTCCTCCAGCGCGCGGCCGTGAAGCTGCTGGAGCCGCCCATGCAGCCGCAAGTTCTCCCTTCCGGTAAGGTCGATGTCCAAGCTGGTCTCTTGGCTAACCACACCGATGACCTTTCGGATTTCTGCGGGGGACTGGCTGATATCATGCCCCGCTACTGTAGCCTGTCCAGAGGTCTTCCTGAGTAGTGTAGTAAGCACTTTGATTGTTGTACTCTTGCCAGCACCGTTGGGGCCCAGAAAGCCGAAGAACTCACCCTCCCTTACGGCAAAGGAAATTCCGTCAACCGCCCTCGTCCCATCTGGATAAATTACCACCAGATCCTTGACAGAAATTACTTCTTCCAAGGGGATTCACCGCTCTTCCCCAGCGGGAGGCATCCGTATATAAGTTTGATGTCTCTAATATCTTACTAAGCGCCTAACTTAGGTTGGGGTATCTAAAGTTCCGCCGGCGGGCGTCTCATAGGTCGGCGATAATGGGCGGAGGCACGGGCTCGGCGCCTGGATGCTCGCGGGGGGGAATGACCTTCGTCCTGAGACACGGCTGTTAGGCGGACGTGGGGCCTCCTGCGTTGGACCACGCTCGTCGCAGCTGTTCCGGACTTCCTTCGAGGGTCGCCCATGACGTTTGAGGGTTGCTCTCCGGGAGCAGCCGTGGGAATCGCATCGGTCGGGGTTGTCGTCTGACTGATGCGATTCTGGGGTTGGTTGAGGTACTGGTCTGGTCGGAGTGCTGACTATCACCCTGCAGGTTTTGTAGTGTCGGACGATGGCGCCGCTTTACTGGTTGTTGCAATAGACTATTTACATCCGAACTCTTCCCATCAACGCGGGCTCGGAAGAGTTGGGCAGGACCCGCGAGAAGACTGGGATGGGGGTGTGCAATTGTCGACATCTAGCCGAGGCCCATGAGATACTGTTCCAGACAATCTATGCCGTCAAGCGAGGAAAGTGCACCATCGAAGGTTGCTCTTGCCAGGCTTACCAAAGAAACCCGAACTATCACGTTGTCAGCTGATAACTCGACTAGCCATCAATTGCATCTCGGTCTAGCGGTAGGAATGGGGCTAGCCTAGTCGCCCGCTTGGTTGCTCCAGTTCCTTGGGAAGCGCAGGAGTTCTCCCCCCGCAAAACCCTTTTTCATCGGTCCGTGTCGCAACTACGCAGATGACGGAAGGATTACTCGCCTTCGTGGTTCACAAGCACAGGGCGACATCGCTTCACTACGATTTCAGGCTCGAGATTGGGGAAGTCATGCCGTCCTGGGCAGTCCCGAAAGGCCCTACCCTCGACCCGGATGTCAAGCGGCTGGCCATGCCCACGGGACCCCATGATCTCGAGTACAGGCACTTCGAGGGGGTCATTCCCCGGGGAGGCTACGGAGCAGGAGCGGTCATGATCTGGGACGAGGGGACTTACACCCCTGAGGTT